>Ga0209542_10016988_pt1 | contig 11990 bp, 11 predicted proteins | sample RifCSPhighO2_01_FD_184028 | JGI IMG/M metagenome (GOLD analysis project Ga0209542, IMG submission 184028) | Soil microbial communities from Rifle, Colorado - Rifle CSP2_plank highO2_0.1 (SPAdes) (version 2) | ecosystem: Environmental > Terrestrial > Deep subsurface > Rock core/Sediment ...
CGTCCGGCGGCGCGCTTGCTTCTATCTTATCCAAATAACGCTTAACAAAATCTGTTTTAATCAAAAAATTAGCATTTAAAAAATTAAAATACACGAACGGGTATAGCCATCCGGGAAAATATTTTCGCAATCGCATGGCATAAAATTTATCTACATATCCGGCGGAAGTTAGCTTAATCATATGCCGGTAATTTGCGATTACTCTTTTATATTGTAATTTTTGACGCCACCCGCCGGCCCTATAATAAGATTGAGCATAAGAAAATTTTGGGTATGTTTTTCTTAAGGTTTCAATTTCTTTGGCCGTCTCCTCTGCAAGACTCTTCGCAACCAAAAAAACGACCTCATGCCCCCGTTTACAAAATGCCATAATGGCGCTTTTGTAATAAATAAACAGGGTTCCTTCTTCAACCGCAATAAGCACCTTCATATTATTATTAAACTACCCCACCAACCAAAAGTTGCCAAGTTAATGGGTTTTAAGAAGCTTATCACTTCTCCTGCCACGCGTTCTCCGGCTTTGCCGTCGGCGTGCTAGAAAGCAATCATTATTTAAAAAGTTCAGATTCCAAGCTCTTTGATTGGTCGGCGAAAAATGTTTTTAACTCTTCTAAAGTAAGGGGCTTCAGCATTTTTGGAAGATTATTTAGCAACCGCACTTTCGCCAGCTCGCTGCCGATAGTCGAGGCTTCAAGTGAAAGATTAAACTTTTTTTTCACCAAATCACGGATGAATCCGAGCGATAATTGTTTTTCTTTGATAATGAAATAAAAATCTACAAAATCTTTAGGCTCTACCCTATCCATCAAAGCCATCCATTTGCCGGCTACAATATCCTCAAAGGAATCCACCAACATTTCATTGTGCCGCTCCCGTGGATTGAGTGGCTGAAACGGATAATATGTGAACTCGATTTTCAATTCACCGGAGCTGTACGGCAAGAAAAAAATACGCCTATCATAGAGTCTGCGATAATTTATATCCCCGGCTCCGATGGCCGTTTGGATTTTTTTTACAAGCGCCTCTACTTCTATTTGGGGAAACGCGGCGGCATCAGTAAAAAAATCTAAATCGTCGGAAAAACGATGGCGCAAATAAAATTCACTAAGAGCCGTTCCGCCTGTCAGATAAAAAATCGGGGCAATGACCGGCGATTTTTTTATCTCTTCTATCGCCGCGAGCTGTTCCTTTGTTAATATGGTTTGTTCCATAAAAGCAATTCAAAAAATGCCCGCGTATTTTCCGGAATATTTATTTCGCGAAAATATTTTTTTAGTATGTCTTTATCTACTTTTTCTCCGCCAAATCCGTACATCAAAAGCCACTGTAAAAACCATTTATCGTCTTTTTTCATATCATCTTTTTGTGGATAGTCCCAATTATGCATAAAGACATTATAACATACTTTTTCCGCGCGAGTCAACAAATTTCAAGACTTCTCCTGCCACCCTTTCCCCGGCTTTGCCGTCGGCGTGTGAGAACCATAGTGCGCGGATTTCTGCGCGGCCTTCGAAATCAAGCTTTGGATCCTTTAAATATTTTTTAATTTGGTAAAGCAGGTCTGTTTTGGTTTGAACATAAGCCGCACCGCCCGTTCCCAGCATGTTTCTGATGTGAGTAAAATCAAAGCAATAATCGGTTTCAAAATATTTTCTACGAGAAGGCATGAGATTTGAAGCAATAATCGGCTTATCAAAAAACGCGGCATCCAAGTTGATAGATGTCGGACCGGTAATAACGATATCACTCCAATAAATTTCATTTATGAGCGAATCGTCGTCTTCTGTTCTTATTTCCCTATCCTCAAATTTATCGGAAAAAGCAAAGCCCGGCCTATGAAAAATCATATTTGCCGGTTTCTCAAAATTTTCCAGCGTAACCGGCTCGTCGGGCGGAAAGCGGACCAAAATCTGAATTTCATTTGCCGGCAGTATTTTCAAAACTTCAAGGGTATATTGGTCTATATCATTTTTGCGCACAAACTTATCGCCTAATGGCGTAAATAAAATCAGCCGTTTATTAATATCGAGGCCGAATTCTCTAAAAAACGCTTCTTTTGTTTTTGTCGGGCCATTTAAATATTTGTCATAATGCGGATGCCCGGTAATGATGATGTTTTTTTTGGGGTAGCCTTGCCAAAAAGCCGCTTCCTCCGCAATGGCCCGCGAGCCCGCCAGAAATTTATCCGGAAATATCCTCAATATGCCCTGGGTCGGATTGTCCCATGAGCGGAACATTCCTATCACGGGCACTCCCCGCTTTTTTGCTTCCTGCATAATGGTCGTATCATTCTCATCTTGTATATCAGTCGCAAAAACAGCATCCGGTTTATATTTATCAAAAATAGGCGCGAAAAAATTCGAAGGAGACAATTTGAAATCCGCGAATCTCGTGAACCGCCTGAACAAAAAAGATTGCCCTAAAAAATTGGCCAACATAAAAAAAACGAAATGGGGATAATTTTTGTCTTCGTACAGTTTGTGCCTCTGTTTTATCCGGCGGGTCGCTGAAGGCATCATGTATAAAGCGAGGCGCTTGAAAAAAAGCCCTATGCCGGTTTTGGAAGCCGAATACATGGCAACACCCTCCACAATGATATTTCCGCCTCCGAAATTTTTTGCGAAATATTCGCGCTTGTAATCCGGGCAGAGAATTATTATGCGCAAATCTTTCTCGCCTTTTAAAAGCTCAAAGGTTTTGGTCGCAAAAATATTCCGGGAAATATGGGGGTGAAAGCTTGTGATAAAAACAGTTTTCATATATACTTATACATTATAAACTAAGTTCACCGGCATAAGTTTGCAATGAGAGGTTTAAATAAAATACTCAACTTATCAGGTATCGGTCCTTTGTACCGCGGTTTTGTGACAAACCAATTCCACAAGTTATACTACGCAAATTTTAAAAAAAGCCGTAATGTCAGCTGGTTGGGCGTGCGAACGCAAAAATTTCCCGGCGATTTGTGGGTATATCAGGAACTGCTGTATTCGCTTAAACCGGATCTGGTCATTGAATGCGGGAGTTTTATGGGCGGGAGCTCTTTATATTTGGCAACCATATTTGATGCCATTGGGCACGGCCGAATTATCTCAATTGATTCGGAAAATCTTCCCAAACCATCTCATCCAAGAATAACTTTTCTCACGGGCTCTTCCACCGCTCCGGATATCTTACAGAAAGTGCACAATCTCGCGAAGACTGGCGAAAAAATCATGGTCATACTTGATTCAGACCACAGAAAACCTCATGTATCCAAAGAAATGGAACTATATTCTCCATTGGTGAGCCCGGGGCAATATCTTATTGTTGAAGATACGAACGTAAACAACCACCCGGTAAGCTGGACAATGGGCGAAGGGCCGATGGAGGCGGTTGTTGAATTCTTAAAAAAAGAAAATAATTTTGAAGTTGATGTTGCGCTGGAGAAGAAATTTTTGTTTTCCGCGAATCCGAATGGTTTTCTGCGAAAACTTTCATAAATCGCCTTAAGCCCGTATATTATGCGAAATGATCTGACAATATGCAGCGTGCACTACAATTCTTTAAGGACTAAGAAATTTCTGGAACTAAATCAAAGGCTTGTTTTACACCTAAATCCCGAAAATAAAAATTGGATCTGGCTTATCGGAGACCAGTCTACCGATGCCATATACAAAGTCGCCGGAGAAAGATTTCACTCAATTCCGCTTAACCTGGAAGGTCTTCCTACAAACGACGCAATGCACGGCGGCATCGCCGCAAGCTATTACCACGCCTATATTTTTAACAAGATGCTCCCGCACATTAAAACGAGATATGCTTTTTTTTGCGACCCGGATGTTTTTGTCGTAAGAAAAAATTGGATAAAAGAAGTTTTGGAACATATGGACCGGAAGGGGCTCGCCTTTTTCGGCATAACTTATGACCCTAAGAAATACGCGAAATACCGGTACTTCCCCGTGATAAACGGCGTGTTCGTGGATTTGGAGAAAGTAAACGTAAATACGATGGATTTCTTACCGCAATATCTCAAAGTCCGGGAGGAAACAGGATCAAACGCAATATCGGCAAATATGCCGGACAAAAACAGATCGGTCATTTCTGCAAGATCCGCAAGAGCATTCATAAGAAAACTTTTGAACCCGATATTTCGCGACCACTATAAAATCGGCGCTTCCAGAGATGCCGGTTGGAAAATTTTTGAGAAGTACGCTAAAAATAAAAATTTCCCGAGCGAATGCGCAATCGCGGTCTATAGGATAAAAAAAGATTTTCGGGGACCGGAGTATGCAGTGTCCGCAAGATGGAGATTGCTGGAAAAATTCATTTTGCCGGACAAACTATGTTTTATTCCGAAAAATCGCCGGAGTTTTACCGAAACGGGCTTTCGTGAGCTTGGTTACTTTGACGCAAGAAATCTAAAATGGGAAGAGCATATGTGGCGCGGGACTCCGTTTGCTTTTCACGCAAAAAGGGTGCGCCTGTTTAAATCCGACCAGGACGCGGAATTCGATACGATACAAAAGACCATAAAAAGCGTCGTCCCGGATTTTTAGATTCTATTTCGGCGCAATCAATCCCTCAAAACCTCTTCCGTTATCCGCGAAACATTCTTTCCGTCCAAAAATCCGAAAACTTCTTCGGCTAATTTTTTTCGCTTCTCCGAATCCGCCTGCGGTTGTGCAAAATAAGTTTTTATGGCTTTAAGCATTTCTTCTTGGGAAAGCACTACCTTTATTCCTCCGATCGGCAACAAATATTGAAAGTGGGTGAATTTGGCATGCCGGCGCACAGATTGGTATAGAGGCCGGTTTTTATATCCGTCAAAGCCCGCAATTATAGTGGGATTGTCGTAAATACTAGCCTCGGCCGCTATGCTCGAATACGTAGTAAGCACAATATCGGAGTGGTAAAGTAAATTTAAATAATTCACGACGCGCGGTATCGAACTCCACCCCTCCACGTCATCAATATAAATGCGCGGATTTTCTTTAAAAGGCAAATATTTGTCGATTTCTTTTAAACCGCTCGGATGCGGCCTTATAACAATATATGTATTTTTGGGTAATTCGCCTGCGTTTATCCATTGAAGTATCATGTTGATCAAATCCGCTCCATCCAAAGAATATGGACCTTGCGAAAAAAACGTGAGCAGTTTTGCGTTCTCCGGAAATCCGAATTTTTTTAAGACATCGCTTCTTTTTGCAATGTTCTCGGGATTTAGTAAGAAATCCAACTGCGGGGCTCCGACCATTTTAATGTCTTTTTCTTTATACCCCTGAAACTTAAGCGCTTCATATTTTACCTGCGGCGACCAAACCAATAATTTATCGGGCTTGAATGGTATATAATATTTACTCAAATGATCCCAATTTGCCGGCATTCCTACGGATTTAATGCCCCGGCGCTTTGCCTCAATCAAAAATTCAAGATCCGCGGGCCAAATACATATATTCGTAAGAAATACTCTCTCCGGCAGGTATTTATCGAAAAGATATTGATATGGCCTGTCCCGGTATACATAAAAATAAAGCCGCGGCACGAATTTTTCTTTTACCCATTTTGATTTGCCCAATGTATTTGCCAACAGCAATTTAAACGGAAAATTCCAATATTTATATAGCGGGCGCGGCTTGTCCGCTCTTACTCCGTAGGAAGAAACCAGCATGGTGGTATCCGTGAAAATCAGATACGAATAGAAAAAATAAAACAGCTTTTGGATTAAGGTTCTTTTCTGGCTTTCTTCGAATTCCTCAATTACAAACTTGCTTTTATGCTCCTCCACGAATTTGGGGAATAGATTTTTCCTTACCAAAAGAACCATGCGATAATTTTTATCGTTCGAGATTTGCTCGACGACAGAATTTGGAAAAAGCGCAAAATTGCGGTATACGGGAGGATTAGATATGCTTACGAAAATTGTTTTCATATTTGTCCGCTAGTTTTGACCACGATATATGGTTTTCTACAAATGCCCGGCCATTTTTTGAAAGATTATTGTAAAGGACGGGATCGTTAATAAGTATTTCTATTTTTTGGGCGATTTCTTGCGGCTGAAGCTCGTTTATTAAAATTGCGCTCTCTCCGTCTTTTAAAATCTCTGAAGCTCCGGCCGTTTTAGAAACCATAACCGGCATTCCGCTTGCCATTGCTTCAAATACGGCAAGCCCCCAGGACTGGAGATGGTTTGGAAACAAAAAAATGTCATGAAATTTATATGCATTCAGCAAATCTTCTTCGCTGACCGTTCCGGCCAGATGAACATATTTTCCGAGCTCCTTCTCGCCGATCAGCGCCAGAATCATATTATAATAAATTTTATCCGAATGAACATCCCCGATAATAGTTAAGGAAATATCGTAGCCTTTATCACGAAGAATTTTTAAGGCCCTTATGCCGTCCTCGAACCGCCTGTGAACCGCAAAAATACCCTGCATCAAAATATTTATTGGCCGGCCCGCCGTAAGCGCCCGCCCGGTAAAAGGAAACCGCAGAATATCAAGGCCGTTGCCGATTATTTCGGCATCTTTGCCAAAAAATTCTTTTACCCAATTTTTGTCCCTTTTATCCAAAACAAGAATGCCGTCCATGTTTTTTATGAATCTTTTTACGTTTAGCGTGTCAATTGCCAAATAAGCCGCTTTTTTTAAAACAGACATCTTCAGATCCGGCCTGAACTGGAGTTCACGCCAAAAAAACCAGCTTTTGGTAGGCATGTCGTGCATTGTCCAAACCGCGGGAATATTTTTTATATGTTTTTTATAATAATACGCTACTTTGTAGCAAACCTGGTCATGCGGATTTAAAATTTCCGTGTCTTTATCAATCATCGCCGCCAATTCTTTTGCCCCGTTGTTTTCCCGCATTATTTCCGATGAACTGCGGAGCGGCTTGTATCCTTGTAATGATACAATCTCTGCCCCTTCCGTATCGGCGTCGAATACCGCGGATTTATCAAAAACAAACGTATATATTTTAACACCGTGTCCCTTTCTTTTTAATTCGCGCCCAACCGCAAGAACGTGGCGCTGTACCCCGCCTTTGATGTTTAATTTATGTATTATAAGTGCAATTTTCATGCTTATTTGTTAATATAACATTTATGAACGGCAAAAAGTTGAACCTAGGGTCCGGTAACGATATCAAAGAAGGATATGTCAATTTAGACTCGGCCAAGATACCGGGCGTGGATATTGTATGGGATATTGAAAAATTGCCCCTGCCGTTCGGCGACGGAGAGTTTGAAGAAGTGCTTGCAAATGATATTTTGGAGCATGTTGAATATATTCCCGTACTCCGCGACCTTTTGCGCATCTTAAAACCCGGCGGGGAGCTCAAGATCCGTGTCCCGCACTTTACCTCCAAAAATAATTTTGCCGACCCGACGCACAAAAAACTTTTCTCCGTCGTAACTTTCGATTTTTTCTCAAAACATCCGGTATTCGGAAAACCGAAGGACCGTGAATATTATTTTGATTTTCATTTTGACCACATTAAAAAAATCCATATCACTTTTGAGCGGAGCTCGCCAGTGTTTTTTTACAACCGGTTAATTGACCTGATCGCAAACGCAAGTCCGCGCATGCAATATTTCTATGAGACAACCATGCTCTCGCGCCTCTTCCCGGCGGAGAATATTTTGGTGGAATTAGTTAAATAAATTTCTCGGTGATTTTTCTTGCGCGCTCCGCCCAGGTATATTTTTGGACGTCTTTTTTTGCTTCTATTGCCCGCCTATTCGCCAATTCGCGCGAATCGGAGAAAATAGAGTTTATCTTCTCGGCAAAATCTTTTGGGTCATCCGCCCCGGCCAAAAATGCGTTTTTATCATTTAAGATTTCTGCAATAGACGGGATATCTGAAGCCACAATCGGCGTGCCAGACGCCATATATTCAAACATTTTCATAGGAGAAGTGTAATAAAGCGACACTTTTTGCTTGCCTGTGTTCGGCAATACCAAAACATCGGCGGCGCGGAGCCAGAGCGGAATTTCCTCATGTGGCCGCTGGCCGATAAAGCGGGTGTTTGTCTCGGCACCAAATTTTGCATGGACACGCATATCCGCTTGCGCCTTCGCCAAATCACCACCGCCCACGATATAAACTAAGGTGTCCTTAGATAAAAACTCAGCTGCTTCAATTAGCGTCTCCACTCCTTTCCAGTCAAAAAGCTGGCCGGTGTAGAGCGCTATTTTTTTATCCTGCGGCAAATTTAACTTTTTTCGCGCTTCTTCCCTTGAATCGGCTATTTCAAATTTTTTAACATCCGTTCCGTTCGGCCAATAAATTACTTTTTTAGGCGGCACGCCAAATTGATCTTCCAATGCTTTGATTTTCCATTTTGTCTGAACCGCAAGCCCGAATGATTTTTTCAGAACCCTTCTATATAAAAAGCTGCCGTCCGGAAAATGATGAATGTCATAAAATATTTTTCTGCCGAATAAACTCAAAAACCATAAAGGCGCATGGTCATGCGAGAAAAAAATTGTGGCGCGATTATATTTAAATATAGAATAAATAGTTGCAAATTTTGAAAAAGAAAAGAGCTGTATCAAAAAAGCTAATTTTTCAGGAAGGAAGCCGAAGAGATCAATTGTCGGCAATTTTTTAATTTTAAAATTCCTGCGGATTTGGTAAAAATCAAAGATATCGCCTGGTGTCGCCTTGCCAGCAGGTTTTGCAGGAACCCGCGTATTTTCCTGCTGGAAAATCGCTTGTCTCGCGCCGTCGCGCTGCGAATGTTCCTGCAAAACCTCTGGCTTCGTCTCTCCCCGGCGTCTGGGCGCAATCAAATCCATATCATACCCCATATCCGCAAACGCTTCGGCAATTTTCACGGTGGCTAAACCATGCGCCTTCTCTGTGGGAAGCCGCGCATTCGTGACATAAACTATTTTTGTTTTAGTAATTTTTCCGTAAAGCGCCGTGTATTCCGCAATCTTCTTCTCCCAGCCTGAATTTCTTGCCAAATTTAAAGATTCCCGAGACATATCTGCTTTTAGATTTGGATTTTTTAAAATTTTGATCACCTTAGCCGCAAATCCATCAACGTCTCTCGGCTCCGTTAAATAGCCGTTTTTGGCATCTTGTACGGCATCTTCAGTACCCGAGCCGTTTGTTCCGACTACAGGCAACCTCGCTGCGGCAGCCTCAAGAAATACCAATCCGAAGCCTTCCACGTCGCGGTTTGCGGTCTGGGGCATTAAGCAAAAAAGTTCGGCGTTCTTATATATCTCAATGAGATCATCTTGATTATCTATGTCGTCCAAAATATGCACCAGCTTTTCGAGGCCGAGTTCTGAAATTAATTTTTTAAGCCTTTCATAATAATCATCGGCGTATTTTTTACCGACTATTACATAATGCAAACCGGGCATTACTTCGCTTATTTTTTTAAAAGCCTCGATGCTTCTGTGATAGCCCTTGCGCCAACGAAGCGAGCCGACGCTTAAAATATAAGGCATCTTGACGCCAGATTTTTCAAGACTTTGCGTCTGCGCCGCCCATTTTGTGAAATCCACTCCATGATTAATAACTTCTATTTTCAATGACGGAATCTTTTTTAAAATTTCATTTTTTGTGAAGTTACTTATAGCAATCACTTTGTCGGCGCGCTTATACGCACGTTTTAATAAAACAGAAAACGGCCATTTATAGAGGTAAATAATTGCGCCCGACCCTACGGCGGTAATTATAAATTTTTTATCCAACCCGAAGGCCGCCAAATAAGCCGCAACGCCGTACGGATACCCGTCAAGCGCGTGCACAACATCGCAATCCTTAATTGCCCGCCGCAATTTAAAAATTTCCAAAAACAGCTTCTTCCCGCCATCAATGGTGAAAGTTACGGCCTCAATCCCCATCTCTTTTTTTAAGCCGTTTATAAGGCGCTGCGAAAATACACCGGCTCCATTGTCCTGTGCTAAGTTATGAGTTAAAAAACAAACTTTGAGCGGTCTATTTGACGGCATACAGATAGAACCCGCAAGTTGTGCTTCTTTTCTCGGTGCCAAAAAGCTTGTCCAAAAAATACGCTAAAGGTTCCCAAATGGGCTTCAAAAGGGCCTGCCCCGGCATAAAAAAGAATATGGCGCGGAAATATCCGCCTTCTTTTTTTATTTCGATCTCACCAAAATCGCGGAACAGGTATCTCATTCCGTCTTCAGTAAATCTAAAAAAATCTTTATAGACGCCGTTCCGCGCGTGATAAGGATAAATAAAATGCGTATAAACCAACGCCTTACCGCCGGGCCTTAAAACGCGATAAATCTCTTTTGCGGCTTTTTGAGGATCTTCCAGATGTTCAAGGACCGACTTGCATATTATCGCCCCGACACTTCCGTCCGCCATCAGCAAAGCGTGAATATCGCCGACAATGTCGGCCTTGTATTCAGGAGAGCTGTCAAGAGTTTTATAATTTTTGCCATAAAATATTTTTCTATACTTTGCCATCCCCTTCTGAAATGGTTCGCCGCCGCCGACGTCCAAAATATAATTCTCTTTTACAAGTTCCGTTAATTTGTCTTCGAAAAATTTTTCGTAATCGTATTTCATCTCAATTAAAAAGATTCATAAACTCATTAACGCCCCGCGTAATGTCGAATTTTTTCGCGTATTCCAGGCATTGCGCGCGCATATTCTCATATAACTCGCTTTCGGACAAAAGCGTTTTGATTTTGTCCTGAAAACATTTCACATCCTCCGATGGACATAAAAATGCCTCAAGTTCCCTCGGCACAAGCTCCCTTACTCCGCCCACATCCGAGGCAACAAACGGCACCCCGGAAGCCATTGCCTCCAATATCACATGGGGTGAGCCTTCCTCGCGGGAAGGCATGAGGAGTATGTCTGCAGTCTTAAAATAAGCCGGGATTTCGGCATTGGATACTTTTCCCAAAAGATTTACATTACTAATGTTTAAATTTTCAATTTTCAATTTCAAATTTTCAAATTCGGGTCCGTCGCCCGCTACTAAAAATAAAACATCGTCTCCGAATCCTTTCGCGATATCAGGAATCAAATCAGCACCTTTGCGTTTTGAAAGATGATGAACAAAAAGAACGAAACGCACATCTTTATTCGCCTGCTGGCGAATTGCTCTGCCCTGCCTGCCGGCAGGCAGGTCGCTACCGTCGCCCTGCGCAAGGTCTTGCAAAGCCTGTGCCTTCAGCAAATTTTTAGATGTACTTGCTGAAGGCGAAAATCTCTCCACATCGACCCAATTTGATAAAACGCGATATTCGCGGACGCCGTAGTGTTCAATATATTCTTTTGCCAGAGATTCCGGCCCTGTCACCAAAATCGTGTTCCGTAAAATAAATCTGAAAACTTTTTCTTCGATCCATCCTCTTTTAAACAACCACGGCATCCCCCGATTCCAATAAAAAACTCTCACTTGGGATCCGGAAAGCCAAGTGGCCAGCCAAGCGGCCAACGCGCCATAATATGAATAGTGCACATAAAAATTCGCGTAACCTTGTAAGCGCAACATGAAACATTTGAATAACAATTCTAAAAACCGGAACAGCGGAAACGAAAATATTTGCATATAACAATTCGAAATTCCCAAATTTTGCTTAATTTGTCCTAAACTTAGTTTAGGACTTTTTTCGATTATTAGATAAATATCCTCCGAGCGCGCCGCCAATTTCTTTATCAGTTCATAATTATAAAAAAGATGGGTATCCGTGCCCTCTTCATAAAACGGGAGTATGTAGCAAATTCTTGTTTTTGTTTCCGCCATAATCTATTTTTTTCTGTCTTTTGCTTTATCCACCAGCCACGAGCTGGACTGGATTTTCCCTCCGCTACCGACATTAAATACCGCCATACACCCGATGTCTTTGCACACTCTCAACTCCGGAACATTGTCTATTTTGCGGTCCCCTCCGTTTGCAAAAATATCAGGTTTAATATCCGCAAGCTCTTTAACAACGCTCATATCATCCGGATTAAGTACATGCTCCGTCAAAATTACATCATCCACTCCAGCTATCGCTTTAATGATCTCG
>Ga0209542_10016989_pt1 | contig 11989 bp, 14 predicted proteins | sample RifCSPhighO2_01_FD_184028 | JGI IMG/M metagenome (GOLD analysis project Ga0209542, IMG submission 184028) | Soil microbial communities from Rifle, Colorado - Rifle CSP2_plank highO2_0.1 (SPAdes) (version 2) | ecosystem: Environmental > Terrestrial > Deep subsurface > Rock core/Sediment ...
TATTATAACAATTGAGCCAGGGATTTATTATAGAACTAAATATGGAATAAGGATAGAGGATACGCTTGTAGTTGGCGGTAATGTATTGACAAAGAGTGATAAAAAACTATATCTCCAAAAATAAAATAAAAATTATTTCTTTTTATTAGTTCGTTTAAAAATCACCCTTTCGTAAACAACCTGCCCTTTAATCCGGCAAAATCTCCAAAAACTCCCTTTGGCCACTTTTTATCAGCATACTCAAAAAACTTATGCTCCTCATTCCTACGATTAATTCGTTCAATTGTTTCCCCTTCCAAAGAAATAAGCAATTCTATCTCTTTATTATTAAACATATATCTAATATGTTCGGGCAAATACTCACGTTTCTGCACCTCATACGTCGCGTCAATACTAGGCACATTCATAAGGCCACCAGACCCTAAAGACCCCGCATCATTTCCAATTCCAATAGAATTCCCTCTAAAATAAAAACGCTTAATTTCATATTCAATCAGCTTAACATCAGCAACTTCACCTAATTTATAATACTTACCAGCTTTCCGTAATCCAAATCTTAAGCCATCCCCTCGCATCCAATAGTATCCTACGCCATGCCCAGCAGGACGCTCAGCACATTCTTTCCAATCTCCACATTTATTCCCTGTGGCACCTAACTGCTCATCTAATGTCATTTTAAACCTCCAAAGTCATTTTAACACCCCTTATATTATCAAAATTCCAATTCCTAAATTAAACTTCTGCTAATTTTTGGGGGAAATCCCAAAAACTATCTAAAGAGATAAGCCTTTATTCCGAATATGCACAAGATTGACAAAAAAGATAAAAAAATCATTTATGCACTATGTCAGAATAGCAGACAGCCATTTTCACAAATTACAAAACAAATATGTTTATCAAAAAATGAAGTTGCATACAGAATAGAGCGAATGAAGAGGATAGGACTGATAAAAAAGTTCCTTACAGCTGTCCAATTTGGCTTTACAAAATCGGAGAACAACTGCAACTATCGCCAGATACAATAGCGTACAGAATAAAAAAATTAGAAAAAGAAAATGTTATTGTAACTTCAATTCAAAATATTGAAATTTCCATTTTAGAATTTACGCGATATCTTATAATTCAATTAACAACGCCCACACAAAAACAATTTAAACAATTAAAATTATATTTGAAAGAGAATAAATATGTCCAGTATGCAGTCAGAGGCGCAACTCAGTTTGAGATATTAATGACGATAGACGTAAAACATCCGAGAGAAATTGATAATTTCATCAATGAACTGCGTATTAATTTTTTTGAAATAATTCAAACACCGGAATTGATGCTAATAACTGAAAATTTACAATATAATTTATTCCCGAAAGGATTATTATCCTAAAACTAAAAACTTAAACTTGCATTTGATAGTCTAGCTTTTCCATTTCTTCTTTAAACTGTTGATTGCGATTTTTTCCTGAAACAAAAGTTTATCCAACTCCGCCAAATAAATACCATATACATACTTTCCATCTTTAATCTTTTGCACGCATCGCGCACCAAGCTGTTCATTTATCCTGACAGATATTTCATTATGAATTGGCTTAAGCAATATTCTGGCATAGAGTTTATCAAACCCAGCTTTCTTTACTGAACTAAACGCATGCTCTAACAGCTTCTTACCAATCCCCCTACCTCTAAATATAGAATCAACATTCCACAAATCTCCATATACAAAATCTCCTTTCATATTATACTTCAACTGCATCCGGCGAATCCTGATGACTACGCAAATAATCCGAATCAAACACTATCCAAAAGCCTGCAAACGCACCATCCTTAAAAACAGAGAATGCAAACCTTGTATCCTTAATCAATTTTTTTCAATCACCTGTTGAAGGTGCCTTCAAATAAGAAAATATATCATCTTTAATTTTAACATTCATCCAAAACAAAACTTCAAACTTATTTGCGTCTTCAACTTTTGCTCTCTTAATCTTCAGTTTCATTTCAACCAATACTCGCACAAAACCAGAATCCCCCCACTGCCTGTTCAGGAAACGTGAAACAAAGTACATAGTAACCGTATACGAACGTAGTAAACTTTATGAGCAAATTGCAGAAAAAAAAGTATTAACAATGCAAAGAACATTGAAATAGCGTATCCTTATTTAGTTATGTTAGATAAATGAAAGATGGATTCTTTAGATTATATCGTACATACTTCCTCTAAAAAAACAGGATGCTTTAGCTTTCTGACTTAAGATTGTGATTCCAGAACCATGTACCATCTTCACAAGAGCAGTAGAAGGCTCAATATCTAATACAAATTTCTTAAAAAAAGGTGCAATAGAATCATAATGACTCACCATCCAAATAATCAATCTCCTATCTGGATTTTTTTCATGATATAAAGCTGCCCATCTTGCTTCAGTAAGAACTGCCTTATATATTCTATCAGCAACTTGATTTTGCATTTCAACTCCTCTTTGTTCAGCTATTTTTTTTTCAGATTCAAGTTCATAATTCATCCAAAACTTAGCACCTGCCGATTGATTTGCGCCACCATATTTATAACCATATTTACCTTTCATCCACTTTACAAAATCAGGTGATTGTTCAAACATTAATAAATCTTTCAATTCAGCAGATTCAATAGGTTTCCATCTCCTAAAAAAAGTATTATTCAAAAATTGTTTATGATCAACAGCATTATCATTCATTGCCTCTTTTAAACCTTGAATTACATATTTGGCAGTATCAACTGCACGCCTTTTATCAGGTAAAGAAACGCCTTCAGCAGTTGCCAATATTGCACTACTTGCCACCATTCTAATATCTAAAGTAGATTTTTCATCTCCTAATTGCATAAACATAGTATTAAAAAAGCTGACACCTATAGCAGCAGCCGTAGCTTTACCTTTAGCTGTTAAATTTCCAAATTCATTAGCACTATCCTCACGACAATCCTCTGTATTCCTCTCCAGTATAATCAATGTTTCACCTACTCCTAGTTTCAATGGAATCATATCATTAATTTCTATCTGAAATAATGGCTTACCAAGTTTATCAGTATTTTTTAAACCAGCATATCTACCTTCTAAAAATTGTTTAGAATACTTCTCCATATCTAAAAGGATATGCATAAGCACTAATAAGTTCTTATCAATTTCTTTCCATAATACTTGAAACTTTGAAACATCCCCTTTAACTTTTGATTTTAAATAGATAAAATAGTTTGTTTGAAACTTTTTTAACTCCTTTACATCACTTAATAAATTTTCTACAAAACTTACTATAGTTTCGCCATCAGGTAATTCCTTGTATTTATACCCAGCTGACACCGAAAAAAGTAATTCATATTTATTTAATCTAGTAAACAATGATTGCAATAAATTTTCAAAAACTTCAACATCTGCAACAAGTTCTTTGTCATTAAATCGCTTGGTGCGATAATTTTGATAAAAAGTATTTTTATTTTGTTCTAATAAATTTCTATGCTCGCGCACAAAAATTATAAAATCTCGTAATTCATTTTGATTTATTTGTTGAACCATTTTATTTTTTCTTAGAATTTAATTCTTTATCAAACTTTTTTTGCAATGCCTTACATTTCTTATTTAAATCTATAGCTCTCTGATTTCTTATTTCAATTAATCTCTTTCTTCGCGTTTCAGAAATTTCAGTCATTTTTTTATCAACTAATCCCCTTACTTCATCTGCTTTATCAAGCATTGCTTGTTTTGTTACGACATAATTCTCATAATTTGCACCATTTAATACTCTATCGCAAGACCTATCCGGATCTTCCCAGCCCGATGTAATTGCAATCACCATTTTATCGTTTTCATCTTCTACTGCTACAATAATATCTTCCTGAACTCCCATATCCATCATTTCCCAAACTCTAATATATTCATACTCTTTCGGAGTAAGCTTTCGAATTATTCCTTTCATAATATTATTTGGATTTTTTTTTGATTTTCGAATCATATGCATTTCAAAATCGTCACCCCAATGTTTTCTCATTAAATCTCTCGCAGAAATATCTGGTGCAAGAATCGCATTAGGATATTTTTTATCTGGAAAATGCTTTGTTTTCATAACACATAATTCATACCCCTTTAAAATAGCTGAAACCCCTTCCAGATTTTTACGTCCAACTATATGTTCCATCATTGCTGAATCTCTATTTGATCCAGCTTGAAAACATGTTAAAAATTTTACCATAATCTCACCTTCTAAAGTTTATCCACTAAATTAACAAGATAATTAGCAGCATCACCAACAGATTTAAATTTTGGAACCCCTTTTTTGACCCAACCATTCAAAACATTACGATGATATTTTGAAATCTCAAAATGTTCCATTGTAACTCCCCCATCATAATTACCCTCTTGTCTAGCTTTAATATATTTTTTATGAGTTCTCCAATCTGGAATCACAACAGCATCAGGCCTTAATACATCAGAAGAAGAACCCATTATCCACAAACCTTGCTTTTTAGCTTCTTCGGTTACTATATCGCATCGTCTACAAATCTCCTTAATATAATTTAAACCTTGAAGCCACCAACCAAATTTGGGATGCGCCTTTGTTGCAACCCAAAGCTCATCACCATCAATCCACTTTTTTTTCTTTTGACTATTTATAAAATAAGTTATACCTGCCCCAGAAGGTGCTAAAATAAAGAAACCTACTTTATGAACCTTATACTCTTTTTTGAATGCTTCATAGACTTCAGTTCCATCTTTAAATATCACTGGAGTTTTAAAATCAAGTAGATTTACATAATCAATTTTCATAATTTAATAATCTCTTTCACCTTTATATATTTTTTCTTTTTAATGCCGTGTGGCATGATTATCAATATTTTACAAAGCTATCGCTATATTGTGAATTTTTGCAGCCTACCAGCTAGCAAACATCTTTAATCGTTTGATATGCCCAAAATTTAAGCCTTGCTTCATGATACAAATTTTTTTTAGTATGACTACTTAGGGATTCTCCAAAAATAGTTTTTACAGCTGAAAAAATCCCCTCTGTTGCCACCCAACGATGTCCATAACCTTTATCCTTTGCCCAATTTTTATAACCTTTTTTTTGAAATTCCTGCACAGCATAAGGTCTTGGACCAATTCCACCTGGATTTGCATTTTTCCGAATCTTGATCCCTGATTCTATCCCTAATTTTGCGTAAAGATTAAAATTATCTTCACAATCATATAATCCATCAGCATGATTTTTAGCGATATTTTTTGAATTTTTTCTAAGCATACCTCTACTTGCTTTGTTTTCATCTAATTCTTCATTACCTACTCTAATATCAACTATATTTCCTTTAATATCTCCAAGAATCACGACTTTAACCCACCCTCTTTTGACTTTCCATTTATGCCTAATCCATTCTCCGCGATTAGATACCTTTAATCCAGTTCCGTCGGTGCCAGTCACTAAATGATATCCTTTGGGTTTAAAGTTGATGGATAACTTGTTTATTCTTCTTCTAATCTGACTAAACGAAATTACCGGAAAATTGCCTATATGTTTTGACAATGCTTTGATTATTCCTTGCAATGATCTAAAATCAAAGCCTTTAGCTTTTAAAATCGCAAGGAATTCAATCATTGATATGGGATACATGTAAGGTTGTCCAATTTTCCTTGTATTGAGTTCTTTAATTTCATCAAGCCAAGTCTCTAAAAATTTAGGATTAATGTAGTACTCGCCACGGTTTACTAATTTATCATTGTATTCTTTCCAATTTCTGTTTTCTTTGGGTCTTTTGCCCCATCTTTTTGTTTTTACCATTTTATAAAAAGCAAAGGTTTATATATGTTTAAACCTTTTGGTTTTATACTATGAAAAAATTAACAATTAAGAAAAATAAATTCAGATTAGAAGAAGAAATTGAACAAATAATAGATACAACAGTAAGACCAATAGGAAATGGGGCAATGGCATTAATTCCGAAGCAACACCTGAACAAAAAAGTTTACGTGCTTATTAGAAAGGGGTAATCATGCCACACGGCACTTTTTAAGGATTATGTTTAATCTTCAATACCTATTTAAATAAGTAATCTCTTACTTCTTCTTAAGGTTATAAAAATGTCCACAAAATGTACTTATTGTTCTTCTGACAGAAAAACATGGCGTAAATGATGGCGATATAGCAAATCTAGAAAAAAACAAAACTGATGGTATAATTCATGCAAAATAATATTTACTATCGATGATGGCTTTGGGAAAATGAAACACAATCCAGAGATTATAGCTGAAACCATAAAGTTGTAATAAGAGAAGATTGTCTCTAAAAAAAGTGAAGGATCACTTAAGTGATTATAGAGATACAGATATAACAAGGACTACTATTCTAAATTGGATAAGGAAATATTCAAAATTACTCGTCAAAAAGACAAGAGAACTGACTCCAAAAATTAAGGGACCATTACATAATGATGAGTTTTTTGTACACATAAAAAAACTTAAAATGTATATGGACTTGTAAAGATAGAAAAACAAAATTTAGGATATTTGGAAAGTTGAATGAGAACAAAAAATATGATGATGGAGCAAAACTTCTTTTTCTGGTGATAAAAAGAAAATATCACAATCAATTTTTAGAAGCAAAAAAAATATAAAAAAGATATCTTTCGTGACTGATAAACTTGAACATTACAGAAAAGGATTTAATCAATATTTTAGAAATATAGCTGATTTAGAATTTGGCATATTAATCAAACGGAGAAAATATGGATATAAACACAATAATAATTGTGTCGAAAGAGAACATCAATACTTAAAAGACAGAACTAAAATAATGAGGCACTTTGGAGATTTTGAATCCGCGGATGACATTTTAAATTTTTATGATGTCCACTATAATTTTATTGCTGAACAGAAGTTGAAAAACAAAAAAAGATATAGGACACCCGCACAAAGAGCAGAGATAAAAATTGAATTATCAAAGAGGAAAGATTATTACATCTTATTCATTTTTGTATTGGACTCGAAGATTAAACAGCATCCAATTATACTGGAAACCTATCTAAATGAACAATTAATCCTATCTTACAAATAATACCAGCACAAAACCCGAATACCTTTCACTGCCTGCTCCGGAAACGTAAAACAAGGCACGCCAGTTTCTTCAAGTGAATGTTTTAGTAATTCAGTGAACTCGCCACCAGTAGATACAACAATAATTGGCTTTTTCTTTTGATTATTAAATTCAGTAACGATATTGATAACATCAGGCGTTAACAATGGCGTTTGATATAAAAGAATAAGTAAAATAATGTCAACATTCTTATCACATAAAGCAGCCTCAATTGCAATCTTATAACGATTAGTATCCGCATCACCTACTAGATCCATCGGATTTTTCATTGTCACAATTGGCGGCATTTGTTTAGCCAAACTTGCTAAAACTTTTTTGTCCATTTCAGCCATTTCTAAATTATTTTCAATAATTGCGTCTGTACATAAAATACCATAACCGCCACCATTAGTTATAACTTGCACCCGTTTACCGCGAGGCGCAATACTTTTTTCAAGAATTCTGGCATAGTTAAACATGTCTTCCAGATAATGCGCCCGAATAATATTGCATTGCCTAAAAACACCTTCATAAACTTCAGCAGCGCCTGCAAGTGAACCTGTATGAGACAACGTAGCTTTTGAACCTGCTTCAGATGTTCCGCCTTTAAGCGCTATAATTGGTTTTTTCTTGCTAACTTTTTTACATATTTCAACAAACTTATTACCTTCCTTAATACCTTCAACATACAAACAAATTACCTTTGTTTCTTTATCATTTCCAAGGTATTCAATTATATCGGCCTCGTCAACATTTATAGCATTGCCGTATGACACAAACTTTGCAAAACCATAACCCTCCTTACTAGCCAAATCCAATAAAGCAGAACCAGCCGCGCCTGACTGGCACACAAACGAAATTCCGCCTTCATGCGGACGAGTCAGCCTGTAACGTGGCAAAAATAAAGAGTCAAGTTTAGAATATGCATCAAAAGTACCTAAACAATTTGGACCAATAACACGTATACCATAACAATCTAAAAGCTTCTTTAATTTATCACGCAACTTATAATTCCCTACTTCTTCAAAACCTGCGGAAATGATGATTACATCTTTAACATTTTTCTTGCCACAGTCTTTTATCACTGATAAAATTAAGTTTGCAGGTACTGCAACAATAACTAAATCAACGTGATAAGGAATTGCGCGGACAGTTTTATATGATTCATGTCCGAGAATTTCTGAAACTGAAGGATTGACCACAAACAAACGTCCCCTAAAGTTAGCATCAAGAAAATTTCTAAATATTACGTGACCTATCTTTTCAGGATTAATTGAAACTCCAACAATCGCTACAGATTTCGCTTTAAAGAAATTATCTAAGTTCATCCTGCCTCTTTTTATAATAGATTAAAAGAACCAATATATATAAAACTTATTAAATTCTTCATTAGAAATAACATCAACGTGCTTATCATGCAATAACACTGGAATTTTTAATGATTCAAACTTAATTTTAGCCTGTTTCTTAGTTAAACCGTAAACTTTCACAAATGAATTAATTAAAGCGTTTTTAACTGTTTTATCGCTTTGCAGCACAAACTCTTTCATTACTTTTTCATTACGAGTTAAACTCTTTTTCCTAAGAGTAAAACTAATTACAATTGAATCTGTGCGAGGTCTTGGCTTAAAACATTCTCTAGGCACATCAACAACCTTCTTAATTTCATAAAATAGTTTTATAATATATGACCATTTACTCAAACCACTAGTAAGCACATAATAAAATTTTTGTCCAATTAATAATACAACATTATCCAAATCCTTTTTGATAATTTTTTTCAGTAATGGTTCAGATATTGAATAAGGGATATTTGAGACAATCTTGTTAAATTTCAAAGAATCAAAAAGTTCAAGAATATTACCAAACTGAACAATAACATTTTTTTCCAAGCTGACAAGAGATTTAGATAATGATTTATCAATTTCAACAGCAATAACTTTCTTTACATATTTGCTTAATTCATTAGTCAATACTCCTTTACCGGGCCCAATCTCTAAAACAACATCTTCTTTAGACAATTTAGCAACTTTAACAATCTCATTTAACACCTTTTTATCTTCCAAAAAATGTTGATCGTATTTAATTTGTTCTTTCATCGGATAAAATAGGTTTATTGATTATATAAATATTATTACCAAAGACAGTGTATCTATATAGTGTAAACCAACGATTTAATTTTTTGATAGTCCCATATTAGACTATACCAACCCCATTTACCAAAATCTATATATAGATAAAAAAGAATAATAAACTCGTGAAAAATAGGGTATACACAGAAAAAGACGCAGAAGATTTTCTTAAACGCTATTTACCGATAGCTAAAAATAAATTAACGCAAAATATTGAACAGGCCCAAAAATTTACAAAAAAGTATCCAGTAGTACTAAAGATTATTTCTAAAGATGCCCTACATAAAACTGAAGTCAAGGGAGTAAGAATTATTAACAATAAACAAGAACTAGAAAGAGAATACAAGGCACTAGAGAGTATAGCTATTAAAAAAAAAATCAAACTTGATGGAATCCTAATACAAGAATATGTAAAGGGTCAAGAAGTAATAATTGGAATCAAAAAAGACCCAACTTTTAACCATGTCATAATGTTTGGAACTGGCGGAACAATGGTGGAAATTCTAAAAGATGTTCAATTCAGGCATTGCCCAATCACTGAAGATGATGCTGAAGACATGATTAACCAACTTAAACTAAAACAATTATTAACAGGGTTTAGAAATGAGAAACCTGTTAACCTAAAACTTCTCAAACAATTATTAGTCAAAGCTTCAAAAATACCTTTAAAATATTCAAACATTGAAGAGCTTGACATTAACCCTTTAATAATTAATTCTAAAGATGCCAAAGTAGCTGATGCTAGAATAGTTTTTAGTTAATTTTGAAAACAAACCAATAATTATAAATCATATAGAAAAAAAATTTAAAAAATACAACTCTTAGGCGGATTCTTTAACAATTCTTCCAGAATTAAAATACAGTTGTGAATGTCATCCATATGAGAAATACTTATAGTCGTGTGAATATTACTTACAGGTATAGCTAAAATTGCAGCCGGCATCCCCCCTTTATGCATCATAATCTTTGATGCGTCCGTAGTACCAAACTCTTCAACTTTTACTTGTATCGGGATTTTTTTAACTCGCGCGATTTCTTGCAATGTATCATTCAAACATTTATTAGCTATCATTTCAGAATCCTTTGCAATTAAAATCGGGCCATGTCCAACTCCGCACTCGACTTTCAAATCCGGATCATTAAAATTAGTGGTGTCAACAGCAATGCCCCACTCCGGATCAATTTTATACAGCGAAGTTTGAGCCCCATAAAGTCCAATTTCTTCTTGCACAGTAAACACAAAAAAAACATCCAAAGGCAATTTTTGTTTTTTCAGATTTTGGATTATCTTTATCAAAACATAACACCCTGTCCTGTCATCCATAGCTTTTCCTGCTATAATTTTTTTATTTCCTAAAAATGTGGGTTTATGTGTCGGAACGACATAATCTCCAACTTTAACACCAACTATTGCAAGTTCATTTTTCCTTAAACCTGTATCGATATACAAATCATTAATTTCAGGTAATTCCTCAATTAATTCATCTCCGGCTAAATCCCTAAAAGAAATAACACCGCTTACATCACCTTTTCCGGTAATAATATCTACTTTTTGAGCAATTAAAGAAATAGGTTCAATTCCTCCAATTGTTGAAAATCTTATTAAACCATTATCCTCTATTTTTTTAACCATTAGCCCTATTTCATCCATATGCGCAGCAACCATTATCCTGCGGCCTTTACCTCGTTTGTGGGCAATTAAATTACCCATTTTATCTACAAATACTTCATCGACACACTCTTTAATTTCTTTTATAATAAAAGCCCGAACATTATGTTCATAACCGCTTGGACCATTAATTTCCATTAACTTCATTAATAATTCAGACATCTTAACACATCCCCCAATAAAGTGATTGCAGTATCAACATGATTTTTGTTGATTATTAAAGGAGGGCAGAATCTTATAACAGATTTGCCTGCCGGCAACAAAATTAAACCCCGTTTGGCAGATTCTACCACAATTTTATTTCTTTCTAGTATTGCAGGTTCTTTAGTTTTTCTATTCTTAACAAGCTCTATTCCAATCATTAAACCAATTCCACGCACATCACCAATAATCTCATATTTTTCATAAAGCTCAAGCAACCTTGTTTTAAAATAAAAACCTATATTTACAACATTTTCTCCAACATTATATTTTTTCATATACTTTAACCCTGCTAATGCGCCAGCGCAGGCAATTAAATTACCTCCAAAAGTGTTAGAATGAGCCCCAGAGACCCAGTCCATAACTTTTTTAGAGGAAATTGTTACTCCTATCGGTAAACCATGCCCAATGCCTTTCCCCATTGAAATTATGTCGGGTTTAACTTTAAAGTTGCTAACAGCTAAAAATTTGCCTGTCCTAAAATATCCTGCTTGAACTTCGTCATCGCAATATAATATATTATATTTAGTGCATAATTTTCTAACGCCTTTAACAAATTCTCTTGGAGGCACAATATAACCCCCTTCGCCCTGAATAGGCTCCATAAAAAGCGCAGCAGTCTTTTTTTCCATACCTTGAATTAATTTATCCAAATAACATACACATGAAAAATCACACTTCCCATATTCCTGTTTCCAGGGACACCTATAACAATAAGCATATTTAGCATGTTTAACCGGTAAAAAAGGGTTATATCTTTCACGTTGCACAGGTTTGGAATTTGTCATTGATAATGAACCCATTGTTCTGCCATGAAAACAATTCTCAAATGCAATAACCCATCTTTTTTTAGTATGCCACCTTGCGCATTTGTAAGCAGCTTCAACAGCTTCAGTTCCGGAATTTG
>Ga0209542_10016990_pt1 | contig 11989 bp, 16 predicted proteins | sample RifCSPhighO2_01_FD_184028 | JGI IMG/M metagenome (GOLD analysis project Ga0209542, IMG submission 184028) | Soil microbial communities from Rifle, Colorado - Rifle CSP2_plank highO2_0.1 (SPAdes) (version 2) | ecosystem: Environmental > Terrestrial > Deep subsurface > Rock core/Sediment ...
CTGTAGTTGGAGAAAGCACTTTGGTGCAGGTTTCAAACAATAAGGGAAACGTATTCAGTTCAGAAACTTGGAATTTTAAACCGTGTGTTATCGCTGGAGAGGGCAGTCCCGGCATCGCGGAAAATTTTTATACAAATTTTTTGAGGGAGGGAGCAAGATGCTCTGGTTGTATCTGGGAAGTTTGCCCTCCGGATGAAGATTGCGCCCTGCCTTACTGGGGTCATGCGAATCAAATGCAAATCTCTTATGCAGGAGGATTTTTTACTGATGATGGCAATAAAATAGAGTTCGGTCAGCCCGATTCAGAAAACACAGATAATTTTCAAAATGGGGGGTATTTATTCAAACCATCTCCCGGGTTTGTCTGTTTTTTCCCGACAAAGAAAGGAGATAATTCCTGTGGGGGGGATGATGCATATGGATTGGACAATGACTGTTTAACAGACGAAACAGAAGAAGAAAGTATTCCTTACAAGATAACTCATGCTCAATTAGACTATTGTTATTAACATTAAATATCAAAAACAACTAAGATGGAAAAACGAGGCAGTTTCAGTTTTTTGGCAGGAGTAGTAATCTTACTAATCGGAGCCTTTGCGGTTATTTCTGTTATCACCGTATTCATGCTTAAAGCCAGCGATAAGGAAGCAGAGAATCTTTGCCACGACAGTATCCTGTTTAGAGCAAAGACCACCTTCAACATTGCAGGAGTAGAAAAGAAATTAACTCCCCCCCTTTGCAAAACTATTGAAAAAAAAGTTGCCGGCAAGCAGGAAGAAATAAAAAAAACATTTGCTGATCTGGCTGCTCGTTGCTGGTGGATGTGGGGAGAAGGGAAGTATGAAAACATTGTTAAGGAAGGATTTTGGGAAACTTTAGGGTTAAACACCAATAATCCCTGTTTTGTATGTTATGCAGTGGCTCTGAATGAAGGATCTGATTTTAAAGGAGGAAATATTATCTCTGGACAGGAATTTCTTGATTTTACAGCTAATCAAAAATACAAAAAAGGAAGCGAGATAACTTTTCAGCAATATGTAACTTCCTCTGCCGGCCCGGGACGGCTTTTAGTATTTTCTCATTTCCAGCCAAACCACGCTTATGGTATTGCTTTTGCTGCAAAAAATAAAGAACCACAGATGATGACGGATATTGTTACTGCTGCTGCGGGGGTAGGTATCGCTGCTGTTTCTGTCGCCCTGACAGGAGGATTAACCCTCCCTCTGGCTATCGCTGCCGGAGGATTAGTCGGCCTCGGTTCTACGGGATTAATCGCAGATTTACAATCAGAACGGGAAGTCAGCACGATTTATATAGATGATTTAAGTTCCATGCAGGGCTATTGTTACCAAGGAGATTTAGGCGGCGATTAAAAATGGGTCATGATTAAACATCAAATAAACAAAATTATTATAAACTTCACAATATAAACAAAAAAAAATGAAAAAGAGAGGAGCCATTAGCGTGATGGAACTTATTGTTTGGACTATACCCATTCTTATTGCCGCAGCTATTGTTATTTTCATCGTAACTGGCGGCTTAGAGAAGGGAGGAAGTTTTTTTAATACTCTATTCGGTGGTTTCGAAGACTGCGACAACGATAAGATTTCCAATAAAGAAGATTCCTGCCCTTGTCAGCCGAAAGGAGCCATTCCTCATGAAACGTATGCTGGCTGTCCAGTAGGGGTTGCTCCTCCCGGCGATTTGTCCGGAGCTTTAACCGCAAAATCTGACGGCATCTTCCGCTGTATGCCCGAAGCCTGCAAGAAAGCTGCAAATGAGTAATCTTTAGAATAATTATAAATCAAACTATCTTTAATCTTTTATGGACAACCGCGAGATTTTAGAGCTTTCTCATCATCTAAAGCCGGTCTTCAGTCTCAAGGAGTTAAAAGAACTGACTGGCCGCTCCCCGGCCACGCTCAAGAAGTCTCTTCTCAAGCTTAAGCAAAATCATCTTATCTGGGAGTTAGGCAAAGGCCAGTTTGCCTTTCCTCAGAATAGATATACTCTTGCTTCCAACCTTCTTTTTCCTGCGTATATTTCATTCACTAACGCATTGTATTATCATCATCTTATAGAAGGTACCTCTTCTTTAGTCTACGTAGCCAGCTCCAAAAGCAAAAAAGATATTGCTTTAGAAGGATTTACTGTCAAGTTTCTCCGCCAGCCTTCTCATCGTTTCTTTGGCTACCGCAAAGAAGCATTTATGGGAAAAGATTTGTTTATCGCTGAAAAAGAAAAGGCAGTAGCCGATGCCTTATGCTTTCCGGAATTCTTTCCTTTGAAGGAAACAAACCAGGCATTAATTAGAGATTTAGACCTCGGCCGCTTATCTGCCTACACTCTGCGAAACTCGTCTCCTCCAGCCATCAAGCGTTTAGGTTATCTCTTGGAAACTCTAAACCTTAGTCTTCCTGAAGAATTAAAACAGAAAATAACTAAAAAGTACGATTTACTCAACCCGGCCAAAGAGAAAGCCGGAGAAAAAAACAAGACTTGGAAGTTAATCCTTAATGAACGGTTATAACGAAAGACACAATTAATTATACCAATAGTTATGCCTTTCGGAATCTAGTAGTGATTATTTCATAAATGTTAAAGTCACTTACTATAGAATAACTTAATAAATAAGCAATTATTCTCTTTAACTCATGAAAAAAAGAGGAGTGGCCTTAGCATTTTTAATCGGTATTGTCATCGCCTTGATCATTTTTGTGCCTACGGTGATGTTCATTTCTAAATTATTCACCGCGGGCATGCAAGCCAGAGATTCTACAGAAAAATTAACGCAAGAGATTATTGCTCTTTCTCAAGGAAATACGCTTAAAAAAGTAGAAATCCTTACTATGGATGAAAATTCTGCAGTTTTTGGTTTTAATGGAGGCACTTCGGGATATTCGTTAGTTATCGATAATCACCGTACGGTCAGCGCCAAATATCCAGAAGAATGCGAAGGAGAAAGCTGTCTTTGCCTATGCGAAAAAGTGAGCATCTCCGGCAGCTTGCCTGCCGAAGCTATTACTTGTGAAAAGAGAACTTGCTGGAAAACCGGAACAATCAAGCTCAGCGGCTGTTTTCAATCTATCTCGGCTCAAGCTCAAGTGCCAGGAGAGGTGGGAGAAGGAACGACCACAGAAACTTTGACTTATACTTTTGAATCCCAGGACGGTTTCCTCCTTTGGCGATATCCTTACATCAGCTACTATCCTTTCACTTTCAAAAACCGCCGCAATTCTTTCACGATTAACCTTTTAGAACCGGATAGAGTAGAAGTATGTAAATAATAAATCAAATAGCTCGTAGAAAAAATGAACCGTAAAGCCGCTAGCGTTCTCTTGATGGTAGTAGAGATCTTAGCAGTCATTTTCTTAGCTTTTATTTCTCTGAAGATGGCTCAAGCCGCGGCTAACCAATCTTCTTTGGAAAAAATAAATCTCGCCCAGGATTTGGTTCTTTCGGTCAACACTCTGGTCAGTTTTCCCGGGGAAGGCTTTTTGCAGTATCCCTTAAACGACAGGTACAACCTTTCCGAGTATATATTTTCCCTTACTGATGGGGGAGTGACCACTAAGAGCAAACCGGAAGAAGAGCTTGGTTCTGTCACCCGGCGTTTATCTTTGCCTCAAGGCTACACCGCTTTTGGAGAAATGTCTTACCCAGAAAAGTTTTATCTTGTTAAAGAGGGAAAGAAGATATATCTTTCCGGGGATATGCCCGCTCTGCGCGTTCAACGAGAAGGGTCATCTACAACGCTATACACCAACAAAATTATTTTTGCTCCGGCCGGAGAAACTGCAGATTTAATTTCAGCCATAGTCTCTACCTCGTTAGCTAAAGAAACCAAAAGCAGTCCGGAAGAGGGAGCGCTCTATCTGTTTTTCTCAGAGACTTCTCTCGAGGATACTCTCAAGATAGAATATTCTCAAGATGATCCTGCCAGCCAGGCTTTAGCTATCGCTGTTTTTAATCAAGCGCAATTTGTAAAAAAAGAGCTTCTTCCCACGTCTTCTTCATCAGGCATGATTGCAGCATTATACATTACATTTCCCTTTGGTGAAGCAGCCAAGATAGCCATCCCCCTAGAAAAAGCTCTCAAGGAAACGGTGAAAAATGGGTGAAGAAGATTCTGTCTTTGATGTAGCTAGAAAAACTATCTACTGGACGCTGATTATCTTTGTCATCACTATGATCATTCTTGCCTTTTGGTTTACAATTGGCAATTTCCGCAGTAAAGCCATATACCTTCCCTTGACCACTAAAGCCGAACTGCTGAGCCAGCGATTTATCAACTCTCCTGATTGTTTTGCTTATGTTGATAAAGAAACTGGTCAGGTTTATGGCGGCACTATAGACCTTAGCAAATTCACCTTGAAAGGAATCAATCTCTGCTACCGGGAAGATATCTTCAAAGGGATGAATTTTCAATTCACTTTAGAAACTATCGGCGGCCAGAAAACTATCCTTAAAACAGAAGATTGGTATACCAAACCAGATTTAACTCTTCCTCCTAAAGCAGTAAGAATCATCACCGGCCCTTTCGCAGAAATGGAAGGCAAGCTGACCATTACCGTTCAAGAAAAGATTTAAGACAATACGAATCAAAGAGCATTAAAACAGATGAACAAAAAAGCCGTGATTGACGATTGGTTTGATTTTATCTTTACTGTAGCTATGGCCATCTTCCTTTTCATCTTTCTTAATGTTTTCACTAGCACTACTGAGCATCAGGAATTAGCTGAAGAAAAGCAGCTCAGCCTTAATGTGGAAAACAATCTTTTGATTTTTCTCAATACTCCCCTTTCAGGCAATTTTAATCAATTAGTCTTAGAGCAAAGCCAAATGCATTATACTCCGTCTCCTAATCTGGGAGAATCAGCAGAAGCAGAGATTAACAAACAACTAACCCTCGGATTAGAAAAGAAAAAAACAGTAGCCGATTTTATAGCAGATATGGCCTCTGTCGGTTCTGAGGATTCTGCAGATTATTTATGGCCGGCTCTTATCTGGCAGGCTCGCTCGTTGGCGTGGAACGGCCAAGATTTCTTGTTGATTATAGAACCTCCCGAGAGAGATAAGCTGAAAGTAGCATATCCCATGAAAAAGTATCTTGATTTAGACGAGCCTTTACAGCAGCTGGAAACAAAGCGCATCACTGCTTCGGCCATAATTTTAAACAAAGAAAAACAGCCAATAAAAATAAGGTTATATTATCTAAAAAAATTTACTGGATAAAAAAGAAAATCAAAAACTAAACATGGACAAAAAAGCTTCCATTTTTCATTGGGTGATCTTTGTTATAGTGGCTGCTTTAAGCATTGTAGTCTTAGTGACTTACAGTGCAGGAGATGTTTTTAAAGGAGAAGGCCAAGTTTACTATTCTCACACTGCCAAAGAAGCAGAGAAGTTCAATCTCTTTCTTTCTGCAGCCAGCCGTTCCATCATTGACGATTTCTTAGTCCAGCGGGCCATCAATGGCGGCTTTAAGGCTCCTTCTGCCGGTATGTCTGGAGAAACAGAATGCGGCAGCGTAAACGAAATAAACCTTTGGAATAATGCAGAACATATCTGCTTGCCGGCAATTAAAGAAGAATTAAAAACAGAATTCAAGGAAAAAATCGGTTCGTATATTGCACATTATCCGGCGAATGAACAAGTCTCTGAAACATTCAGCTTTGTCCGCCAGCCGGCTTATGATTATTCATTGATCCTCGAAGAGAATCACATCAAGGGCACGGCCAAGACTCCGGCAATTTTTCGAGTAATCAAAAAAGGCCAAGCGCAGAGCGAGTATCACTTCTATCCAGCATTTAGTTTTAATTTGGGTTATGATCCAGAAGAATATTTGAATTTATGGAAAGAAGCTCAAGGGCTAAAAGAAATTTGCCAGTCCGTTTCTGATTTTAAACAGTGTTTAATCGAAAACAAACCAGAGGATTGGAATATAGGCGCTTGTCAAGGAGAATCTATCCATGCTGGAAACAAGTGGGCATTCTGCGTCAACCGAGGCATTATCTATCAGTTTGCCATGGATTTCAGTTAATTTATCTATCTTCTTGCAAAGCTTTTTCTATTGCTTCCTTCATTGTGTGAAGGTACAAGTTTATCTGCATTTCAATCTCTTTCCAGTCCGCATAAGAAAGAGGCTGGCCGTAGTAAAGGCTGCCGTTTCTTTTCGTCCGGATTTTTTCAAAGAAGCCCCAACTTAATTCTAACTCAGGATGTTTCTCACAGAGATAGGCAAAAAGGCATTCATGGGTTCTGGCCTTTACCTTGTCACAGAGAAGAAAGGTCTCTACCAGCCCATGCAGGATATCATAATGCAGTTTATAAAGAGCATTCCATTGTCCGCTTTCTTTAGGCGCTTTCTTTACCCAGCTTCTTGCTGTTTCCCAATCCGTCAAAGCCACGCTTAGAGTTGTTTTAACCTGCTCTTTATTCAGCCCATATTTCGGCACGAAAGAGCCTTCTTCCTGGCAGGCAGCATAAATTCCGTTCAGTGTTCTCTCTCTATGCATATTTTCCCCCCGCGAAGGCGAAATCTCCTCTGATGGTGTATCCTGCCATGGCGTCTTTTAAAATTCCTTGGCTAAAGCTTGTCAATTCCTGGTTATTTCGACAAAGTATCAAATGGATGGGGCGGCCCAAACTCCGGCGGTATTTTTCTATCTTTAATCCGGTAGGACTTCCATAAATGAATAAATCGATATCGCTTTCTTTATACCAATCCCCGCGTACAAAACTGCCGAATGCAGCGATAGTCTTAGTTTGGGGTAGGGTTAAAAGGTGGCGAATAAAACCCGTGCGTTCTAATCTGGTCAAAGCAAAGATTTTCTTTTTTGATTGATAGGCAGGATGGAAGCAATTTCCCGTATAATAAGGCATTTTTCCTCGTCTTTTATTTCGCAGCACCAGCTTTTGCATAGCAAAGCGTTTCAGCCATAGTGCCGCTTGGGGCCGGCTGATATTCACATGGTTAAGAATTTCTTCAAAGTGCCAGTGCTTGGTCGGCTCATCAAAAAATAGCTCCAAGATTTTTTCTTCTTTCCCTTCCCGCATTTTAGTAAAGCTAATCCTAACTATTATTTAAACTTTCCGGTCTATATCCCTTGGCGCGGCATTGTACAAGTTGTTACAAAGACATTGCTGGGTTTAAAGCCCCGACCTTTAGGTCGGGGATAGCTCCGAGTTTTACGAGGATGGTTCCGAAATCGTAGTTTCGATACCTCTGAGTTATACGAAGAGGTTCCGGAACGCAGTGACGATACCTCAAGCGAACGAAGTGAATGGGGTTCCGGAATAGCAATGACGATAGCTCCGAGCAGGCGAGTTTTGTTACTTTGCTTTCTTCTGATGCGCCCGCAGGTATCTCTGCATGAAATAACGCACAAAGCCCTCTTCGCCTTTTTGGAGCGCTCGGTAATAGGAATGCCTTTTGGCGTACTCAATGATGAGCATAAGATAACCGTGGTGCCACAAGATATGGTTCATAATCAATCTCCCAATCCTTCCGTTTCCATCCCCAAACGGATGAATCATCTCAAAGCGATAATGAGCCCGGGCAGCCAGCTCTACCGAGTGAATCTCTTTCTGTATGAGAAACTGAAAGAATCCTTTCATCAATTTTTCTACGTCCTGCCAATCCGGAGCGCGGTACATTCCTACTCTAATCCCGAAATCACGGAATCTTCCGGCGATATCAGCTTTGGTCTCTCCGAATATGTCCTGATGCCACTTTAGCAGCAGCTCTTTAGAAATTTTATCCGGAGTTTCCAGCATCTCCAAGAATACGCGAGCATGGGCTTCAGTTTCACGGACATCACGCAGGGGCTTATTCGGAGCAACTTGGTCGGCAATTATCTCCCGCGTCTCTTCTAAAGTTATGGTGGAGCCTTCAATGGCATTAGTATGATAAGTGAAAGCAATAGCTATTTCCTGCATTTCCCGCTGTTTGGCGCTTTCCGGGGCGCGCTTCCACTCTTTCTGGGAGTTTTATGAATTCCTCTTTGATTTTTTTAAGCTTCTGATGGAGAGCTTTTTGTTCTTCCTGCCGCAGCTCCAGTTTTTGCTGTTCTAAAGAAAGAGGAATCTCTGTTCCTAAATATTTTTCTTTGGTTATTACTTTTCCTTTCTCTCGGTAAGAATGCTGCAAGTAATAGTATTTGTCTCTTTTTATGGTGCGCATAATGTTTATACCATTACATTCTATTTAAATCTTGCGTTTTTGGTGCGGTTTGTAATGATATTTTATTCATCATGTTAAGTAGTGTTCTAAGGGTTTAAACCCCCGTTCTTCAGGGCGAGGAGGATATCACTTTTTGTCGAAAAGAAATTTGCCGGTGAAATTTCCGCAAAAGAGATAAGCCGAGGTAATAAATGCACAAAAAAGAGTATCTTCTTATGTCCCGCTAAAATATCCTCTTCACCAAGCAAATCCTTATAAAGTCAATAGTTTCTGATAGTTTATGCTTAAGATTCCTTTAAATGAGGTGAAGGAGCGCCTTCTCAAAGAGGCTAGGCTCACTCCGGCCGGATTAGACGACAAGATCAAAGACAAGATCAATGAGTTGGCCGGTTTAGTTTCTGAAGAAGGAGCAGTTTATATCATCGCTAATGAGCTAGGCATCCAGCTTTTAGAGCCGGAAGGCCCGCTGAAGATCAAGCACCTGGCAGGAGGGATGCGTAATATAGACCTCTTAGCTAAGGTCACCCGCAAGTTTGATGTGCGGGAATTCCAAGGCAAAGACGGCAGCCCGGGCAAGGTCGGTTCTTTTATGGTAGGGGATGAGACTGGCGCCTGCAAGATCGTGCTCTGGCATAAGATGACTGAAGTTATGAGCAGTCTCAAAGAAGAAGACACTGTTCGCATCAAATCAGGATACGCTAAAGAGAATAATGGCTATCTGGAAGTCCATCTTAATGATAAGAGCATCATCACCATAAATCCCGCAGGTGAAACTGTAGCTGAAGTAAAAAAGAGCCTTTCTTTTGAAAGAAAAAAGATAGAATCGTTAAAAGAAAACGAGCAGAATGTCGAATTATTCGGTACAGTCACTCAGGTCTTTGATCCTCGTTTTTTCCCGGTCTGCCCTACATGCAATAAGAAAGTGAACAAGGTAGAAACTGATTTCATCTGCAACGAGCATCAAAAAGTGGAGCCGGGGTATTCTTATGTTTTGAATATCGTCTTGGATGATGGCACGTCTAACATCCGAGCAGTTCTTTGGCGGAGCCAGATGGAAAAGCTTCTCAAGAAAAGCGATGCAGAGATTGCTCTTTTCCGAGAGCAGCCAGAAGCATTTGGTGAAATTAAAAATGCGCTTCTCGGTGAGCAGATTAAGATGGTGGGTAAGGTAAACAAAAACGCCATGTTCGATCGTTTGGAATTTTTTGCCCAATTAGTTTATACTGATGTAAAACCGGAGGAAGAGATTTCCCGCTTGGAAAATGCAGTTTAGGACTCATCTGGCTTTGGCCTTTCTTTTTGGTCTGTTTTACTTAGGCTTAATCGGCTACTCATTAAGCGAAGGAGGATGGATATTAATCTTATTTCTACTCGGCGCATTGCTGCCGGATATCGACCATTTCTCCAGCTGGCTGAATAATAAGTTAAAGATTACTAAAGTTTTAGCGTTATTCTTACAGCCGAGAGGGATAATGCATTCTTTGTTCTTTGCCGTGTCGATATTTTTTGTTATAGGCCTCTTCTGGGACTTTGATTATGCTACGGCCATTTTCTTAGGATATTTATCTCATCTTCTGGGAGATTTGCTGACCAAAGACGGCCTAAGATTGTTTCAGCCATTCGGCCAATTAAAGATATCTGGTTTCTTTAAGACAGGCAAGCTCTTCGAGAGGTTTATATTTATACTATTAATCATTCTGATTGTCTTAAAACTTTTCCCTTGACTATTCACAAACAGAAACAATTTTTCCTTTCAGCCTTTTCTCTAGATTTTGTTTCATCAGATTAACTATATTATTGACTACTCCCTCAATCTCTTTTTCTAACTTTTGATCTTTCTGAAAAAAAGAATTATCTGTTTCTGCGGGGTATTGCGCCCCGTGTGTTCGGTAAGTAAAGCCAAACGGAGCAAGAATAAAACCCATCTGCTGAAAGTAAACAAAAATATCCATGGCGGTCTTGACTGCTCCGTCTTCATGGCCGTTGACCAGTATTCCTACTATCTTATTTGTAGTCAAGCTCGGTTTCTTCAACAAGCCCAAGTTTTGCAGACAGGTAGTCCTATCCAAAAAATCTTTCAGCCGGGCAGACATATTATTCCAATTGATAGGAGAAGCGATAATCACTGCTTTGGCCTGCACCAGCATTTCATGAAAGGCCGGAGCATCATCTATCTGATTGCGGCACGGATAAGTGCATTCGGCATCAGCATTACTATAGCAGCACCAGCAGTGCTGAATTTCAAACTCGCTGAGATTAAACCGGCGATAAGAAACTTTCTTTTTCTTCAAGGCCGCCTCTGCCAAATCAGTCATCTGACCGGTATTATGACTTCGGTGGCTGCTTCCATTAATCAATAAAACATCAAACTTCTTTCCATCATAAGCCAATTGTTTCCTTTCTTTGAACTCTAAGAATTCTTGGGCCGAACTGCCGCACTGCGGACAAGTATGCGGTCGTTCCCCCTCACGAATAAACCCGCAGACTGCGCATTTCCACCTCGTTTTTGACATAAGAAGAAGAAACGAAGCAAGATTTAAAAGAGTATTGGAAGGAGGAGCGGCCAAAGAGAGAATTGAATATAATGAGGTTATGCTCTCGAAACTTTATGTTCCGACGAGGAGGAACGAAGTGACGACGAAGAGTGCCGTAGTCCGTGAACAAAGAACGTTGAGAGTGTGGGCGTTGAGTTGTTTAATTGTCTCAGTAGAAGAATATATCTCTTTGAGTATACAATTATTTAAATATTAAACTATTTTTCTTTTAATTTATGGTTGAAATAACAATACCTGAGAAAAAATCTTACTTAATGAGAAAAGACGAAGAAAGATGTTATCTACGTTATTTATTTGAGGTAGATAGTGTAGAACGAATTACTCGCATTGAACTTATACCAACGATAGGAACAGAACATCCTGTTTATGAAAAAGCGGATGATGGAAGATGTTTAAAGACTTGGAATAGGATACATGTGATAGAACCATTACCAAAATTTCAAGGAGTTGATGAAGAAGAAAAGAAGCTTCTCGAATATTTAGGAAGTAAAGAGAATAAAGAGCGAAGTCGTTGGGAAGAATCTGAACAGACTCTTGTTGATAGATTAGAGGTAAGCGATTCGATTATTAGAGACGCTTTTAATGTTGGAGTAACTGCAAGCCAATTATTCATGCATTACAGATTAGTTTCTGATAGTGGTATAAGATATTGTTAAACGCCCCACACTGATCCTATTTAATTCTTAGAAAGAGTGATAGCGTTACAAAGATTCACGGACGGAGGCATTGGATATAACACCTGAAGCCGTCCCGTAATTCCTTTCCAAATCAAACATTTTTAAAAGAAAAAAATAAAACTTCATCATTAACATTCAGAAATTCTTGTCAATCTCCAAATTTTCCCTAAATTGTGTGCGATGCCCACTAAATTCATCTCAATTTTTGTTCCCGGCAAACCTTTAAGCAGAAACTCCCTGAATCCCAGATTCTGTTTGATATTGCCAATCACTGGCTCAACCGTGCATTTTCTCAGACGATAAACATCTTTTGATTCTGGTTTTTCCATCTTGTCTCTCATCCTTAGCCGTTCTCTAAAAAATTCAGGAACTTGTTTTCTTTGTTTTGCGCCAGGCAGCTGGTAGACAATCATTTTCTTTCCGCTGTTTCTTCTGACATACGAGTGATGGTAAGGATACCTTATGCCACCAGCAATAATCTCATCCTTTCTCTCGTCATACTCATACTTGTCGTGATTCAGGCTCTGCTCTTTACCATCAAACTCCTGCGCCCGCGCCCGTGAAGGAACATA
>Ga0209542_10016991_pt1 | contig 11989 bp, 6 predicted proteins | sample RifCSPhighO2_01_FD_184028 | JGI IMG/M metagenome (GOLD analysis project Ga0209542, IMG submission 184028) | Soil microbial communities from Rifle, Colorado - Rifle CSP2_plank highO2_0.1 (SPAdes) (version 2) | ecosystem: Environmental > Terrestrial > Deep subsurface > Rock core/Sediment ...
ATCACTGGTTGCATCGGGTGGACGATTTCCATAAGCCCGACCCAGAAGCAGTCGTTGACCGGATCAAATTCGGTGACCATCACGGCTGATCCTGGCAACTTCGCGGTGGTGGAAAGCAATGAGTATAACAACGTCTATACCGCGACATTGTCTTATGGCAAAACCCCGCCTCTCGCCGTTCTCACGCCGAATGGCGGTGAGGTTTGGGGCCAGAGTACGACCCAGACCATCCGGTGGACACCGCCTGCGGCCGTGGCAAACGTCAATATTTACCTCGAGCACGCTCCCTGCGTTCTCTCTCCTTGCCCGATGGCGACCGCGAGCGATTACTACACCTCGTCTCGCGTTATCGCCCAGAATGTGCCAAATAACGGATCGTATTCTTGGTATATTTCCGGAGGCGTTTCGGGACAGGAAGTTTCTTCCAATTTTGAAATTTCGCCCGGTACTGACTATATTGTCCGGATTGAAGCGTCAGACAGCCGTAGTGTGACAGACCGCAGCGACGGCACATTCAGCATTGTCCGGACGCCAGTCGTAGTCGAAACCGGCATGCTCCTCGGCCGTATCGTGACCGATACCGGTAAGTTTATCAGCTTGCCCGCAGCCACACCGACTGGTCAGCGCTGCTATACTAGAAACGAATTGCCTGGGGCCGGTTTTGTGGTCAATTATTCCGGTGCGGGGGCTGTCGGTTCGGTAGTCGCCGATCTTTGCAACCCTGACCCGTATTATCTGGCAAACCTTCCCATCGGGCAGTATAAGGTCTGGCTTGACGTGCCCAATACTTGGCAGGTTATCGGTGAAAATTTGCGGCAGGTTATCATTGAGAACGGCCGCCTAAACCACCAGTGGTTCCATGTATCGCCAAAGTCGGATACATCCATTCCTGGCACCTTGCAGGGCCGGATCGTTACCGACACTGGAAACTTTATCCGCGACCCGCAGGGACAGTCCTGCCAAAACTACGGCGGCAGTGAACTGGTCGCTCGGGGATTTGTGGTCAATTATGCCACTTACGGTTATGGAGACAATTTGGTCTCCGGGAGTACGAAGGTCGACAAATGCAACCCGCAACCGTATTACTCGGTCAGTTTGCCGCCAGGTCTGTATTCCGTGTGGCTGACCTGGCCCGACACTTGGGAGGTAATTGGCAACAGCAGTCACGTCGTAACGGTCGGAAGCAATCAGTCCACTGATTTGTGGTTCAACGTTTCTCCGAAGAGCGATATCATCATCCCGCCGCCATTGCCGGTGAGCACTGTAACAGTCCGAGCGCGTGGCACATTTGCCGCCGGGTCCTATCCGATTATGCAGCTCTGGGAAGGTGGCACTACTTTGGGTGAATGGCAGGTTGGCAGCGAGTATCAGGACTATACTTATACGCGGAACGCGCCGTTTGGCCTTTCAAACCTGCAGGTCAAATTTATCAATGACTATTTCAACGGCCGAACCGGTGAGGACCGCAATCTGACCGTGGATTACATCACAGTCGGAACCAGTTCGGGAAGTTCGACTGCCAACGGTGGAGGCGGCGGAGGGAGCGCGGTCATCTATCAGTCCGAAGCCAATACGACCTTTGCCTCCGGCGTTTATCGGGCGGGTCAGGGCTGTACAAGCGGCTATGGCCTCGGCGAGACCCTGCAGTGCAATGGTTACTTTGAATACCCGGTCAGGAATGTTCCTCAACCCGGAGTGGCAACTCTGAATGTCAGCAGTTCAGGTGCTGTTCCAGCAGGTAATATAACTCTCGGCAGCAATCAGGTTTTGGGCGCGTTTGAATTTGAGGTCGGCGGTGCCCCTGTTGTGGTAAGTGCCCTGACTTTGACGGTGGCTTCAACGACTTCCGGTACGGTTGTGGAGGATGCCGTCCAAGCGTTTCGTCTGGTGGATGAAAATGGCCGCACTGCGGCTGGCCCGGCGGACATCACCAACAATGATTTGAGGGTCAGGTGGACGGATCGCTTTACTGTACCAGTCGGGCGACATGTTTATAAAGTCGTGGCGACGCTTACTACCAATGGCGGCTGGGCAACCGGCGATACTATTACCGTGAGTATTAATACTCCTGCCCGAGCCATCGTGGCGGAAAGCCAGGCGCGGGCGCAGGTTTTGACGGCAACTCCTGATGTGCGAGTATCCGCTACCACGCAGACCGTGCGGGTCGGGGGTTTGTCAGTGACAAGAAATTCCACTCCGACGGACAAGACCGTCATCGCCGGTTCGCTCAATAATCTCATGGGTAGCTGGAGTTTTGACGCGACCGGTTCCGGTGAGGACATCAGGGTGACAACGATCGCTTTCCGTGCCTCAACCTATGGCAAGTTCAATGCGTTGACTTTGAAGGTCAATGGAGTTACGCAAAGTCCGATTAATGACAACCCGGCGTCTTCGTTTAACCCGAATGCCACTTCTACATTTGCTTTGGTCAGTCCATTTGTGATTGCCAAGGGTACGGTGGTAAATGTTGAGCTTTATGGCAATCTTGGTTCCAACGCCCTAGCTGGAGAGGTAGACGCTTGGGGTCTAACAGATACCAATGCCACAGCCAATACTTCTGTAGTAGCTTATGGTGTTACCACCGGAAACCGAGCGGTCGTCAATCTAGTGGCGAATAATGGAGCGCGGCTATCGGTTGCCGGCAGCGGGACATTGACTGTAAATTTGGATGGCTCTAACCCGGCTTCACGTCTGATCGTGTTTGGCACGACCGGCGTGAGCCTGGCCGAGTTGCGGCTCAAGGCCACGAATGAGACGATCGACCTTACGGGTTTGAAGATTCGCGTGGAAGACGGTGGGCTTGTCGGCAGTACCAACCGGGGCGACTATACACAGGTCCAGAAAGTGTTTCTAAAACTGGATGGGGCGGTTGTTGGCAGCGCGTTTGGTTATTCTCTCGGCGGTTCTGACACTACAGTCAATTTTCAACGCGGTGAGTTCACAATTCCCGTTGGATCGACCGGCAAGAAATTGTCTCTTCTCGGCGACATTGTCTACTGGGGTACAAATCTTCCTGGCCGCCCCAACGCTGATATCAAGGTGGGCATTGCCGCGAGTTCTGTTGTAGCGGTTGGCACAGGATCAAATAGCACAGCGGCCGTGGTTCAGAACGAATCCATGGGTTCGCCAGTAACCCTGCGCCGGTCTGTACCGACAGTGGTTATCGAACAGCCCAGTAATCGGCTCAGCACGAACGCGGTTTTGCATCGCGTAAAGATTTCGGCCGTGGGTAGCGATATTGGACTTTATCGATTGGCGTATATGACGCAAGGATCCGTGGGGATATCGGTGAATAGTGTTTATACTAAACTGGTTTCCTGCGGCGGCTGTGGCGGAATAGCGGATGGAAGCCAGCTTTCAAGAAGCCAAACCAGCTCAATTGATGCCGGTGACCGCCAAAAAATTTGGGATTTGCCGATAGATAGCTCGCAGTCGCATGGCAAGGCATTCCTTAATATTGCTGCCGGAGCAACGGCCGTGATTGACCTCTATGGCAATATGACCCTGACAAGCGGTTCAGATATTGTGTCTACCAGGGTTTTGGGCGATGGGCCGTTTACTGCCAATCTTGGCGACGTGGAAGGCAATCCGGTTACTGCTTTTACTGCGGGTAGTTCCGGTGGTTCCAGCCAGGGCAACTTCGTTTGGAGCGATATGCATGACAATGACTCAAACACAGCGACCGCGCTTAACGCGTACCAGTGGTACAATGGCTATTATGTTTCGGGTCTGGGAACGACTACGAATACCACGCCGGTTTCAGTGGCTGAATAACATTTCGTTTTTGCGAAGAGCCCCGTCTCGAGACGGGGCTCTTTTGTTTTTTGTGATAATATTGAGATATGGATCTCGGCAAATCCAAAATTTTTTTGCTGTTTTGCGTGAGTTTTATCTTCGGGGTGTTTGCGGGAAAGTTTGTGAGTTACACCGCCATGGCGTTCTCTGCCATGGTTTTTGTCATGCTCGCGACTTTGGGTTGGCGGAAAAAAGCATGGATGATCGCCGGATTTTTGGGACTCACGGTACTCCTGGGCGCGTGGCGTTGGCAACAAAGCTTCGCTGTGACATACGCAGAAAATTTTGTAGGGAATTATTATGAACAGAAAGTGGAGTGGGAAGGCGTCGTCGTTCGTGATCCGGACGTACGGAGCAATAAGGTGAATTTGACCTTAGGGGAACTTACCCCCTCTCAATCTCCCCCTTCCTTTCCTGCCTCGCCGGCAGGCAGGCAGGAGGGGGAGAAGATTCAAGGAAATATTCTCCTCAATGTCGGTCGGTACCCCGAGTACCAGTACGGCGATCGGCTTCGGTTCATGGGCAAACTCGAAGAGCCGTTTGTGACCGAGGAATTTTCCTACAAGGATTATCTTTCCCGTTATGATACATACGCGGTTATGAGATTCCCCAAGGTGGAGAGGACTGGCGAGGAGCAAGGCAGTAAGATTACCGCCGCGCTGTATCGCGCGAAACACCGCCTACAGGACGTCATTGTGGGCGTCCTGCCCGAGCCGGCGAGCGCTTTGCTTCTGGGCATCATTTTGGGGCTGAAGCGTTCTCTCCCGGAGAGTTTGTCCACGGCCCTCGTCATGGCCGGGGTTTCTCACATTGTCGTGATTTCCGGGTATAATATTTCTATTCTGACAAAGAATGTTTTACGTTCGCGGGGGCTTTTGGGCCGTCGTGCGGCGCTTATTCTGTCGGCGTCGGTAATTTTGGCTTTCGTGGTGATGACCGGCGCGGAGGCCTCGGTCGTACGGGCGGCGATAATGGGTTTTGCCCTGATTGCGGCCACGGGTACCGGCCGGCTGTACGCCGTTCAGAACGCAGTGATATTCGCTGGAGCTGCCATGATCGCGCAAAATCCAAAAATTTTGCAGTTCGACATTGGTTTTCAGCTGTCGTTCATGGCGACCCTGGGCATCATTTACTTTTCCCCAATTTTAGAAATGGGTTTGCGGAAAATCAAAATCCCCGAGGCCGGGTTTTTGTCATTGCGGGGAAATTTATCCTCAACTACGGCCGCGCTCGTTTTCACCTTGCCTCTCTTGCTATACCATTTTGAACGGCTGTCCGTATACGCTATCCCGGCAAATGTTTTGATATTGTGGAGCGTGCCCTATGTCATGGCGCTTGGTATGGCCGTGGCCTTTGTCGGTTTGGTGTTTTTGTCAGCGGCTAAACTCATCGCGGCCACGGCCTGGGTTTTGCTACAGTACCAAATATGGCTCGTCACATGGGTGGCAGGTTTGCCGGGAGCCGCCATGGCGCTCGCGGTTGATTTTCGGTTCTTGGTGGCGTATTACGCGCTGTTGGTTTTGGGTTTATGGTATTATCGGTACAGGAATAAGTTTTGGTACTATTTAGAATATGCGGAAGTAAAGTTGTAAGTAGTAAAAGTGTCCAAATTCAAATTTCACAAGTTTTGGTATCTTGTTGGGTTGTTGCTACTCGCGAATACCGCGGTTGTTTTCGCGACGCGTCAAAGCCGTCCGCGCGACCACACTACGGTTAACTTCTTTGACGTGGGTCAGGGCGACGCTACGTACTTACGCACCCCCCGGGGCAGTGATATTCTGGTGGATGCTGGTCCGGGCGATGTTTTGCTGGGAAAGCTTGGAGCGGCTATGCCGTTTTTTGATCGTACGATAGAGCTCGCGATACTGACCCATCCGCACGCCGACCATATTACGGGCATGATTGAGGTACTAAAGCGCTATAACGTCAGAAAAGTGATTCTGCCGGAAGCGGATTATGATTCGCAGACATACCGAGTGTTCCTTGATTTGCTGTCAGGAAAACACGTGGCAATAGTCCGGCCCAAACTGGGCGAGAGGATTTTTCTCGATAACGAGACGGTTTTGGATATTGATTACCCGGTTTTAGGCGGGGCCGAAAACCACCCTTCGGATATCAACGACGTATCTATTGTTGCGCGTCTCTCCTTCGGGCAGTCAAATGTTTTGCTCATGGGTGACGCGGGAAAGGATATCGAACAGACGCTTCTCGCGTATCACCTCCCGCTTGACGCGGAGATTCTGAAAGTTGGCCACCACGGGAGCCGCCATTCTACGAGCGTTGAGTTGTTGAAAGACGTAAACCCGCGGTACGGCGTTATTTCAGTAGGTGCGAAAAATACATACGGGCATCCGCACGAGGAAACATTGCAGGCATTGGCATCTTCAGGTGTCGAGATATTGCGCACGGACGAGCGGGGCGACGTGGCTTTTGCGCTTTATCCCGATCGGGTCGAGTTGCAAAAATAAGCGAAATTTGTAATAATTCAACCCATGAAACCCCATAATACAACTTTCAGCTTTATTCGTGGATTTATTGTTCCGGTTAATTTTCAATATTTTAATATTAACGTAAACTCGGAAGGACAACTTTCGGTCCGCCTATGGCGGGGCTCTGAAAGTTGATATACGGGGTGAAATACTTTGTGACTTTTCTTGCCATAGTACTCGGGGCCGGCCTAATCTGGGTCATATTTTTTTCCGGTCTTATTATTCAGAAAAAACAAATGCAAACGCCAATTGGCGAAACGCCGTCCCCAGCGCCGTCTCAAGATTCAGGAGTCGTAAAGCAGGATACAGTTGTTTTTGAAACTAATTATGGCACCTTCAAAGTGAAGTTAGATTTGGCTGCCGCCCCGAAAACTTCTGCCAATATGCAAAAACTCGTTTCGGAAAAATTTTACGATGGCCTAACTTTCCATCGCGTGATTGACGGTTTCATGATCCAGGGCGGAGACCCGAAAGGCGACGGCACGGGCGGGCCGAACTACACAGTTCCGGCCGAGATTGGCTTGCCTCATAAGCGGGGCGTTATCGCGACAGCACGCACCAGCGACCAGTTCAATCCGACGCGTGCCTCTTCCGGCAGCCAGTTTTTCATAACTCTCACCGACGCTTCAGACGAGACGCTGGCTTCACTGGACGCTGGCGGTTACACGGTATTCGGCCAAGTCGTGTCCGGCATGGACGTGGTGGACAAAATTGGAAAAGTGGCGACCGGCGACAGTGATAAGCCAGTCAAGCCAGTCATTATTAACCATGCAATCCTAATCAACGAATGATATCCAAATGCTCCTAATAAATTCGGGGCATTAGGATAAGATTGGTAGATTCGGATTATATTTTATGTCTAATCATCCGCGAGAAGAACTGACATTTCTAATGATCAAGCCGGACGGTGTGCTCCGCGGCCTGACTGGAGAGATTATCCGGCGCGTCGAGCGCGTGGGTCTCAAAATTGTTGGCCTGAAACTTTATAGGCCGGATCGCAAACAGGTGGACGACCATTATCCGAAAGACGAGGCCTGGATCACGCGTCTCGGGACAAAAACTTTGGCGACTTACGCGAAGTATGGCTATGACGCCCAAAAAGAGCTTGGCACGGACAAGGCCGAAGAGATCGGCCCGATGGTTAGGAAGTGGCTCCTTGATTTCATGACGAGCGGCCCGGTCGTGGTGATGGCAGTAAAGGGTGTGCACGCCGTGGATATGGTCAGAAAACTCGCCGGACACACGATGCCTTCGGACGCTGAGCTCGGTACGATCCGCGGTGACTTTTCCGTGGATAGCGCGGCGGCCGCGAATCGCGATAGGCGGGCGGTGTTCAACCTCGTCCACGCCTCGGAGACCGCCGATGAGGCCAAACACGAAATCGGGCATTGGTTTGGTGACCACGAGCAACTTTGGGACTACGAACGCTCCGACGAGATGGTGATGTTCCCCGAGCCAAAATAAATGTTTAAACTTACGGAGTATAGCAACCCTGCGACCTTGAAGGAGGTTGGTTTGATGCAGGCGATCAATGATGCCGCGGATCAGTTTGAGGCCTCGGCCCTCGCTTATAAGGTCATCGCCGCCGCCGAAATAATGAAAAGTGATCTTTTTGAGACGGGGGATTTTGAGCAGACCACGTTTGGCGCGATTGAGCAGGTGGGCAATTCGGGAGTCCGTTCCGACCTTTTTATTGTAGAAAAAAACGGCCGTGGGACAGTCGCCAGATTTTTGTATGAAGGCGAGCGTATGGCTCCGGGAGAGTATGTATATTTGTCGAATTTTTTAGCGGCAACAAACCTGGCTCGGGTGATAATCGTCCACCAATCGCAGATGTTTCAGCAGGATGAGGCCATGATGAATAAAATTGAACAACTGTTCCCCGGGCGAGTGGTTTTTCGTCAGCAGGGTATTCCGCAGAAATAGCCGTTTTATGAAAAACAACTCTCTTTTTCGGAGTTGTTTTGCTATAATGGGGATATGAGAGATTTACCGGGAGTACCGGAAGAATATACAAAATCGCAAAGAACTCCTCATGGTGACAAGATCGCCTCTCGTCATGATCGTCAACGCGAGACAGAGGCCCTTTTTCAGGATACCGACGAGCAATTCGCTCAAATTGAGAATAGGTTTGGTCAGGAGGGTCTGGAGCTACTAAAAAAGGCTATTGAAGCAAGACTCGCACGACGAGAGACGCAAACGGTCATTCAGGAGAGCCGGCAACTATTTGACTACGAACGCACAAAGAACGCTGTTTATTCTGAACTACTGGAGGGCGGGGCTATAAAGGAGATCGCTCCAGGAAAAATAATAGTTGATCCGGAGCGACTGCGTATTTTTGGTTTAAAGACGAGCTGGAAAGATCAAAAGTCCGGTCTGACCCAGATGAAAGCCAAATATTTTGCCTTGCGCGATTGCCAGGGAATTACGGAGGAAGAGAGTCAGACTGGCGGGCAGGATTGGCGGCCCGTGTTCTATACTCCGGAAGACGAAAAATCTGCTTTTGACCCCGGTGAAATAAAGCAGGCGCGGTTTGTCATGACGATGTGGGATGCGGCTCGCCATGTCAGATATGGCCTCGACAATCAGCCAACAAGGAAAGGAGCAGATGTCAGTCTGGAGGAGGCAGAGCTGGCGACCAAATTGTATCATCTCCAATACGGAGACGCGTATCGTGACGAGGAAACTGGCCGTTTGATGATTCGGGGCGCCAAAGTTCGCGAGTATAAACCGGTTACGCAGAAGCTGATTTATGAAGATTATAGATTTCGTGGTTCGGGGGAGAAGGACGGCGTCGGCCTACACCTTGATATAGGTAAATATTTGCGCTTGAAAGCCCCTGAAGTTTTGCGGAACGACTTGCTTCGCGAAACTGACTTTCGTTCCCCCGCGTCAGGCGAGCTGAGGAGCGAGCGAGAGTTTTCTAGGGTCGTAGCGGATAACGGTTCGGTTGTCATAAATAACGTCTGGCATATCTTAAGCCGTAGATTGGCCGGGCATAGAGTGACGCAGCTTGCTCCGGGCTTGGGTGGGGTTTTGGAAAAAGACCAAAATGGTGATGAGCAGCTAGCTTATACTTTTCGCGTTTATACCAAGGATGAATTGCCTGATCGTGGTCGTACGAAACAACCAATTGCCAAGGCCGAACTGGTACAGTTGACCCAATTCGACCAATCAACCTTCTTTGTAAAGCGTAGTGACGAGAGTGATGAGCAATATCGCGAACGAACTGAGCCGGCGGCAAATTATCAAATGGTTTCGAACCTTGCCAGTAAGGTTTATCGGGAGACTGGAACGCGTCTTGGCGATTTTTCTTTCCAGGAGCAGGTTTATCTTGCAACTTATGCACAAAAAACTGAAAACCGTCGAGGTGAGTTGGTCAACTTCATTGCCAAGTTTGGCACAGAGGGGGTGAGGACTTTTTTGTCAGTCGAATACGGTTCAGAGATGGGAGAACAAATATTAGACATTGGTCAGAAGCTTCCGGAAAAAACCGCAAGAGATATTTTTCGTGAGTATAATATTCTCGTTGTCGACGTTCAGGAGCTATCCAAAACTGTGGGCGACAACGTTTATTTTCGCGAGAAGCTAGTTGAGAAGAATTTAACGGGTTTATTTGAAGAGCAAATGCCGGAGGCGATTTTGCGCCGTGCTAAAGACATGTTGTTTACCGCCGCGGCTATCGCCAGGGAGGGGAGGGCCGAGGCCGATTATTTCCAAAGACAACCACTTGTTTGCGAAGATCCCGCAGAGGTCATTAAAGCCATGCGGACTTACCGTGAGACGGTCGAGAAAGTAAACTCATTTATCGTGCCCAGTGAGGATGGCGAATATGATTTCACCCTGCTTGGTCATGACGCAAATCCCCCCCTGAAGATTTTTGAATTTAAAGTAAAAAGTAAGCAAGCACGACTTGAATCTTATATGACTTTGCAACTCCGGCGCGAGGGCGCGGCCAGTGGAGCGCATTTGCGGGAATTCGAATACGACGGTGAGGCGCGCGTGAATTTTTTGTTTTCCAACTCGCCGATTGACCGAAAAATTTCGCAAAGCAGCAGGGCCGATGCTTTAAGCTTGCGGATAGATAGAGAAGGGAAAAAAAGAGAAGGGGGAGAGATCGTGTCCAACGACCCGACTTTACCGGATGGCGAAGTGTCGCTGGAAGTCGGTTCAAACGCGCACGGTGACCCGACTTTGCCTGGTGCGGTAGTCGGGCGAGTTGTCTCTATTGGTAACGAATTGTCAGTGGCTCAGAGATCGGCCAGCGACCACTTTCCCCAATACCTACATAATCGCGAGTCCTTTTCTAGGAACTTTGGTGAAGCCGGGGTTTTTGCTGATGCCGTAGACATCATTGAAAACGAAGTAAAATCCCGTTACGTGCACAGAGAAACTAAGGATTCGAGATTTGCGGCCGTCTTGGGAGATGTGTTGGAGAGATATCCTGGTTTGGAAGTTCCGATCCAAAAGTCATTAGAAGCGCCACAGCTCGGCGAGTTTCACAATGAGGGGCCAGAAGTTAAGGCGCATTTATCGCTGATGTTGCAGACCTTGGAAGATATAAAAAACGGAAAATTCCATGAGGCAGTTCAGAAGAATCAGGGGCTAAAAAAAATTTTAGAAGATGTTGTATTGGTACAGGGCCATATCAATCCGGATGCCGTAGACTATGTTTTTTTGCATGATATTTCCAAACCAGACACCCTGTCCCTGGTTGTCGAGGGACAAAAGAGCGCGGTAGAGGTTACCTGGGAGGAGTGGCAAAACATAGGCAAAGCGGGTAGACCCTATAAATTTAACGGTCAACCCGTACAGTCAATTTTTTACAATCACGCGAGCGAGGGGAGGTTGGGCCAGCACGGTGCCAAAGGCGCGGAACTTCTAAAAGGCCAGGGTGTTGCTCCGGATGTTTTGGCGGCTATTGCTATGCACGACGATGCTTACCGCTTTGACCACCAGCCCTCCACGGCAGTATATAAGGAAGTTTTTGTAGATTCGGGACTTTCCGAAAAACAAGCAAAATTTCTTTTGGCTATGACATACATAGACAGCGTCAGTTGTCAGCGTCCGGGTGGCAAAGTCGATTTGCGGAATTTTGAAAATTTACTCCGATCTCGCGACCAGTTTGAGAAGGCTCATCTTTCAGGCCATCTGTGAGGGAGCGGGCGGCGGCGCGGTTTTATCGGAGGCCGGTTTCGCGGGAATTTTTCCGGCCCCGATCTCGGAAAGTAGAAAAATTTGTTTGATCGCGCGGGAAATTTGAGGGCTTTCAATGGTCACACCGATCAACTCCTTGCCAAATGACAACATTGCGATTTTGTCTCCATAGATATCTATTTCTACAGGGGAGTTGTAGAAATCGTTTGGTATCCAGGTGCGGAGGTATAGATTTTTTTTATCCTCCTCCTCGGAGTATTTTTTTTGCGATTTGCCAGAGGGGGTTAGCGCGGTGACCTTGAGCCCTTTTTTGATCCGTTTTTCTATGAACTTGTTTAGTATGGGAACAACTTTGTTTTCGTAGTTCGGCTCATAAGCCGAACGGATAAGGTAGAAGTCCTGATTGTTACTCAAAATATCGTTGTAGATTTTTTCGAGCCCCGTCAGCCCCTCATAAAATTGAATTCCCGGTTTCCCAGAGGCGAGGTTGAAGTCGGAGGTCAGGGAACCCATGAGGCCATCGAGGGCAACTTGGGCGGTTTTGGCTT
>Ga0209542_10016992_pt1 | contig 11988 bp, 11 predicted proteins | sample RifCSPhighO2_01_FD_184028 | JGI IMG/M metagenome (GOLD analysis project Ga0209542, IMG submission 184028) | Soil microbial communities from Rifle, Colorado - Rifle CSP2_plank highO2_0.1 (SPAdes) (version 2) | ecosystem: Environmental > Terrestrial > Deep subsurface > Rock core/Sediment ...
GGAGTGGGGGCGGCAGTCAAACAATCTAGTTTTTTTCAGTTTTTTGGAAAAAAGGACCATAAAAAACAATCGCTTAAAGATGAAGATTTTGAAAAATGCAAAAACCAACTTTGGCAAAGAATGGAGTTTTTGGCAATGGGGTTGAAGCGCTGTGGACTGGATGTAATGCCTCTAACAACGCCCGAATTGATTGAATTATTTTGGGCAATACACCATCCAGACCAAGCCGAAGTGGGGTATTCGCCGGAAATTTTACCGGAATTATTGAAATAATTTGAAATTTAAGTAATGAAATTTAACTTTTTTGAGAAAAAAGGGGGGGAGGAAATTGGCGACAATGCGTTATTTACACAAGAGAACATTAATGTAAAAGACATTATCGCCCCCCCATATATTGGAATCACCCAGGATTATATTAAAATTGGGGAAAAATTTTCCAAGTCCTTTTTTATTTTCTCATATCCAAGGTATTTAAATACCGGCTGGCTTTCTCCTGCCATTAATTTAAATGTGCCAATGGATATATCTTTTTTCATTCATCCAATAAACAGTGAAATGATTTTAAAAAAATTAAGGTCTAAAATCACCCAAGTTTCTTCAGAGCTGCTGGAGCGCCAGGAAAAAGGATTAATACGCGACCCCGCCCTTGAAACCGGCTACCAGGACATTGAAAATCTGCGCGACAAAATAATCACCGCCCAGGAAAGAATGTTCCGTTTTGGGCTTTATATCACTGTTTACCAAAACTCTCTGGAAGAAATGAGGGAAATTGAAACAACTTTAAGGTCTATTTTTGAATCGCGATTAATTTACATAAAACCGGCGCTGTTTAAGCAAAAAGAAGGGTTTATTTCAACCAATCCCTACGGCATGGATTTAATTGACATCCACGTGCCAATGAATACCGAGCCTCTTTCTACCACTTTCCCTTTTATTTCTTTTGACCTAAGTTCTAATGAGGGAATTTTATACGGAGTTAACGGGCATAATAATTCGCTTGTATTGTTTGACCGATTTACTTTGGAAAACGCCAACCTAGTTGCATTTGCCAAATCCGGATCTGGCAAATCTTATGCGGTAAAATTGGAAATTTTAAGATATTTAATGTGGGGCGTTGATGTGATTGTCATTGATCCGGAAAATGAATATGAATTTTTAGCGGACGCGGTAGGAGGCGACTTTTTCAGGATATCGCTTAATTCAGACAGCCATGTCAACCCATTTGACTTGCCAATTCCAGGCGAAGATGATAACCCAGAAGACATTTTAAGATCAAATGTTATTAACTTGGTGGGATTATTCAGGATTATGCTTGGCGGGCTGACTTCCGAAGAAGACAGTATTTTAGACGAGGCGCTAACCCAAACTTACGCAATAAGGGATATTACGCCCCAATCAGATCCGGCCACTTGGCAGGAAAACACGCCCTTAATGTCTGATTTTGAAGAAATTTTGGAAAACATAACCGGAGCCGAATCTTTAGCGCGTCGCCTTAAAAAATACACCAAAGGGACTTTTGCCGGTTTTTTCAACCAGCGATCAAACATATCAATTGATAAAAGCTTTATTGTTTTTGGAATACGCGACATGGAAGAATCTTTAAAGCCCATTGCACTGTTTATTGTAATGCGGTACATTTGGAATATTGTCAGAACAAAAGTTAAAAAAAGGATTTTAGTGGTAGATGAGGCCTGGTGGTTAATGCAAACTGAAGACGGCGCTTCGTTTTTATTCGGCTTAGTAAAAAGAGGCAGGAAATACTGGCTGGGAGTCACAGCCATAACCCAAGACGTGGAAGACTTCATGAAGTCGCCTTACGGCAAAGCGATTATCACCAACTCATCTTTGCAGCTTTTACTCAAACAATCTCCAGCTGCCATTGAAGTGCTGCAAAAAACTTTTGACTTGACCGAACAAGAAAAAGCGCTTTTATTAGAGGCGTCAGTGGGAGAAGGATTATTTTTTGCCGGCAGAAAACATGTATATATCAGCGTGAAAGCCAGCTACACTGAAGACCAAATTATCACCACAAGCCCAGGAGAAGTTGAAAAAATCCGTGAAGCTAAAAAGAGAATGCAGTCTGGATTGTAATTTCTCATTTTACACAAAATTATGTTAGAATATGTAAATATGAAAAAATACAAATATTTTTTAATATTTGCCCTGGTTGTCATTTTACTGCCTTTGGCTAGCACTGTTTTTGCGCTTGAGCTGACTTATCCTAATATTCCTGGATTTGGGGCGTTGGGACAAAGAGCCACGTTACCCCAATTTATTGGATATTTCTTCACATTTGCATTTACAACAGTTGGAATAATTGGCGTTTTAATAATAGCTATTTCTGGGGTGAAAATATTAATATCTGCTGGCAACCCCACTGCAATAAGCGACGCTAGGGAAAGGATTTGGAATGCTGTTTTGGGTATAATTCTTTTAATGTTTTCTGTTGTGCTTTTAAGAGAAGTAAATCCTAATTTAATAAATCCAAGAACGTCTGTGCTACCTGTTACTAATGGACTTTATTTTTTAGGACATGTTAATTGTGCAGGAGACGCAAACTGCCAGGCAAATTATCCTAATTTACGCGAATATAAACCAGCTCCAACTAATGAGCCCGATATAGATGCGCATATGCCCACCCCAGACCGAGCTTCAATGTTCTCAAAACTTTCTTATAAATGCAATGGAGGTCCAAATCTTTTAGTGTGGGCATATGATAATCCAAACTATGTAGTTAATAATTTCGAAGCAAATGCACAACCGAATTTAACAACATACTCACTCCAATGCAGTCAAAATGAAGTTGTTTGTGATGGTAGTAATAGCGGTTCTTGTAACACCATATTTTTAGCGGATGCGGGCATAAAATCTTATAAAACAGACATTGAAAAACCAGGCGTTTATTTTTATTTAAATCCCGATTGTAGTGGTCTTAGTAGTAATGTTTTGCAAGATAGTGGAGATATACCAAATTTTGGCAGTGAATTTATTGGTGGCGAACCACCAGTTTTAGGAATAAGGATTGTTAATACGGATTTACGTAACAGATATGGCACTGTTTTAACTCAACACTATCAATTTGATGGCGAATGTAGCGCGCCGATTATAAGATCCGATACGGGAAGTGGTTGTTACCCCATACCCAATGATTCAAATGGAAATGTATTTAACCCATTTTCCGCTTATGTTATAAAACAAGCCCAATGGGTTCCAGAAAATAGCACTGTAGCCCTTTATAGCGCAAATCTGGGGTTAGAATTAAATTTGTCTGATATAGGAGATCCTCCTGATATAGGGTATCAATATAGTGTGTATAATGGTTATATAGAAGATTATGGTTATAATGGGACTCCTGGCGACTTGTTACAAGATCAGGGAGGCAATGATATAGAGCAGGTAGATGGCGGCGAGTGGCGAAGTTGGAAAGATGTCCCCCAAGACCCAGCAAACCCAACGACTGCGCCCCCAGAATGCCGGGAAGACCCATTCGGCGGTGAATTCGGTGAGCCACAAGGCAATTATACTTGTTTAAACTATATACAAAATACAGGATCTTTTAATATTTTCCTTTATGGAGAACAAACCGATATTGAAAATAATCCCATTAAATCTTGCAAGCTTTTACCAAATGGATTAATAGCTGATTATTGGCCAACTGCCAATGAGTCGTTTAAAAACTTTCTATCAGAAGGAAACACATTATACAGAATGGACATTATCCCAAGACCTTATTAGTTTTAACGGCTCAATTGTTAATTCTAACAATTGAGCCGTTAAAATCTGTACTCAAAAAGCCCCGCGAGGGGCTTTTTACTTAGGACTGATTACCAAATGCCTCTCCAGCCCATCTCCTTGGCTCTCTGTAGCAACATCCTGCCTTTGAGACAATTCTGTGTGTATAATGCGCCGCTGGTATGCGGGCATGGGGCTCAATACTTTTTTTTCTTTTGTAAAAGCCACTTCATTGGCAATGTCGCGCGCAAAGCTTTTTAAATACTCAATTTTTTTCTCGCGGTAGTTATTAATATCTAATTTTAAGTAAAAACTCTTTTGTAATTTTTTACTGAAAACTATCCTTAGTAATTTTTCTAATTCAAATAATGTTTGGCCATCGTGGCCGATTAAAATTTGCGGGTCTTCTTCTAATTTTAAATTAACTTCAACACTGTCTACCTCTTTTTTACTACCATTAATATCTTTAACTTCCATTAAAGATGGTTTTACATCTATGGCAAAATCAACCATTGTCATTTTCTGCAAAAATTCTTCTGTAAATTGCTTAATCGTGTTAATTTCATCTTGGCTGATCATTGGTTTGCTTTTTTTTATTTAAGATTAAATATTGCTGTATTATTGAAAATGCTCCGCTGACTATCCAGTACAATCCCAAGGCCGACGGCAGTTTAAAAAGAATTACAACGGTAATAACCGGGAAAAAATATACCATTTGCTTTTGCATAATTGAAGCCATGTCAGCTTGTTTTGATGGGTCTTTTTTGGTATTAGGTATGAGCATTTTTGTCTGGAAAAACTGTATAATACCCGCCAAAACGGCAAAAACCATATTGGGCTTGGACAAATCTACCATATTAAAAAGCATTGGGTTGATAATGGTTGGATTTGCCACAAAACTGTATAAATTTGAAAGTTCTGTTGATTTTAACCCCTTCCAAAAAACGTTATAAAGGGCGATTAATATGGGCAACTGCACCAGGGCTAAAAATAAACCGCTAAATGGGTTTATTTTTTCTGTGCGGTAAAGTTCTAATGTTTCTTTGGCTTGTTTTTCTTTGTCATCTTTGTACTTTTTTTGTATTTCTTTAAGTTTTGGCTGTAAATCTTGAAGCACTTTCTGGGAATTAAGGGCTTTTACTGAAAGGGGGTAAAGTATAAATCTTATAATAATAGTAAGCAAAATAACCGCCAAACCAAAGTCATGCCCCGGGAGATAATTATAAATTAAGACTAAAAAATTAAAGAGCGGGTGGTATAAAAAAATATCAAAAATATTAACTAAAAATCCAAACATTTTTATTTATTATTATATTAATTTCAATTTTTGAAGAGTTTTAGATACTGCGTTTTTAATTTCTAAAAATTCTTTCTTTTCAATTCCAGGTAGCGTGACAACAACAACATCTACGGACTTTTTAACACTCTTTAAATTATCTAAAACCGCTTTTCTTAATCTTCTTTTAATTTTATTGCGCACTGTTGCTTTATTGGAAACTTTCTTGCTCACAACAAAACCAAAACGCGGCCCAGTTAAATGATTATTTAATATTTTAAATATCAACGAATCATTTTTTAAACTTTCTCCTTTTTTAAAAACCAAATCGAAGTCAGTTTTTTTTGTTAACCTATTTGCCTTTGGAAGCATGGACTGCTTTACTATACGCTTAATTTTTTTCTCCCCTTAGCCCTTCTTCTTTTAATAACACGCCTGCCTGTTTTAGTTTGTTTGCGCGCCAAAAAACCGTGCGTCCTAGCCCTTTTTTTCTTTTTAGGGTTGTAAGTAAAACTCATAGGATTGTATAATTATTTAGCTTAATATAATATGGTTAGTGTAGTATAAAAAGGCATTGGAGTCAAATGTATTTTTAATGTAAAATGTAAAAATCAAAGTTCAAAATTTAGGTATCAGAAATTTGCATTGCAAATTTCTGATGAATTTATAATTTTACACTATCATTTTGTATTTTGATATTTGTATTTTGAACTTTATCGTATTGTGCGTCTGTGTATAAACACATACCACAAGTTATCCACAGTTTAATAACATGTGCGCCTATTTTAGTTTGATTTGACTCTTCATCCTAAGAACAATATTATTTACTTAGATAATTTAATCACCTGCGTCTTTAAATATTATTAGTAAAAATACTGTGGGTAGGGTGAAGAGTTGACTCCTATCTTTAAGGTTGGTACTTTACTTATAAGAGTCGGCTTCAAAAATAATTTTATATTTAGTTTAAATTAAAAGCATGGAAAATAACGAACTTTGGCAGTCAGTATTAGCCCAAATGCAACTGCATATTTCTAAGGCGAATTTTGCAACATGGTTTCAAAACACCGAAATTGCCGCAAAAGATAATGAAAAGATTATTATTTCTGTTCCCAATGCTTTTTCCAAAGAATGGTTAAGTAACAAATATTATAAATTAATGCTTAAAACAATGCGTGACATTGATGGAAGCATTAAAGAGCTTGAATTTACCATCAACCCCCAGTCTTTAAAAAAGTTTGCCATTAAAGATGCTGTTGAAAGTGAAAAAATAAACATAGAACAATTAAAGTTTGAGGAGTTTAAAGTAAATAAAGACACTAACCTTAACCCAAAATACACTTTTGAGAATTTTATCGTCGGATCATTTAATGATTTAGCATACGCAGCGGGTTTGGCAGTGGCAGAAAGCCCGGGGCATGCTTATAACCCTTTATTTATTTACGGCGGAGTTGGGTTGGGAAAAACCCATTTAATTCAAGCTGTGGGAAATAAAATCGCATCTGATCCCAAAAAGAAAAAGGTAAAATATATGGCATCAGAAAAACTGGTATCAGGTATTGTGGCTGCTATAAGAAGTAATAGTATGGAGGCTTTTAAAGCAAGCCTTGCACCTATAGACGTGTTGATTATTGACGATATACAATTTATTGCCGGCAAAACAAAAAGCCAAGAAGAATTTTTTCATATTTTTAATTCTTTATACGAAAAAAACAAACAAATTATCCTTTCATCAGACAGGCCGCCAAATGCCATCCCAGAATTAGAAGAAAGGCTAAAATCGAGATTTGAGGGAGGCATGAATGTTGATGTGAGTCTGCCAGACTACGAAACCCGGCTGGCTATACTTAAAACAAAGCTCCAGGAAAAAAACCTACAGCTTCCAGAAGATATTTTAGAATACATCGCCTCAAATGTTAAAAAAAATATCAGGGAACTAGAGGGAGCATTAAATACTTTGTTAATTTATTGTAAGGTTAACAATGCCCCAAATTTAGAGTTGGCAAAAAAACTGCTGAAAGGTTTTGTTTTTTCACCGTTTGATGTGGCAAATTATAAAAAAATAATTGAAACAGTGGCAAAATTTTACAATTTGGATGAAAAAAGCCTTTTTTATGAAACGCGCCGCAAAGAAATTGTAAGGCCAAGGCAGGTAGCGATGTTTTTATTGCGCAAAGAACTAAAATATTCTTTTCCGGCGATTGCCAGAAAATTCGGCGGCAAGGACCACACAACAGTGATTTACGCTTACAAAAAAATTCTAAAAGAAAGCGAAGAAAACAATAAATTAACCGAAGAATTAGGGCTGATAAAACAGAGAGTATATAGTGGATAAAACATATAATAAACTTGTTAAAATTAAAAATAAAAGTTATTCTACTAAACACTCCATTGCCAACACACATCTTTTATAACTGTTTTATCCACAACTTATTTTATAAAAAATTAAACACAAATTACTATAAAAAATATTAAAAAATAATTAAAAACAGCGTCCTTAATAATAACAATAATTTAATATATTAATTAATATTAAATACCAAAAAGTGAAAGTAGAAATTTTAAAAGAAAATTTAAAAATGGGGATCGGGGTGGTTGAAAGGATTATTGGTAAAAATTTATCTTTGCCGGTTTTAGATAATGTATTAATAGACACAGAAGATAGTTTTTTGGTATTAGTTTCAACTGATTTAGAGACTGCTATAAAATTGTGGGTTTTGACTAAAATTATCAAAAAAGGAAAGGTTGTGGTTCCTGCAAAATTCCTTTCCAGTTTTGTTTCTTCTTTACCTAATGAAAAAATTACACTTGAGGAAAAAGATCAAAATTTATACATTGAGTGCAAAAATATAAAAACTCAAATCCAGGGGCATAACCCGGAAGAATTCCCAATCATACCAGAACTGGCCGGCCAAGAATATTTAGAGATTGACAACCAAAAACTTTGCCAGGGGCTTGGCCAAGTTATTGACGTAGCTTCTTTATCCCAAACAAGGCCGGAAATTTCAGGAATTTATTTTTCTTTTTTAAAAAACACCATTAAAATTGTTGCCACTGACAGTTTTAGGCTGGCAGAAAAAAATATCGCCACGCAAAACCCGGTTAAAAAAGAATATTCTTTTATTTTGCCCCAAAAGCCTGCGCGGGAAATTATGAATATTTTAGAAGGAAAAGAGGGGGTGGTTAGGGTTTATTTTTCCAACAACCAAGTTTTATTTGAATTACCAATGGCAGAGACAAAACACCCGGCGGTGCAAATAACATCCCGCTTAATTGAGGGGGAATATCCTAATTACCAAGACATAATACCCAAGAAATTTAAAACCCATGTTACATTAAAAAAAGAAGAATTTTTAAATCAAGTCAAAACGGCATCATTATTTTCTGGTAAAATAAATGAAGTGAAAATTTCAGTAAGCGCCCAAAAAAACGAAGTGGAAGTTTTTGCAAAAAGTTCTGACATTGGAGAAAACACATCAACAATATCCGCTAAAGTGGATGGAGACTCTATTGAAGTTTCTTTCAATTATAAATTCCTTGTAGATGGCATGCAAAAAATTAAAAGCTCGGAGTTGTTGTTTGAAATAAGCGAGAAAGAGGGGCCTTGTATTTTGCGGCCAATTGGAGACGACAGTTATTTGTATGTGGTCATGCCGATTAAATCAATACAGTAAAACAATCAAAAAACCACTCTATATAGAGAGTGGTTTTTTGATTAAGTTTTAATTCGCTGGTGTAGGCAGGGGTGTAGGTGTGGGCGTGGGTGGATTTATAATACCAAGCCAGTTTTTTATGGCCTCTTCCCATAAAAAATACATTGGATCGGCGGCTGGATTTTGGGGCGCAGGTCCCGTGGGGTTGTTTTTATCTATGTAGTGCAAAATACTATGCGGGGGTTCATCGGCGGGCAGTTGGCCTAGTAAAACAGGGTTTATATTTTGAATTGGGTCCGGTTTTGTAAAGTTTTCTGCGGGGCGGGATTCTAATAATTTTTGCATAATTTTTCTCCATATCGGGGCGGCCAATCCAATACCAGTTTTTTTATTAGTTGAAGAGTTATCATTATTGCCCACCCAAACTCCTACCGATGCAAATGGGCTGTATCCCATTGTCCATGCGTCATTATAGTATTGTGTTGTACCTGTTTTAGCTGCAACCTGGTAGTTATTAAAATACAGCGCGTTGTTTTGCCCAAATATCGGGGCTCTGGCATTATTATCTGATAAGACATCGTTAATTTGACGGGCCACTTGGGTATCTAAAACTTTGGTGGCTTGTTTAGTATTTTGTTCAATAATATTGCCGCTGGAGTCTTCTATTTTTAAAATGCTCACCGGCGAAGTTTTCAGCCCCTCTGTGGCGAAAATTCCATAAGCAGATGTCATTTCCAGTAATGTAACTTCACCTCCTCCCAACACCAAAGACAAGCCATAGCGGTCAGGTTCGTTTAAAGTTGAAATACCTATATCTTTAGCAGTTTGGATACTATCGCCCAACCCAGCCAAGTATAAGAGCTCTACAGATGGTATGTTGAGGGATTGGGCCAGTGAAGATCTTAAGGAAATTATCCCCCTAGTTCTTCCATCGTAATTTTGCGGATTGTAGCACTGCCGGCCGTACTGGTCTTTGAGTTGATTGCCGTCCGGGGTGCAATTTTTATTAAATTCCGTTTTAACATCCCATAACATTGTGTCTGGTGTATACCCTTTTTTAAATGCAGTTGCATAGACAAATGGTTTAAAGGAAGATCCTGGTTGGCGCAGGCCGATTGTTGCCACATCAAACTTTGGGTCAAAAAGGCATTTGCCGCTTGCTTTTTCGTCACATCCCTTAGGATAAGATTTTTGAAAATAATCTTTCGATCCTATTAAAGATAAAATTTCACCTGTTTTAGGGTCAATAACAACCACGGCTGCATTGTGGGCGTCAAATTGCATATTAGTTTTATCTGCATCTTGGATAACTTGTTCTGAGTAGTCTTGTAAATCCCAATCTAATGTTGTGTAAACCTTTAATCCTTTTTGCTGCAAAAAATCTATACCATATTTATTTTCTAAATATTGTTTTACATACATTACAAAATGGGGCGCTTTTATAGGAGTTGATGACTCAGAAAAAACTATGCTTTCTTTTTTTGCTTCTTCTAATTGCTTTGCATCAATGTATCCATTTTTTTTCATTTTCTCTAAAATACTATCCTTTTTTTGCAAAAGCAGGTTTTTATGGCTTCCGTAAGGCGAATAATAACTTGGCGCCGGTATCAAAGCCGCAAGGGTGGCTGCTTGGGCCAGGGATAAATCAGAGGCGGGTTTATTAAAATAAGTTTGGCTGGCGGCTTCTGCTCCGTAGGCATTTTCACCAAATGGTATTTCATTTAAATACCAGTTGAAAATTTGATCTTTAGAGTATCTTCTTTCCAATTCTATGCTTAAAACCACTTCCTTTACTTTCCTTGATAATGTTCTTGCTTTGGTTAAATAAACAGACCGTATTAATTGCTGAGTGATGGTTGATGCGCCTGTGGTTGCTTTCATTAATCGCAAGTCTATTAATACAGACCTGATAATTGCTTGCAGGTCTATGCCTCCGTGTTGGTAAAATCTTTCATCTTCGGATGTTAAGACAGCATGTTTTAAGTTGTCTGAAATTTTATCAAAAGAAACAATTTCCCTTTTTTCTTCGCCATAAATATCATACAAAAGGACTTTACCTGTCCGGTCGTAAATTTTAGTTGACTGTATGATTGGGTTTTCGGTAAACTTTTCCGGCCGTGGAAGATCGTAAGTATAATAAAAAAATAATATTAGCAATAAAATAACTCCCGCTAAAAACAAAAAGACCAGCCATTTTGCGATGGACGGTAACATTTTTAATATTTTATCTTTATCCATAAATCCATTTTAGGCATTTTTAGCTAAAAATCAAGCAAAAACCCTGTTTTTGCAGGGTTTTTGCTTGATTTATATGTTTTATTAATTATTCTTCTTCATCAGTGGCAACATCATCGTCTGCATCTTCTTCTTCCTCTTCGTCTAATTTTTCTTCTTCTTCGTCTACGTCGTCAACAATGCCATCATCGTCAAAATCATCGGTCTCATCCGTGATTTTGGCCAAAAAATCATCTTCCATAATCTAAATAATGCATTTTAATAAATATTATAAAAATAACCAAGTATTTTTATATAAATTTATTAAAACAGTTAATTTTTTTGGCGCCCCTGCTTAGCAGTGGAACCACTTTCCCTATTATATTTTTTCACAAAGTATTGTCAAGTCTTCACCTTTCCACAGGTGAGTTAAAAAGAACTTTATTAGCCATCAATGTCTAATTTCCCCCTCCCGTGTATTTTCCTTAAGGTGAAGACTAAAGTCTTCACCTTTCCATAGGTGCTTTTAAGTGGGCGCATAGAGCTATGCCCAAGGCGTCTGCGGCATCGTCTCTTTTTCGGTCTTTTTCTTTTAAATCAAAGGCGCTTAAATCCAAGAGTTGTTTTGTCATTTCCTGGACTTGTTTTTTTTCTGCTTTACCATAACCAACAACAGTCATTTTTACTTGCAGTGGCGTAAACTCCAAAATAGGTATATTTTCTTTTGCGGCCGAAAGTAAAATGACTCCCTTTGCCTGGCTGACCGGCATGGCGGTTTTTAAATTTTTAAAAAAATAAAGGCTTTCCACTGAAATCAAATCCGGCTTGTGGTGTTTTATTAATTTATTAACCTCAGTATGTATTATTTTTAACCGTTGTCCTGCCGAATCAGCTGTGGTGGTTATAATACACCCAAAATCTAACACCTTGGGCTTTTCGTACCTGTTTTTTGTTTGGATGATGGCATATCCTGTCGTCGCGGTCCCAGGATCAATCCCGATGATAATCATTTTAATTTTTTAGGTTTGAATAAATATCTTGGATCGCATCGTTTTCATCCAGTGCTTCAAAAAGTTTTTGGGCAGTTTCTTTTTCTTTGTCACTAATGGCAACTAC
>Ga0209542_10016995_pt1 | contig 11987 bp, 15 predicted proteins | sample RifCSPhighO2_01_FD_184028 | JGI IMG/M metagenome (GOLD analysis project Ga0209542, IMG submission 184028) | Soil microbial communities from Rifle, Colorado - Rifle CSP2_plank highO2_0.1 (SPAdes) (version 2) | ecosystem: Environmental > Terrestrial > Deep subsurface > Rock core/Sediment ...
CCTTCACGTATGCGAGGCGGGCGGGATAAAAAAGTCCCACGAACGGGACCTTCTTATCATACATCAAAAAATCTAAAAAGGCTACAGCCACTATTTCATCTGGATTGGATTGCGGCCTTGTATGATCCTGATCAAGAACACAATGACGGCGATCACAAGTAGCACATGCACAAATGCCCCTATAGTATATGCACCAACAACGCCAAGTAGCCATAATGCGATCAGGACGACTCCGATGGTCATTAACATATAAGTGATGTTAGTTGATAAAGATAATCTCTATTTATTTTCTTCAGCCTCCTCGTGGGCCTCTTTGGCCTCTGCGTCTTTCTGATCCGCTACCACTTCCTTTACGTTCTGTTCTGCTTTTTCTGCCTCCTCTCTCGCAGCATCAGCTTTTTCCTGTGCTGATTTTACTTCGTCGTCGTTTGCCATATTTTATTAAATTAAGATTAATAACCTCACAATAGCAGTTGGATCATGAAGCCAAAGTGAATTAGCAGCCCCTATAATTATTGTCCAAGTTTGAAACCAATATAGATTCCTAATATTGCTCCGACACCACCCAATATTATTCCCGAAAAAGAAAAGAGGTCTCCTCCCCATAGCACTGGCAAATATCCGCCTACACTCGATCCCACCGCCGCCCCTATCCACACTAGTTTTTTGCATCCATGTTATTTTGGTTTTTCTATATTATACGCTCTATACATCTCTTCGATGCCTTCCGCTAGAGTTTTCAATCCCATTTCTTTTCTCCTCTCATCTACATTTTCTCGATCTTCTATATTTTGCAGTGGTTTATTGTCCTTCCACCTAAATTGAGTGCCATATAGTTGTGGTTGATTGCTATTTATCCTGACCCTATCCTCCAGATAAGCAATATTTTTTGGTAACACTTCACCTTGAATTTCTTGCTTCATCATACTCAGACAACTTTTTTGAAATTCTACATCATGATCAGCATGTTGGACCAGAAGCCATGCTTTGTCAGATGCTTTCGCTCCAACTTTTGAGATAGTAGGCCAGCCAATTTGTTTGATAATTTCCTTCATCCGCTCTGTATGTTTTTTGTCTAAATTGTCATCTTCTTCTGATTCTATTATTCCCTGATTTGCATTTACTCTCCTTCTCATTTCCTGATCCACCTCCGCCATACCAAGTATCTCCTCTGCCATCTCAGGAAATTTTATGTTTTCTTGTGTGATAGTGTCTTCCATATTAATTAATGATTGCGTTAAGAGTACTAGGAAGTTCTGTTACATCATCACTGCCACTGAAGTGGCCTTTATTTTTTTCTATAATTATTTCTGCACCTAGTTTATCTTTGAAAATCTCTGAATCACTCAAAGGGACTAATGGATCGTTATCAGAAAATATGGCTATAAACTTGTTTGCATGAGATTTTACTTTCTCCCAATCTATTGGAGTTTCCAACCAAGGTTTGGCTATTCCTTTATCTTCATCGTCCTCATTTGCCTCTTCTGTTAAATTAACCCAGCCAGCTAGAAATACTACTTTATTTATTTTCATATTTTTTGGCAGAGTTTCTAGGTATCTCATAATAGTTTGGGAGCCGATAGAGTGACCAAATAGAGTAGTTTCTTCATCTGGCGTGCCAATCAGCTTACTCAAAAATGGTACCCAAGTCTCAATCTTTGGTCTGATCGACTCTGGCATGGCAGGATTAAAAACTTGGAAGCCTCTCTCTTCAAGCTCCTTCTTCAACCAAGGAAAGCATCCTTCTTCTGGATATCCGTCCCATCCATGAATTATAAAAACTCTTTTCATAAATAAACTATACTCTTTTTTAACTCGAACTTCAATTTAGTCTCGTTATCCACAGGTTTGTTGATTTATCCAAAAATAAAGTGTATAGTAGGCCTACCTGCCCGTGGACACGGGTTATCGATCCGCAAAACCTAGCTTAACCGCTGGGTTTTTGCTTTATTACAGATATGTAATTTTTGATGTCTTGAGCATTTATTATAAGGTCTGCGATCTCATGGAGTGAATGATGAATATACCCTCCTTTTACTAGGATAATTTTTTTCTTCTTACTCTTTAGAAATCTGGCTAAGTGCACAAAATCTGCGTCGCTTGAGAACAAACATAAAGTATCATAATCATCCAATAGTTTTATTGAATCTACACAAATTTCTACATCAAAATTACATTTTGGGATTTTTATAAAAGTTCCTATTCTATCATGTTCCAGGGTACGAGTATTTGCTATGGATTCTTTTTCTGTTAAATAATGCTTAACTTTTTGTATTGGCTTAGTAAAAATTCTTGATTTACCAAAAACTTTCTTTGTTGCAAACAAAAAACCTAGCGATTTTTTGTTTTCTGGATCATGACCGTAATAAAATCTCACATCTGTCGAAAATAAGTTTGAAAAATCTTTTAATTTCTGAATGTCTATGGAGAGTTTATGATCCACTGGAATGGTTTTGTTATCTGAATCATACTGGTCCTCCTCAAACCAGTAGTTAACATTAGCAAAATCAATGAAAGAAATTATTGATTTAAAAGAATCATCGATTTTTAGATGAGTTCTGGTGGTTTTCTTTTTAAATTCTTGTAGATCCATTCATTTAATACTTTCTGATCACCCCCTTCACTACTGCTGCGATTTTGAGGTCGTAGGTGGGGTAGATAGGTTTGTAGTGTCGATTGGCAGGTTCTAGATATGGTCTACCTCGTTTGCCTGCCTGCACAGGCAGGCGGAAATATTTCATAGTCCAGCCGCCATCCACTTCGGCGATGACTATGTCGCCATCTTTCGGCTCGCCTCGCCTCTCCACTACCACCAAGTCCCCTTCTTTGATTCCCTCCTCAATCATGGAGTCACCCTTCACTTCTAAAATATAAGTGCCTTCTTTGTCACCGACCAAGTAATCATCGAGACTCATGGTATCAAACATGTCGGCTTCGGCTGCGGTTGGTATGCCAGCTTCGACAAGCCCAAGCATCGGCACTTCGCCAACCAGCCGGTTTGGGATAATCTTGCCGCGTGAGTCTTTGCTCACTGTGCCGTCATCTACCATCCTGTTTAGAAGCTTGTAAACTGCGTTTTTGGATTTGAACTCGAGTATAGCCATCATCTCTTGATAACCCGGCATGCGCTTGTGCTTTTTGTAAAACGAAATTATTTTATTTTTTTGTTGGTTGAACATAAGGGAACGTTAGTGGACACTTATATCACCCCCTACCCCCTCTTACATTAAGCTGGGGTCGGAAGGGCATTAGGAAAAAGAGAATGTGGAAAAGAGGCGGGAGAAGATACTAGGGGAAGCATGGCGGTTGACGCGAGCGAGGTGGGAGAGCAGCATCTTGTGTCGACGAGCCTCCGGTGTATATGAAAGACCTCTTAAAATTTTGTGATCAATGCGACGATTCAAAACTTCTAACTCCTTTTGGACGGCCTTGGCGATTTGATATTTGCTCATGCGATTTAGCGAAATCGTACCGCACGCGCGAAGCGTGTCGACTGGAGTGCGGTCTTCCTTCACGATTAACTGTTATTAATAAAATTAGTATAGTGAACTCTAGTTCACCACGCAAGAGGTGGGTGTGGATAACTTACCCTACTCGCCATTTAGAAGATTTTGAGAGTTACATTTGTGGAGCGTTTGCGGATTTCTTTGCAAAGAGATCATGGGATTTTAGTTTGAGTACAGCGAAGAGGTAGATGATTTCCAAGATGCCCATCGTATTGACTACGAGCAAGATCACAAACCACCAGCCACTCTCCCGCTTAGCCGAATGCCAAAGGGCGAGACCCTTCCAAAAAATACTCCAGACCATGAGCAAAATAAAAAATGGAGTGAGGGACAAAATGTTGCTCCCAAACCCCTGCATACCGCCAAATCCGTAGTTCATAATATTATGAATTATTTCTAATAACCCCATATTACTACTTTGCAAATGAAAGTAAATAAAAAACCAGGCCGTCCCGCGAGAACATCGCGAGCCGGCCTGTTTAGAGTATCGGTTCAGGGAATCTGATGGTCGGGTTCTTTCATTGTTTGAAGGAGGTCCCACCACACCCGCTTGCAGTTCTTGATTGCTCGCGAACCTGCTTTGCAGAGTGGGCAATCTTCCGGTCCCCACTCATTGAATTTTACCCCGATATTTGGAAGGTCAATGACGGGTACCAGAACCGCTTCCAATCCAGGAAGACGTCTATTACAACGAATCAGGAACGCCCCAACCACCGAGATAATATGCACATCAGGGTTTCTTTTTCGAATCGCCTCAATCCCTCTTTGAGGTGTTCCGCCAGTTGTAGTCATCTCCTCGATTAGAAGAACACGTGATCCAGGACCGACTTCGAAACGACAAGTGAGTGTTTTGTTGTCATCACCCTTTTCAGTAAAGCCTACCCGTTTGGCACCGAGAATTCCACCCGTGATTGTTGCGATCGGAACTCCAGCCATTGGGGAACCGAATACCCAATCAATCCCGCCAGATCCCATTACACTTTCGATATTCTCAGCAAGGTCTAACGAAGCTCTTTGGAGATTTTTCACTCTCGAAAGATACTGGAGAGTATCTACAAATCCGTCGGAGTGTAAACCGCTTCGCAGCTCCACATGAGGAGCTCGCGGGTCTCCACTGTAGCGCCATACTGCATTGTTACGACGAATTTCTTCCCACCACGCTTCCGTTGTCATCATCTTGATTCTCCTTTCAGCACGAGCCACCGGCGGCTCTGATTTGGTCACGAAGTTTTTCGGCCGCGCCTGCTGGATCATCTGCGAAGATGATACCGGAAGACGAATTGATAGCGATCCAGCCAGGGCCAACGAAAGCGGCCTCAACTGTTTCTTTGATAAAGCCACCTTGAGTCCCGATGCCGGGGATCAAGGTCCACAGCGCGCCTTTGTGAATCTCTTTGGCTCGCCGCAGGTGCTGTGAATAGATAGCGGAGGGATCGTTTGGATCCTTGTGAGCTGCACCCATGACCACTCCGGCGTTGGCGAGTACTCCAAGATCGCTAGACCAATCGAGAATTCTCTCGACCATGTCTTCCCATACCCGCCGGCCAGTTTGCAGCATGAGATCTTGGATCTCCCATGCATCTGGGTTGCTGGTGCGCCCAAGACCGACGAGGGCCCGCTCCATATGATCGCGATCGATCAAGTTCTCGAGTGTGCCGCGACCCATGTACGGGTTGTAGTTCATCCCGTCCGCTCCATCGAGCTCGAAGTGGGTATATCGGTACTGCTGTTGGGTACGGTCGATGTCACCCCGCTTACAGTCTAGAAAGACCGGTATCTCTGGATACTGGGTCTTGATGTAGCTGATCACTGCAGCCAGAGCTTTCTCGCCGTCTAGTATTGCTTCCCAGTGCGCTCGCTGCGGCTTGAACATACTCGTAAACGGTGCTGTTGCATCAACGACATGCGTCATCCAGAGTTTTGCGGCGTCTGATATCGAGCCTCTGCACAACCATTCTTGCGGAGTCCTCTCCATTAGTGGGTCCAATCCGACGCACACGAGTGAGTTTACTGCCTTTTGACGTGCTGCCAAACGGCTTCGGAATCCTTGCATAACCTACCTCTTCCTTTATTTTAGATCTAAACCTTTCGGTTTCCGAACTGAATACTACATTTAAATATCAAAAAAGCAAAGAGAAAAGGTACAATGATGACCATTGTACCTGAAGCAAATGTGGTGTAATAAATTATTCTAGGAAGGTTAGGGCTTTGCCTTTTTTGTCGCCGCGGCCGGTGCGGCCGATGCGGTGGACGTAGTCGTCGTAAGTGTTGGGAATATCAAAGTTGATGACATGCGAGATATCGGAGACGTCGAGCCCACGAGCAGCCACGTCAGTCGCGATCAAAGTTTGAATGTGATTCTTCTTGAAAAGGTCGAGAGCCTTTTGGCGCTTGGATTGGTTTTTGTTGCCATGGATAGACTCGGCTTTGAAGCCGCGCTCAATCAGGGTCTTGGCCAACTTCTCTACCCCATGCTTGGTCTTACCAAAGATCAAAACTTTTTTGAAATCAGGCTGAAGCAAAAGATCGTGCAGGGTGTCTAATTTAGTTTTGCCACCACTAAGACGCACCACATCTTGATCAATATTTTTGGCGGTGTCCCCAGTCTTCACTGAAATGCGAACTGGCATACGCAGGAATTCACCGATCAATCGCTCAATTTCTGGAGACAGAGTGGCCGAGAAGAAAAGGCTGTGGCGCTCCTTCTGCATCAGCTTCACCACATAACGGATATCATTTATAAATCCCATATCGAGCATACGATCAGCTTCGTCCAAGACTAGGGTGCGAAACGGAGCGAGGTTGAGTGCTTTGCGTTCGATCAAGTCTTTCAACCGACCGGGCGTGCCAATGACAAAATTATTGAAATAACGGAGGTTGCGCATCTGGGCTCCAATCGGCGCGCCGCCGTAGCAACAGGCTGAAAAAATTTTCATACCTTTAGTAAAAGTTTTGAGCTCATCATCTATTTGCTGAGCCAGCTCGCGAGTCGGTACCATGATCAAAATTTCTTCTTTGCGATTTTTGAGCACCTTGTCGATAAGAGGCAAAAGGAAAGCAGCAGTCTTGCCCGTACCGGTGTTGGCGATGCCGACTACATCTTGGCCCTTGAGTGCATGCGGGATAGTCCGATCTTGGATCGGGGTGGGGGTGAGGTAGCCTTTGGCAACGACCGCTTGCTTCAAATCAGCATGTATTAGGAAATCAGCGAAAGCATGCTCGGGCACAAAATGCTCGGTCTCTTCTATAATGACCGCTTTGTTTATAAATTTGGATGGATCAATATACTGACCGCCACCGCGCCTCTTCACAGGTCTAGAGCCATAAGTTTTCCTAGGGCCTCGATGATTGGTTCTATTATTTCTGTCATCACTTCTACCGAAATTTCTTTTATACATTAGGTTTAGTTACCTGCGAAGTATATCATACATCATTAATAATTGCAAGGTACTTTCGGTTGTGCTATAACAATATCGGAATCAAAGCAGTTGTTTGAATTTTTGACTTGATGAAAGGACACGACCATGCAGCAGGTACCACCCACGCTTGATGAGATTCAGGCGTACTTCAGAAACAACAAAGGCCTCTCTTTCGGCGAGGCCAATATCTCTCTGGTGGGTGGTGTAAATCACCTGACCTTCCGAGCAGATGATGGGGGGTGCTCTTACGCTCTCCGGACCCTCAATCCGAACTATCGCTCCTACGAGTGGCTCACGATGGAGCAAGAGTTTGAGCTACTACGATGGTTGAGAGATACGGAGCTTGCTCCGTATCCGAGATACCTCTGCAAAGGTTTCAGGCAACCAATCTTGGTGCAGGATTGGGTCGAGGCGACCTGCTTAAAGGCCATCAAGCCGCTTCGAGAAGAGCATCTGGTCGGAGTGGCGCGAGCGATCGCGAAGCTCAATCTCCATCGAATGTACGATGATAAACCTGAGTTCATTCCGAAGGTAAGGGTTTCCTTCTGGATGGATGCGTGGCGGTGGCGAAGGAGACTCTGTTCTGCTTGGCTGCGTCGGCCTTATCCAGATGTATTCAAATGGGTTGAAAAGATCTGGGGGCTGGTCCAGCCGGTGCGAAACCGGCTGGCGCAGTACGATAACTTGTTTAAGTGGAGTGGTCCGTACTACTTCCATTTCGACGGGGCCCACATCGGCAACACCTACTGGCAAGAGCCAGGCAAGGTAGTCTTTCTCGACTGGCAGAAGGTCAGTCTCCGCAACGATCCCACCTTCACTCTGGTTCGGTTTATGACCTCGGCTGGGGAGGAGCCGGGAGTAGTGTCGGAGAAGATGTTCAACACTCTGGTCGAGGCGTATCTTTCGGTGAACAAGGTACGAGATTTCTACCAAATTGCGCGGGTGCGACTCCTTGAGCGACTCATGTCGGACTTGGTCTGGGTCCTCTGGGACTACACCCGATCGAGCAAGTCCAGTAGACTTGCAGAAGCAGTTCCCAGTCTGCAGGGGCGGTACGACGAGATGAGAAGGATTTTGGGGTCTCGGTGATATGGCTCTGTAGTTTTGGCGGACGGTCCCTCGGGACCGTCCGCCATTTTGTTTCTCACGTATCCACTAGGAGTTGTTGTTGTATCTCGAGCCATTTCTGATTGTTCGAAATCTCGGCGATGGCGGCTGCTGCCGCGCTGTCCAAGGTGCGGGTGCCTACACCTAGAGCGAGTAGCATAGCTTCATTCATGTCTCTCGAAAATCCGGAGATGATCGAGAGGATTTTGGTTGAGCAGCGTATTGCCACTCCGTTCTTGCCCTCCTCTTGCAACTGGAAACTAGATTGGAGCTCGTGGTGTCTTCCGAGTTCGCGCGTATACTCCTGGCATAGCCGAATATACTCTGCCCTCTTTTCACCTGGAACATGGCCAAAGGTACGAGTCCACAAAGGCAGGCCATCTAGTCTAGCCACACAAATGAAGCCGCCTGTTCTCCCCGGCTCCATTTTTTGAGCAGCTCCCGAAACCCACCGCATCTCCTCAGAGTAACTTTTCGAATTGAAATTACTTCTAGCGTTAAGCTGTCTGATCACTCTTCACCTCTCTCCAAAAGAACTTTTTACTGTCTGTGCAGTGGAATGATTGTAACTGTATTTTTTGATCTTGTAAAAGAATTTATTAATTTAAGATTTTGTCGATTTGGGTATGGAGGTCGGTAAGGGAGGAGTTGTTCTGGAGAAGGTAGTCGGAGAGGGCGATGCAGGCGGAGAGGTTTTGGTGAGCTGGATCAGTAGAGCGCATCTCGTGATCTTCGTCGGCCACAAATTTCTCAAAAGAAATCTGGTCGGTCACACTTTTCCTCAAGACCACCCGCTCATAGCGAAGCTGCTGACTTGCGTCAACGGCCCAAAACTCAAAATCTTTTTGAGATTTCAAAAATTCAACTTCACCAGCAGTCCTAATCGATTCGATCACGCAGTTCTCACCTTTTTCTAGAGCTTCTCTATAAAGCTCTTCTATAATAAAGCTCGAGCCGTGCTTTTCACGCAAATCATTTGCTACTTCTCGCATGTGGTCGCGGTTTATCTCTAACCCTCTTTTCTCAATTTCTCTCACAATATAATCTCGAACCGAGAAATGCTTGAATCCTTGCTTCTCTTTCAAATAATTTACCACCTCCCCCTTGCCTGCTCCAATAGTGCCTGTGATACCAATAATTTTCATAAAATTTTATAAGATAAAACCGGCGCTCCCTTGGGAGAGTATGCGCCGGCCGGAATTGCTTCCTCCCTCATGCGCCAGTCGGGTCGGTCGCTACCCAAAACGCTGCAGGTAGTATTAATAATATTCCCAACTCTTTTTTGAGTCAAGCAGGTGTGATAAAATCCCCGCGGTACGCAACCGCGGGGATTCTGAAAGCTACATCGAGGATTAGTTGAGAGACGGGTTTCCGATTGGTGCAGAGAAACTGATGTCGCCATCGTCTTCTTCTATTCCGAAAATGGGTGCCCATTCCAGTCTGTTTCTGTTTTCGGCGTCTGCTGGGCGGACCAGAAACTTCACCCGGCCGGAGCCGATGTTCGTCTCTACATGAGCACGAAACTCAATGCCACTGATCCCTCCGAGGGCGACTTCTTCAAAAGAGGTGTTAATCCTCCCCTCGATTTCGGGATGTATCAGTCGCTGTCGATCTTTCCCGTTTTTGATCATGAGGCAAGCCGTGTCGAACAGGATATCAGCCTTTGTCTTATTCAGCGACACTTGGCTAGTCATCAAACAGTGAATATTTCGTCGCAATACCCTTCTCCTTGAGTGGATTTAGTCCTAGAACTACCGTTGAATACTATACACTACTTTTCAAACTTTGCAAGTATTCAAAATACAATGGTAAAAAGAGAAAGGGCGCCTGGTGAGGGCGCCCCGGTACATCGTGAGGTAGTCTCCGACTGGAAGGACACCCTCCTTGGAGACGCTCATAACCTATCCATTTTTTGTTAATCAGTCAAGTGGCCAGACCTTTTTAGTTTGGGGTGCAGCGGCGGAGGCGAGCTTTGTTTTTCTTGAAGCAGGCGGGGCAACAAATGACTTTGCGAGAAGGGCGGAGGGAGTCGTCAGAAGCGAACTGCTCACACTTTTTGGAGCAGTAAATACAACGGCCTATGATTTCTCTTGCCTTTACTTCCGCTACCGGAGTGGTCATCCTATTATCAAAGACGAAGAGTGAGCCTTTGAAGTGAGAGCCTGGGTACTTTTGGATATAAGTGTGCAGACCGTCTTTGAGTTGGTATAAATTTTTGAAGCCCCTCTGCTTCAAAAGACAAGTAGCCTTCTCGCATCTGATACCGCCAGTGCAAACAGTGACAACCTGTTTGTCTTTCATATTTTTAATTTCTTTTATCTTTTCTGGAAGCTCGCGAAAATTTCGCATATTTGGATGCACTGTCTTGTCCATTTGTCCGACTTCAATCTCGAAATCATTGCGTAGATCAAGCACCACAAAATCCTTTTCTTTTTTGTACCAAGTTTGCAGCTCTTTGGCGGTGATTTGTTTGGCTGTTTCTTTCTGTATATCAAATTTGCCAGCCCCCAGAGTTACCACCTCGTCCCTCACCTTTATTTCTAACTTTGTAAAAGCCTTACCATTACCCTCGCTTTCTTTGAACACCACATCTTTGAATAGTCTTGATCTTTCAATCTTTAAATCTTTCAGTCTTTTCTTATATGCATTGACGTTTCGGGCTGTGCCTTCAAAAGTAGCGTTCACTCCTTCCTTTGCTAAGAGCATCCGACCCTTCAAGTTTAAACTAGCACAAAGCTCTTTTTGCTCCTCCATGAGCTTCTTGGGGTTTTTGATTTTCACAAACTTATAAAACAACATTACCTTATATTTCATGGGTGCATATTAGCATAACAAAAAGCGAAGCCGAAGCCCCGCTCTTTGTTTGTTGTTTCTTCTTATATAGATTAGGAGAGATGCTTGGAGACGAGCTTGGTCATTTCAAACATGTTGACTACAGCTTTGCCACCAAAGACTGCTTTCAAAGGAGCGTCGGCGACGATGTTGCGCTTGTTGGTAGGGTCCTGAAGGTTTTTACTTTTAATATAAACCCAAAGTTTCTTCACTACTTCTGATCGAGGCAATGGGCCTTTGCCCACTACTGCCGCCAACTCATCACTCACGGTCAAGGGCTTCATAAAAGCCGCATTTGCTTTTCTTGGCATTGTTTAAAAGTTACTATTAATTATTAAAATCTGACTACCGGTACATTATATACTACTTACGCAAGCTTATCTAGGGGGACAAGAGTTTGGTCAGGATCCCACACATGGGTGACCACATCTATCTCCAAAAGCTCTTTAGCCTTTTTTAGCACTCTTTGCTTCTCTTTTTCATCAGAAATCTTTAAAGGTGCGAGGAGTGGCTCTATCTCTTCTGGGTGTGCTCGCAAATATTTGCGATATTCTACTATCTGACTCAACTGTGCGTCTATGAGAGCGTCGGTGGCTCTGGAAGCGCCATGCACTTTCTCAGCATAGTTCATTGTAAACTTGCTCGGGTTGGGATTTATGAGAGCAAACTTTTGTTCGACCAAAACTTGGTTACCAGCTAGGTTGTCTAGAGCCTTGGCAATCTTGGCTGCCCTACTTTCTCTCATTCTAAATGCGGCGAAGGCTGGGATCATAAAATTCTGACTCTCATTCCCTAGTTTTAAAACTGCCTTTTTGAAATCACTCACCTCTTCTTCAAATGCCGTATCATGATTTTTGAGCTGGGTAGTGACGTCGAAGCCGACCATGATCTCATCATCATCGTGTAGGGTAAGTATCATGCTTATATTTTCTATCAGATCCTTTTCTTCCGGAAATTCTTCTTTTAGGTATGGAGCAATGCAGACCAAAAGCCTCTGTAATCGGTGGTGATGTTCTGAAAGTGAATCCCCGTCTACATAAGGATGCGCTTCAAACCTTCTGATCTTGCCTGCTTTGGTAGCAAACTCACCCACGAAGTCCAATATTTCTCTCGGCCGCATATT
>Ga0209542_10016997_pt1 | contig 11986 bp, 8 predicted proteins | sample RifCSPhighO2_01_FD_184028 | JGI IMG/M metagenome (GOLD analysis project Ga0209542, IMG submission 184028) | Soil microbial communities from Rifle, Colorado - Rifle CSP2_plank highO2_0.1 (SPAdes) (version 2) | ecosystem: Environmental > Terrestrial > Deep subsurface > Rock core/Sediment ...
GGGCAGGCCGACAACGGCTACTTCCGATGCCACAGCGCCCTGTGTGACAGCAGGTACAGCGTTAAACGGTGCAGATGCCACGGTAGCCGCCATAGTTTGAACCGATAACGCTGAAACAGGTGCGGAGGACACTTCGGATACGAACCCCGAGACCGCTACGCCCACCGATAGGTCGTGGTGCGACTCTTCTTTGTCCCGCTTGTGGGTTGAGCCGAACTCGGCGGTTGAGACGGTGGATTTCTCCACTTGGGTCGCGGCAAGCGTGCGCAGGTAGTAGGTGGTCTTAAGCCCCAAATTCCATGCATAGAAGTAGACTTCCGAAAGCTCACGGCCGGAAGCGCCTCTAAAGAAGATATTGAGGGATTGGCTTTGGTCTATCCACTTGCCGCGGTAGGCGGCGGCGCGGATGAGCCAGCGCATGTCTATCTCAAAGGTTTCCTTGTATTTTGCTTTCAGCGTCTCGGGAATACCGGCGATTTTAGAGATGGAGCCGTCTCTGAATTTAAGCTCATTCAACATCGCATCGTTCCAGAGATTGAGCTTCTTCAAATCTTCAATGAGGAAAGGATTTACAACCGTGAAATCACCGCTGATGTTCGACTCTACATAGATATTTTTATAGACGGGTTCTATCGCGGGACAGCATCCGGCGATATTGGAGATGGTTGCAGTGGGCGCTATCGCCATCGTATTTGAATTGCGGATACCGTATTTTTTCACGGCTTCGCGAACGGGCGCCCAATCCAAAGTGGATGCGCGCGAAACTTCTATCGTCTCTCCCCGCTCGGCCTCGAGCAAGGAAAGCGTGTCTAGAGGAAAGATGCCGCGATCCCACTTTGACCCCTTGTAGGACTCGTAGGTACCGCGCTCTTTCGCAAGTTCCGCAGACGCGAGTATCGCATAGTAGGAGACTATCTCCATGCTCTCATCCGCGAAGGCAACGCACCGCTCCGACGCAAAATCTATATCCAGTTGATACAAGGCATCTTGGAATCCCATAACTCCAAGTCCCACCGGCCGGTGCCGCATGTTGGAGGTTCTGCCTTCGAGTGTCGGATAGAAGGAAAGGTCTATCACGTTATCAAGCATGCGCATCGCGACCATCACTGTATCTTTTATTTTTTCGCGATCGAACACGCCGTTCGTGACATGGACGGCAAAGTTCACCGACCCGAGATTACAAACCGCCGTCTCATCTTTTGAATTGTTCAAGGTAATTTCCGTGCAAAGATTCGAATTATGCACGACTCCCGCATGGTCCTGGGGACTCCTGATGTTCGAGGGATCTTTGAACGTAACCCACGGATGGCCCGTTTCAAAAAGCATGGAAAGCATCTTCCTCCACAGATCGCTTGCTGGCATGCGCTTGAAAAGTTTTATCTTCCCCTCGTCCGCCATTTTCTCGTACCCTACGTATGCTTCGTCAAACGATGCCCCGTAAAGATTATGCAAGTCCGGTACTTCATCCGGCGAGAACAGAGTCCACTGCCCGCCGTCCCTCACCCGTTTCATGAACAGATCAGGGATCCAGTTCGCGGTATTCATGTCGTGCGTGCGGCGTCTCTCGTCCCCCGTGTTTTTGCGCAACTCCAGAAAGTCTTCAATGTCATAGTGCCACGTCTCCAAATAGACTGCGGTCGCGCCGCGGCGCCTGCCGGAGCGGTTTATAGCCACCGTAACGTCGTTCGCGATCTTCAGAAACGGTATGACGCCCTGACTGGTAATGCCGGCCTTCTTGATGAGAGCCCCTGTCGCGCGGAGACTTGTCCAATCGGTCCCCACACCGCCGGCCCACTTGGCCATCTGCGCATTGTCGCCGTACACCTTAAAAATGTGATCCAGATCGTCCTCAACTGTATTCAAGTAGCACGAAGAGAGCTGGGCTCTGGGCATGCCCGCATGGAACAAAGTCGGCGTGGAAGGAACGAAGCGCAAGGTAGAAACCATCTCATAGAAACGGATAGCCCACGCTTCCCTATTTTCCTTTTCATTGAACGCAAGCCCGAGAGCCACCCGCATCCACATATGCTGAGGCGCCTCTAAGGGCTTGTTCTCATTCTCGCGATCAGTGATGAAGTAACGGTCCGCTAATGTGGCGACACCTATATATTTGAGTAGACGATCGCGCTCCGGGCGGAGTGCCGAAGCAATCTTCGCAAGGTCAAACGAGAGCATGCGCTCGTCTAAAAGTTTTTGGGATACCGCGTGCTTCATGTTTTCGACGAACGACGCGCGGTACGCCGCATCGAAATCGCCCGAGAGAATAGAAAGCGCGTCTTGGTGCATGACATCGTTGTAGAGTGAATTTAAAAGAAGCTGTGCGGCGAGATGGTTGTATGCGGGGTCGCGCTCTATCATGGAACGCGCAACCATAATCAAGGTGCGCTCGATTTCATGTGTGGTGATGCCGTCATAGACTTCCCGTTGCACTTGCGTGACAAACGCATCGACATCCACCAATGCTCTGTGTTCCGGCAAAATGGAAAGTTCGACAACTTTTCGGATTCTGTCTATGGAAAAAATTTCGCGTGTGCCGTCACGCTTAAGAATGATAAGCGAACGCTCTTCAATCTTTTTCGCGACCTCCGCGGTCACCTCGGCGCGGATCTTCGCGTGCTCATAGCGGTAGATGATGTAGGATTTCGCGACATCATAGTACCCGCGCTCCATGAGCGAGTGCTCCACGAGGTCTTGCACTTCCTCAACCGAAGGGATTTGGGCTGTACCGCCGTAGCGCAGTTTGACCGATGCCGCGACCAGCTCCCCTATCGCTTTTGCATCGGCTTCGTGCGGATCCTCTAAGACTTCTTCAAACGCTTTCCCGACCGCCGAAACGATTTTTGCTTCATCAAAATCGGCAATAGTGCCGTTTCGTTTCTTGATCTTGGAGAGCGTAGTCATGGCCGAATTTTTTAATCGCGTTTGAGAGCGACAATACTATTTTCTAAGTCACGCGGAGGATTATTGTACCAGAGATTGAGAGAAATAAATCTGCGGGGAGCAGTCTCTCGTCTTCCCTGCGGTCTCGCGAGAGGTATAGGCCATTGTACCCCCCATAGTCTTTCGTACCATCAAAAAAAACGGTGGATATCCCATAAAAAAACGAAAAAATAAAAAAATGCAGGTTTGTCAAACCACCAAGGTGGAACATCGTCCCAAAAGTGTTCTATAGAGCCCCCTCTTCGAGAATCTTTGAGTACCCGCCCGCGTCGGCGAGGATATTGAGTGACAATCGTTTGTGGAAGGCGGCTTGGGCCTCGGCGCGGTTTGAGTCATTACCCATCCACAAGGCGAGAACCGGTTCTTGCAGAGCCCGGGAGAAAGAAAACGTCAGAGGCCACGCGCGCGGTTCCAAGCGCGCTATCTCATTGAGGTTTGCGGTCGCCTCTTCGGGCTTCTGCCCGCCGGAGAGAAACACAACTCCAGCCACACTATCGGGAACAGTGGCTTTGAGCGCACGCATAGTACGTTCCGCCACTTCTTGTGCATCCGCGCGCGCGGAGTTTTTCTTTCCCGAAACCGCCATGCTGGTTTTCAAAATCAGTCCTTTCAAATCCACCGAGGTTTTTTGTATCACGTCAAACGCCAAGGTGAGGGTTTCCACTATCGCGTTCTCACATTGTGCGGCTGTGTGGTCACCATCTATCAATACTTCCGGCTCAATGATGGGCACGAACCCTTCCGCTTGAGCGACGCGCGCATATTCGGCCATGCGCTTCACGTTTGCTTGAAGCGCAGAGTTTTGTGGGGTGTCAGTAACTTTTGTTACCATGCGCCACTTGGTAAAAACCGCGCTCATGGATTTATATTCTTTCAGTCGTCCGGCAAGTCCGTCCAGACCTTTTGTCACTTGCCCGTCGGAAAACGAAGTGTCATCCAATCCCCCGTCAACTTTGATACCGACTTGAATTCCGCGCGACGCAAGAAGTTCATGGAACAGCGTCCCGTCGGATGCGGACTGCCGGATGGTTTCGTCATAGAGAATGACACCGGAAAGAAATTCTTCAATGCCCGGCGTCGTAAATAATATTTCCCGATAGGCTCTGCGCATCTCTTCCGTCGCGGGTATGCCGAGCGCTTCAAAGCGCTTGTTGCACGTCGTGTTGCTTTCATCCGCCGCAAGGATTCCTTTTCCTTGCCGGACAAGATGCCCTGCCATGTCGTGAAGAGTCATAAATAGAGTATATAGTATTGAGTATAAAGTATAGAGGATAGGAAAGTGCAAAAGTAATATAGAGGAAAAGAAATAAAAAAACCGTCCTTGGGAGGTTTTTTTATTTTGGAGATTATTTCTTTATTGCGGCCATCGCATGCGGAATCTTGGCTCCATTGGAATATCCAAAGGTTGAAAGACCGGTTGAAGACCTGTGTTATTTGCTTTCGCCCGTAAGGCGGCCAATTTGGCTCGTTCTGCCATAATTCTTAGCATGGTTTGAGCTCGTGCCTCACGCTCGCTATGCGGTATCAAATTAAACATACTGCGAATTCTTAACTTTATAAATTATGAACCGCCGCTTGAAGCGGCGATAGTTGCTACGGTATATCTATATATACGCTCGGTCAAGCCTTGTTATGCCCCATGAAGGAGGTAACCGGCCATGTTTCTACTGCCAGCTCTTCATAATGAGTGACCTCCGAGGTCACTCATTCAAGGAAGTTTTATTGAGATTAGGGGAGATGGATAGGCCACGTCTCTATGGCGGGCTCCTCGTACGGATGTGCTTTTCGGATGGCCGCGATGACCTGCTGTATATGTTGTGCGGCGCACACGAATTCAATCCGTTCTTCATGAACTTTTTGGATCTTCCCCACGCGGCCGACTGCGGGACGAGCGCCTTTCATTGGTAAGAACTTGCCGATACCTTTCATTGAGAAACTGCAGAATGAATAGTCGCCGATTTTTCCTCCACCGGATTGTCCTATCGCCTTGCGCAAGCGATCGGCATGCGAGACGGGAACGTACACAATGATCTTCAAAGCTTTCATGGACTTCTAGCCGTTTTGATATTCGCTCCACGGCTTCACCGGTATACGTTTGTTTCTGGTTTCCGCAAACGCTGTGATGAATGCTTCCGCGAGCTGACGATTCGTGATCAAGGGGATGCCCACATCCACCGCTTTTCTCCGAATAATGTAGCCGTCGGTATGTTTTCCGTTTCCGTTACCCTCTCGTGCAAACCCTCGCGCGGGAATGTTGATGATGAGGTCAAGTTTTCCCTCGTCCAGGAGCTGGCGCACGTTCGGGTCTTTTGCGGTAGATATTTTATACACGAGAGTGCACGGCAGGCCCGCATTTTTGAGATACTCCGCGGTCTGCTCGGTGGCAAAAAGCGTGAAGCCCATTTCCGCAAGCGTCCGTATTGACGGAAGAAGCTTTATTTTATTTTCTTCCTTGCCCAAGGACACCAAAATATTTTTCTTAGGAAGCCGAAAACCCGCCGCCATCAAGGAAGTCAGGAGCGCCTCGTGGTACGTTTCGCCAAACGACGCCACCTCGCCGGTTGACGCCATCTCCACATAGAGAAGCGGGTCCGCACCTTTGATGCGGCTATAAGAGAATTGCGGGGATTTAACGGCAACGTAATCCAAATCAAGTGTCCGATACTTGCCACGGACATCTTTACCCAAGAGCGCCTTCGTCGCAATCTCTATAAAATTATATCCCGTTACTTTGGAAACGAAGGGAAAACTGCGGGAAGCGCGAACGTTCACTTCTATCACCATGAGCTTGTTGTCCTTCGCGAGGAATTGGATATTGAAGGGACCGGTAATCTTGAGTGCGCGCACAATCCGCTTCGTGATGTCCCGCGCACGGCGAACAGTCTCCAAGTACGTCCGCTGGGGCGGCAAAACCACCGTCGCGTCCCCCGAATGCGTGCCAGCGTTTTCCACGTGTTCGGTAATGGCATATAAGGCCAATTCTCCTCTCATAGCCACACCGTCTATCTCTATCTCACGGGCGTTTTCTATAAATTTTGATAAAACGAGCGGATGCTCGGCAGAAATCGCTATCGCGCGCTCTAGAAATTTCTTCAAAAAAATCTCGTCGGGTGCGATCGCCATGGCGGATCCGGACAAAACATAGGAAGGACGCACGAGAACCGGATATCCCATTTTTTCCGCCGCGGCCGCCGCGGCGGATACCTTGGAAACTTCCACCCATTCGGGCTGATCAATGCGAAGGGTATCCAGAAGCGCGGAGAAAATGTGCCGATCTTCCGCACGATTAATATCTTCGGAATGCGTGCCGAGAACCTTCACGCCGTTTTTTGAAAGCGATAGCGCAAGGTTGTTCGGAATCTGACCGCCGGTTGACACCACGACTCCGTCCGGTTTTTCAAACTGCACGATGTCTAAGACGCGTTCTAACGAAAGCTCCTCAAAATACAAGCGGTCTGACATATCGTAATCCGTGGAGACTGTTTCAGGATTGTAATTCACCATAATGGTTCCCCGCCCTTCCGCTTTCAACGTCTTAAGTGCCTCCACGCTGGACCAGTCGAATTCCACCGATGAACCGATGGAATATGAACCCGAGCCCAAGACCGCGATGCTTTTCCCCGACGCTCTCCGATGTGATATCGGAGAGGTCGGGGCCCCGACCTGTCGCGTCGGGGTTTTCCAGCTTGGTAGAACATCGTGTTCCGTACCGTGATAGGTGAGATACAGATAATTCGTAGTCGCAGGAAATTCGCCCGCAAGCGTATCAATTTGTTTGACGACCGGCGTGACGCCCTTCTCAAGGCGCATCTTCCGTACGTTCATTTCGGAGAGATGTGTGATGACGCCGATCTGCCGATCGGAAAACCCAAGCTTTTTTGCCTGCCGGAGCAACTTCATGTCAAGGCGACGCCTTGACATTTTTGATTCAAAAACGACAATATTTTTCATCTTGGAGAGAAACCACGGATCGATGTGTGAAAGCTGGTGTATTTTTTCTACGGAAACGCCCGCGTGCAGGGCTTCCGCTATCGCAAAGACCCTATGCGTCGTGGGATTTTTAATCTCATCCATATAGTCATGGTGTAGAGACTGCCCTATGAGATGCTTTTTGCTATCTAACGGAGTAAACCCCACTGCGCCAACGCCAAGCATGCGAATGGCTTTCTGCAAAACTTCTTCAAAACTTCTCCCTATTGCCATCACTTCACCCACGCTTTTCATCTCGGTACCAATCGCGGACACCACATTGTCAAACTTCGCCAAATCCCATCGCGGCATCTTCAACGCCAGATAATCCAAGGCCGGTTCAAAGCAAGCGGTGGTTTCTCCTGTTACTGCATTTTTAAGATCAGTCAGCCGATAGCCCAAGGCCAATTTCGCGGCAACAAACGCCAATGGATAGCCAGTCGCCTTTGACGCCAAAGCAGATGAACGCGAAAGACGCGCGTTCACTTCAATCACGCGGTACTCGCCCGTTTTCGGGTGCAACGCGTACTGGATATTGCACTCGCCCACGATGCCCAAGTGACGGATGGTACGGATGGCGACTTCACGCAGGCGGTGATACTCCTCGTTTGTCAAAGTTTGCGACGGCGCCACAACCATGCTTTCCCCTGTGTGTATTCCCATCGGGTCCACGTTTTCCATGTTGCATACCGTGATGCAGTTGTCCGCTCTGTCCCGCACCACTTCGTATTCAATCTCTTTCCATCCCTCCAAGTATTCCTCAACGAGTATTTGAGACGTGGTGTGAAATACGTCTGACAATTTTTCGACAAGCTCTTTCTCATTTCGGACGACGCCGGAGCCTTGGCCCCCGAGCGCGAACCCTGCGCGCACCATCACTGGATAGCCGAGCTGACTCGCCGCAAGGACGGCGCCTTTCACATCTTTCACCGCTTTGCTTTTCGCGGTCGTGACACCAATCTCGGAGAGGCGCTTTACAAACAAATCGCGGTCTTCCGTGTCCCGAATGGTTGAAACCGGTGTCCCTAAAACGCGCACGCCATATTTTTTGAGAATGCCGCGCGCGTCAAGCGCGAGTCCAAGGTTTAAAGCAGTCTGGCCACCAAAGCCCAAGAGTATCGCATCCGGTTTTTCTTTCTTGATGACGTCAATTGCATATTCTTCCGTAAGCGGCACGAAATAGACCTCGTCCGCCAAACCTTTATCCGTCTGCACCGTCGCGATGTTCGGATTCATGAGGACGATTTTTATGCCTTCCTCTTTCAAGGCCTTGATCGCTTGCGACCCCGAATAATCAAACTCGCCCGCTTGGCCGATTTTGAGTCCGCCGGATCCAAGCAACAGAACTTTTTTAATTTTTTGCATAATAAATTCGAAATTCGAATATCGAAATTCGAAACAAATTCAAAATTCTAAATCCAAAATTCCAAACGTTTAGAATTTTGCCTGCCCGCCAACCTGCCCGTCCGACCTGCCCGCCAAAGCCTTGGCGCAGGCGGGAGTCAGACGCAGGCGGGAGCCTTGGCGCAGGCGGGTGCTTCGAGTTTGTTTCGTATTTCGCCTGCCCGCCAACCTGCCCGTCCGAAGTCAGACGCAGGCGGGAGTCTTGGCGCAGGCGGGTGCTTCGTGCTTCGTGCTTCATATTGTGCGTTTTTTTGACCGTACGACTTCTTTCAAGAACTCATCGAAAACCCACGCGGTATCAGTAGGCCCGGGGGCGGCTTCCGGGTGAAATTGCACGGAACGGAACGGTTTTGCCGTGTGGTAAATTCCCTCCACCGAGCTGTCATTCGCATTCCTGAACCATACCTTCCAGCCGAGAGGAAGCGTCTTCTCGTCTATCGCGTACCCGTGATTTTGGGAGGTAATAAAGCATCTCCCCCCCATGTGGGACATCGTATGTCCCACATCAGGGAGAACAACGCAGGGCTGGTTCTGCCCGCGGTGGCCGTAGGGCAGTTTGTAGGTTTTTGCCCCTGCGGCAAGCGCCATGAGCTGGGTTCCGAGGCAAATGCCCAAGATAGGTTTCCCTTTCGCAAACGCTTTCTGTATATGCGCTATCGTCGCTATGCATTTCGTCGGATCTCCAGGCCCGTTTGAAATCACCACGCCATCGTATTTTTCGCGCATAAAATCATAGTCCCACGGCACGCGGATAACGGTCGCCTTGCGCGCGAGGAGCGTGCGCACGATGTTCTCTTTGGCACCGCAGTCAACGAGAACGATGCGGGGCTTTTCGCTCCCGCCTGCCTGCCGCGACGTATCCTGCGGCGCAGGCAGGTATGTCATTTTTCTTTTAATGCTTACCCGTGCGACGAGATTTTCTGTATTCGGGTCAAAAAATTTTCCGGCTTTCCCGGAGATACTGACGCGACCAAGCATGACGCCCTTTTCGCGAAGGATTTTGGTGAGCGCGCGCGTATCAATGCCGGTTATCGCCGGCACGCCGGATTCCTTGAGCCAACTTCCGAGAGATTGTTTCGCGCTGTGATGAGAGTACGTGTCGCTGTATTCGGAAACTATCAAGCCCGCGATGTGCATCTTTTTCGACTCAAAAAAACGGCGTTCCGAGACGCCGTAGTTGCCGATCAAAGGATACGTGCAGATGAGGATCTGTCCAGTGTACGACGGGTCGGAAAAACTTTCCGTGTAGCCCGTCATACCCGTATTGAAAACAACTTCTCCGAAAATCGGTTTCGTGATGGGGGCGCCGAAACTTTCGCCTTCAAAGACCGAACCGTTCTCAAGCGTCAAAATCGCTTTTCTCTTTTTAGAATGAGTTTTATAAAAAATGGCGCTCTTCTTGTGCGCCTTTTTTCTCTTGCTGGCCATTAAAGTACCAGTATACCGAGGCATGGATTTGAGTCAAACAGCCACCTGCACCTTTTTGCCCGTTGACAAAAATTGTAAAACCTCCCGAGCGTCTTCTACCATCACTTGAGCGGTTTCACGGGGACCGGCTCCGGGACCATATGCTCTTTTTTCCCCGTTTATATAGAGGATATTATTCACGCCATCAGGTAGCCACGGAGCGTCGGTATTTTCAATGTAGCCCACGACAATCTTTTCTTTTGCATTTTTGGCAATTTTCACGATTGCGCGCTTCGTATAGAGAGTTTCATTTGTTGGAAAGTACGCGGCTACCAATGCGGGAGTGACCGCCTCTGTAAACATACCAGAACGGTTCGCCATGATAACGGCCTTTCTGCACAGGTCATCCATTTCCTTTACGATTATGGAGCGCAAAGTATTAGATTCTCCTTCTGCATATCTTAGGCCCAAGATTTCCGCAACAATTTCATCTTCGGTAACGCCTTTTGCAAGCCTGCAAGATTTAAAATTAAGCGTTCCATTTGCAACGGCAACTATTTCCTCTATCGGGCCGTCATATTCGTCAATCGCTTTGAGCATCTTGGTTGCGCCCCCAACCGACGCCGTATACCGAAACAAATCTTTGTATTCGTTTACTGTATGCCACCTGTAGGCAGGAAAGCCTTTCTCGCAGGAAACCACAGGCTTCCCCTGTTCAAGAAAATGGAGCGCGTATTTCTCCGCCGCTGCTCCTTTGTCGTTGCTCGGAATTGCTATAAACCCTATATCAACTTTGTCAGCGTAGTGTCTCCAGTCGCTATGTACGGCAATCGGATTCAGTCGAGAATCACGAACAACGCGCGAGGTGACGATATAACGAGACGTTATATCGGTCGATTCCAGCTCGCGGGACAGCGCCGGTCCAACATTTTTGTGTCCGAAAAGCATTGCTTCTTTCATAGTCGGCACATTGTAACAAAAGAACCCCTACTGGCAAAAACATGCCTTAGTGCGGTGTGCCGTTCACAATGCTTGACTTGAACTCTGCGGGCTTGTAGGCGCTCACGAATTTGTAGAACACGCTTACCAGCCGAAGCTCTTTTGCGATCCTCTCTTGGTCATATCCAAGTATTACCATATCGGGCTTATGAGTTTTGAGTACGGTCCACTCTCCGAGCGCGGGGTCTCCTTCTACAATCTTGAGAGTCGGATTGAACGCGGTAATAGCCGCCACGCGTTCCTTATATCTCTGCTGTGGCAGATGCCCTTTGAGTGTGGCAACGGCCTCATCCAGCGTCACAACAACGACGAGCTCGTCGCACAACTTTGCCGCCTCCGTCAGAAGATATTTGTGCCCCTCGTGGAGTCCGTCAAAAACCCCGAATACCATTCCTTTTTTATTCATATCTTATTCTAACTTTTTGCAAAATGACAAAACATACTTTCCGCGAGCGGTAAGTTTGTGACGTACGCTCCTTCCGTCCGATCGCTTCATGAGAAGACCCGCGATAGCGAGTTTCCGGATATGGTCAGATATGTTCATGTAGCCGGCATTGAGACGTTCGGCAATATCGTCAACCGAGAGTTCCGGTTCGCGAGAGAGAAGATCGAGGATGTGCAATCGCCGATGGTTGGCAAATCCTTTTACCATTCGCTCAACGTTCCGATAATTCGTCTTCCCTATATCCATGATGAATAAATCATCGCGCGTATTCGATATGCGTATTGTATTGTTTCATCATAACGTAATTTTGCAAAATGACGTACTGTTACTCAGGCTTCGGTTGTGTGGCCGTCAAAATGCTCTTCGGCTCCTTCGGCTTCCGCTTTCGTTTTATGGATAGTGCCGTCCTTGTGGTTCGGCGGCGCGTACAGGGTATACATTTTCATCGGTTGAGAAGACGTGTTCACGATATTGTGCCGCGTGCCTTGCGGAATGACCACAACCGACCCATCAACAAGATCATGCTCTTTTCCGTCTAAGACCGCTTTCCCTTTCCCCGATTCTATGCGGATAAACTGATCCAAGTCATGCACTTCTTCACCGATGTCTTCGCCGGGTTTGAGGCTCATGACCACAAGCTGAAGGCGTGTGTCCGTATACAAGACCTTTCTAAAATACTCGTTTTGAAGGGATGTTTCCTCGATGTTGGTGATGAAACCTTTCATACATTCATAGTATCAGAGCATAAGAATTGCGCCTGCGGTAATCAGAGTGGCGCCCAGTGCGGCCTTCCAGGTAAATTGCGTTCCTAAAAAAAGAATT
>Ga0209542_10017003_pt1 | contig 11983 bp, 13 predicted proteins | sample RifCSPhighO2_01_FD_184028 | JGI IMG/M metagenome (GOLD analysis project Ga0209542, IMG submission 184028) | Soil microbial communities from Rifle, Colorado - Rifle CSP2_plank highO2_0.1 (SPAdes) (version 2) | ecosystem: Environmental > Terrestrial > Deep subsurface > Rock core/Sediment ...
ATAATATTGTCCTAAATGCAAAGAGCATTGAAATAAAAACAGCAACAATATGTATAGGCACTCAATGTCTTCTTCCAAAATTAAAAAAAGATGACGAATCAGAAACAATAGTCTTAGAAAATCCAAAACCAATCAAAGGAGATATAGAAATCAATATTGAGTTTTCAGGAATTATCTCAGAAGACTTAGCAGGAATATACAAAAGCACTTATGAGCACAAAGGAAAAGAAGAATATCTAATAACAACTCAGTGTGAAGCTCCATATGCAAGAAGAGTTTTTCCTTGTTTTGACGAACCAGACAAAAAAGCCACATTTGATTTAACAGTAATCATAAATAAAAATCTTAAGGCAGTAAGCAACATGCTCCCTAAATCAGAATCAATCGAAAATGAAAAAAAGAAAATTCAATTCAAAACAACCCCTAAGATGTCAACATATCTCTTCTATTTAGGAATAGGAGATTTTGAATTCGCAGAAACAAATTATGAAAATATAAAAATAAGAGTTGTCACAACACCAGGTAAAACAAAAAACGCTAAATTTGCCCTAGACCATACAAAAAAATATCTAAAATATTTCCAAGATTATTCAGAGATTAAGTACCCTTTAGAAAAATTAGATCTTATAGCAATACCTGATTTTGCAGCGGGCGCTATGGAAAACTGGGGGGCAATAACTTTTAGAGAGTTAATCCTCCTAATAGATGAAAAAACAACTTCTGAGGGTATTAAAAAAAGGTCTTTAGAAACATTAGCTCATGAATTATGGCATCAATGGTCTGGAAATTTAGTTACAATGAATTGGTGGAATGACCTCTGGCTCAACGAAAGTTTTGCTACTTATATGGCATTTAAAGCATTAGATTTCTACAATCCTGAATGGAAGATATGGAATTATTATTTATCTGATGACTTAGCAGTGGGATTATTCAAAGATTCATTAAAAACTACTCATCCAATAGAAGTAGAAATAAACAGTCCAGAGGAAATAGAAGAAATATTTGATGAAATAAGTTACCAAAAAGGCGGAAGTGTTCTAAGAATGCTTGAAAACTACATAGGAGAAGAATATTTTAGAAAAGGAGTTTCAAATTATTTAAAGAAATATTCTTATTTAAATGCAAGCGCAAGTGACTTATGGGGTTCATTAAATGAACTAGATAAAAATGTAAAGAAAATTATGAAATACTGGATTTCAGAGCCAGGACACCCATTAATAACTCTAGAAAAAACAAAAGAAGGTCTAAAAATCTCTCAGGAAAGATATAATAAAAAAACAGATCAAATATGGCCAATTCCAATATCACTAATTACTAAAAAAATGTCTAATACCCTATTACTAGAAAAAAAGAGTGAAACATATCCAATTAAAGAACAAGATATAAAAGCAAACCATGAACATTTTGGAGTTTACAGAACAAAATATTCGCAAGAATTATTAAATAACCTAGGCTCAAAAGTTTTCAAAAAAGAATTAGGGGAACAAAACCGTTGGGGCATAAATAATGATTTATGGGCATTATGCGTCATAAATGAAGAAAGTCTAAAGAATTATTTATTATTTTTAGAAAATTACACAAATGAATCTAGTTATAATATTCTTTCAGATATTTATTCAAACATTAAGAAAATAGATAGATTATACCATTTTGAAAATTGGTGGCCTAAAGTTAAAATTAAGATTGTTGAAATAATGCTTCAAACTTATAAATGGAATCTTCAAAGGTTAGGTTGGATTAAAATTCAAAATGAACCAATAGAAAATACCTTAATGAGAAATTTATGTATAAGTTTTTGTAGTTTTTCAGAAGATAAAGAAGTTATAGATAAAGCAAAGATAATCTATAATAAAAAAGAAGTTAGTTTAGACCTAGCAAATAGCATTTATTCAGTAATAGCTCAAAATGGGAAAGAAAAAGAGTTTAATGAAATGTTAGATAGGTATGAAAAATCAAAAGAACTTGAAAATAAGATAAAGTTACTAGCAGGATTATATCAATTCAAAGATGAAAATCTGCTAAAACTAGCATTAGATATAGCACTAACAGAAAAAGTAAGAACTCAAAATTTAAGATATGTATTTGGTAATCTCATATCCAATCCAGTAACCAAAAAAATTATTTTAAACTGGTCAATAGAAAATTGGGATAAATTAAAGGTTTATCAAGATTCACATTATATTTTTCAAGATTTTCTAGATTGTCTAATTATATCTCAAGTAAAAGAATCCGCAAAAATAGAAATAAAAGAGTTTTTAGATAAAAATAAAGTAAAATATGAAATGACTAAAGCAAATGCTTTTGAGATTCTAGATATGAACATCAATTTCATAGAAAAGAACAAAGAATTTTTGAAGAATTCTTAAAAACTATAAAAACACTGTAGACCATTTAATCAAACAGCCAATTTAGCCTATGGTAAGCATAACCTATCTTTAAAAATCACCAGTTCTTATTAGTTTTGCAATACTTCTTAGAATAATAATCATATAGTTTAGAGATATCATCTTTTTGGATGGGTCTTAAACCTGGAGATATTTTTTCTATATTAAAATTTAATTTAGAAATTTCCTCAAGAATAACTATATTTCTGATTAAATTTTTAATATTATCTCCAAATATTAATGCCCCATGTCTTTCAAGTAGCATTATATTTTCACCAGATTTGACTGCCTCCGTTCCAATATTTTTATGTCTATGATTTGTATAATGCATACAATAAATCTCTTTGCCGAAGTAGTCTGCATGAAGGGTGGTTAGCACCTTTAATGGTCTATTTAGGCAACTCATAACTGTTGCAAAATGAGAATGGGTATGGATAATACAATTAACTTCTTCTTTCGCTCTAAAAATTTCTAAATGCATCATTAAATCTGACGAAGGATTTTTTCCACTTAAATGGTTCCCCCCTAAGTCAACTATAGAGATATCCTCGAATTTAATTTCTTCGTAAGCAAAGCCAGATGGTTTTATTGCAACCCTACCCTCTGAAAGCCTTAAACTCATATTACCCGAACTAAACTTATCTAATTTATAGCCTGCCAACTCCTTTGAATAAGTCATAAAATCACTTATTTGATAAAGCATTTCATCTCCCTGCCAATAATTGCTCTAATAAATTATCTTCAACTAAGATATTATGGCCTCCCCCCTTATCTATAATGCGAGCACCATACTTTTTCTTTAATAACTCAATTTCATCAAAAGGTATTAAAGAATCACTCAAGTCCCTAATAACAATAAGATTGTCTTTTTTAGTCGGTAAAGATATTTTTGAGAGATCATCAATGACTTCACTTGCATTAAGCCTATAAATATGAGGATATGCCCTTTCGATAAATTCAAAAGTCTTTCTAACATCCTCTCCGTTTCCTCCATTTAAATGATATTTTAAATCTACAAATGGGCAGATAAGGAGCGTTCTATCAATAATTTCCCTTTGTAATAATGCAGGCAGTGCGCCATAGCTAAATCCAATAATAGATATATTATTATTATCCCATTTTAGTTCTGTATTTCCAAACAATTCTGTTCCTTTTCCAGATCTTACAAGTTTAACTGCACTTTCAATACTTTCTGCAGAATTTCGCGTATTAAATGTTCCATCACTTTCGTAAGTTCCCATAAATCTCGGTATAAATAAATTATAACCTATTCTCTTCATTTGACCCACAAATGGGTGGTACTTATCCAAAAATTGAGGTATTCCACTTGATAAAACAATATTACCTTTATTTCCATTAAGATAAATTCCTACCAAGATATTACCTTTTCTTACTTTAAATTCTACCATTTTATTTTCCAAAATACATTTCCTTAAACTTAATTAAGTTATCTATTTCAAGTAACGAAAGTTTATCATTCTTAACAATCTTCCAACATTTATTAAGATAGCTATTCATGTGATCAAAAGCTCGATGGAAATTAAATTGATCTATATGCCTATTAAAGTTTTCTATGTCTTGATGTAGTTCCCCCCTAATACTCATTATAAATCTACCCATGTTCCTTTCTTCAAGAACTCTTTTCATTTTTAAATATATTCTTGTAAGTCCCGTGGACTGTGCCTGGAGGTTTCGTTCAGATAAAACCGTATTTCCTTCAAATTTCTGTTTTAAAAAATAAGCTCTCAGAATTTTTTTATCTACTCCTTTAAACAAGTGCACTTGATCTCCATGATCCTCTTGCCATCTTAATTTTCTTTTATCTTGGCCAATTAATAATCCATGTACGGCGATTCTAGTTGGAAGGTCTCCTTCATTTAAATAACATAGAGAATAATAATCAAATTTCTTAACGACATCTCCGTGAATGAACGTTCTAATATTATAAGGTCCTCTTCCAGATAATTGATTCAGTATAGCTGGAAGCATTATTGCAACAAAACGAGGATCTAATCTAAAACCATTATGTTCTACAGTATATTGTCTATTTTTCTCTAATATAAGATCATATTCGTCAGGAAGATCGCCAATAAATGAGGCTAATCTTCTTTCAATGCCTGAAGGAAAGAACTCTATTCCCCTCATTTTACTTTCAATATCTTCTCTTCTTATGGGCTTAAACATAGTATTTCTCTGATGAAAAGTTGTTGGATAATTACAAGATCTACAATTAGTGATAGATGGATCTGATCCATAGATATCTCTGCAAGATAAGCATTCATTTATATTCGTAGAACCAACTCTAAATGCACCAGAATAGCTAGTTCTAGCTAATAAATCCATACTCTCGCTTATTTGGTCATCTCTTAATACCAAATCAAAGTCTAAATAATGGTCCTCCATGCTATTCCTTGCAGTATAGATAAGCTTTGAGATATATTCTTCTATGTTTCTTGGAGTCAATTTTATTCCATCTTCTCTCATTTGCTTAATGAGGGGTTGACCGTTAACATTCCATAAAAGAGGTAAAGAAACTTCTCTCCCTCCAAATCTTCTTGCCTTTGCATAAAAATCGTTAAGAGTAAGATCATAGATATTTCCAACACTTAAATTCCTTTTAATTTGGATTGGAGACATTACTACTAGTTCACTTTTCATGTCTGAATTACCCTTCACTAAATTGTTTATAATCATTAAAGATTTTCTTATCTAAATAAGTTAAAAATTCGTATGCAACTTCAACGTCTTCTTGGGTAATCTCTGTTGGTCGAGTTATCTTGATATGTAGAAACTTTTCTGGATTAATAGGGGGGTCAAATTCTTCATAAAAAGTTTTAAGAGCAACTCTTTTATCTATCGGATATATTCCTCTTGATGCAAGCGCATATAATGCACCATAAATACACCATTTCATCATAAGAATTTTATTCCCATCATCTTCTAAGCTTTGATTTATTATTAATTTTCTAGCCTGATAGTTCAATGAATTTATTACCCTAACTGCTTCCTTAAGCATATCTATATTTTTGAAACCTGTTGATCTGAACAAATTCTCTCCTATCAAGACTTTTCCATAAATCTCAAATTCCTTTTGTACATAAAGCCCACGATTATTATGCCAAAACAAATCTTTGCGAATAGAAGGGATATCTCCATAATCATGTACATTAAAGTCAATTTCAACACCTCTATTTTTAAAATCTATCTTAACACCCCTTAAATCTTTTAAAAATTTTAGATCAGATTTAATAACAACTAATAATATATCATAATCACTCTTAATACAAAAATCTTCATTTAAAGTACTCCCATAAACTATTGCACTAACAATCTTATTCCCAAAAATCTTAATCAAAACATCTTTAACACTATCTAAAACTAGATTTCTATTAAATAAACTCGTTTCATCTTCATCCATAAAATTAACAACTATAAACCGTTTATAAATTATATGCCTTAAAAAAGCTTACCTCAAACGCCTTTGAAATATTGGACCAGAACATCAATTTCATAGAAAAAAACAGAAAGTTCTTGGAAAATTATTAAATTGACCTAGACCTAATTTTCGAAATTAAGGGAAAAGAAGACCTAAACAAGACTCAAGATAAGTTAATATATTCTTGATTTTTATTTGGTTAATGGTTAAACTTAAAGTAGGACTTGAAATACACGCTTATCTTTTAACTAATGAGAAATTATTTTGTCGTTGTAAGGCATCTAGAGAAAGAGGCCTTATACCTAATACTTTAATTTGTCCAGTATGTACTGGGCAACCCGGTGCTAAACCTATGTCCCCTAATTCTACCGTCATTCAAAGAGCTATACAAATAGCTCTAATTCTTAATTGTAAAGTAAACTCTAATCTTCCTTGGATGCGCAAACATTACAATTGGCCAGATTTACCTAAAGGATATCAAAATACTATGAGTGGAGCTCATGCGACACCCTTAGGATTAAATGGTAAATTTGAAGAAATTAATATTGAAAGTATGCATGTTGAAGAAGATCCTGCCTCATGGGATCCAAAAACAGGTACAGTAGATTATAATAGAAGTGGCCTCCCTTTAGTTGAGATTGTAACAGCTCCAGATTTTAAGAGTGCTGATGAAGTTTATTATTGGGTTAACAAATTAGTTCATGCTTTAAGTTATTTGAAAGCAGTAGACACAAACGCTGGAATAAAAGCAGATGTTAATGTTTCATTAATTGATGAAGAAGGTAAACAACTTACAGAACGTGTTGAAATAAAGAATATCACTTCTATCGAAGCAATGAAATCTGCAGTTTTATTTGAGCATGAGCGCCAGCTTAAGGAAGGAAGTGTTAGAGAAACAAGAAGGTTTGATGAGCTAAAAGGCATAACTATGCGAATGCGTGGAAAAGAGAAAGCAGAAGATTACAGGTTTATAGTAGACCCAGATTTATCAAGTGTTATTATCTCTAAAGAACTTATTGAACAACAAAATAAATTAATTCCAGAACTTCCTTCTGTTAAACTAGATAAACTTATTAAAAAATATAAGATTGATTCAAAAGATGCATCTGTATTATCTAAAGACTTAGATATAACTTTATTTTTTGAGTCCGTAGCTAAACATTTTAAGGGTAAGTTTGCAATACATTGGATTACTGTTGAACTATTTAGAGTATTAAATTACAATGATAAAAAATTCAAAGATGTGTCCATTTCAGTAGAACATTTTGTTAAACTGATTAAAATGGTTGAAAGTGGAAAAATTACAGAATTACAAGCAAAACAGATTTTAAATAAATTTATCGATGGTAGTTTTGATCCAACCAATACTCAAGGAAAAATAAGTAATGTCAAAGAACTCGAACCAATTGTTAAGAAAATTGTTGATTCAAATAAGAAAGTTGTATTAGATTATAAAAAAGGAGATATTAAGTCGATGAACTTTTTATTAGGTGAAATTATGAAGTCTACAAATAAACGAGCTGATTTTAAAATAGCTAAAGAGATACTCGAAAAATTATTGAAAGAATAAGTTTAAAATAAATATTTCCCAAAAAACTACTAACTCTTAATCTCCAAAGTAGCCAATATATCTTCAGTAACTTTCTCAATCTTCTGCTCCCCATTTATCCTCACAGAATCATAATATTTCAAAATAGGTTCAGTTTCTTTGTGGCATATTTCAATTCTCTTTAACATTGCCTGCTCATTATCATCTGCTCTTTTTGTCAAAGCAGATTTGCATTTATCACAAACGCCAGCTCGCTTAGGAGGATTAGTCTTAGTATTGTATCCTTCGCCACATTTACCACAAGTAACTCTGTAAATTGCCCTGATAACTGCTTCCTCATCGCTAATTTGTATCTCAATTACCTCATCAATAGAAGTTATTTCATCAAGCTTCTTTGCCTGAACAAGATTCCTAGGGTATCCATCCAAAATAAATCCTTTCTTGCAATCCTCCAAAGAAAGTCTCTCTTTCAAAACTTTAAGCATAAGTTCATCAGGCACAAGATACCCTACAGTAATATAAGAATCAATTTCTTTTCGCAATTGTTCACTAGCACCTCTAAGTAAATCTCCTGTAGAAATATGAGGTATTCCAAGGTTCACAGATATAATTTTAGCCTGTGTTCCTTTTCCAGACCCCTGTACACCCATAAATAACAATTTCATAAATAAAACCATCAAATTAATCTTTTAAATCTTTCAGCTAATTCGCCAAGACATTTGAACAAGTCTTTGACCCGTTATGGAAAGTAGCTAAAGAATAAATGGGTCTACGAGGAATTGAACCTCGATCAACAGGTTTCTTCAAACTGAATTCCGAAGCCTATTATTCTATCCATTAAACTATAGACCCTTCTAAAATCACAAAACTCTGCCTTAGTTTGCTAGCGTTTTGTGATTACAGTTGATAATCTCCACAACTGTAACTCCAACCTAAAGGTTGGAGATTTCAACTAGTATTAAAGAGGTCAAGATTACCTTTTAAAATCTCACTTCTTTGTAAAAAAGTAAGATTTGTAGGACAAAAGCCAAATTTCTTCCAAATTCTATATCTGCTTAGTTTAACTTCATTTTTCATCCCAACTAATTGCATCCACATTTCTACTCGCCCTTAAACAAAAGCTAAGAAAAATAGGTAGTAAAAGAGTCAGAGAACATTTACAAAATATAAAATTATAAACCTATTTTTTCAGTAAATTAATAACTTCGCTCAATTGTTTTACCAAATAATAATTTAATTTCTCAGCTTCTTCTTTTGTAGTCATTGCATCTTTCTCTAAATCATTTTTTACCAAAACATAAGATTGATATGCATTATTTGAACCAGATAATTTAGCTATAAAGCTCGAAAACTCCTTTTTTGAATACTTATAATTATCAATTAATTTTTTTATAGTGTAAAGGGTTCTTATCCTCAAAACAAGTGTATAAACAACTGAATTAGCAACTTTTCCTCTTGTGCTATCTATAGCTCTTCTTATCAAGTCTAGCTTATCCTTTGTCGTATCTAAATACCATTTCAAATTTTTCGAAGTGGCTTTAATTTCTATCAAATCCAAATAAGAAGAGTTAAGCAAAGGCACAGCTTCAATTAACATTGGGCCTATTGGAAGTAAATCATTTTCAAGCTTCCATCTAAGTAATTTTTCAGACACAATTAAAATATTATAAATTCCTTCGTTAATCATTTCTTTATCTAAATCATTAGTAATAATTAAAATGTCAATATCACTTTCGTTATTTTCTTCTCCCCTAGCATAACTTCCAGCCAGATAAATTCCAATTATCTCTTTAGTATTAATCTGCCTACTAACAATTTTTAAAGTTTCATATAGTATTATTTCAGGAGTCTTCTTAACAAGTTCAACACGAACTTCCTGGTTAAGCCATGCTCTTGGGAGTATAACTGCAGAAGAATTTCCTGCTTTTACTGTTTTTTTTATTTCAATATTCATTTTTTAATGCCCATTTAAGTAATCTGTATCTTCTTTAAGTTGTTCAACAAATTTCTCATCAATCTCTTTCTGCCAATATCCCTTAGTTGTATCTTTCTTAGGTTTTTCAGTATCAATTTTTTGCTTATGCTTCTCTATCTGAATATTCACAGATTCAATTCTTTTTTGCCTTAATTTTTTCATTATGTCAAAGTGTATCTAGATAGAACACTTTGAGCATCCAAAAGTTTAAACAAGTAACTCAAAAACTTTTTGATTTTCCGATCAGTCATGATGTTCTAACATGTACTTACAGATTTATAAACATTTCTAACTCAACTTCGCCCTGTGAGTCCGTCAGTTATATATATCAATAACTCAAAACTTTTAGCCCTTTAATTTTTTCAAAATGTTTTTTATTTTTAGTTATAACCGTATCTACACTATTTGAGATAAGTGTACCTGCGATCATACAATCAAATTTTCCGATATGTTCTCCTCTAGCGCCTAGATTCCAAAAGATTTCTGAAGATTCATTAGCACTATTCTTGTCAAAATCAAAAACAATAATTTCCTTAAAAAAACGATTATATTCCTCTTCCTCTAACAAATGTTTCGGTTCTTTAGGAGTTATACCGAAATAAATTTCCTGACAATTAATAGAAGTTGTGGCAAATCCTTGATTTAAATCTTTCATTAATAATTTCAAACTCTTATCACCTTTAAATAAATCTATCAAAGCAGTTGTATCCAAGGCAATCATTTATTATTTAAACCCCTCATATATCTTGTAGTACTATTGATTCTTTCTTCAACTTCTCCCCTAAATTCTTTCATCCTTTTCTCTTTCTCATTCCAGTCAATACCCTTGTCTTTCAACACCCCAAAATATTTCATTATAGCCTCTTTACTACCTTTCTTCTCTTTAAATTTCAAAATAACATCTGAGAAACTTTCATCTCCAGCCTTCAAAGACTTAAGAAAGTTATATGCTTCATCCTTAATTGCGATATTCATACTACCCATATGAGCAACACATATGAGTAATATATAAATCCTTGCATCATAGTATATTTAATAACCAGCATTATAATGCAAAATAGTTTACGATAATAGACATTATAAGAAAGTTCGTACCCCTAAAATCAAATTTGTTTAAACTTTGCCCATGATTTTTAAGAATTTTACAGTCTTAAATCTTTAAGAGCTTGCTGATATCCAGCGTCTAGAGATTGTGTTGCTTGTGCAAATCGTGCTGAAAGTTCGCCTCTTCGTTGCTCCTAAGCTTGTCTTCCTTCTGTTAAAAATTAAGCCGAAAAATCGGACGCAGCACCTACGACGACTACCCGACCGTACGAGCCGGAATCGTCAAGCCTGTCCCAGTAGGAATACAGGCCGAGGTCCCCGAGGAGGCACAACCTCGAAATTCTCTCATCACTTGTAAACCATGTTCTCCCCGGACCATCTTTTGTTAAATCTGAAGGCATACCATCAGAATCTGTTTTTGTGAATTTGTATTGATCCCATTTTGCATCTAATCTGTCATCTTGAGTAACTTTAAAATCTTCTTTTGGAAATAGTTTTAGTTTGTATCCAGTTTCATCTTCTGGCCATGCAATAACTCTTAATCCAGAAATTCTTACAGGAACACTTAGATCTCCAACATATTCGGCTAATTCTCTAAATATAGGGATATTCCCTCCATAACCTTTATTAGTTCCGCATAAAACTAATTCTCGACAATCAACAAAATATTTATCTTCAACTGCCTGTAAAACTCTTATATCTTGTAAGTCTGATAAAAGTGCTGTTCTTGCGTGATAAGGCTCTAGAGTTTCATCCACTAAAAATTGCAAAAATGGGGTAGAACCTATAAATCTTCTTTCATCAGAATATTCTAATCCAAAGCTTTGATTACCTCCAAAGCCACCTTCTTCTATAGGTGCATCAATTCTTTTTCTAACTGCATCATATAAAGCCTGCTCAAATGATCCAGAGGGAATTGAATGACTTTCAACTAAATTAGTCAAACAAGAGGGTAAGAATACAAATTGTGATATATCTATTTCTCTTGTTTTTGGTCCTGTTTCCATGTTCTTTCTACTAAATTTAATTATTTAAACTTTTCTAGATTAATTACTCCAAAAAGACAACATAAAACCCGCCTTACCCAAACAAATCAGTCAAAATTTCCGTCTGTGTAATCACCTCTTCAATCCCTTCCCTAAAAAGAGAGTGTTTACCCCTTTCAGTTCTAAGTTCCACTAATTTTCCTCTAACACAATCATCTCTTGGACTTGTCAAATAGCCTTCTCTTAACACAACTTTTCTGAAAATAATCAGGGCATCAGAAACTGCTCTACCTTCTTCTGAAAAAAAGACTATATCCCTCTTATAAACATCATGTACTTTGCGCCCCAATCCCCCAGATGCACCTGCAGAAACCTCAAAAGAAGCAATATAATTTTCACTCATAAAACAAAACAATAAGTTTAATATTAAAACATAATTATACCAAATCAGTTACTTCCAAGTCTTCTTTTCCTACTAGAAAATTCCTCGACTGCTTCACGAAGTTGTTGTGGTCCAAAATCTGGAAAATGCACATCTGTAAAATAAAATTCACTATAAACTGATTGATAAGGCATAAAACCACTAAGACGTTTCTCTCCAGAAGTTCT
>Ga0209542_10017005_pt1 | contig 11983 bp, 13 predicted proteins | sample RifCSPhighO2_01_FD_184028 | JGI IMG/M metagenome (GOLD analysis project Ga0209542, IMG submission 184028) | Soil microbial communities from Rifle, Colorado - Rifle CSP2_plank highO2_0.1 (SPAdes) (version 2) | ecosystem: Environmental > Terrestrial > Deep subsurface > Rock core/Sediment ...
ATCAATAGCTTGGCATTAGGGTTTAAGGCGAAGAAAAACGGCTGATATCTACCAATCCAACGGCTTTTCTGCTCTTGCCATAACTATTGATGTTGATGACCTGATCATATGAGGCACTGCCTGCTTGATGACTTTTGTTGTGACACCGTTCAAGTCTGAAATATCCCGAATAAACAACCTGATTTGATAATCCCAATCACCCGTCATGGTGAACGCAGAGATAACTCCTTTGAGTTTTATGATTTCTTTCAACGTTTTTTCTGAATCATCTTTAGAATGGTCAACTGTGATGTTGAGCAATACTTCAATATTCAATCCGAGCTTCTTCGCATCTATTCTTGTTGAATAACCCTCAATGATTCCTGCACGTTCTAACTTTATAACCCGTGCGTGCACTGCTGCGCTCGAAAGGCTTACTTTCCTCGCGATGACGTTGAACTGTTCTCTTCCGTTCTTCTGCAAAATTTCTACAATTTTTCTGTCCTTTTCGTCCATTTTGATTAAGAAAGTTCTGTTATTTATAAGTTTTGCTGAATAATATTTAGAGAAAGATAGAAATAGATGAAGTATTTTAAGCAGTTTTATGGACAAACAAGAACTAATATCGATTTACGCAGAACAAGGATACGTACTTGCAGAGGTCGAACCGCGGTCAGTCGTCATTGTGCCAGAGGATGGAACTTTGGAGTGCAGGACATCACTTCAGAAATTGGTAGACCATAATCTGAAGGAATATCAAATGATCAGACGAGGCGCATCTCAAGAAGACCTCAAACGCGCAGGATTTGACTATTCAATAATTAAAGACATCAGCGATGAAATAACGTCCGGCGAGAGAGATATTGGCCGTCAACGCGGAGTGTTTCTCCCATTTGCAAAAATTCCGGAAACTGAAAAATACATCATACTTGACCCACATATGCCCCATTGGATTCTTGCGTACCACCTCGCTTGCCGTCAAATTCCCAGCATCATTTTCACCGGAGATAAGCCGCTACGAGAATATTCAATCCACGATCGCAGGTGGAATAGATATCCGAGCATGCTCTATGACGAAGATGTTGATGAAGCGACAAAAACGAGCATGGCAAAGAAACTTATCGACGACCTCATCGAACAATACAGAAAAGGCAATGTTGTGCTTGACTTCGAGAAACCCGACAAACTTGATGACCTCCGCTGAAACGAGGAAAGTTGGAAAGTTTCTAGGTTTTTATGCGAAGAGTTCTTTAAGGGCAGATTCTGAATTTATGTTATGCAGAAACTCATAAATAGAACAAAGCCAATCGAGACGTTGATGGCACAGAAAACAACTGCAAAGAATGAGGGACCGCTTAAGGCAACTGCTCAAAAACTCCTTGAAGAAGCCCGAAAAACCCCTGATTCTGAATACATAAGCCACGAAGATCTGAAAAAACGTCTTCTCAGATGATTTTTTCGGTGCGATGGCATCCAAAGGCAGCTAAAAATCTCGATGCTATCCCTTTGAAATTCAAGAATCAAGTCATCAATCTGCTTGACCTGGTTGCTCAGGAGCCTTTTGCGCACTTAGAGCATTTCGAAGGAGAGTTCTACAAATTAAGAATCGGAAAATATCGTGCGCTCATCGATATTGATTTTCAACAAAATCAATTGAAAATTCAAATGTTCGACAAACGAGAACGAATATATTGAGAAAAATGAAAAATTTAAATTTTTCGATTAAATTTTACAAACGATGTTTGTTTAAAGACGTGTAGACAACTTTGAATGAAAATATTACAATAAACTCACAAACCAATACCTGCAAGCAGCTTCTCCTTGTCAAACACCTGCAAGTCCTTATACTCCTGACCCATACCCAAGAATAGAATCGGTTTCTTTGTCACAAAACTAACACTGATAGCGGCTCCACCCTTCTCATCGATGTCTGCCTTGCTCAAGATTATGCCGTCGATTCCCACCGCCTCATCGAACTTCTTTGCCTGCTCGACGCAATCATTGCCGGTTATGGACTCTCCAACAAAAATCTTGAGGTCGGGCTTTGCCACGCGAACAATCTTCTTCATCTCATCAATAAGATTCACATTACTGTGCAAACGGCCAGCAGTATCGATCAAAACAACATCCTTCTTAGACGCTTCTGCGTGCTTAATCGCATCGAACGCGACAGCCGCAGGGTCAGAACCATAATCATGCTTGATGAGCTTCACTTTGAGATTGTCAGCGTGAATCTGAAGCTGGTCTATCGCCGCCGCTCTAAACGTGTCCGCCGCGGCAAGAACAACACTCAGCCCGTTCTGCTGCAAATAATGAGTGAACTTCGCTATGCTTGTAGTCTTACCGCTTCCATTGATACCAATGAAACAAATGATGAACGGCTTCTTCTCTTTAATTTTTGACAGGACATCTATGCTTGGAACAGTGAAAAGACTTTCAATACTTCCGTGCAAAGAAGAAGCTATAACTTCCTCAACTTTACCCCTTGGCACAAGCTTGTCCACAATGCTTGATTTGAGGTCGGTCTTTATTTTTTCTATTACTTCCACCGCAACATTATTCTCAAGCAACGCAAGCTCCAAATCCCAGAACAATTCATCGAACGCCTCGGCAGAAACCTTCTTAGTCGTGATTTTCTCAGTCATACGGGAGAAAAAACCCTTTGACTCTTCAACTTTTGAAGGCTCAACGACAGTCTTTGGCGCCTCTGCTTTTGGTTTAGCTGGAGCTTTCACAACAGGCTCTGGCTGTTCAACCTTAGGCTCTTCCTTTTTGCCCGTGAATGTTTCCTTAAGACGCGAGAAAAAACCGCCCTTGGCAGGCTCAGGCTCAACTTTAACCGGCTCTGACTCGACCTTGACTTGTTCTACTGCAATCTTCTCTTCAACTTTGACAGGTTCAGGAGCAACCTCAATTGGAGCAGGCTCGACCTTGACGGGCTCTTCTTGAACTATCGGTTCTTCCTTCTCAACTTTCTTTGATTTGACTTCTTTGACTTTCTCGGCTTTCTTTAATTCAGACTTTTTTTCTTTTTTGGGCTTCTCTTTAGATTCCTTCTTAGGCTTTTCGACCTTAGGCGGAGCTAGCTCTTTTTCAACCTCAACTTCCTCCTCAGGCGCTTCCTCGACTTTCTTAGTGAACTTAGAAAGCGCTCCCTTGAGCTTATCCTTTAGAAAACCAAACATATTACTCTTTCACCAATGACCTCAACTCATCTTGCAGCTGCTCGGCCCTTTGCGCAAACTTCTGCAATTGACCAATCAATTCCTCTTGCAGCTTACGCAGTTCCACACCCTGATCAGCCATTATCTTCTTAGCATCAGGAATGGACTTCTCGACAGCCGCTCCAGCTCCAATATTCAAAACGACTTTATTTGTCTCAAGCACCTTCGCCTTCACGAAAACACCCGGCGTTAGCGTCACAAAACTATCGCTCCCAGGAGCAGACGTTGAAAACTCTTCAAGCACCTGCTGAACCAAATCCATCTCGCCAGCCTGCGACTCGAGCGCCTGAACCTGCTGCTGAATCGCCTGCAACTGGCGCTGAATAAGCTGCAACTCCATATACTTCTTCTGAACTTCTTCCTTCATTTGAGCTTCTCCATCAACCTCTCAATAAAATGGCCATAATCATGCTCTGCTTTAAGGAATTTCACCGCTGAACTTGGCGCTGAAACCTTCGCATCCTTTCTGAACGCGTCAAGCTCACGCTTGAGAACTTCACGCAAATACTTCTTTTCATCGTCGCTAAACATTCGAACCCTCCATCAGCTTCACGCTAATCTCACCGAACGCTTCTTTCTGCTCAAGCTCCACCTTCTTCTGATTAGCTAAGTGAAGCAAAGGAATGAACGTGTACACCTTATCCTGCCTAGTCTCTCCCGGCAACAGCTCCTTGAACGTAAGCGTCTTCTTAAAAGAGAACAACGAAGTTATACGCATGAACAAATTTGAAACCGCGCCAGTCAAGTCAAACTTTCGCATCGGAAGCGGAAGCGGAGGCGGAACAGTATTGAGAACACGACGCTGCTTGACCTCAAGAGCCTTATCGAGCGCTTTCACGAGGTCGTAGACGCTAACTTTTCTCTTTCGCGCCTGAGGCATCCTCGGAAGCAGCTCAAGGTCCTCCTTAAGACCAATAGCTTCGCCCGCAGCCAATTCCTGCTCAAGACCATCATAAAACGCCTCGGCAGAATTATCGCCAGCTAGCAAACGATCGAAATCATCCAAATCCTCGCCCACAAGCTTATTGCTCTTGATACGCAAAAGAATAGACGCTGCAAGCAAAACCTTTCCTGAAAGCTTCAAGTCACGCTCCTTCATCGCGCGCAAACGCTCAATATATTTCTCAGTCAACAAGGAAATATTGACATCCCACGGGTCCATCTGCTCACTATTGACAAGGTCAAAAATGATAGCCTTCCAGCTAATCTCGTTCTGCTCGACCAACAGGGAAAAAATCTTGTCTTGCATGAGTAAAAAACACCGAAGAGAGTATTTAAATGTTGCTCAATCGTCGCTGCCAATGCCAAACAGCTTATCCTTCTTACGCCAGCCCATATTCTGCGCAGGCCCGCCTGAACTCAAATCATCCAAAATCTCCTTCGCGTCAGCATAAACAGACCTTGCGACATCAATTTGCATACGAATCGGCGGCTGCTCAAGCAGGCGATCGACCGCTCCATCAATATCATCCACGCTTATTTTACGATAACCTTCCAGGCGCTTTCTAACATAACCAACATCCCTGTCATCATTAGAACCATTATTCATCTCGCGCTTTCTCAAGTGCCGCTCTATTTTGGCAGCATCCTTTGGATTCTCCTTCAAATAAGCAGGAACGAGACTGAAATGAAGCTCATCAACAACTTTTCTAATCACATCACCAGGCGCGTCATCTAGCTTTTGCGCCCATCTCTTATAATTCTGCGGCACATCATCCGCGATAGGAAGACTCTTGCTCAAATACATACCAAGCATCGAAGCGCGCTCATCTTGCGTCAGCTGGCCCACGATGTCAATGTAACGGAAACGGCGCAAAATGCCCTTTGGAATCTTCTTTGGCTGATTGGTCATCGCCATAGTGATTATGCCGTTATAATCGCCCATGCCATCTAGAACCTCAAGGAGCACGTTCTGTATCTGCTGCATGTCAGTGCCTGTGAACCCGTGATTATCATTAGCGAACCAGCCATCAAACTCGTCAAGAACTAGAACAACCGGCTTTAACTCACGCCCGTCCAAGTGAAGCTCTTTTGCGGCATCATAAACTCGCTTGACATTGTTCACCGACTCATGCATGTACGCAGTCAACGTGCTAGCAACGCTCACGCTCGCGCCAATCACGCGCTCATCAGCGCACACCGCCCTTGCAAGCTCAGTCTTACCGCAACCATACGGACCGATAAGAATTATGTTGCTGCGCACTTTCTTTCCAGGAGCGCTCAAACGCATGACGCGCGGGAATGCCGATGTCTCAACAATCTCGTTCAAATGCTTTTTCGCCCTTTCAAAACTCGCGCCAATCACATCACCCATCTTCGCACTAGGAGTCGGAGCGCGATCGAAATAAAACATGCCAATCTGACCCTGACGGCCCTCGTAATACTCATTATCCGTCTTCTTGTCCTTTCGCAAACGACGAGCGGAATGAGAAATCATGATTTCATCTAGCTCTGCCTTAAGCTCAACCGCTTTCTCCATCGCCAAGAAAGCACCCTTATCCTTCGCCTCGGCGTCAGGAAGCGTCGAAACATACTCCATCGTCTTCAACAGCAACCCGAACAACTCGCCACGCTTCTTGAAATAATCGCGTTCGGTTCGATTCTCAGGAAGAACATCATCCTCGTTCTGCACGATAGGATCGAAATTGAATGAACGGAACCGCTTTATCAGCCTATCAGTCACCTCATCTTCACCGCTCAACAAAGCATCTATGGCGCCATCATCACCTTGCACCACAACTTGCCCGGATTCAACCGCTGCCTCATAAATTGGTGCCAGCTTCTTGAGGAAACTGTAAAATTGCTCCACCGCACCGCCAAGCCCCTCAAAAAATGAATGCGCATCAGCAATATACCCTCTAACTGACTGCTGAGATAGAACAACCAATCTTGAAGCTGCCTCTTCAAGAGCGTGCCTACTTACCTCTCTCACTTTTTTCTTACTGCGCCCCTTCTTGACCTCACGCTCATGATACGCAGGCAGCGCGCCAACCATCACAAGAAGAGTGTCAGTCAAAACAGCATTATCATCCACTAATTTGACCTTCACATATTCAGCAAGCGGTCCCTGGAGCCGATCATTTATCAAGCGCAGAACCTTAGAAGGACCCTCCTCTTCCTCATCGGACTCGATAAACCTGTCCTTGAGATATTTATTCACAATACCCAACCTTTTGTGGGCAGCCTCAAGATCTTTCACTAATCCCATCCTTGATTTGAAATAGGCATCCACTGCTGAATTAATCATCCCTGGAATCGCAGTTATAACCCGATGAGCATGATTTGAAGTGCGCCTTGCATCCCCTTCAACTAACACATCTGAAACGTGTAACTGATCATATCGCTGGACCAAGTTCAAATACCGCTGAATACTCGAACGAATCAATCCACCAATAGTATCATAGCATGCAGAAATAAGCGCAAGCGGAGGATTAAGCTGCGAACCTACTGATTTGACAGATCGCGAATCCTCGAAAAGATCATCCACCCTATCTCGAATCCCCATCAGAGTCTCCTTTTGCTCCCTCACCTCAGAACAAATCTGTTCGAGAGGCCTTGCCATAAAAGCGGCCTCCTGCAAATCACGAGGGTCAAGACCAGTAAGACGCCTGCTAAGCTCTCCGAAAATCTGTTCAGACTCATCATCTTCTCCCATCAAAATTTGACCACCGCAGGAGTATAATAAGATGATTGAACTGAAAACTACATAAAGCGCAGAAAGCCTTTTAAACAAACACGAAGAAAACCCACCCATAACGGACCGGTAGTTTAGCGGTTAGCTTTCCGCGTGCGGGAAGCCCGCAGATAACGCCTCGTTTACACCGAGGAGGTCGGCGGTTCAAATCCGCCCCGGTCCACTTTTTCTTATCCTGCTACGCATCAGATGAAATCAACAGCCGAATCAACGTTCAATTGAAGATTGGAACTATTGACACAGACGCCTAACAAGAAGGCGAGACAAATGTTTTGTCTGAAAAACGAAAAACATAAGAAGAAGAACGGGATAACCGTGTTGTGGTCAAGAAAACTATGAGGGAGTTGGTACAGGAATACAACAAGATAGCTGAAGAGTTTGGGCCCTATTCGTTTACGGCGCACGAGTTTCTTCTGGACCACGAGGATGATAAAGTATTGAATGAGATCGCTCGGCTGCATAGGACCACCCTCAGAACGATTTTGGGAGAAAAGCGGGTTCCTATCGAAGACGAAGCACTTTTCCTTGAAGACACGCCCGGACTTGCAAATATAACGAAAGCAGCATGGCCCATCAAACTACTCCAGTACTGCTATGTAGGCGTGCCAAAGCCCTGCCCCAAAAAATTTACTCAATACGCCAAACAAACAGGTAAGCATGGATGCTACTCTGCTGAAGCCAGAAAGTATCTGGATGACAACATTAACGTTCCGAATTTCCAGGAATGGGCGCTTGCGCACAGACTTAATGACCGATGCCGAAAAGAAATTGTAGGTGAACAAATTTCCGCATGCGATCAGGAACTTTATACCCGAGATACACCTCTTGCACAGAAAATCATCGAAGAACTAAGAAAGTTCAAAGATACTGTCTGACTCATTCTCTGCACAAGAATCCCTACCTTTTCGCACGATCAACAAATGACAGCCGTGTTCTATTTCCAAACATTTATATAGTCATTTTGACTACACTTTTGTAGATACCTATGTACTTTACTGAAATTAGGAAGTCACAACACTATTGACCATCATGAGAACGAAATGCCTTGGAGCACTGTTGTTGAGATTATCCTCACAACCAAAAATAAGCGCAAGAAAGGAGATAAAATTGAGATTGAAACAGACAGATATTACTTGTTGTGCGAGCTCAAAGAAAGTGTTCTTTGGGTTATCAATGCGAAGGTGACAAAATGAAATGCCCAGACTGCAATAACCAAATGAAAGAAGTTGAAGTGAAAATAGAAGGAGCAGACCAAAAAGTGAAAAGCTATCAGTGCCCTTCGTGCGATCACGTCGATTTCGAACCAGAAACGTCAAAGAAAGTCATTGCTGAATTAAAAGCGAAAGAAAGTCCGCTCAAGATAAAGCAAAAAATAGTGAAACTTTCACAAGGAAGAGTAGGCATCTATTTCAACCGCCACGTTGTCGAAAGCCTCAATCTAAAGCCAGGCCACCAAATCGCGGTCTCAGTGCCCGACAAGAAACACATCGTGCTCAGTATTGACGAAAAGTGATTTGAACAGCCATAATGCGCAGCATATTCAATTAATTACTTCAAACCGCATGCAAAATCCTTAAAACGGCCCAAAAATAAAGTGAGCTCATCCGTAGATTTAAAAGGGACTACGTTCTATGTTCTATTATGAAACTGTTCTTGCTTCCAGGGAATTCTGCATCAAATGAATCATGGATTGAAAGAGTGAAGTCAGAATTAAATGATGTCTTTGAAGACTTGCAAATTCAATACTATGCACATTGGAAACGTAACGATGTTAAAGTTGTCGATTTGGATGCTGAACTAGAAAATCTTTTGGCAGAAACTTCAAGGGTGCCGGCGTATTGCATCTTTGCAAAATCCGCAGGAGCGTTACTTGCGCTCAGAGGGATTTACGAAGCGAAAGTTAAGCCCGCTAAGTGCATTTTTGTAGGCTTACCAGTATTGTGGGCAAGACAAAATGGTTTTGATATTGACAGATGGATAAAGAATTATTCCATCCAGTCACTATTCATTCAGCAGAGCGGGGATCCGGCGTTCTCATTTTCACAACTAAAAGACTATCTTGCCAATAACAATGTTAGAAATTACAAATTAGTGCAGGTTATGGGCAAAGACCACGATTATCAAAATATAAATGAATTGAAAAAACACATTGTTCCGTTCATGTCCCAATAGGCCTACTGAACGTGATGCGCGTACGCAACGTCATCGACAGGGAAACGGACCAGTTCGAATAGACTCATTGGTGTTCGGGTGCGCCAGAGACCCATGATGTTCTGACTCACTACGTACTCAATTCCATCCACTATTGAAATCTGTCCGTCTTTGAGTGATTTCAATCTGCCCTCATACTCTTTACACAATCGTATGTCGTGTCGTTCCTTTGAATCAACGGGCACCCCAACATACACCAGGTCATTTTGGTTAAAACTGTATCCTGCAATGATTATTGGTTTCATAACTACTACCTCCGGTATCATTAATCGAACTAAGAACTGATTAGAGGCACCACCAAAATCCAGCTGCAATTCTAAATATTTGAACTAAGTACAAAAGAAAACTATCGCCAAAAATAACCAACTCTGATCATACTTGCCAGAAAATTTGACAAGCCTATAAATCTTTCGCAAACCGCAGAAAAAGTACTGCCTTCTTTGCGGGTTTGGCTTAAACAAGAACTAGAAAGTTTACAGAACCCCACTTTTTCTCAAGCACAGATATCTTTTTAAAAAACGCGCCTGCACCGCACGATATGATATGGCCATTCGGGAACGACGTCTCAAGAACACTCACGCACGCCCGAATCGCCAAACTTCTCAAAACATACCCTGACACTGAGCTTGAGACGTCACTTGAACACTACCTATTGAACGCGCCGCTCAAAGAACTTCGCTCGATAAACCTCATAAAGCTAGAACTAATATGGAACGTGAACCGCCAGCAACTCGTCCCACTATTCCTGCACGCCACGCAAAAAAACCTAGTCACGCTCCACTACGTAATACACTGCGAAACGTGCAAAGGAAGCTCAACGCTTGAAAAACTAACCGACATACAGCACCAAATGCAGTGCGCAGGATGCAAAGCCAGCCTAAACCCCGCCCTTGACCAAAGCGTCGAAGTAGCGTTCAGAGTCCATCCCGACCTCGCAGGAACGCCCAAAAAAAAGCCCCACGATAGATTCATTCCCGCGATAGAAGTCATCAACACGGAAACTTTCAGAATCCTATTCGAAGAGGAAAAACCCCTGCCAGGAGAACACGTCGCCATAAAAGACCTGACCTTCCTCTTCACAGACCTCTCAGGAAGCACCGCGACCTACGAACGCCTTGGCGATGGAGGAGCGTACCGCATCGTCAAAGAACACTTCATCATCCTATTCAACCTAATCAAGAAAAACAACGGCACCGTCGTAAAAACAATCGGCGATGCCGTGATGGCCACATTCCTCAACAGCTCTGACGCGCTTAAAACCGCCCTTGAAGCGCGAAAAGAATTCACAGTGTTCAACAAGCGAAAAGACGTAAGAGGAGCCGCAGTGCTCAAAATAGGAATCCACAACGGCAACTGCCTTGCAGTCACTCTAAACTCGCGCCTTGACTTCTTCGGAGGAACAGTCAACAAGGCGGCGCGCATACAAGGAATCGCCGAAGCGAACGAAATATGCATCAGCGAAGACGCCCTCACTTCTGCAAAAGAACGCGCGCTCTTCAACGGAATACGGCACTACCGAAAAACCGTCCAGCTCAAAGGCATAAAGAACGAAGTGCCAATCATCCATCTCAAGTAAACATTTAAAAAGACGCCTGCCTTCTTAAGCAACATGAAAAAAGCGGTGTTACTGTTATTACTACTTGCATGCACTCCACTCTCAAGCGTTGATACGCCGCTTAACCAGCTTAAAGAAGAGCTCTACGTCACACAACTGCCTAACGAAATGACCGTGACTGTAAAAGAGATGCACTCACTGCCGCTGGTCACAATACAATTCTGGGTGCACGTAGGAGCGCGCAACGAACCTCTGCCTTACAAAGGAATAGCACACATATTCGAACACATCTGGTTCAAAGGAACAGCAACACAACCAGTCGGAAGCTTCCACAAAAAAGTCGAAAGCTTAGGCGGCGAACTCAACGCGATGACCTCCCATGACTGGACCATGTATTACGTCGTCGTCCCATCAGACAAGTTCGATGACATATTCCCCCTCATGGTCGACCTACTGCTCAATTCAGGCTTCAACCAAACCGAGATCACAAAAGAACTCCAAGTCATCGTTGAAGAGCAACGCTTCAGCTTCAACGAGCCAGAACGATTCTTAGACGACCAATTCGGGCTTTTGCTCATCGATGAACACCCCTATCGAAACCCAGTCATCGGGTACAAGGACACTATTCTCGGCGCCACGCGAGACGCCATCATGGACTTCTATCACACCTGGTACGTTCCAAACAACATGAACATAGTCGTTGTCGGAGATATTGAAAGCGATGAAATAATCAGAAAGGTCAGCGAAGCGTTCCTCGAATTTGAACCAAAAAAACTACCAGAACTCACGCTCCCAACGCAACAGCCAATCCTTACACCAAAATACAATAGCACAACAAAAGATGTCGGATACACCTATCTCGCCCTCGGATACCTCGCACCAAACGCTCAAGATAAAGACCGGTACGCAATGCACGTCCTCAACACCATATTCTCCCAAAGCGAGAGCTCAAGACTCCAAAGCAAGATCAAAAAACAAGACAACTTAATTGTCCGAGGAACAAGCGTTTTCGCTCCGCTCAAAGACATTGGAGTGTTTGAAACAGTCCTCGTTGTAGAGCCAGAGAAAAAAGGAGAAGCGCTGACACAAACCCTCCTCGAACTTGGCAAGTTCAGAACTGAACTCGTCACCGAAGAAGAACTCTCCCGCGCCAAAAAACTCATCCTTGCGGAACGAGTCAAATCACAAGAAGAGATGTTCCAAGTAGGGTTCAACATAGGAGAATCATGGATAGACGGAGACGTACACGACTATACCACCTTCATAGAAAACATCAACAAAGTGAGCGCAGAAGACGTTCGAAACGCAGCTCAAAAGCAC
>Ga0209542_10017008_pt1 | contig 11982 bp, 17 predicted proteins | sample RifCSPhighO2_01_FD_184028 | JGI IMG/M metagenome (GOLD analysis project Ga0209542, IMG submission 184028) | Soil microbial communities from Rifle, Colorado - Rifle CSP2_plank highO2_0.1 (SPAdes) (version 2) | ecosystem: Environmental > Terrestrial > Deep subsurface > Rock core/Sediment ...
CCATGCTTTGGAAATCCAGCCGGACCATGTGCATTTGTTTGTTGACTTTCCGCCCAGCTTTGCTGTAAGCAAAGTTATGCAGCTATTCAAGGGAATATCTGCATATAAAATCCTGAAGGCAATTCCGCACATCAGAAACACCTTTTTAAGAAAAGGGCATTTCTGGTCTGCAGGAAAATTCTACAGGTCAGTTGGCAACGTAACTGCTGAAACCATTCAGCATTACATTGAACAAAGCCAACATGGCTGGACTTTTGAACATCAAGCTAAACTTAGAGTTTAGCTCTCACAGTTGGATACCTCGACCTTTAGGTCGAGGAGTGTCATTTTACACCAACCACTAAAACTGCATCGCCTTTGTACAAGTCCATCTCTAAAATTTCTTTAAAGAAAGGACTTATTCTTTCATGAAATGGTTCTTTGCCATAGAAAAGACTGCCATAGTAACCCTTTACGACACCGTTCTTGTCTATAGCACATTTTAGTTCTGATGCCAATGCTTTTTGTATTTCTTTTATTGCTCCGGGCATTTCTTCTACGCCGGGATATACTTTATGGCAATACATTTCATGTGCTGCGTATAATCTTGGGTTCTGTGTTCTAAAACAGATAGTTGCTTCTCCATTGTACATTTCTGAGAGTATTTTTCCATATGCACCTTTTCCATGCAGCAATGGATCAATAGCAACGCCTTCAATTATTAAAGAAGGCATTCCTGAAAGATTTTTTCTGTTATTACTACTCATAGCCACTATAGAACCAATTTCATTCTTTAGCAAATAAACTTCTTGTGGAAGAGTAACGTGTTCGTATATATCATTAAATTCAAGATCTCTTCCAAAAGCTCTTCTGACAAGAGTTACAACTTCATCTAAAGCTCGTTTATTATTAAAATAATCTTTAGGATTTCTAGTTATTTCTAGAACGCCAAAGACCTTGAACTATTCTTGAGCTTAATTCCACTTGTTTTGTTATATTTTCCATTTTTATATCTCCTGTCTTCAGAAAGACCAAATTTATTTTTTATGGAGTGAAGACTAGAAAGAACGTATTTTAGTGCCAAATAGCTGCATGATACTTTTGTTCTCCACTCATAATTATGGGTTATTAAGATTATATTTAAACTTTACGCAATTAAAGTAATCAAAAAATTTATAGACTATAACTAAATATAGTATACTATGGTAACTACTATACAAGTTAGCGAAGATTTGAGGAAAGAATTGCAAAAAAGGAAAGTTCACAACAATGATACTTATGAGGAGATAATCTGGGATTTATTAGAAGATACTATAGAATTGTCAGAAGTAACCAAAAAAGAGATTATGAAAGCAGAAGAAGACATAAGGTCTGGAAGAACAAAAACTTTGGAACAAATTAAAAAGGAGCTTAGTCTTTAATGTATGCCATTGTTTTTTCCCAGACTGCTAAGAAAAATCAAGAAATTGAATAAAGATCTCCAGGAAAGGGTAATTTCTAGTTTGGAGAGAATAAAGTTCAGACCAAATGATTATATAAAAAAGCTTGTAGGGGTAAAATACTTCAGTTTTAGGGTTGGTAATATTAGATTAATTCTTGATATTAATAAAAATGAGTTAACTATTTTAGTTATAGATATTGGCCATAGAAGAAATATTTATGATAAAATTTAACTCTGTATTTCCTCTATCTTAACTCCAAAATTGCCTGATTCAGTTAAGTCAGTGTAATGTATGAGAAGAGTTTTAGTTCCTCTGACATTGCTTATCATTACCGATATTGGAGCTTCGCTTCCAACTGATAATTCTGTTGTGCCTGTTGATAGTTCAATTAAAGCAGTTATCTCTTTCGGGCATTCAGATGATGTGTCGCATGCCTTAATTTCTTTTATATGGCCCGGAATGTTGACTCTTAATGTATTCTTGCTTCCTTTTCCAATATAATAAACTCTTTCAGCTTCTTTAACCAGAATATTTAAGGTGCCTTCTGTTGTCTCTAATATTATATCATCCTGGGTTGATGAGGAATATTTTGTAAAAACAACAAGCGATGTGGCAATTATCAAGGCAACAATTCCAAATATTGTCACATATTCAACTGCCTGCTGACCTTTTTTCGTTTTAAAAATAGAGAAATATTTCAATATCTTTTTTCCATAATCAATCATATATAATAAAGCATTTGCTTCATATTTAAAGTTTCTTATTTGCATATGCAATATATTAGCAAGGTTTAAAAAGGACACATTTTTTCCAATCCTTATGGACGAAGAAGACAAATCCATTTATGATGACGACGTTAGAGAGAAACTAGAAGAAGGTGATGGAATCAGCCCTGAAGAGGAAGGTTTCATGCTTGGCTACAGCGATAGAGACGACGAAGATGAAGAGGAAGATGAAGATGAAAAAGAGGAAGAATGAATCAGTTGACGCCAAAGCTTAGCAGATTCCGCAAGGGAATCAGTGTAATCCGAAGATTAACGAACTAAGTTGCTCCGCCAACTAAAAAAAAGAAATGACTAAATTATATATAAATTTTCTTTTATTCATACCTTAAAGCATCCACTGGCTTTAACTTGGATGCCTGCCTTGCCGGTATCATTCCTGAAATCATTCCTATGCAGAATGCAAACAGCAAGCCGAACATAACTAATCCTGGATTTATGCTGAATATTAATTTGAATCCTGATTGGGTTGCGTACTGGGAAATTCCGTATGATAGTAAAGTTCCTATGATAACTCCGAATATTCCCCCAACTAATCCCATTAATCCTGACTCAATCAAGAAAATAAATAAAATGTCTTTGTTCTGAGCCCCAATGGCTTTCATTATCCCTATGTCTTTTGTTCTTTCCAAAATTGAGGTGTACATTGAATTTGTGATGCCAACGCCGCCAACAAGCAGTGAAATAGCTGCAATGCCGACCAAGACAAACTGCATTACTCCAAGAATTTCATTAATCTGCTCAAGAATCTGAGTTGGAGTCTGGACTTCAAAGTTCTCATCATCCCTGTCCCTTTCCAAGGCTCTTTCAATTCTTTCCTGAGTTAACTCTATATTTATTCCAGGCTTTACTTTTGCAGAGATAATATCTACGTTGTCTCCAATATTAATTGCTTCCCTGAATGATTCCAATGGAATCACAATCCAGTTGTCATTGTCCCTGTTGCCTGTCTCTTCAAATATTCCGACAACCCTGAAATTATTGCCGTTTATTTCTATGTTATTGTTCACTCTTATTTCCCTGTTAAATAATCCATTGGCAACATTGCTTCCGATTAATACAGAATTCTTTTCTCCCCTGTTGAAATTTCTTCCAAATTCCAATGGAGTTGTTGATTCAAAATAATCAAGTGATTTTTCAGAAGGAATGCCTATAATTGGAGGAAACCTTGCCTGATTATGAACTTTTACTTCAGCTGTCCTGAACACTACTTGAGTTGCTATTTCAATGCCAGCGACCTTTTCCACTGTTTCAACATCCTTGTCAGACAAACCTTGAGCTATTGTTCCCGGGCCTTGAAATCCCTTTGCAGAAATTAAAATCCTGTCAGAGCCGAATGACTCAAACTGCTCCTCAATAGAAGCCTGCAAGCCAAGGCTCAATGAAATCAGGGCTATTATAGCTGCAACTCCTATAACTATTCCAAAGATTGTTAGCCATGCCCTTAATTTTCTGTGTCTAATGTTATTTAGGGCAATATTAAAATAATCATTGATCATTGCATTGCTTCTCTTAATTTCTTGTTCTTCTTATATCTCCTGTATAAGAATATTAATGCTATCAAAGCAATTATTATTATAATTGTCAGGAATGCGTTGCTTTCCTGTATTAATCCAATTTTCAATGCTTCTTCCCTTGAGTATATTGTCATTGGCAATGCCACATTTTCCTGAATCAAGTTGTTGTTCAAGTCCTTGTATTCTATCTGAATATTCAATGAAGTTATAGGCTCTTTCAGGAATAATTCAAACACAACTGTTTCAAAATCATCAGGTTCTATGTTTCCTATGTAAAAACTGTCAGAGGAGATTATATCATATGAAACTGAGTTGAATAGCTTGACATTCAGGAATTTGGCTTCTGTTAAGCCCCTGTTTACAACTCTTACTGTTACTTCTCCCTTGCTTTCAGCAATATAAAGAGTTGTTTCCTCTATTGCTATATCAAGCTCTGGAGCAGCTTTTATGGAAATTCCAATTACAGTTTCCTGAACTGTATTTTCATAACTTATTTTAACAGGGATCTTGTACAATCCGGGCTTTGCTTCTGGCAGGCTTTTTAATGAGAATGTTAAAGTATCAATATCATTTTTGTTTAACTCATCAATTAATTTTTCAGCTGCTGAATTTACAGGGATGAACGGAGCATCTTTCAAATCAAGGCTAACTAAAATATTTTCTACTTTACTCTTTCCTTGGTTTTCTAGGCTTATTGAAACTTCCGCAATCTCTCCAGGGCCTATATCCTGGCTTGTGCTTACTGACTTTATTGATACAGGACCAGCTGTTGCCAATCCAATTACCAATAAGAACATTAACAATAATATTATGCTTTTCATTTTCTTGCTATTGTGCCATCCTTTAAGTTTAAGATTCTGTCAGCTCTTTTTGCTATTTCTTTATCATGAGTTACTAGTATGATAGTTTTTTTATGCTTTCTGTTCAAATTTTCAAGCAGATTCATCACATCCTGGCCTGTTTTGCTGTCCAGATTTCCAGTTGGCTCGTCAGCTAAAATAACTTCAGGCTCATTGACTAAAGCCCTTGCAATAGCAACTCTCTGCCTTTGTCCTCCTGACAATTGTCCCGGCTTGTTGTGAAGCCTGTCTCCTAATCCAACTAAATTCAGCATGTCTGTTGCTTTCTTTTCTCTTAATTCTCTTGAGATCTTGTTTTGAAAAGCTATTGGCAGCATGACATTTTCCAATGCTGTCATTGATGGCAGTAAATTAAATGTCTGGAATACAAAGCCTATTTTCTTTCCTCTTATTGTTGCTAGCTGGGATTCTTCAAGCTTTGAAATGTCATAGCCATCTAATATTACCTGGCCTGTTGTCGGAGTGTCTAATGAGCCAACCATGTTCATTGCTGTTGACTTTCCAGAGCCAGAAGGCCCCATTATTGCAATAAACTCTCCTTTATTTACATCCAAGCTTAAATTATTAAGGGCATTTACTTTGGTTTCTCCTATCTGGTAAGTCTTGCTCACGTTCTTTAATTGGATTATTTTACTCATATCAATTTTTTACCCTATAATCTTATAAATGTTTCTATTATTAAGGGGTAATATTTCAAAAGTAAGCTTATAAATATAAATGACTCCTAATTGCAATTAATGATTAATGTTCTTGAGATAGAAGATAAAACTGGCAGAAAAATATGTCTTCCAAAAGAGCGTTGGACGCATATAATGGCGGAGCATCCTGAATTATCTAATAAGCTTGAAAATATTAAAGAAACAATAAGATCGCCTTTATCAATAAAGCAAAGCAAGCACGATGATTCTGTAAAATATTTTTATAAATACTACAAAAATAGAAATTCAGTTGGAAAATATTTATTGGTTGCAGTAAAGTATTTAAATGGCAAGGGCTTTATAATCACTAGTTTTTATACTAAAGATCTAAGAATATGAAAGGAAATTTAAGATTATATTATGATGAAGAAGGGGATTTTTTAGAGATTGGCATAGACAAACCATCTAATGGCTATTTCAGAGATTTAGGAGATGAAGTTTTTGAAAGAGTGGACGAAAAAACAGGAGAAGTCAAGGGCATTGCTATTTTTAATTTTAAAAAAAGAACAGAAAAGCTGAAAGAAGTGGAATTGTCACTGCCTTTTAAAATAGAACTTTCAGTTTAATAATTATATTTTCTTTTTAATTTTTCCTTTAAAATTAGTTTTGCCAAGTAATAAGCAGAGCCGAATATTATAATTCCCGGAAGTATTGTAATTCCTAGGGCAGGCATCAATAAAGTTGTGCCTATTGTTGCCAGGCTTCCTGCGCCAATGCTTTCAAGTATTGTAACAACTTCTATTGTGCTGTCTTCTATTCCTTTCTGCAAAGCATCTAACTGCATTATCAGCTTTCCATTCTTGAAGATTCTGACTTTTCTGTCTTCCTCGCTTGCCAAGATTGAAATATTGTTGTTTAATGAGGCAGAGTATCCTGCAGAATGCCTTGTCCCATAGCCTTTGAATGTTTTAATGTTCTTTATTCTTGAGGCATATGCAATCAAATTGCCGTTTAAATCAACTATGCATGCGCCATCAACTAATGCCAATGTTTCCAGCCTTCTCCGGTTTTCCAGAATATTAAAAGGCTTGATGTCCTGCTCTATTAAAGGATCAAAGCTTACATTGTTTTTCTTTATGACTATCAAGCAGCCTTTTCCCTGCTTTGCTATCTTTAATGCAGTATCAAGAACTGCTTTTTCTATCTCCTTGATGCTAATCTTGTTCATGTTTTTATTAGACTACTAACAATTTATATGTTTTACTTAGTTAATTTTATAAATAAACCTGATTCTTTCTTATTATGAAAATTCTTGCTATTGGAGACTTTCACGGCCATGTTTCAAATAAGCTAAAATTAAGAGTCAAGAAAGTTCTTCCTGAGATAGACTTAATATTAAGTCCTGGAGATTATTCCGGAAGCAAAGAATATAGCAAAATATTTTTTAAAAAGGTTTATGGAAAAAAAGGGCAAAGCATGGAGGAAATTCTTGGCAAAAAAAAATTCAATGAAATAATGTGGGGCATTTTGGAGTCTGGTGTTCATTCAATAAAATGGCTGTCAAGCTTAAAGAAGCCCGTGCTTGGAATAACTGGCAACTGGGATTATTCCAAATACAATGAAATTGGGTGGAGAGTTAAGGAGAATGTTTTCAAGAACAAATATGATTACATTCATTTCTCAAATAAATTTTATAATAAGCTTAAAAGATTCAAAAATTTTAATCTGATTGATATGTCCAAGGCAAAATTTGAAAATTTAAACGTAATTGGCCACACTAAATCAAGCTATCCGGGAGCTTATAATTCAATTAATAAAAAGAAATTTACTGAAAAATACGGGCTTAAAGAGTTTAATAGAATAAGAAACGGCATGAGAAAGGACTATGTGGCCAGGGAAAAAATACTTAATAGGCTGTTTAAGAATGAAAACAATGCTATATTTTTAGGCCATAATTCTCCTTACGGCGTTTTGGATATAATAAGCCAGAAAGGCCATAAATTAGCCAAGGGAGAGCACTATGGCGATTGTCTTGTAAGGCAGATTATATTAAAACACAAGCCAAGGGTTTATATTTGCGGCCATATGCATGAGCATCAGGGAAAAGCTAAACTGGGAAAAACTTTAATTATAAATACTGGCTCTTCTCATGAAGGCAAGTTTGCTGTAATTGATTATGGCAAGAAAATAAATGTTAAGTTCGTAAAGTAATTTCTTTCTTTAGCCTGTAAATTAGTTTGTTTGCCAGATTAAGGTTTCCGTTTTTTAATAGCAATGTTACAAAGCCTATATCTCTTAGGTTTCTGAAGAAATTATTTATTGCAACATATAATAAAGCTCCTGTTATAAAACCTTCTTAGAAAAATACTTAAGTACTTGTAATTGTTAATTTTTCACATGCGGAGATGCCGGAGCGGTCAAACGGGGCAGAGTTACAAGAAAAAAAGTAACGCCTAACCTCAAGAGCTGCTGGCTTAGTGCCTACACAGGTTCGAATCCTGTTCTCCGCATTACTTTTTAATTAAAATGATTTTATTGTGGGATTATGTCAAGAAATACAAGAAGCTGCTTATATTAGCTTTAGTTCTGGCAACCATAAACCAGGTTTTTTCACTATTAGACCCTCAGATTATAAGGCTGATAATTGACAATTATGCAACAAAATTCAATGAGCTAGAGCCTCAGGTTTTCTTGAAAGGGGTTGGCTTATTATTGCTTGCCTTTGTAGGCGTTGCATTTGTCTCGCGAGTTGCAAAAAACTTTCAGGATTATTTTGTGAATGCAGTAACTCAAAAAGTAGGGACAGACATGTATTCATACAGCGTCCAGCATACATTCTCGCTGCCTTTCAGCGTTTTTGAAGATAGAAGATCTGGGGAAGTCCTGCAAAAGATGCAGAAGGCGCGCCAGGACTCTCAGAAAATGATTGAAAGCATGATAAATATAATCTTCTTGTCTTTAATTGGATTCTTGTTTGTGCTAATTTACGCTTTCTATGTCCACTGGGCAATTGGATTGACATTCAGCGTAGCAATACCTTCAATAGGATTGTTTATCTTTGCTGTAAGCAAGAGAATAAAAAAAGCCCAGAAAGAAATAGTTAAGGAAGTAGCAGAGCTCTCAGGCTCAACAACAGAAACTCTGAGAAATGTGGAGCTTGTAAAAAGCTTAGGCCTTGAAAATCAGGAGATAAAAAGGCTGAATAATGTAAATGAGAAAATTTTAGGTTTGGAACTAAAGAAAATAAAATACATCAGACTGCTTAGCTTTGCGCAGGGGACAATTGTCAATGGAGTAAGAGCATGCTTGCTATTTTTGATGCTATTCTTATTGTACAAAAGCCAGGTTACTTTGGGTGAGTTTCTAAGCCTTTTCTTTTACAGCTTCTTCTTATTTGCCCCTCTAGGAGAATTAGGGAACGTAGTTTCAAGCTATCAGGAAGCAAAAGCAAGCAATGAACAACTGGAGGAAATACTTAATTTGCAGCCAGAGTCAAAGCCAAGAAATGCAAAGGATATAAAATCTGTTGACAAAATAAGATTTGATAATGTATCATTCAGTTATTCAAACGGAAAAGAATCATTGAATAACATAAACTTAGAGATAATAAAAGGGGATAAAATAGCCTTTGTAGGCCCAAGCGGAAGCGGCAAGACAACAATGACTAAGCTTCTTTTGGGTTTATACAAGCCAACAAAAGGAACTCTTTCTTTTAATGACATTCCTCATAAGGATATAGATTACAGTTTATTGAGAAAGAATATCGGTTTGGTTTCCCAGGAAACTCAGCTGTTTGCAGGAACTTTAAGGGAAAATCTGACTTTTGTGAATAATAAAGCAACTGACAAAGACTGCATAGATGCCTTGAAGATGGCTTCAGCAGAGCATCTAATGATAGGGTCTGAAGGATTAAGCACAAAAATCGGAGAAGGCGGAATAAAGCTTTCAGGCGGAGAAAAGCAGAGGCTTGCAATTGCAAGAGCATTATTAAGAAAGCCAAACATCCTTATATTTGATGAAGCAACAAGCGCATTAGACTCTTTGACAGAAAAGCAAATAACGCAGACAATAAAAAATATCTCAAAAGAAAGGCCTGGACTGATAATTATTACAATAGCCCACAGGCTTTCAACAATATCTCATGTTGACAAGATTTATGTCTTTGAAAAAGGAAAGATTGTAGAGCAAGGGGATCATAAAAGCTTAGTGAAAAACAACGGGCTTTATTATATTTTATGGAGAGAGCAAAGCGCAGAGGATTAAAAAACTTTAAATAACTAAGAAAGTTAGCAATTACATGAAAAAAGCGGTGGTAGGATTTTCTGATTCTTCAGCCTTAGCTAAAAAAATTGCAAGGCAAGTTAAAGCAAAATATTCTGAATTAGAGTTAAAGAAGTTCCCAGATGGAGAGACTTACTTAAGATTCAAGGATGATATTAAGGGAAAAGAAGTTATTTTCATAGAGTCCTTGAACAATCCAAATGAAAAAATATTTAATCTTATATTAGCAAGCCATACTGCTAAGGAACTGGGAGCTAAAAAATTAACTTTGGTTGCCCCTTACATGTGTTACATGAGGCAGGATAAAAGATTTAATTCAGGAGAGGCAATTTCAAGCAAAATAATAGGAAAGCTATTCCATAATTTTAACAAGATAATTACAGTAGATCCTCATCTGCACAGGTATAAAAGCTTAAAGCAGGTATTTTCAGGAAATCCAGTAAGGCTTTCAGCGAATGAATTAATTTCCAGTTACATTAAAAAGAACTTGAAGAATGTTCTGATTATCGGGCCTGATGCTGAATCTTACCAGTGGGCTGAAGAGATAGCCAAGCATGTTAAGAGCCACGCAATTGTCTTGAGAAAAAGGAGATTTAATTCAAGAAGCGTTAAAATAAGGCTTAATAACAATGTGAGCTTGAAAGGAAAGGACGTTGTGATTGTTGACGATATTATAAGCACAGGGCATACAATGATTGAAACTGTAAAAGAAGCTAAAAAACATAAAGCCAAGAATATTTATTGCATTGCAGTTCATGGCTTGAATGTTGAGAATGCTTATCTGAAATTAAAAAAGCTTGGAGTCAAGAAAATCATAGCTACCAATACAATTCCTGGAAAAGATAGTTTAATAGATGTTTCTGGTTTAATTTCTGAAAGCTTAAAATGAGTCGCAGTTACATAGTAGGGGAAAGAGAAGAAATGAGAAGGTTTTTAGATTTTTGCAGGGAAAATAAATTAGCCGAATCTGCTCAAAATGCAAAACTGCTTTGGGTGGATCAATATGCATCAAGATATGCTCAAGGAGAAAGGAATTTTGATTACAGAAAAGATTTTGGATTAGATGGGATTGTAGAAAATGATTAAAAAAATATTGTTTGATTTCGAAGGAAACAAGTATTACTGGGAAAAAGGCAATTTAGACACCAAAAACGGCCAGATTAAAGAGTCTGAACTAAAAAAGAATAAAGATAAGGTAAAATCAAATAAAAATAGGGACTTCTTTATGATGAAAGCTAATTTTCTGGACCAGGTTGAAAAAATAAAGAGAGGTCCTGCGATAATGCTGCCAAAAGATATCGGATTAATATTGGTTTACGCAAATATAAGCAAGAACTCTGTTGTTTTGGAAGCTGGCTCAGGCTCGGGAATGCTTACAATTTATCTTGCAAGAGCAGCAAAGAAAGTTTACAGCTATGAATTAAAGGAAGATTTTCACAAGCTTGCAAAGAAGAACTTGGAAACTTTGAAAATTAAAAATGCTGTATTAAAGAACAAAGACATATTCGAAGGAATAGATGAGAAGAACCTGGATGCAATAATTCTTGACATGCTGGAGCCTTGGAGAGCTGTTGAAAACTGCAAGAAGGCATTGAAAGAATCCGGATATTTAGTTGTTTACGTTACTAATATCAATCAATTAACCATGCTGATGCAGAACAAAAGCAAGCTTTATGTTGAAAAGATTGTTGAGTTATTGGAGAGGACCTGGATATTTGACAAGCAAAGGACAAGACCCAACAGCAATATTATTGGACATACTGGCTTCCTTGTTTTCTTGAGAAAGTAGTTTTGAATAATTTTTTAGTATTTCTGTAACTTTCTATCATGCCTTCTTTTCCTTCAATTCCAATGAATAACGGAAGCGTCTTATAAATCCCGATTCCAGGCGTTGCTTTTTTGTAAACTAATGAAGCTATTAGTCTTGGGATTGCATAAACAACAGCATAGCCCGCAAGCCACATTTCTCTTGCATGCTTGTCTACAAAATCAGCGCTTTCATTCATGTCAAAATACCTTAAGCATGAGGATATTGCATAAGAAGCAACTGGGGCTATTAATGCGCCTTCTACTTTGTAGACTCTAGGAACATGAAGCAAGGCTCCAACAACTACGTTTCCCAAGGATAAGCGCCCTTTTTTGAGGTTGATTGCTTTTTCTATTTGATACTGCCTTGTAGGTCTTTGATCTCCCAATCCCAAAGAAACAAAGCCATAACAAGAAGTCCATTTTGCGGCATAATGCAAGTAATCAAGTGAATTGCCATTATCGGGGATTTTTCTGTCTTTCATCCAGTGCATTGACTTTCTTACAGGCTTCTCAAAAGTCCTGTACATCCAGGCTCTAAACCCTTTCTTGCCATTGCCGTTAAAGTTCTGGTCCATAATTGTGTCTATGCTTAATGATTCATCAATTCCAGAGCTTGCAATTTCTTCCAGACCCATAAAATAGCATAATCAAAAGATTTAAAAAGAACACTTTAT
>Ga0209542_10017009_pt1 | contig 11981 bp, 17 predicted proteins | sample RifCSPhighO2_01_FD_184028 | JGI IMG/M metagenome (GOLD analysis project Ga0209542, IMG submission 184028) | Soil microbial communities from Rifle, Colorado - Rifle CSP2_plank highO2_0.1 (SPAdes) (version 2) | ecosystem: Environmental > Terrestrial > Deep subsurface > Rock core/Sediment ...
TCTGACGAAGACGCTTTTATTAAAATGAAATGCGGAAAGTGCGGCTTTGTAGAAAAATTGGAAGGAAAAATCGGTTAGAAATTATTTATAATTAAAGATTTAATTCTTTGATAATTATTATCTGGTCTTTAGGAATTATTCTAGAAGCTAAAACAATTTTAGAAACTAAAACCATTCTAGAAACTAAAACAATTCTAGAAGCTAAAACCATTTAACCAAGATAATATTCATTCATTTTAAGAAGCTTACTTTTTGGGCAAACTCTTAAAAACAGCCACCATTATACAATGGGTATGTTGTTAGATGCAAAGAAATATTTAGAATCGAAAGGAATATCCTTTAAGGTATTTTTGCATCCGCCAGTTTATACTGTTGAAGAAGCAAAGAAATACAGCCAGGATATCCGAGGAATACATTCTAAAAATCTGTTTTTAAAGGGTAAAAAATCAAAACAATTTTATCTAGTCATCATTCCAGCGGATAATCAGGCAAATATGGACAAGCTTGGCGCGATTGCCGGAGACAAATTGAAGTTTGCAAATGAAGATGATTTAAAAGAATTGCTTGGTTTGACTTCTGGCGCAGTTTCTCCATTTGGATTGATCAATGATAAAGAACGCAAGGTAGATTTGTTGATTGACAAGGCCCTTTGGGAATCAGACTATGTAAGTTTTCATCCAAATGTCAATACAGAGTCTTTAGAACTTAAAAAAGAAGATTTCCATAAATATATAAAATCAATAGGAAATAAATACCTTATAATCTAAGAACACCGATTAATTATTTTCATCTTCTGCTGCAGCTGGAGCTTCCACAATAATCTTTCCATTATCAGTCTGCATAATGCTATCAATAATAATGCAACTTCTGGGCGCGGTAAAAGTCCAGGAAAATTCTCCCCCAGTATCAAAAATCGGGCTTTTAACTTCTAGGCAATTTCTGGTGCCGATAATCTGCGTTTTGGTATATCTTCCAGTTCGGACATTTTTCCAGGTTACTTTATCGCCAGGTTGAATCGTTAATTCCAACGGAACAAAGCTGGCATCAGTTATTTTGATTTCATGCGTTTTTGCTTCCGGTTCTGCGATTATCTCTTCAGCAGGCTCTCTGGGACTGGATTCTTTTGCCGAATCCGGCGCAGTTGCAGTTGCATCTAAGGCGGGTTCTGCTTTTTCAGCGCAGCCAGCCAGAAAAATAAACGTTATCAATAAGACTAAGAATGGTTTCATTTCTTAAATTAGGACAAACCTCCTTTTAAAGGTTGCTAAACTGAATTACTTAAACCAGCCGCCAACTCTGGAAATTAAGCCCATAGCGGAAAATTTGATTCCACACCCAGATAATTCGCCAGGCAACCAGCCAGTAGCTAAATCTTGTTCGTTATCTGTGGTTGTGCCATGAACAAAATAAGTAATTTTGGCGGCCATAATAATTCTCAATATGCGGTGTTGCATAAATAAAATCTAGAATAGCCAATGATTAAATAAAATCTAGATGATTAAATATAGTTGTTCTCGATTAAACAAATTTAGCAACTTTTGATTAAAAATGAATTATGCAACACAGCAATTACACTATCAAAAATTTAATTAGAAGCTAATCTCCACACAGCTTTAAGCCCGACAATCACCGCTCCAGGAACGACAAAGACCACGATATTGCTTAAAGAGGAACTTAAACAGCCGCCAATACCTGGGATTAAGCTTAGATTAACTATTCCAGACAGCATTAAAGCTATCGCAGCAACAAGGAAAGGAACTGTTTCTTTAGTAGATAAATTAACTAGGCCGACAATTAACCCCAGCGTCACCAAAGTGGTTACTATCGCTACCGGACTGACAATGCGGTTAGCTGAACAACTGCCATTAAAGATTAAGCTGACCCAGCCTCCAGATAAAATTGCGATAACCAAACCAACAAAGAAGGCATAATGAGCAATGCGATGAAGCTCATAGGTTCTTTTACCCATTTTCACCTTTGATGTTTTTTTATTATCCACGAGACTATCACCTCAGATAGATAGAATTAAATTTTTAAAGTATATAAAGATTTCTGATTCCTGTACGTGCAGCTAACCTGTCGTCGAAGGTTTATAAATGTCCGTTTACAATCAGTGAAAGTTGCGGCCATTTTGTCGACGAGCCAAAAATGAGTTATGCACATACTGATTCCTGTATGCATTTAATTGCTAGCCATATAAATCAGGTTAGCTAACACATTTTTTTCCTGAAGTCTCCAGGTCTGCATAACTGATAAACCAACATTGAACCAGTTTTTGCTTACTTCAGTTCTGTAACATTCCATGCTTTTTCTGTGCATGACTATTCTGCGTAACCTTCGCTCGGCGAGGTTATTCTGGAACGGAACACTTGGATAGTTCCATGCCATAAACCAATCACTTTCTCCGTTCTGGATCAGATTTGATAACTTTGATTCTACTATGGATAATTCTCTTGATTTGGATACATTATTTTAATTATCTATCGTCAGATAACTCCGACTAAAATATACTCTAATTACCAGAATTATCTATAGAAGCTATTAATTGCTTGGACTTTTAAATCAAACATAATTTGCGCCGTATCTCCTATAATCATTCTCCAAAACTTTCTTTAGTTTCCTAAGGGCCCGCACTTCTAAGGTATGAATCCGTTGCTTGCTTACTCCCTGTTCCCGCCCGATTTCTTCTAATATCTTATTCTCATAAAACCGTTCCATTAAAATAGTTTGTTCCCTTAACGGCAAAGCTGCCAAAACAGCATTTACCAATTGTTTCTGTTCTTGCGCGGAAAAAAGGAACTCTTCATTAGTGTGTTCTTCATCATCAGGCAAAATTTCTTCATACTTAGTCCCGCGGCCAATTCCACTGCCGGCCGGGTCCTCGCTGAGGGTATGTTTACTGGCTAGCCCATGAATGTCAATATAATTTCCTTTCAGAGCAAAATAAATAGCTTGGGCCATTTCTGAAGATGTCCGGTCATCGTTAAACTTAGGCTGGACTAGCTCAGCCAATCGTTTTTTATGATAGGAACTGTCAGCCGGCGCTTCAGTTTTCCGGCCATTAATCATTGCTTGTTGATGCTTCTCTCGCATTACCTTAGCCGCAGAAAAGTAAATTTCTCTAGGCAGACAAATCATTCCAGCTTCTTCTGTAAGGCACTGCGCCAATTCCCGGTTTATCCAGCTAGTAATATAAGTCGTGAACTTGGCGCCATGATGCTGATCAAATTTTCCCAGCCCTTTCATAATGCCGACAGCGCCAACTCCCACCAGCTCTTCCAGAGAAAATTTACCCTTGGCTGAATGAAAAGAAATCTTTCTCTTTCCAATTCGCACGTGAGAATTTAATATTAATCTGGCTTGTCTTTTAAGATAAGGAACCATTCCTTCAATAATTTGATTGGCCAGAACAATCTGTTCTGAAGTCCTTAAGTCAATAGTTATTTTTTCTTGGGTGATTCTTCCCCGATGATAAAATATTTCGCAGCGGTCAGGCGCAGTAACCAGGCCAGAATATTCTCTGACCAGTTCGTCAATTTTAGCCCAGCCTGAAAGCGCCATTTTTTATCGGATAATTTTCATTTGTTTCTGATACCCCGCCCCCCCCTGAGGCGGCGGGGATTTTTATTTGATGATTCTAAAAATAAACGCCCCCGCGGAGACTTTCGCTGTTCCGCATTTGAGTTCTTCTTTACAGAACAAAATCGAACTCCGATCTTAGGATCCGCAATCCCATGTACTTTCTGGCTGCATCCCAATTTGACCTTTGGGCGAGTATCCATTATACTACGAGGGCCTGCCACCTTTAAAATAGCAGTTATTTTAAAACTTATCTCTTAATCGGCTTCATCCAATAAATCGCCACCGCCATTAAACGAACGATATAATACTCACTTAAGCGCATGCGGAAGGGCATTCCTTATGGGAAGGCGCCGCAGATCACGATAACCAATGCAGAGTGAGTCTGGCGTGGCGATTATTTTTTGGATGAAGCCCTCTTAATCTCGGCCCCGCCGGAAGGCAGAAACTTATCAATATCATCCAAGTCTCCGCCTTTTAGTTTAGCTTTAATCTTTTTAGCCAGGGCGCTTTTCTTTTCCCTTCCCGGAACAACCACGATGAAATTCTTGGTTTTTCTTTCTACTGCGGTGATTGGCCCGCCAATAACTTCATTTTCCACTAAACCGATAGCATACTCTAATCTTGGATGCAAATAATTAGTTTTTCCATAAATCATAAAGCTGCCTTTGCCGATGTATTCTCCAGGTTTAGCCTCTTTAGTTACCTGGTTGGGATAAACATAAAACACATCAGCGCTGCTATGCCCTAACTTCCAGGCTTTAGAATAAACTGCCACTGCCTGGGCGGCTTCCTGAAAAGTTAATTCTGTAGCCCGCTGCCCATTTTTAATAATAAAAAATGGCGATCCAGCCATATCGGTATGCAGGACTAAATCATCCGGTTCAAGATGTTTTTTTATAACCAGTTCATTGGAAGTGGCATCTTTTCCTCCGATGCATAAAAATCCTTCCGAAGAGATAAACCAGTGGAATTTCTCATACCATTCTCTTTTGCACTCCTTTTTCTGCTGTTTTTTTTCTTCTTCCAGAAGGTGTCTTTCTCCTTGGAGCTGCAGCTGGGCCAGTTCTTTCCGGCTCTCTTCGAGAGCTTTTTTAGCTCCCTCTAATTTCTTTTTGGCTTTTTTAGCTAAGTTAAAATAGCGTCCGGCATTTTCATCTACGGTTTTGGCAAGGTCAAATTCTAGTTCCATGGTAGAGAAAAGAGGGGTTATCTTAAAAATCTTTCATAAATGTGGGCTTCATCCAATAAATCGCCACCGCCATTAAACGAATGATGCAATGCTCATATAAGCGCATGCGGAAGGGCTTGTCCCTCGAGTCATTCCACTTCGTTCCATTCTCTTCCGAAGGAAGGCTCCGAACATTAGTGAGGGTGGTGACTTTCCTGTGGAAAGTTACGGGGAGGCGCCGAAATTTGATATTCTTCAAATTTCGTGCGTGGCGATGATTTTCAGGATGAGGCCATAAATGTTAAGTAAAGTTTCCAACTACCCAGCCGCTGTCTGTTGTTTAGTATGTGGTCTCTTGCAAACGATGCTTTTATATATCTTATTTTCTTTTCTTCCGTTATGGTGTTAGAGAGTGTAGAAAATGTTATCTTTTTCTTAGTAAACTTATCAGCAACGATAGCCGCAGGAACCGGGATGGTTGTCCTGCAGTCTTTTTTCAAGAATAAGTTGAAAGACCTGTTTAATGATGTTAACTACTTCATTTTCTTTTTCATGGTTTCCGGATATATTTTATATGCCTTAGGAGAGGTTTCATACTATTTAACCAGACAAGTATTCAAAAACACTTCAGCTATAGGCGTCCACGATGTTTATTGGACCATTGGAGGGATACTGATTTTACTGTCTTTTGCAGCTTTGGCCTTTACCTTATTTAAAGAACACGGCGGAACAGGCAAGTTTAGTTTAATGTTGATTGTTGGAATAATTTTACTGGTTTTGGTTTTAGCTATCGTGCTGGGAGTGATCGGACCAAGATCAGATTATTTCTTTGGAGTATTTTACCCGGTAATCAGTTCGTTAATAATAACTGCTGCTCTCAGCGTCATTTTATTTTATAATGAACTTGGCGGCCTAGGACTGCCATTGCTATTATTGTTTTTAGCCAGCAGTTGCATTTTAGTGGGAGACATCTCTTTTCATTATACTGCAGCCCAGTTGACTAGCGGCCTCCTTAGCCTGATTCAAGATATTTTTTATCTGGTTGGCTATGGGTTAAGCGCAGTTGCTTTTATGTCTTTAAGATTGCATTTGCATCGGGCGGCAGAGTAATTTTCTCTAGTGTAATACTCCTTTTTCTGATTACACTACAGAAAAATGAGTGATAGATAAATCAGCAGAGCGGCTTTACAAATACAATTAAAATTAACAGCTAAGTATATTCTCCTTAGTAATTGCCTGCTCAATGCAAATATGCTGCTCATCATATAACGAAATTTTAGGTGAAATCTTTATTTGTCGGATCTGTCCGAACGTTGTCGGATCATAAGGGATGGAATTACTATAAACCCCCCCTTTGCTAATAGCAAGATCGCTGAACTCAATGGTTTTGGCTTCTTCTGTGCCAATTATACTGACAATCAGGCCAGTAATTTCTGTGTTAATTCCATTTTGGACTGAAAAAACAATTTCTGCACCATTAAAGCAAATAGTTTGTTCTCTTAAATCAATGTTAATCGGGCAAATAGCCGATTCTTCCACCTGGGCTCTTCCTAAATTGGTGAAAAATACGCCTAAGGCTACGCCAAAGCTGATTAATAATAAAGTAGCCATTAAAGGAGTTATTCCCTTTTTATTAGTTTTTACTGTTTCCAATGGGTTTTACCTTTATGCAGTATTTCAGTAATTCGATGCGCTGGGATAAACTTTTCAAACTGTCCGTCTAAGAATACAATGTAATCTTTTTCGATGTGATGTACTTGGTGGCCGCCTAAGATCTTTTCTCTTCTCGTAAGCTTATCAGAATATTTTATTTGGAAGAGGTGTTTTTCGGGATGGCGGTGAATAGTATGTATTATTTTCATTGCCCGGCTGACTGATCCAAGAAACATCTCTGTAATCAGGTCATTCTCTTTAAGAACAAATCCAGAGAAGATAAACATCCCCAAGCCAACGAGCAAGCTGGTCCACCATGCCTTAATATAAGGAAGGTTGGCTAAACCATCCCAAATTCCCGCCCAGAAGAAAATTATTCCCATTACACTAAATATAAACCAAAAATGTTGTTTAAGCTTGATCGTATTCATAATCGCCAGTACCTCTGTCCTTGAAAGTAAACCGCCCTTAATCGGTGCAGTGGGATAAACAATTCTTCATTTTTCAGATGATGTTTGAGGATAAGCGCGCCGTTTTCAAATTTTAAGATTCTTGCCGCTGGCACTACAATTTCTTTTTTAAGATTTTTATCATAATAAGTTATTTCAAATTTATTTTTCTGTGGATGCGACTCAATCTTTTGAATTATCCGCGAAACAGCTTTTTCTACTCCACCTAGAGGATCAAATTGATTAAAGATAAGGCTGGAAAAAGTTAGTATAGCAAAACCGATGAAGAGGAAGATGAATGGGTCTCCTAGATAGGGAATTTCATAAATGCCTTCCCAAATGCCTTTCCAGAGGAATACAGTAGCTATGGCTGAATACAATGACCATAAAAAATGCTTGTCTTGTTCTCTTAACACGGAAACGCCTCTTTAGGATTAAGAAAGAAAGAAGGAGTTAAATATCTTTCCTTCACCTAGCGTAATTCAAAAAGTGGGCGATTCTGTACATCACTCAAAAAGCGGATTGCGCCCTTCACGTGTTTTGGATATTCTAGGGTTTCAATAATAGAAATATTTGATGCTTTTACTATACAACAATTAATCAAATTAACAAAATATAAATAACTTGCGATGATCCCTTGCCTGAATGAATCATAAAGGCATTACTAAAATGATGGTTTCTATCTTAATTGTGGTCTTTATTTTAGCCATTAGCTTGTTCCTGTACTTCTTTTTCTTTGGCCCTCCGGTGGAAGAGGCCGAATGCGGCTTGGGAATCAACTGGAAGATTCTATCTGTAGCCGGGCAGGAAGATTTCTGCTATAATCAGCAAAAGCAGGAGCTTCGTTTCACGGTGGAGAATGGCGTTACTGCGCCGTTAATCGGTGTGTATGTAAAAATTGGCGATAAAGACGATTATTTAGAAAATATCATTGAGCCGGCCGGGGTGTTTATTGGCAAAGCGCCCTTTAAGGGCCAAATCTCCCTGATAAAATTATTTCCGGTGATAGATTTTGAAGGAGAGGCTGTCGCTTGCCTTGATGAGGTTATTGAACGGACAAATTTAAGGAATTGCAGTTAAGGATTCTTCTGAATCAGTATCTAAGGATTTAGTTGGATTCCACCCAAAACTTAATAAATTCTCTTTTAAACTAAGGTTTTAATTGCCCCAGTAGCTCAGTGGTACCTCGTATAATAAAATAGTTGTGCGAAGCGCAAAAGAGCGCTTGACTTGTACTATCCGTCATGTCTGCAAAAAGCGAATGGCATGTAAGATATCAGGAGGTCGGGAGTTCAAAAATAAGGGCAGTCTGCCCTTATCAACCCTCAATAAGGTATTGAAAATCTCCCCTGGGGCTTTTTTTATTTTTAAAATTCTTAAGAAACAATTATTAAGAAACAATTAAATAGTTCTTTCTTAAAGTTATTTTCATGGCTCGAGCCGTTAACCTATTGGCGCAAATAATCTACTTAGCTAAGAAAGCCCAGCTGCAACTAAAAAATGGCAAAACGGCTTCGGCTAAACGGCTAATTAAAAAGATAACCAGATTTGAAGAGAAAGAATTAGCTGCCATCAAAGAAGAAAGCGGTTCAGAAGCGCTGTTCCGCCAGTGTGGGATAATTTATTATCAAGCGAAAAAACTGCTTAATGATTTTTATAATTTTGATACCAACCAGGCATTGGATTTACTAGATCAAATAATTGCCTTAGAACAAGTTCAGGTTACGGAAATGGTCAAGGCTAATGCCTCTATGCCTAAAGAAATACTTAAACAAATTGATCCCTATATCAGAAAATTAGTCCATGAGATCAATCGATTAAGTTTTGTTAAAAAAACGCTCTTTTCCTGTTCCAGTCATTTTCCGACATTAGAGCACGGGGCGAGTCTTGCAGCTTATCTCATCATCGAATATAGCTGGGATAGTCCGACAGAAAGCAATATCCTGCCTTTTCATAATGCTTTAGCCAAAGTGGCCGGGGCGGTTTCTTTTAAAAGAACTCTTATAAAGCCTTTTACTAACCCCCTAGAATTAACAGGAAATGAATCGCGTATTGATTTGCAGGATAGTGTTGGTTATTATATATTGCGTAGAAGAGAACTAGAAGAAGAATTAAATCAGATGAATTTTGCCACTTTTGAAGATATAATCTCAGTTATAAGGCCAATTAAGAAACAGGTGATAAAGCGCTGGAATTTAATGTCTGGGATCGTTAAAAAATATCAAGATATTCAATCGTTAACCTATCAACAAAGAAAGAGATCTATTAAAAAAAGAGATTTATTGTTGCATGTTCAGTCACGTGAATCAGATTAGTTTACTCTTTTACATGGCTGGGCCAGGCATAAGATTTGAAGAATTCGCCGGCTTCTTCATGGGGCAGATATCTTCTTAATTTGAACCATTGTTTAATAAAATTGTTGAATGTGTAAATTTCCTGATACAATTCCTTCTGCCGCCGGTCGAGCTGCCTTTTGTAAACTTTAGTGCTAAAAAAATTTTTGAATTCTTTTAAAATTCCTGACGAAAATTCTGCTTCATAAGCTTTGTCAATAAAAGAAGAAATTTCCAGGTTAATTTCCCCTTTCTGGACTTTGATTTTGGCTCCGTCTTTAATGACTTCCGTATCTATAATGCCAATAGCATGAAAATCTAAATCCAGGTAATAGTTAACTTTGCGCCCCTTTCCTTCAGCTTTGGCGGTTCCTTCCGCCGGCTTAAACAGCCGCCACCAGAAAAAGATTTCTTTAGCCCCCCCAGCTCGGGTGATTTCGCCATAATAAGACTCCACGTGGTCAATTTCATCTTCTTCGTCTTTCCAGCCGTGGTCTACGCACCATTCCCGCAAAGCCAGATAAAATTCTTTAATGTCAAAAATATCTTTATACTTCATTCTCATAACCGGCAGGAGTATTCTTCTGCTCTGGGGAATGGGCTTTTTGGGCATGAAGATTATGAGAGATGCAAAATATATAAATGTTGTTGCGAGGCTAGTTCATTCTATTGTTCCTAAACTACTAGACAACCCGAAACTAGTTCATTTCAGTTTAGAGAACAGTGTAAATAAAAAAATGAATTATTCAAAATTCTCTTTAAAATCTAATTTTCTTTCTTAATCCTAAATAGAATAACCAGGCTATTCCTAAAGCTGTGTCCCATAAAATATGTTTAAGAAAATGAATCGTTTGCTGGTAGGAGCTGTTAAACATGGAAGGCAGGGCATGGTCAATTAGGCTTAGCCCTTTATAAGAAAAAATAATCGGGCTGGGCCACAATAAGGCCACTCCGCGGTGCGACTGCATATCCATCAGAAAGTGAGTCGTAATCCCTATGCTTAAGGCTAGAGCACAATACTGGCTTTTTTTATCTTTCATTAGCCAGAGCAGGCCGTAAACAAACAAGGGAAAGATAACCGCGAAAGTCAGGCTGTGGGTGATCATGCGATGAATATCTGTTTTAAAAGTCCAGTCAATTAAAAAATCTAAATCGGGAATAATCGTTCCGGCCAGAAGAAACAGCCAGGTATAAGTGGAAAGCTTTTTTCTGGAAATGAATTCAAAACATTTTCCAGTAATCCAGCCAACAATCAAATGAGTGAATAAAAAGGACATAACTGGCTCTGGCGAGTGTATAATTTAAATAGGTAATGGAATAGTTTTTAATTTGATTTAGTTTTTGGTTCTAGGATTAATAGTAGGAGTATTTTTATTCCTCTGGTGAGGTAACGTAGTTTTAAATAGTTGAATTAATTTGATAACCCGAGAGATAGTGTTAATTTGATGAAAAATAAACTTGTTTTTGGTGGTTTAATCATTAAAGAAGTTTGACAAAGAGGAATTATGACTATATGCAGTTAAGAATAAATGGGTACATGGAAAGATTTATTAACACATGTTAATTTTTATTGACATATGTTAAAAATAATTAACAACCTGAAGCCCTTTTTTGAAGACTGCTATAGATTGATTAATGTGCGGGAATATTCCAGGCTTAGAAAAATCAGCCCTCCGACAGCGTCAAAAATATTGAAAGAGTATTGTAAGCTGGGCTTTTTAGAGCAGGAAAAAGACCGCAATTATCACTTTTTTAAAGCTAATATTTCCAGCAGGGATTTCATAGACCTGTCGAGAATTTACTGGAGAAAAAAACTGGAGAGCCTCCAAACAGAGCTGCAGGAAAAATTAGTGAGCCCTTCAGCCGCGCTTTTTGGATCCTTATCCAAAGCTGAAGCCAAAATCAATTCTGATATGGATATCGCCATCTTTTCGGTTGAAAGAAAGGAAATTAACTTAAAGCCTTACGAAGAGAAACTGAACAGAAAAATCTCTTTATACTGGTTTAAGTCCATTGAATCAGGCGATAATCATTTTTTAATGAATAATATTATTAATGGATATGTATTATTTGGAACTCTGAGGCTGAAATAATGGACTGGAACAGCTGTTTGAGAAAAAAAGAAAGCAAACCCATTAAGCCGGATCTCGAAATGGCTAAAGCGTTGCGGGAGACCAGCAAAAATAAAATCATTTCTTCCCGAGAATTGAGGTTGCGGCCGGAGACTGCCGCGGCTAAAATATCGTTAAGTTACGATGCCGTGAGAGAAATTTTAGAAGCCCTGGCCTTAAGCATCGGATTTAAAATTTATAATCCTGCTTGTTATACGCCGTTTCTTAAAGAAATTCTTAATGAGCTAAATTTAGCTGAAGATTTTGATCAGCTTAGGAAAATCAGAAACGATATTAATTATTATGGAAAAATTATTTCCTTATCCGAAGCGCAATATGTTTTGGAACAGTTAGACGCATTGCTGGAAAAACTAAACCGTAAAATCAAAAACCAGCAAATTTAAATATGTTTAAGAAATTACAATTATATGAAAAGAGGCTTGAGGCAAATCTCTATTCTTTTGCTGGCCGTTATCACTGTTTTCTTGGCGGGGTGCGCAGTTAATGGTCCTGAAGGATTGCCCGCGCCAGCCGGATCCGATGCAGCTATAGCCGGCCGGGGGTTTGCTACTGGAACTTATGACCGCGAGTATCAATTATACAATATGTTTTATGCTGACGGATCGGTAATAAGTTATCTTGTGGAAAATGGAAATTGGAACTATTTAGGTCAGTTAAATGTAGG
>Ga0209542_10017010_pt1 | contig 11981 bp, 7 predicted proteins | sample RifCSPhighO2_01_FD_184028 | JGI IMG/M metagenome (GOLD analysis project Ga0209542, IMG submission 184028) | Soil microbial communities from Rifle, Colorado - Rifle CSP2_plank highO2_0.1 (SPAdes) (version 2) | ecosystem: Environmental > Terrestrial > Deep subsurface > Rock core/Sediment ...
AAGCCTGGCCACGTCCTGCTTTTTCAGGGGACCGTGGCGACCCTTCTCTATCTCCTGATCTACGCCCCTTTGCTCCCGGGCCTGGTTCGAGACTGGTATGAGCATGATAATTTTTCCTACGGCTTCCTGATCCCGTTCATTTTCATTTACCTGCTTTGGCAGAAAAGGGAAATTCTCCGCAATACCCCTGTCAGTGCAAGCTCATGGGGCGCCCTCTCGTTGCTGGCGGCTGTGGTGATCGGGCTGGCCGGCAAAGTCATGGGAGATTCATTTACCCTGAGGCTCTCCATGATTCTTGCACTCGGCGGCCTGGCGCATCTTCTCCTGGGGAAACAACAGATCAAGGTATTGCTTTTTCCGATCGCCTATCTCTTGCTGATGATTCCTCCCCCGTACCTTGTTGTTAAGGAAATCTCCTATCACCTCAGGTTTTTTGATGCCGTGCTGGCAACGTCCGCGCTACAGGCGATGGGAATCCCGGTCTACCAGGACTCCTATTTCCTTCATCTGCCGAACATGACCCTGGAGGTGGCAGATATTTGCAGCGGGATTTCTTCGCTTTTTGCCATGGTTGCGGCGGGAGTTTTTTATATCCATTCCCTCCCTGTCCGGCCAGGCTCCAAGGCAGTGATCATGGTGGGCGCGCTGTTGTTTCCGGTTCTGGCCAATCTTTTCAGGATTGTCCTGATCAGCGCTATCGTCTATTACTTTGGCCCGGCGATACTCCAAAGTTTCTTTCATCAGTTTACGGGCACTTTTACATTCCTGCTTTCCATCGTGGTGCTCGTCGCTCTCGGGGAATATCTGCGGCGAAAATCCCCCCGGATCGCTTCTACGACATCGCTGCGTCAGAGCAACGGAATCGGCACAGATGAATTGAGAGCGTCCGGTCATCCGCATCCACCGGCACGCCTTTTGTCGCGGGCGTTTTTGTCCGCGCTGGCAATCCTGGCCCTTGCCTGGTATCTCGGGAATTCGCTGGAAACCAGACAACCCATCGCCCTCCGGAAAGATCTGCAGGAACTACCGGTCCAATTCGGCGCCCACTTTCTCGCGGCGAATGGAAACTGGTCCGATCCCTATCAGGATCCGAATGCCGAAACCGCTGTTTCGCGCATCTACGAGGGGCCCGGCAAAGAGCCCGTGGAATTATATGTCGGTTATCGAAGCAGCCAGCATAACCGCGAGCGCCTGCTTTCGCCGAAAATGCATTTCCCCGATGGATGGAACTACGTTTCGATTCACCCGGCCCAAATAGAAATTTCCGGCGCCGAGCCAATCAAGGCCAATTGGATGGTGATTCAGAAAAATGAGGCCAGGCGACTCGTGTTGTATTGGTACCAGGCGAGAGGACGATCCTTCTCGGGCGAAATCTCCAATCACTTCGTGCAAGTCAGGAGCCTGATTCAGGACGGCCGGACGGAAGGCGCCGTCGTGCGCATCACCACACCGGTATGGGGAGATGAGAATCTGAAACAGGCTCAGGAAAGGATCAAGGATTTCTCCGGTCACGTCTACCTGGAACTTGCAGAGATTCTGCCTGACGAACAGCAGAGTGGACAACATCGCCAGCTGCCAGAATAATTAACTCACCTTGTCCAGACTCAGCCTGCCATCAAGGAGAACATAACCGTGAAACGCCTGCTTTTAGGTGTCATTGTCGCAGTGGCCATAGGTTCGGGGGCCTTCTTGTATCTTAAGCCCAGCCCCGAGGTTAAGCGGGACCGACATTTGGAAAATGCCCGCGAATACATCAGCCAGGGTAAAGATAACGAAGCCGTCATCGAGTTCAGGAACGCTCTCAAGGCAGACCCCGACTCTGCGGAAGCCCATCATGAACTCGGGCTGGTGCTATTGAGAAAAAAAGACTATCGCGGCGCCCTCAGGGAATTCCGTCGCGCTGTCTACATAAAACCCGGATTCATTGATGCAGGATATCAAACGGGCAATCTGTTTGTGGGCAACCGGGATATCCCGCACGCAAAAGAGGAGCTGGAGAAGATCCGCGCCCAGGACCAGAATGCCGTCGAGGTCAGACTTCTCGCGGCCAACATAGCCATGGCCGAGAAGAATCCCGACAGGGCTTTGCAGGAACTCCAGGAAGCGCTGATCAAAGAACCAAAAAGGGCTGACACCTACATCGCCACGGGGTATGTCCATATAGCCAGAAATGACTTCAAGGCAGCGAACGAGATCTTCAGGAAGGCCCTGGAGGTAGAGCCGGAATTTGCCAAGGCCAGAATTGCCCTGGCTGATCTCTATTTAGCCACCGGAGAACAGGAAAAAGCCGAAGCCGAGTTGATTCTCGCCAGCAAGGCGGATCCGGAAAACGAGAGTTTGCTGTATCTGTTAGGCAATCTATATACCAGCACGCGTCAATTCGATAATTACGAGAAGCTCTACCGCGATCTGTTACAGAAGAAACCGGACTCACTGCTTGCAAAAAAGGCACTGATAGAATTTTCCTTGCTCAAGGGAGATCTCAAACAGGCCAAGGCTTTTATCGAAGATGTTTTGAAAGTTCAGCCTGGCGACGCCGATGGTCGCTACTTCCGTGGCCGACTTTACCTGCTGGAGGGGAATCTTCCGAAGGCCAGCGAGGATCTGGCCGCGGTCACCCACAGCGCCCCCAAGTTTGCCCCGGGTTACTATTATCTGGGCCTGACTCAAATCCAAAGCAATCAAATCCAGCAAGCCAGGGCTTCTTTGCAGGAGGCCGTAGAGTTGACTCCGTACTGGATTCAACCTCGCCTGGCGTTGGCCCAGATCCATCTGGCCAGTGGTGACCACAAACTGGCCTGGGAGGAAAGCAGGAGAATTCTGCAGGCGCAACCCCAGAACCGGACTGCGCTGCTGGTCGGGGGAGCGGCACAACTGAGAAAAAGCGAACCGGAAAAGGCTTTGGTGCTATTCAAGAAGGCACAGGAAATCGATCCCAAGGATCCTGTCGCCCATATGGACATTGGCGATGTTTATCTGTCTCAAAAAAAATTCCCTGCAGCCTTGAAGGAATATGAAGAGGCTCTGAAGCTGGATCCGGAAAAGATCGAGGCCATAAACTCTATTATCGCTGTTCAGCTACTGCAAGGAGACCGGAAGGCCGCCTATGCCCGCGCCGAACAGCATCTGGGGAAGACAAAGAACCGGGCCGCGGTTTACCAGCTGCTGGGGGAGTTGAGTCTGAACGAAAAGAATTACACGAAAGGCATCGAATACCTGGAAAAAGCCATCGAATCGAATCCCGGTTTCCTTCCCGCCTATTCTCTGATGGCCAGCGCCTACGCTGCGCAAGACAAGCTGAACGAAGCTATCGGGATGTATGAAAAGCTGGTCAAAATGGATCCGCGCATGCTATCGGCATACATGGCCCTGGGGACTCTTCACGACCGGCAACAGCAGCACACCAAAGCCAATGAGTACTACCAGAAAGTGATGGATATCAACAAAAACTATGCTCCAGCCGCCAACAACCTTGCGTGGAATTATGTGGAACACGGTGGCGATCTGAATATCGCACTGACGTTGGCACAAAAAGCCCGCGAGCTCAGCCCGGAGAACCCCGTGATTGCCGATACATTGGGATGGATTTATTACAAAAAAGGGGTGATGTATAGCGCGGTGAGTCTGCTAAAGGAAAGCAGCGAAAAACAGGCAAATAAAAACCCCGCGGTACTTTACCATCTAGGCATGGCCTATTATCAGAACGACGAAACCACCCTGGCCAGGAAGACTTTGAGTAAGGCCCTGGAGATTGATGCCGGCTTTCCAGGAGCGCAAGAGGCCAAAAAGACCCTGGCGGCGATTCAAGCCAAAAAGAGCAACTGATTCCTGAAACCGGGTTATGCGCATGGGGCCTGATCCGGCTTCAGTCGTATCCATGTCGGCAGGGCCGCTCCGTCACGGGTGAGGCCTGTCATCATGCCTTTCGTGCACGGTTGGACAGCAAGCCTTACATATTGTTCTTTTTCGGATATTTAATCGAGATGCCGGTGTTCAGGTTTTCCAGATGATCCGTCATCTGCTTTAGCTGGGCCTCGATTCTGCCGATCCTGCCGGATGTCGCCGTCAGGCCGGGCAACAGGGTATCGAGGCGATTCAGTTTCTCGCTCAAGGCCACAAGAAATTTCCTGTTCTCGCGCAGCAGTTGCACCATATCCTGGTTATCGCTGCTGGAGGAGTTCTTGCGTGCAATCGATGACTTGATTCGCTTGTTGTAGGGAACCCACTGAAGTTCTTCGACAGCAGTTTTGACAACATCAACCGAAATAGTGTTCAGGTTATCGGCAAAGCCACAAGTCATGGCCGTATCACACAGGGTGTTGATCAAACGCGGAATCCCGCCGGTGTACTGGAAGATTACCGAAAACGTATTGTCGTGGAAAATGTTGTCGCTCGTGGCGCCCGCCACCCTTAACCGGTGACGTATGTATTCCCGGGATTCGGTCTCCGAAAGGCCGTGCAAATGAAAGCGCAGTCTTACCCTCTGCAGCAGCTGAGCGAGTTCCGGGGACTCGATTTTTTCCTTGAGCTCCGGCTGCCCCACCAGTATCACGTGCAGGATTTTCTCCTTGCGCGTTTCCAGCCCCGAGAGCATGCGTATTTCCTCAAGCACGCTATAGGACAGGTTTTGGGCCTCGTCAACGATCAGAACAATCTGCTTTGACTGCGCATAACTTTCAATCAGAAATGCGCTGAGCAGGTTCATGACGTCAACCTTGCTGTTGTTGGAAGGCCTGATTCCAAACTCGCTCAAGACCGCCTGAAGAAACTCAACCTCATTCAGCTGGGTCTGAAATATCTTTGCAACCAGCACATTCTTGTCCAGCCCGGACAGGAATTTCTGTATAATGGTCGTCTTGCCGGCGCCCACTTCACCCGTGATTACGACAAAACCGTCCCGGTTCCAGATCGCATAATCCATGTAGGCCTTCGTCCGGGAATGGATTTTGCTCGGATACAGAAAATCGGAATCCGGCGTCAGCTGGAACGGGAACTCCCTCAACTTATAATGCTCCAGGTACATAACGGCACTATCTCAACAGGGAAGTTCCGGTATTTCGGGTATCTGCATAAGTGAAAGTCAGGATGGCATGTCGCTCCGTGTAGCCCAGAAGCACATCCACGTTTTCCCGTTTGTTGCGGCCAAGCTCCAGACCCACCGTGAAGTATCTGGCAAACCGGTCAGAAAAGCGCAATCCATAATTCACGTCCTTGTATTCCGTGACGGGGGTTGTGCTGTTGCTTTCCGTTGTTGTGCGCCGGGCGAAAACCGAGGTGGCCCGTGTACCGGCATATTCGAAGCCGATATCAATATTGCCGCCCTTTCTCTGCTCTTCCACGGGCGACAATTTGTATTCGTCTTTTGTCTTGAACAGGCTTATGGAATCCCGGCCGTAGGCACGGGTGTGGTTAAACGAGACTATCGCGCTTTTGTTGCGAAAAATATCACTGGTATTGCTCGCCGCCGGAATATTTTGCTGGGTATCCAGGGCGGCTTGGCCGGCGGCCAGGGCCTGTCTGCCGACGTCGGAAAGCTCCGATGCAACGGACAAATTAAACGTAGATACCGGACTGACAATGCGCGTCCAGGAGAATCTTCCCAGCGAGCCTTCTTCGTCCGGCACGAAATCCTGCTGTATGGATGTGGTCCCGGCACTCAAGACAAGAATATTTCTGGATAAGCGATTCTCTATCTGCAGGAACGTGTCTTGCCGGTCAAAATCGGTATTGACGGCAGTATCGTCGTAGCGGACCGTCTGCGCGTTGTAATTCAATGACAGGGTGGTGACTGGTGATGCCCGGTGTACCCAGCTGAGTTCACCAGTATGTCGGGTATTGTCCAGATCCGTGGTCTCATAGGTATTTCTTGTGTAGCGCGCGCCAAACTGCAAGGACTGCACCGGACTCAACTGAGCCTTGAGATCCGGCCCTGTTGAAAAAACGTTAAATTTTTGCCTGTTCGCGGGCGTATCCACTCCCAGCGACAGCACCGATGTTTGTGTTAAATAATCTTCCACGACCCAGGAAAACCGGTCAGGCGAAATCTTCCACAGAATATTGGCGCCCAGCCCAAAAACAGATTCATCAGAATAGATGTCGTCCCGATAATCCCGGTACGATGCCTGTGCCTGGATCTTCGCGTCCAACGATGCGCTGTTTTCCAGCAAGGACGCGCCCACGGTCAGGACGTTGGTCCATTCTTCCTCCTCGTTGTTTGGAGCAAGCCGGATGTTATCGGAATATTCCATCTGATACCCGACGCTACCCGCTATGTCGGCGGCTCTGGCTGTCGGCGGAAGGTTGGCCGTTATTACCAGAATCACAACAGCGTGACCCAACCGGGAACAGGTACTTATCAGGCAAGGACTCACGATTTACCTTCAGATGGCCGGCTGGAACGGCTTTTCTTTGACGCCACCTGGTTCAGGCCACCCATCATTTTTCTCAGCCAGGAAATGGACGGCATCTGGGGTTCGTTGTTGAAAACGATGCCGATAAGTTTATGCGCACCTATGTCCCTGGAAGCCTTCAAGACCTGCGCTTCGGTGGCCTTGCCATAGGGAACCACCAGAATCGCATAATCACACACCTCGGCAAGGATACGGGCATCGGGAGAATGCATGATAGGCGGCGCATCAACAATGACATACCTGTCCATGTATCGCTCCTTGATGTTCTTCAAAAGCCGTTTCATTTTTAAGGACGTGAAATATTCAGCCGTAATGTCGAGCCGCCCGCCGACGGGAATGAGCCTCAATCTTTGAATGCCCGCAGGATGGATGATCTGCTCGATGTTTAAGTCGTCGGATCTGAGATAGTCGGTCAAACCCAGCGTGATATCCGGCGGGATCAATTCATGATGGGAAGGATTGGCGAGATTGCAATCGACCAATAGCGCCGTCTTGCTCTCATCGAAGGAAAAGGCGACTGCCAGATTCCGCGCGACAAAACTGCAGCCCGCCGACTTTGAGGTCGAAGTGACCAGTATTGAGCAGTTCTTGCCTCGAGTCGTTTGAAGAATTTTGGTGCGCAACTCCCTGAAGGCATTAGCTACCCGAATGTCCTCCATCCCCGGATAGATGACCCCGCTCTCGGCAAGCTCCTTCCTGCTGTGCTGCCAGGGCTCATTCATGCGCGCTATCTGTTTGCCGGCCGCCACATGCGCTTCGAAGTCATGCTCGTCCATATCCGGCACCGCGCGCAACTGCATGCCCGGTTCCAGGGTGGAATTCTGGCTCCTGGTGCTCTCCCTGGCGCGCGCCTTCTCCAATGCCTCTTCGATTTTGCTCATGTCTACATGACCCCGACAAGCCGGAAAAATGAAATAGCCAGCACGAAACCCAGTGTTGTGAATATGAATATCAGATGCATCCTGGCGCTTCTGGAGATTGTGGCCATTTCACCGGGAGTCATTAAATGTGGTACTTCCGCCAGGACCGGCAGGTTGAGCCTGTCCGATATCAGCAGTGAATAACGAATACGCGGATCGGCCTTTTGCAGGCCATAAATCAGTGCTGGCGGGGCGATGAATCCCAGCAAAAGCCCGCCAATCACAAAATACATGAATCTCGCGCCGCTGGGCTGGAGCGGCAAAAAAGCCGGCTCATGTACCCGAAGTGTCAGACCCTGCTTGTCGCGATTCAGGTTCCTGGAAACCCGGGCATTTTCCCGGCGCTTGAGCAGATCGTGGTAAATATCCCTGTTTACCTCATAGTCGCGCGTCAGCTCGGCGAGCGATGCTTCGCCAGCGTGAATTCGCCTGGCCCTGCCAGTCTCCACCCTCAGAAGCTGATTCGTCTCCGCCAGCCTGGTGGTCAAAGTCTCGATTTCCGTTTTCGTCTCAAACAATTGCTGCTTGAGTTGCTGATACAGCGGATTCATCCGGGTACTTTCATCAACGACTACCTGTCCGCCGGATTTCGCCATCTCACGCCCAGCCTCGCGCTTGCGCTTTTCCTGCGCAATATTCTCCTGGATATCCTCGATTTGGTGCTTGATACGGACGATATCGGGATAGGTGTCAAGATAAGTCAGCCGCAATGTATCGAGCTGCGACTGGAGCTCCCCGATCCTCATTATGTACTGCCCTTCGCGGGTGGCCGTGACAGCCACTTCAGCCTCACCGGACAGCTGTTTCTCCAACGACCCCTGCTTGATCCTGGCCTCCTTGATCGCCAGGGAGGTCTTTTCGATCGTCGCCTGCAGGGCATTGATTCTGCCCGCCACCTCCGCTTCGGTGCCGGGCCTTGCATCCACATTTACGGAACGGAATTCCTTGAGTTGCTGCTCTGCGCTCGATAGTTTCTCGTGATATTCTTTTACTTGGCTATCGATAAATTCGAACGCCGCCTGTCCTTCCTGTGTCTGCGTTCCCAGGCTTTCAGAGATAAACAGTTCCGTATATTTCTGCGCCGTCTTGAAGGCGCGCGCTGGATCTTCGTCCTTGTATTCAATTTTGATCAGGTTATTGCCCACGCTCAAAATCGTGGTGCGGGACTTCAGGGCATCGATAAGTTTTTCCTTTTCAATGCCCGTCAGTCCGTTCTGCAACCACCCGGCATCTTCGATAACCTGATTCATAATCTTGCGGCCGAAAATGATTTCTTTTGCGATTCTTGTTCGATCCGTCACGGTAGTTGCCACGGCGGCGCCCTGCATCAGGGGCTGAATAATATTTTTCTCTTCGACAAAAACCGTGGAGGAAGAGGTGTATGTCTTCGGCCACATAAGGCCAACAATCACGGCAAAAAGGTTAATAAAGATAAAAATACCGACAGCGAGATTTCGATACTTGAACGTCTCGCCGGCAAGAACCCTGAGGAATTGCTCCAGATTAATCTGCATAGGCTTTGGCATTCCGGAAAATTTTCTAGAATAGTCTCTCGGGCACCGTGATAATGTCTCCCGGCCTGAGTTCTATGTTCGTGTCAAGCTTTCCCTTGGTCAGGATATTTTCCAGTTTGATCGGAATCACTTCCAGCGCTGAGGATGCTTTCCTGTACAGTTTTGTCCGGTTCGGTGCCGCAAAATCGCTAACCCCGCCGGCTTCCAAAATGGCGTCCAGCACCGTCATACCATCGCGATAAGGCATGGACCTTGCCTGCCGCACCGCACCTGTCACGCGTACGCGCGACAAATACTCATGACTCCTGAGGCCAGTAACAATCACAGTTACATTCGGGTCACGGATATATAAAGCCAATTTCTGTTTAATCGAGGCCGCCACCTGTTCCGCGGTCAATCCTCCCGCCTCAATGTCGCCGATCAGAGGTACTGAGATTTTGCCATCGGGTCGCACCGGAACTCCTACGGAGAGCTCCGGGTTCCGCCATACGCTGATCTGCAATGCATCGTCGACCCCGATGACATAATTGTCGATCTTTTTTGCAGATGGAGCGGCCGCGGGATTATTTTTATCGACGCTCTCAACTGGTCTTGCGGCGCACGCACCAATTGAGAGAACAATCATTAGCGCAACAATTATGCGAACCAACCTCATTATTTGCTCCCGATTATTGCATTCAAGTTTACAATTCTACGATCCGCCCGGATACGGAACCTTAAGCATAATTCCGAGATCCCGGCAGGCACGGCCCAGGCAAAACGGCCTCCTGTTCTTCAAAATCATAGCCGCTGACCAGGCCTGACGGCACAGCTGCAGCACCAATGAAGTTCACGTCCTTGATATTTTCCGGCTGATTTAAGACTACAGGGAGGGGGCCGACAGTGGAAAATGCCTTGCTTCCAAAAACTCTGATCCTTGTGGTATTCGCGCCCCCGGATAACTCGAAGAATATGCTGTTATTTCATATATATTAGCATTGGTGAGTCAATAACTAAAATTCATTAATATTGGAGTTTAGTCATGAAACATACAATGACTTATTGATTTTACTGGGAAATATTCAGCCAGATTCCGTTGTTATCGCTCCAGGCAGTAGCCATATGCGCATGAAGGATCACTACTTGCATTACTACCATGTGCTTGGAGTCCAGCCGGGTTGCAGTTTTCGCGACCTGAAATATGCCTATCGGCGTCTGGTAAAACACTGGCACCCTGACCACTTCACAAACAGCCACGAAAGCGATGATTTGGCGCATGCAGAGGCCAGAATCAAGGAAATCAACAAGGCATTTCGTGGGTTGTCTGATTACTACAAGAAGAACGGATGTCTGCCTGTCAGCGAAGAGGACGGGGCGAAGCAAGATGCCGGCGAGGCGCCCCTCTGGCCCGATCTCTCGCAAGCATCAGAACGCCAGCGACAGCGGCCCAAAAAAATATCGGATTTTTCAGTCGCACTGCGTTTCACCGTCATAGGCGCAGCTCTCGGCCTTGCCTTTGCCATATGGAATAGCCGCGAACAAGAAATGGCGCCTGACTTGTACTCGACCGCCACAAACCCTGTGCAGACCGAACAAGCACAGGCAGGGATTCCAAAACCGGCACTACAGGAGGAATACTTCACGGTCGGTTCAACGCTGGGCGATGTGATCACCGCACAGGGAGTCCCGACATTAATTCGAGATGGAGTCTGGCACTATGGCCAATCAAAAGTCTATTTCGTAAAAGGCGTGGTGCTGAAATGGGATCAGGATCCTGCCAACCCCCTTAAGGCGCGCATCATTCAGGGGTCGCATGAAATAATCGCCAGAAGTTTTTCGGTTGGTTCGACGAAGCAGGAAGTCCGCATCGCTCAAGGCGCCCCGCTGTGGGAGAGCGAGAGCATGTGGGTATACAGAATATCGAGAATATACTTCAAGGATGGCAAGGTTACAGGATGGTATGACTCACCGCTTGATCCGCTAAAAATACACAAATAGTCCTGACGTGGAGGATAAAACCCAGCCCGGCCATACCAGTGAAATGTTTTGCGGGTTTTCGCGGAGGGTCGAGTTGCATGACAACGGTAATTGGCGGGTGAGATGAGCGAACAGACCAGCAGAACGTTTGCGCGTCCAGCGCCCCGTCAACGCGCGCCCTTGCCGAAGAAAATTACCTGCGCGGTCTGGAACAGGATAATCAGATCCAGGAACAGGGTGCGATTCTTTACATAATAAAGATCGTACTGCAATTTCTGCACGGCGTCTTCCACCGTGGCGCCGTAGGGATAACGTATCTGCGCCCATCCGGTGATACCCGGTTTGACCGTGTGGCGTGAGGGATAATAGGAAATTTTTTTGGTCAGGCCCTCCACGAAGTACGGCCTTTCCGGGCGTGGACCGACGAAGCTCATGTCTCCCCTGAGCACGTTGAATATCTGGGGCAACTCATCAATGCGATATTGGCGCAGAATCTTGCCCACGTGCGTCACCCGGTCGTCCTGTTTATTTGCCCATTGCGGCACACCATCGCGCTCTGCATCCTGACGCATGCTGCGGAATTTCAGCACATTGAATATCCGTCCGTATTCGCCCACGCGTTCCTGGCGATACAAAATCGGGCTGCCGCTTTCCAGCCAGATCAGCAGCACAGTAATCAGCATCACTGGCAGGGTTAACAGCAAAAGCAGGGTGCTGGCGGTGAAATCGAAGGTGCGCTTGGCGGCATCTTTGAGGGGAGTCTTGCTGAATCCGTCAGAAAAAATCATCCAGCTCGGGTTGAGTGATTCGATCTGGATCTGGCCCGTCTCGCGCTCGAAGAAGGAAGGCAGGTCCACCACCTCGATGCCCGCCAGCTTGCATTCCAGCAACTGGTCAGCCGGCAGGCCGCCGCCGCGGCGCTCACGCACACCGACGACGATCTCGTCGACCTTGTGCCTCCTGGCAATCGAGAGGATCGTGCCCTTGTCCTGCAGCACCCGGGTCCGGTCAAGACAGCATTCCGAGTTGGAAAGCGGCAGACAACCCACGAGATTGAACTTGCGCTGGCCCTGCCCGTCTCGCTCCAGTCCCTCGATCTTGGCTGATCGGCTGCCGGCCCCCAGCAAGAGCACGCGCCGGTGCAAGGCGTCCAGCTTGAACAGGCGTACGAAGACAAGCCG
>Ga0209542_10017013_pt1 | contig 11980 bp, 9 predicted proteins | sample RifCSPhighO2_01_FD_184028 | JGI IMG/M metagenome (GOLD analysis project Ga0209542, IMG submission 184028) | Soil microbial communities from Rifle, Colorado - Rifle CSP2_plank highO2_0.1 (SPAdes) (version 2) | ecosystem: Environmental > Terrestrial > Deep subsurface > Rock core/Sediment ...
TGTCGCGGGCTTCACGCTCTCGCGCGCGGATGAAGCGTCTGACGCGTCCGCGTTTTAAAGCATGCGCCGCACGATACGGCTCCGTCTCCGTTTCCTATCGGGGGTGCTCCTCTTTTTCGCCCTGCTGCTCATCGCGCGCCTCTATTTCCTCCAGGTAGTTCACGGAGAAGAGTATGTACTCAAAGCCGAGCGGCAGTACGCGAGCGGGGCGGGAGAGCTCTATGATCGCGGATCAATCTATTTCACGCGGAAGGACGGGACGCTGATCTCGGCGGCGACGCTGCTCACGGGCTTTACGCTTGCCCTCAACCCTTCGCTTCTTGAAGATGCGGAGGCGGCGTATGCCGCACTCTCCAAAATCATTTCTCTCCCGCGCGATGATTTTTTCGCACGCGCGGCGAAAACGGACGATCCGTATGAAGAACTTCTGCGTCATGTGAGTGAAGAGGACGGCAAGGCGATGGCGGCGCTCGCGATTCCGGGCGTCGTGGTCGCGCGCGAGCGTTGGAGGGTGTATCCGGCTGATGCGCGCGGCGCACAGTCTGTCGGATTCACGGCGTTCGGCGCCGATGATGCCTACCGAGGACGCTACGGGCTCGAACGGTATTACGACGACCTGCTTGACCGCACGGGCGGCGTTTTCGGGAATTTTTTCGCGGAATTGTTTACGAGCGTCGAGAGCGTCGTCGTGGATGCACGCCGCGCGCGCGCAGGCGACCTTCTGACCGGAGTGGAGCCCGTCGTTGCGGAGCGTCTCGCGAACGTACTGGCGGAGGTTCACGCGGCGTATGCGAGCGCCGAAACGGGCGGCATCATCATGGACGCGAAGACGGGGACTATCGTCGCGCTCGATGTGCTGCCGTCGTTCGACCCGAACCACCTCTCGGAGGGGAATCCGGAGTACTTCGGGAATCCTCTCGTCGAGCACGTGTATGAGTTCGGTTCCATCATGAAGCCGCTCACGATGGCCGCGGGCCTCGATGCGGGAGTTATCACGAGCGCGTCTCGCTACACGGACGAAGGGTGCGTGCATCTCAACACCTCTACCTTCTGCAATTTCGACGGCAAGGCCCGCGGTACCGTGCCGGTACAGGAGATACTTTCCCAGTCCCTCAACGTGGGTGCCGCGCATATCGCGGGGCTTTTAGGACATGAGCGCATGCGCTCGTATTTCACGGCTCTGGGCTTCGGGAAAGAGACTGGCATCGACTTGCCGAACGAGACGCACGGCATTACGGACAATCTCGAGAGCCCGCGCGACATCGAATACGCGACTGCCGCCTTCGGGCAGGGTATCGCGGTGACGCCGGTCGAAATGATACGGGCCTTGGGAGCGCTCGCGAACGGCGGAGAAATCGTCACGCCGCGCATCGGAACGGCGGTCCGGCTTGAATCCGGCATCGTGAAGCATTTTGCGCTCGCGCCCGCCGAGCGCATCTTCAAGGAAGCGGTGGTAGAAGAGACGACTCGCATGCTGGTCACGGTCGTCGACACTGCCCTCGCGCACGGCACACTCTCGATTCCGGAGATGAGCGTTGCGGCAAAGACGGGCACGGCGCAGATTCCGGGCCCCTCGGGCGGCTACTACGAGGACCGCTACTTCCATTCTTTTTTCGGCTATTTCCCCGCGTACGATCCGCGGTATATCATTCTTCTTTATACGCGGGAGCCGAAGGGAGTGCAGTACGCGTCCGAAACGCTCTCCAATCCTTTTATGGATCTCGCTCATTTTCTTATAAGCTATTACGCTATACCGCCCGATCGCGCACCGCTATGATCAAACGAATCTTCCGCTCTCCTGTCGCTGCCCTCCTTGCCGTGGGCTCCCGTCTCATCATGCGCAAGTACCGTCCGCAGGTAGTGATGATTACCGGCTCGGTGGGGAAGACTTCCGCGAAGGACGCGGTTGCCGCGGCGCTCGCGAATAATTTTTATCTCCGGAAGAACGAAAAGAGCTACAACACCGAATTCGGCGTTCCGCTCACCATCATCGGCGCCGTAAATCCGTGGACGAATCCTTTCTCATGGCTCTTCGTATTCAAGGAAATGCTCGCCCTCATATTCTTGCCGAACCACTATCCGAAGCTCTTAGTGCTTGAGGTCGGCGCCGACCGACCGGGCGACCTTGCGCGCATCCTGCGCATCGTGTCGCCGGATGCCGTCATCGTCACCCGCCTTCCCGACATCCCAGTCCACGTGGAAGCGTATCCTTCTCCACAGGCCGTGCGCGACGAGGAATTTACTCCCGCATACGCGCTGCCTGCGGAGGCGCCCTTGATAATCTGCGCCGATGATCCGCATGTCGTCCTGATGGCGAAACGCCTTCCCGTGCGCGTGATGACGTTCGGTTTCGCAGAAAACGCCGACGTGCATGCCTCAGAGCCGGCTGTCTATGAGGCGCACGGAAAACCGGCAGGCATGGAAGCGGCTTTGGTAGCTGCCGGAGAACATACGACGCTCCATATCGCGGGAGGGCTCGGCCGGCACCAGCTCTATGCGCCCTTGGCCGCAATTGCGACGGCGCTATCGCTTGGTATGACGCTTTCCGAGGCGCTCGCGGGGCTCAAGGAGTATCAGCCGCCGCCCGGCCGCTCCCGCATCCTTTCGGGAAAGAATGACTCCCTTATCATCGATGACTCGTACAACGCTTCTCCGGCCGCCGCCGAAGAAGCGCTTCGCGCCTTGGAGACGCTTCCGAGGGCGAAACGGCTTGCTGTGCCGGCAGGCAGGCGCATCGTCGTGCTTGGCGATATGCTCGAGCTCGGACGCTATTCCGTTTCCGAACACGAGCGTATCGGTGCGCTGGCGGCGAAACAGGCCGATATCCTCATTACGGTCGGTATCCGTGCACGCGGTATAGCGGAAGGGGCGATGAAGGCCGGCATGGATGCGAACAGGGTCCGTTCATTCCAAATGGCGAAGGAAGCCTCCGATTTCCTGTCTCCGATCATCTCGGAAGGCGACGTTATTCTCGTCAAGGGTTCGCAGAACAAGATTCGTCTTGAGCGCGTCGCCGAAGCGCTTCTCGAAAATCCGGCGGACGCCGCGAAACTCGTGCGGCAGGAACGCCGCTGGAAACTCATTGCTTGACTATTCGTAAGGAAAGGGTAGCGTTTTCTCGAAACCCCAAGAGGGAGATCTTTATGGGACGCGGAGTCATTCACGAGAACATCGCCCGTCCGGGCATATCTCGTTCAAAAAGCGGAAGGGGAGGGGTTCATTTTTTAGGAAGTCCTTTCAAGAAGCAAAGCTCGCGCAGACGTGCGGCACGTAAGGCCTGGGCAGAGAAAGTGAAAGCACGATCCGGCAGCGGGAATCGTATCGTCGGGGATGTCGTCGGCGAGGATCCCACCGACATCAAGCTCTAGTCCGCGGAATCGACATCCTTGCTCCAAAGCGCGTCTACCCTGACGCGCTTCTTTTTTGTTTTGATTGGTGACCCTACGGAGAGTCGAACTCCGCTTCCATCCTTGAGAAGGATGTGTCCTAGCCGATAGACGATAGGGCCGTCGGTTTTTTATAGCAGATATGGAGAAAAAGATGTAGTGCCGGGGGAGAGACTTGAACTCTCAAGACTTTCGTCGGTGGGTTTTGAATCCACTGCGTTTACCATTTCGCCACCCCGGCGAGATTTCCAATCTAGCATTTTTCACTTCTTTCTTCACCGCACCCCGCGCTTTACGCGCGGGGTGCGTGCTAAAATCGTTCCCATGAACGAACCCTATCGGCCGCCGACGAGATACGACTCGGTCTTCTGGGTGGAGACCGAGAAGATACAGCCGAACCCGTACCAGCCGCGCAGGGAATTCGATGAGGAACGCCTCAAGTCGCTTGCGGAATCCATCCGCCAGTACGGCATCCTCCAGCCGCTTACGGTGACCCGAATCGAGAATCGGAAGGAGGATGGGGGTCTTGCAAGCCGCTACGAGCTCATTGCCGGCGAACGGCGTCTTCGCGCCGCGAAGCTCATTGGGCTGCGCGAAGTTCCGGTCGTGATACGCGAGGGCGACGAGGGCGGAAAGATGAAGCTCGAGCTTGCCATCATCGAGAATCTCCAGCGCGAAGACCTCAACGCGATAGACCGCGCACGGGCGCTCGCCCAGCTCGCGAAAGAATTCGGTCTTTCGCACGCGGAAATAGGCGCGAAGATCGGACGGAGCCGCGAGTACGTTTCGAACAGCATCCGCCTCCTCATTCTTCCTGAGCATATTCAGCAGGCGGTAGTGGGGAAGGAGCTTTCGGAAGGCCATGCGCGGGCGCTTCTCATGGTGAACGACAAGCCCGAGGAACGGGACACCCTGTTCCGCGAGATAGTGCTCAAGAAGAGCTCCGTGCGCATGGTAGAGCAGGCGGTCCGCCGCATCGCGCAGGACAAGATACGAAAACATGACAAGACACCGGAAATGATGGAGCTTGAGAAATCACTCACTGAGACCTTGGGTACGCGCGTCGTCATTGAGAGCCGTCCGAACGGCGGCCGTGTCCTCATAGAGTTCTTTTCTCCAGAGGATCTCTCGAATATCGTTTCGGCTCTTGCAGTGCGCGAGGCAGATACGCAGGATGCAGAGAAGGGAGGGACGGCCGATGCTGGCTCGACGGGAGCGGGAGCAGCGCCACTGGCGCCGCCTGCAGGAACGAAACCCGATGACGGGAATGAAGGCGAAAACCTCTACTCCGTAAAGAATTTCTCGGTCTGATTCGTTACTTCGCCCGCTCAAGAACGCCGTTTGCGTGCGCCGCGCCGCACGGTGATCGGCGTTGACTCCGTCATCCCGAGCGCTGCGCGTATCTGTTTCTTTGCGAGCGAAGTTTTCGCGGCGTCAAGCCATTTCGGCGAAGGGTGGGCGGTATCTCGCCGCAGGATTTCCACCACGTCTCCGTTCATGAGGCGCGTATCAAGAGCGACGAGCTTTCCGTTCACTTTCGCGCCGTTCATGTGGTTCCCGAGGTCGCTGTGTATCGCGTAGGCGAAGTCGACCGGCGTCGAGTGGAGCGGCAGGTCGACGACATCGCCTTTCGGCGTGAACACGAAGACGCGGTGCGAGAAGAAATCCTTTTTGAGCCCCTCGACGAATTCTCGGGATGCGACGCCCGCGTGCGCGTCCGCGAGTTCGGAAAGCCATCGCGGGGACTCGACTGTCGGTTCCGGTTCCATCGCGCCGGCCGCGGGAGGGACGGACTCTTTCTTCATATTGAGAAGTGACGGGACGAGCCAGCGTATCCACGAGAGAGAATACTCCACGAATGAAGACCTCGACGCTTCTTTGCCGAGCTGTTTGTACGACATGTGGGACGCGATGCCGAATTGGGCTTCCCGATGCATCTCTTCTGTCCGTACCTGCATCTCGACGATGCCGGCGTCGGCGGTGAACACGGTGGTATGGAGCGACTGATATCCGTTCGGTTTCGGGAACGCGATGTAGTCCTTGAATTCTCCCGGAATCGGCTTCCAGAGCGAGTGGATGACGCCGAGAATGACGTAGCAGTCTTCTACCGTTGCCACGATGACGCGGAGCGCGGCGATGTCGTATATCTTCGATATGTCATCGCCTTTGCGTTTCAGTTTCTGATGCAAGCTCCAGAGTCCCTTGATGCGGATGTCGGTGCGGAAGTGTTTGATGCCCCGTTTGGCGAGTTCCTTCTGGAGCTGGCGCTGTATCTTGATGAGTCCGGCGTCGTTCTCTTTGCGTTTCAGTTTCCGGACCAGGGCGGCGTGCTGATACGCGTCAGGGTCCACGTAGGGGAACGCGAGGTCTTCGAGGTCGCGCTTGATGCGCCCCATGCCGAGCCGGTCCGCTATCGGCGCGAATATCTCCACGGTCTCTACCGCGATGCGCCGCCGCTTATGTTCCGGCACGTGTTCGAGCGTCGTCATGTTGTGATAGCGGTCGACGAGCTTGATGATGAGAACGCGGACGTCCGCGGAGGTCGCGACGAGAAGGCGACGCAGGGATTCCGCGTGGCGCTCCGCGCCGCGGTATTTATGCTTGCCGAGTTTCGTCACTCCTTCTACGAGGAAGAGCACCTCCTTTCCGAACTCCCGCTCCACCTCATCGCGAGTCGCGCGTGCGTCCTCGATGGCGTCGTGGAGGAGACCGGCCGTTATAGTCGTCGGGTCCATGCCAAGCTCGGCAAGGTGCTTTGCGACCGCGGCAGGGTGGATGAAGTACGGTTCGCCCGAATAGCGCATATGGCCCTCGTGGGCTTTTTTCGAGAATTCGTACGCCTTGCGCACGAGCGCTTCGTCTGCGGGCGTCGGGCTCCGCATCGCCGCCAGGATTTCCTTGACGGTGGTCATGCGAGCTTAGTATACCGAAAACGCCTATTTCAGGTACTCGGCGGCTTCCGCCGGAGAGAGCGTATTCGCAGTCACGCTGGTCGGAAGATAGATGCGTCGCAGTCCTTTCTTGAGGAAGAGTCCCTGCTTCGATTTGTAGAGCGTGAGCGTTTTTTTCGTCTTTGGATGCGGGCCGATCTCGCGCACGATATCGACTCCCTTCGGCGGCTTTTTCGCCTCGGCAAGGAGCGCCAGAGCCTCGTCGAGCGTAATGACGTACGGATTACCCTTTTTTATCGAGCGGAATTCACCGTCATGAACGACAAAGGGACCAAATCTTCCGATGCCGGAGGCAACCGGTTTCCCGGACGAAGGGTGCCGCCCGAGTTCGCGGGGAAGCGAAAGGTAACGAACGGCATCTGCGAGCGTGACCGTCGTCGGATCGGTTCCGGGCGGTATGCTCGCGCGCTTCAGCGCCTTTTTCGGACGGCCTTTCCCGCGTTTGGGCTTCTTTTCTCCGGCCCCCGGTTCGACGGTTCCCTCATTGTTGAGTGCCATTTCCACGTAGGGGCCGAAGCGGCCGCTCCGGACGAATATCGGCGCGCCGGTTTCCGGGTGGTTGCCGATAGGAGCGTCTTTCGGAAGTTCCGAACCGTCCTCGCGCCGCGCGCCTTCGCAATCCGGATACCGCACGCAGCTCATGAACACGCCGCCGCGTCCCAGCTTGAACTCCATGGGTGCCGTGCAGACGGGACAGAGGAATTCAGCCGGCGCTTTTCCGAGCGAGGTCGCCTTCGGCAATTTTTCCTTTGAGGCGACGGCTTTTGCGAATGGCGCGTAGAATTCGGAGAGCGTTTCCGTGTAGCCGCGCTCGCCGCGTGCTATCTCATCAAGCTCGTTCTCCATCTCCGCGGTGAAGGTGTCGCTCACGTAGTCCTTGAAATGCTCCTCAAGCCAGCCCGAGACGACCATGCCGGTCGCGGTCGGCATCAAGGTACGCCCCTCTTTGAGAGCATACTGGCGGTCAAGGATGGTTTTCATGATGGAAGCGTAGGTGGAAGGTCTTCCGATGCCGCGTTTCTCGAGTTCTTTCACGAGGCCGGCTTCGGTGTAGCGGTTCGGCGGTTCGGTTTGCTTTTCGGTGCTACCAAGCGCAACGAGGGTGAGCGCTTCGCCTTCTGTGAGTTTCGGGAGTTCCGTGTCTTCTCCCCGCGCTTTCGTGTCGGCGGCAAGCCAGCCGAGGAAAACGACGCGCGAACCGTTTGCCGAGAACGCCGGTATCGCCGCATTGGATAGTGCCGGTATCGTCGTACGCATGACCTTCGCGTTCGCCATCTGGGAGGTGAGCGCGCGGGTGCGGATGAGCTCGTAGAGCCGTTCTTCGTCCGGCATCGCTCCCGCGTGTTTCTTGAACGGGTCCGTGGGACGGACGGCTTCGTGCGCTTCCTGCGCGTTTTTTGATTTCGTCTTGTATTCACGCACCTCAAGATGGTCTTTCCCGTACTCCATTTCAACCACGCTCGCGATCTTTGCGATTGCTTCCTTTGCGAGATTCACCGAGTCGGTGCGCATGTAGGTGATGTGTCCGGCTTCGTACAGTTTCTGTGCCGCGCGCATCGTACGCGAAGGCGAAAAACCAAGTCGTGTTGATGCGACCTGTTGCAGAGTTGAAGTGGTAAACGGCGGACGAGGGCTTCGTTCTTCGGAACGCTCAACAACGCTTCCGACGCTCCACGAGGCCGCACGGCCAAGGGATACGATGCGATCAGCATCCTCCTTTGTTTTCGGTTCCTCGGTGCACTCGGTCGCAAATTCACTGTTTTTTGTCTTGAAGGTTGCATTAAGTACGAAATACGTCTCGGGAATGAATGCCTTTATCTCGCGTTCCCGTTCAGCAAGGATGCGGAGCGCCGGAGATTGCACACGGCCGGCAGAGAGGCCATAGCGCACCTTCTTCCAGATAAGGCCGGAGAGGTCATAGCCCACAATGCGGTCGAGCACTCTTCGCGCCTCCTGCGCTTTGCGCAGGTTCTCGTCTATCGCGCGCGGATGCGTAAGCGCCTCCTCGATGGCGCTCTTCGTTATCTCGTGGAAGACGACCCGTTTGGGTTTCTTGAGCCCTACCGCCTCCTTGATATGCCACGCGATGGCTTCGCCTTCGCGGTCGGGGTCGGTCGCAAGATAGATCTCATCGGCCTTCTCCGCAGCCCGCCTGATGCGCTCGATGACCTCGCGTTTTTCAGCGGGGACGACGTAGCGCGGCGCGAAGTCCTCCTCGATATCAACAGCGTCCTTGTTTGATTTCGGAAGATCGCGCACGTGGCCCACGGAGGCAAGCACCTCGTATTCTTTTCCGAGGTATTGCTGGATGGTCCTCGCTTTCGCGGGGGATTCGACGACTAGGAGTTTTTTCGCCACGCGTTCACTCATACCGCGAGCAACGGCATCGCGTCAAGGAAGCATGGGTGCGTGGCGCCGTAAAACATCCGGACAACGCTAGCGTTGTCCGGATGTTTTTTTTCGGGTACGAAGCCGCATCAACGTGTCATCAAGCGCGTATTCCGAGTACATGCGCGCCACGAGCTGCTCGAGCTCTTGGGGCGGCAGGCGACGCGCGAGCGTGTAGTGAAGGACTTCTTTTTCCTTTACGATACGCACCAAGTACTCGGCATTCGAACCGGACCTTTTTCGCAATCGTCGCAGATTCCAGAAGAGGAACCAGTCGCCGATTCGCGGTCGCTTGCGAAGCCCTCGCTCGAAGAACTCGATACCCAATTTCGCTTCGAGAAAGCGAGTCGCCCCCTCTTCTCCGAAAAATTCTTCAAGGTGGAGGCGAGCAGTCGATCTACTATCGCTCATCATCCTCTCCTTGCACAGACTACCTAACGCTAACGGGAGGAGACACGGTTGTCAAATCCACACCCATATTGGGTGCAAGAGGAACGCGAGACGGACGCGAGCGTCAGGTGCGGTGCCACGCACCGAACTCTTCTTTTATGAGACCGCGCAGTTCTAAAGCGACGAGTGCGGTAAGCGCGTCTCCGGCCGGAAGTCCCGATATGCGGATAAGCTCGTCGCGCGCTAGCGGCGTTCCAAGAGCTCGATAGAGCGTCTCTTCCGCGCCCTCGAGCCTGAGTGCCACGCCCGCCGCGGAATCCATCCGCGGCGGGATATTTAGGATTTCAAGGATGTGCGCGGGTTCCGATACGAGGGCGGCGCCGAGTCGTATGAAAAGATGAGGGCCGAATCCGTGCGGGTCACCGATGCGGTGCGGCAAGCACATGAGCTCGCGGTTGTATTCGGTTGCGAGCCGCGCCGTGATAAGCGTCCCAGATTTCTCGCTTGCTTCGATGACGAGAATGCCATCGGCCATACCAGCCATGATGCGATTCCGCGAAGGAAAGTCTTCCGGCCGCGCCACGTGTTCCGGCTCCTGTTCGGAGATGAGGGCGCCACCGGATGCGAGAATATCCTTTGCAAGGCCCGCGTTCGTACGCGGATAGATGACGGCGTCCGCAAGTCCTGAACCCGGAACGGCGATAGTGTGAAGGCCCGCCGCAAGCGCGGCCTTGTGTGCGCAGGCGTCCGCGCCAAGAGCGAGTCCTGAAACGATTGAAATCGGATAGCCCGCAAGTCCCGCAATAAGCTTCTCGCACGCTTCTTTTCCATAGCGCGAAAGCGCGCGGGAACCGACCACGGCAAGGAGCTTCGTGTCCGCAGGCGGTAGCGAGCCGAACACCCACAGCCGCTCCGGAGCGTCCGGAATCTCCTTGAGTGCGCCGGGATATTCGGCAGGAGTGAGTTGTCGTAAGCCCAAGGCCATACTATCCTTGTCATTATATATGCTCGATATCGGCTTCATCCGCGAGAATGCGGATCTCATCAAGGCGGGCGCGGTGAAAAAACACCTCAAGGTCGACCTTGACCGTCTGCTTGTCGTTGACGACGAACGGAAGCGCTTGCGGCAGGAGCTTGACGAGAAGCGGGCGGAACAGAACCGCGCGAGCCACAACATCGTGCGCATGGAGGCAGCCGAAAAGGCGAAGGTCCTCGAATCCATGCGGCACTTGAAAGAGGGCATGGCGGAGGTCGAGGAGTCCTACAAGAAGGCCATGGAGGAGTGGCAGACCTTGATGCTTTCCGTGCCGAACATCCCTGACATCTCGGTGCCGGAGGGAACCGCGGATACCGACAATCAGGAAATACGAGTCTGGGGAGAAAAGCCGGAATTCTCATTCGCGCCCAAAAGCCACATCGAGCTCATGACCCGTCTCGATATGGCGGACTTCGAGCGGGGAGCAAAGGTGGCGGGATTTCGCGGTTATTTTCTCAAAAACGACGGCGCGCTTCTTTCCTACGCGCTCTGGCACTTTCTCTCGGATCATTTCGTACGGAAGGGCGGTTTTGTACCGATGATCACTCCCTCTTTGGTAAAACGCGAAGCGTTTCTGGGGACGGGGTACCTTCCGCAAGGCGAAGAAGATCTCTATAAAACGCAGGACGGGGACTATTTTACCGGTACGGCAGAGGTCGGCACGATGGCCTACCACATGGATGAGGTCATCGAGAAAAAAGATCTTCCACTCCGCTTCTTCTCCTTCTCCCCGGGTTTTAGAAGAGAGGCGGGAGCGCATGGAAAAGATACGAAAGGACTGGTGCGCGTTCACGAGATTTACAAATTTGAACAGGTAGTGCTCGGCGAAGCGTCACACGAAGAGTCGGTAAGACTTCACGAGGAATTGACGGCAAATGCCGAAGAGGTCGTGCAAGCGCTCGGCATTCCGTATCACGTCGTTGCAAATTGCGGCGGCGATCTCGGTCTCGGACAGGTGAAGAAGTACGATATTGAGTGCTGGATGCCCTCCGAAGGAACATACCGCGAAACGCACTCCTCTTCCTATTTCCATGACTTCCAGGCGCGTCGTCTCAATATCCGCTATCGGGACACGGATCTGCCTGACGGTAAGGCAGGCGGGACCTTGAAGTTCGTTCACTCGCTGAATAACACCGCGCTTGCGACGCCACGCATTCTCGCCGTCATCGTAGAGAATTTCCAGCAAGAAGACGGGACGATACGCGTTCCAGAAGCCCTTGTCCCGTATGTTGGGAAAACGGTCATCGGGAAGAGCGGATAGGCGCGCGGGGCTGGCCGCCCGCAGGCGCGCTGTGCGCCTTTGGGTGACCGCGCTGGGAGGAACCTTTCTGGTCGTCGTATGTGGCGGCATCGTATACGGCCTTTACGAACCTGCCGTCCGCGTCGCGGAGATAAGGGTTTCCGGGCCGCATGCGGAATCATTCGAAGCGCTTGCGCGCGAAACGTTCGCCGGCACCTACGCGTTCCTTGCGCCGCGGGACTCCATCTTCTTCCTGCCTGAATCGGCGGTACGGCAGACGATAGAGGAGGCTTACCCCGACATCGCCGCGGTTTCCGTATCCCTCACCGGTTTCGATTCCATTTCCATTTCCGCGATATCGCGCACGGCCGCTTTCCTCTGGTGCGGTTTCGAATTCTCGGAACCTCCGAGCGATTGCTACGAGGCCGATGCCGAAGGGTTCGTATACGCTCCCTTTACCGCATCCTCGTCTCCGCTGCTTCGCGTCTACACCCCGCTCGAAGGAGTGACCGCGACATCTTCTCCCATCCGCTCCCGCGCAGGAAGCGCATCGGTCATTCCGGAGACGCTCCGTCTCATCCGCGCTCTC
>Ga0209542_10017015_pt1 | contig 11980 bp, 9 predicted proteins | sample RifCSPhighO2_01_FD_184028 | JGI IMG/M metagenome (GOLD analysis project Ga0209542, IMG submission 184028) | Soil microbial communities from Rifle, Colorado - Rifle CSP2_plank highO2_0.1 (SPAdes) (version 2) | ecosystem: Environmental > Terrestrial > Deep subsurface > Rock core/Sediment ...
ATCTCTACGATGTGCAATTTGACGCGACCGGTTACACTGCCAATGTGAAGCGTGCTGGAGAAACGCAAATATTTAACGAACATAGAGATATTACTGGCCTTGCAACGAGCGACTGGGTGGCACTCGCAAATTTATATCCTATCCAAGAGCCACCTTTTGACCAGAGCTATTCAATGTCATTTACTCCTCTGCCAGTCTACCAAGCTCCGGAAGAGCCGGAAGAGGAACCAATAGCTACCACAACCCCAGTCATCATCGTTCCAGGGATTATGGGGACGAAGTTATGGAAAGATAGTGTTGTCGATAATTTAATTTGGCCAGACACTACACAAATTGTAACTTCAGTTTCGGACGATTTTTTGTATGATTTAAAAATGGACTCCAGCGGTGTTTCTATAGGTGCAGATATTATAACAGGGGATATTATCAGAGATTTAAATGATACGGATTATTTCACCAGTCTTTTTAACAGTCTCATTTCAGAAGATTATGCAGAAGACTCTGATTTATTTGAAAATCCCTATGATTGGAGAACTGATATAGAAGTATCTGCCTTAAAACTGAAAGAGAAAATAAATGAAATTAAAGCACAAAGAGGCGTAGAGAAAGTAGATTTGGTTGCCCATAGCATGGGCGGACTGTTAGTGAAGAAATACCTGAAAGATTTTGGCGGAGACTCTGTAGAGAAATTTATAGATATAGGCACTCCGCACAGAGGTTCTCCTGGTGCATATAAAATTTTGATGTATGGAGACAATCTTGGTGTAAGAAAATTTTTTGGTCTTATAAATATAAATGCAAATAGTATAAAAGAAATCTCCCAAAACATGCCTTCGGTTTATCAACTTCTACCAAGCCAAAGTTATTTTGACGATGCAGAATACTACGTTGCCGATATGACCAATGGTACATCTAGACTAGATTTCTCTAGTACCAAGAATTACCTAAAGGCACAAGGCAGAAACAGCACTCTTGTAGACAGAGCCGACACATTCCACCAAGAGATAGACAATCTTAATCCGAGTGATTATGGGGTAGAGACTTATAACATTGTCGGCTGTGGTACTCCAACCATAGGTCAATTCTATATTCTGGAAGGCGGCGAGCACCCTATATACAACATCAAGATGATCAATGGCGATGGAACCGTACCTCTCAAGAGCGCTGAAGCGCTGACGGCTAGCACTACGTACTATGTGAAGTCTGCCGAGCACGCTACTATGCCAAGCACCTCGGGGGTGAAAGAACTTATAGCAAGTCTTTTATCTACCACCACTCCAGATATCTCGCCTTATTCAAACCTTGCTCTCACATCGAGCGGTTGCACGATACCGAACGGTAAGATAGTGAGCTTCCATAGCCCTATCGAACTCCATATATACGACAGCTCTGGCAACCACAGTGGTCCAGATGAAAATGGCGATATAGAAAATGAGATCGGAGGAGTAGTTTACGAAGTGATAGATGATAACAAGTTTGCATTCTTACCAGACGGAGTTGAGTACACTATCAAAGGTAATGCTACTAGCGAAGGCTCATTCGACGTTCGTATCCAAGAGTTGGTAAATGGGGAAGTAGCGAGCACGACCGTCTTTGCCGATATTCCATTGACCATCGATACTCACACGGAGTTTGCTCTTGGCTCAAGTATCCCCACTCAAATCAGTACAGACCAGAATAACGACGGCATCTTTAACCACGACTATGGCATCACCACCGTATCTTCTGGTGTCTTGGAATCAACGGGAAAAATTGTAGTAGAAGCAACTTCTGTAATTACAGAAACTGTAGATTCAAAACCAGTAGCCGATCATCCCATTTCTCCCGTCCTCGCCTCGCCAGAGCTTTTAGCGCAGGCGGGTACAACTTCCACTCCAACCGTGTCCATCCGTAGCCTTGAGCGAAGGGGGATTCAACCAACCCAGCCAACCACTAGTCCCAAATCCATAGAACCCATAGAAACCAGAGCTGTAGTTTACAAATCGCTAAACTACAAAGTAAAAGCAGTGTTTACAAGATTCTGGTCGTGGGTGAAAAGCAGGGTACAATAATTAAATGAAAAAAATCATTTTTTTAGCAGTAATTATTATAATTGGCTTTATTATCTATTCTGCTAATACTTTGGATTTTGGAAATTCCTGGATTTAACGGAGCAACTTTTCAGCTTCCATGTCGCGGCGGATAGATGTGCCGGTTTTATTGGTGCGGAAGACCATCAGTTTACCGTCTGCATCAAGAGTGATCTTCCAGCCCGGCACGATGACTTGTGCACACACCTCTTGGTATTGCGGCAAGCCGAGGCAGCTATTGGGCCACTCCACATCGTCGACGCTCTTAAGCTCAATCTTATCCGGGTGTACACCGTCAAGGTCCCATATAAATTGCTCCACTCTTTTAAACGCAGGTTCCTCCACTTTCGGCTCATTAGTATCGTTTGGAGCATTCACTACATTCTTAGAAATCAGAAAGTATCCGCCCAAGGCTCCCAACGCAAGCACCAATATTGCCAAGAAGTTCTTTTTATCATTCATAAATCTATTATAGCAAAAAGTTATACCATCTAGAAAATAGCCTAATTTTCTGCTAAATTTACCTTATTGCCGGCTCGTCGTATGGCGGGAATGAAAGGTAAACTGCTTTGCCTTTCATCCGATTCGCGAAGCGAAATTACTGATGCTTGTGGTGAGAGCTGGGGGATCGTCTAATGGTAGGACTTCGCCCTTTGAAGGCGGATATCTAGGTCCGAATCCTAGTCCCCCAGCTCTCTCCAAAAGCAGGTAATAGGAGCCTTTGAAGCTTCTAATGAAGGTCCGACTCCTTCCCCCGCAGCTATCTAATGTCCGGCTTTATTTTTAACCCCTTCGGGCTGCGTCGATAGCGGCGACGTCAATTTTCTTCATTGTGAGCATCGCTTTGAAAGCGCGTTCTGCTTCCGCGCCACCTGTAGCGAGCGCCTCGATGAGTGTACGAGGCGTAATCTGCCATGATACTCCCCAGCGGTCCTTGCACCATCCGCACTCACTCTCTTTGCCGCCATTCCCAACAATCGCGTTCCAATAGCGATCCGTCTCTTCTTGATCCTCCGTGGAGATCTGGAAGGAAAATGCCTCATTGTGCTTAAAGACAGGACCGCCATTTAGCCCAACACAAGGGATGCCGCAGACAGTGAACTCTACCGTAAGCACATCGCCCTTATGGCCACCGGGGAAGTCACTGGGCGCATGGAAGACATTACCCACTTTGCTATCGGGGAAGGTGGCGGCATAGAAGTTCGCTGCTTCCTCCGCATCTTTATCGAACCAGAGACAAATTGTATTTTTTGGTATCATACATATATGTATAGACGTAATTTTATCGTGTTTCAAAACAATAATCAATATGATAGTTGCAGGTCTCTACTTTTTCTTGAAGTAATTTGCTTGCCATGAGCGAGCCTAGCGAGTCGAACTGGTAAACCCCTAAAATTTGTGGGATAGTTAGTGAAAATATGGTCCGGAAAATTAACTACGACAATTGGTCAAAAGATGAGCTGGTCAAAGAGATTAAGCGAATCAAAAAAACGACATACGGACTCGTATGGCATCGTGATTTGCCCGAGGAAAAAATTGATATTCTTATCAACCCTGATGCGAGAACTCCAAGCGAAATGTTTCCGAATGAAATGGCGGGAAAGCCATTTCCAATTTTGAAAGAAGTAAAAACGAAAGCGATTGAAACTGATAAAAATAAACCTACAAACATTTTGATTGAGGGCGACAATTATCACTCTCTTACTGTTTTGAATTTTACACACGAGGAAGCAGTTGATCTTATTTACATAGACCCACCATACAACACTGGAAAGGATGATTTTATCTATACAGACAAAATAAAAAGTGAGTATGTAAAAACCGACGACCCTTTTCGCCATAGTAAGTGGATTGCATTTATGGAAAAAAGGTTAAAGTTGGCAAAGAATTTACTAAAACCTGATGGCACAATATTCATCAGTATAGACGATAACGAACAAGCGCCATTAAAACTACTTTGTGATGAGATTTTTGGCCCTGAAAATTTTGTCGGTATGTTCAGTGTGGAAAACAATCCAAAAGGAAGAAAAAACGGAAAATTTATATCAGTTACAAACGAATACTGTTTGGTCTATGTAAAAAGATTTGAATTAGCAACTTTTAGAAAAATTATTCCAAAACACGCTATTGATATGGCTGAAGATGAACATGGCGATTTTGTTCGAAAAAGTGGTAAACGGGTGCTTATGGGGGAAAACACTTTGAATAAGTTAGTGTCAAACTTCACTGCGCCGAAACATTATTCTGCTTATATAAAAGATTCTGATTTAATATTGAAGCAAGAACAAACACTTGATGATATTGACAAAGAATTAATGAGAAATGGTTATAAGCGCTACATAACTTTTCGGAATGGCCAGTTTGTAGAGAATACTTATACAAAAGATACCTTCAAAGAACTTTTTGAAGATGAATCGTTGGATATTCGTGAAGATAAAATATATGAGAAGCATTTTAGTGATCTAATGCAAATCAAAAGTATGCTCACCAATAATGAGTATGAGGCAATTGTAGACAATAAAAAAATCCTTTACAAAATTGATCTAAAAACAACATCAGCCAAGCAACAATTAATAGAATTATTAGGTAGGGAGTATTTTATTTTTCCAAAAAATATTAGTTTTATTAAACATTTAATTTTTTTACATCCAAACACATCCGCTACTATTCTCGACTTTTTTGCTGGCTCCGGCACGACCGGTCATGCTGTTCTTGAAATGAATAAAGAAGATGGAGGAAACCGTAAGTTTATTCTTTGTACAAATAATGAAAATAATATCTGTACAGAAGTTTGCTATCCACGCATTACAAAAGTTATTAAGGGATATAAAAATATAAATGGGGAAAAAGTAAATGGACTCGGTGGAAATCTAAAGTATTTTACTGCTTACGATTTTATTGAAGCAAAAGAAACGGATAGGAATAAAAGAAAACTTATTAATGAATCAACTGAAATGCTTTGTATAAAAGAAAGCGCTTTTGAGATTGTGCAGGAAGCGGATGATTTTAAGATTTTCAGAAATCACGATAAATATCTCGGCATAATTTTCCATGAAGACTCCATATCGGATTATAAAAAAGCAATAAAGAAAATAAACGGACATTTTAATACTTATACCTTTTCAATGACTGATGATCCGCACAAAGAGGAGTTTGCTGATGTCGCAGAGAAAGTCACTCTTTGTGCAATTCCCGATGTGATTTTGAAAGTATATCGTGAGATTTTCAAAGAATAATAATATGAACAATTTCTGGTTTTTTAATAGATATGGTGAAGCTCAAATAATTCTTGATAACCAAGGGAAATTTGTAGATCGTCAAGGAAATAACCTTGGTTATATAAGGAATGGAAATTTGCTCTATAACTATTACGGAAAACATTGTGGATGGATTGAGGGATATGTGGTACGTGACTTATATGGATTGGTTGTTGGTTTCTGTCAGTTCTCAAATGATTTTCCTTCGCCAATATTTCCAATCCCTCAAATCCCACCGATACCAGCAATCCCTCAAATCCCACCGATACCAGCAATCCCTCAAATTCCAAACATTAAACCAATAAAACAATTTGGTTGGTCGGCCCATAACCTAATAAGTATTTTTAAATAGTTATGGGTGGCAAGAAAAAACAAAGAAATAGTTTGACAAAAAAAGAGCAAGCGACCACTGCTACTTATAAAATGATGTCTGATAAGATAAATAATCTTGAAGCATCATTAAAAAAGACTCAGGATGAGGCTGAGAAATTTCAAAAAGAAAATCACGAACTAGATAAAAAAGCAGTTTTACTTGAGGATAAATTAAAGAATAATGTGTGGATAGAGATATTTAAATTTATTTCATCAGGAGGAATTGGTTTTTCAGTAAATTATTTTACAGGTGGTAATCAATATCTCGGTTTATCAATAGGAATACCATCTCTAATTGTATTTATAGTCTGTATAATAGTGAATAAAAAATAATATGTCATGGATCAATTTTAAAAATTATCAAGAAACCGCCATCGATGAAATACGCGACAAGGTTAATTCTCTGCTTAAAAAAGAGGGTAATAAAATTTGCGTATTCAAAGCCCCGACTGGTTCTGGAAAAACTTTGATGATGGCGGAATGGATGATGCGATTTTGTGATCCATATTCACGAATTGACGGCAACCCCTTTTCTTTTGTTTGGATAGCCGTAAATAAATTGCACGACCAAAGCCATGATAGTTTGAAAAAGTTTTATGAACTTAAGGGAATGGGGCTTCGTTGCTCGTATTTCCATGAACTTGAGGATAGAAAAATAAAACAGAATGAAATTTTGTTTTTGAATTGGGCAAGTATCAATAACAAGGATAAGGTCATTGTTCGTGCGAATGAAAGAGATAATAACCTTTCAACAATAATTGATCGGACCAAAGATGTCGGACGGACAATTATTTTGATTATTGACGAAAGCCATCACACCGCAAAAAGTGAAAATTCAAAAGCTCTTATAAAAAATCTTGACCCAAAAATCACGATTGAGGTCTCCGCCACGCCGGAAATTTCTGATTTTGACGAGCGAGTTTTGGTGGATATTGAGGATGTGCGAAGCGAGGAAATGATAAAGAAAGAGATTGTTGTAAATCCGGGTTTCAAAAATTATACAATTGATCCAAAAAAGAACGACCAAACAGCAGACGAATTGATTTTGAAATCTGCTTTGCAGAAAAGACTGGAATTGAAGAAAAAACTTGAAAAAGAGGGGTCAAATGTTAATCCGTTATTGCTTATTCAATTACCGGATACAAAAAAAGGAGTACCTGACAAAAAAGAGGAGGTAGAAGCACTTCTTGCAAAATTTGGATACACAACAAAAAATAAAAATTTGGCTGTCTATCTTTCTGAAAAAGACAATAAAATAAACCTAGCGAATATTGAAAAAAATGAAAATGAAGTGGATGTAATGATGTTCAAGCAAGCAATTGCGCTCGGCTGGGATTGTCCGCGAGCAACAATTCTTGTGCTTTTCCGACAATGGAAAGATGAAACAATGACATTCTCAATTCAAACGCTGGGAAGGATTATGCGTATGCCCGAACAAAAGCATTACAAAGACCAAGAATTGAATATCGCTTATCTCTACACCAGCTTGCAAGACATTAACACTCGTATCTTGAAAGGTGCTTCGTCCGGTATAAAACTTCTTACGAGTTATCGTAATGAAAAATATAAAAATATTAACCTCGTTTCCTATCACTCAAAACGATTCCGTGAAGAAACTCGTTTATCTTCTGATTTCGTGCCAATTTTTCTAAAAGCGGCTGAAAAAACGACTTTGAAAAATGTTTCGCTGAAAGGTGGAATTGTAAAAACGACAATGATGAAAGATGGTCGTGTGGAAAATACTGATAAGGAAATAACAAAAATTGAAAGTAGCACTTTTTCTATACCAAAAACAGAGACGGAATTGCAATATGCTTTTGATATGTTTGTACTTGATAATCTTGACCCGTTTGCACCTGAAACTCGCTCTATAAAGCGTATAAACAACTCCATCTATACTTTCTTTGGCGCACGGCGCAAAGAGGACGAATGGCCTAAAATACAAGCCACGATACTTTCGTCTGAAAAGAATCGCCAAGCTGTTATTGATACTATCAATCTTGCAAAAGATTTATATAAAACAGAAGTTGGAAAAGGTAAAAAAGAACTTATCCAAAATGACGAGCCGTGGAATGTATCAGAAGCTATCAATTTTGATCCGTCGTATGTGGAGCAAAATTACAAGAAATCTATAATGCAACCATATTACGCTCGCTCTCGGGACGGAGAAACTGGACGATTGTTTGAGGACAGTGAAATTGAAAATGATTTTATTAAATATTTAGAAAAAGCAAAGAAAGTTGTTTGGTGGTTTAGAAATGGGAAACAAGACGGATCATTTTTTGCTGTGCCTCATATTGAACATGGGCAAGAGAAAGCTTTTTATGTTGATTTTATTGTAATGATGAAAAATGGAACGATTGGACTTTTTGATACAAAATCAGGATACACTGCGGAACTTGCAAAATCTCGTTCTGATGGATTGGTAAAATATATTACTGAACAGAAAAAGAAAAATCTTGACGGTGGAATTGTGCGTTATGAAAAGAAAAGCTGGTTGTATTTTACTGATAAAGAATACAAGTATAATCCAAAAGATATAAAGGGTTGGAAGTTTTTGGATTTGAATTAATCTATTTCTCCACTGGAATTAGCAAGAACCGTTCTTGCTAAACCAAACTATAATTAACCTAATGGACAATACAATAAAAATTACGTGGATTTAATGATATTATTTAGACAGTTATTATTTTAGATAAAAAGATATGAAGAGTATTTACAATATTTCAAAAGCGCAACTAGTTACTATATGGGTTTTCTTAGGAGCGGGATGGTTTTGGTTAAATAGTTATCAGATTGGTAGTGGTGGTGTAAATTATTTTTGCGCGTTTCGAAACTGTAATGCAAACGTGTTTTTACTTTGGGCTATTCCTTTTATTCTAATCTTCTATACAGCTGGGTGGTGGAATAACCAAAATAAAAATAAGGGTGAATAGGTGGATAGTTCCCGAACCAGCAAGGACAGTCCTTGCTAACAAACTTATCTCCAGTCAAGATGAAGTCGCTGACTTGTACTGTGTAAAATGGAGATATAATTTAAAATGCTTAGCCTCGTACGGGGCGAGGCATCTACAGAACGGAAAAGACCAGGTTTACGACCTGGTCTTTTCTTTCGCCTCTTATGAATCGAATTACTACTACGATCACTGTTCATTCAGCTGACTAAGCCTCCTTACTAAGTGATAAGGATTGACGGGTGTAAACCGCCTCTCTTTTTTATATTAACTACAGAACGAGGCTACAAATCCCCCTGGTCTAGGCATAGTCTTGGCCTAGCGAATCGGGGAGAAACTCAAAAGGTTGGTCATAAAAGTTTTATGATTAGTCTTTAAACCCTCTTGCGAGGGAACTTAATTATCTACCCGTCGAGTTGATATGTAAAGAGATGATAGTGGGCTTATCCCCAGTAAATGAGACGACTTAGAGAAAATTCGCAAGAACCGTTCTTGCGAAAAACGAGTGACTATTTCTTCTTATCCGCTTTCGGTTTCTTTGGTTTCTTTTGCTTTTTCTGCTGTCTGTTATTTCCTTTAGCCATAAATTTATATTAATTGATGACTTTATTATAATCCCAATTTATTTGTTTGAGTAGTGGTAAAATAGATTTATGAAAACCTTTTCGAGTTAAGAGATGTTATCCCACCACACCTACCTCATCCTTAAATACTCCAGTATTTAAGGATGAGTGAGAAAATATAAATCAGCTTGTCTTTGATATAATTTAGATATGTCTAAAAAGGAAATATCCATTGAAGTTATCTATGATAGAAAACTTAAAAATATAACCGGTAAGTACGCAGAACGAATACCAATATCAAGCAGTGCAACATCGTTAGAATTTATTGATCTTTTACTCAAGAAATATCCGAAAATAAGGGAAATTCCACCAATTAGATTAGGATTTGAACGAAATAATAAAATTCCAAAAGCATCTCAAGTTCTACAAGATGGTGATCGTTATGAGCTTGTTGTGCATGATGACGATGGGGGATACGAATTCAAGCCGGAAGAGATGGATAAATTATTTAAGAAGGCAGAGAAAATACTTGGTCCACATGCTAGCCGTGAGGAGTTGACTGATTTCGTCACCGACAAAATACCTAGAAAAGAATTAGACGGACTCTCAAATTTTGATATGAAAATATTGCAGGCTGTGGCCGAGGAAGGTGACGGTGGTTTCCTTGTTCCAGCTGGTACAGATGAGGAAGTAGAAAGGATGCTTGATTGCGCATGGAAGCGTATACCTTGCGGCAGTGACTCTTGTCCAATATGCGGCAGAATCAATCGTGATAGAAGAAAATTTATTTCTCAAGGTAAAGATCCAGATTCACTTGAATCCGTTTTTGAATCTGTCGGCGCCCAACTTGCTGAAACTTTGGCAATGGTAAAGAAAGACACAGATAGAATGGGTATAGATATAACTAATTTGGATGATGTCAAAGATGCTCCCGAACCAGAATCATTTCCTTTAGCATTGAAAGCTGAAAAATGGTACAAAAATTTGATGAAATATGTTCAAAAAGAAAATGAGACTAGCGCCGCATGGCTTCTTACGGAAGAATCTCTAGATTTAAGATGGTATGCGGGCACTTTAAATGTAAAAATTTATCGCCAGTTATGCAACAGGTGGTATATAGATAACGAGAAAGATTACGGTGAGTTTGATTACGCTTATACGACAAAAGTTTTAGATGAGGTTTGCGAAATTATCAATCGTGCATTCCAAAAATTAGCACCAGTTGCTCCACCTCTAAAACAATTTCATCGAACTTTTCTTGAACTAAATGCTGAAAGAAGAAATATTTAGTCCGCATCATAACATCCTTAAATACTTGAGAATTTAAGGATGAGTTGAAAAGATTATTGGGTGATTTTTAGAGTGGGTGTGGTAGATTATATTTAGTTATGAAATTAATATCGCTGAATACTTGGGGTGGAAGAGCGGGGAAGGAGAAGCTATTAGAATTCTTCAGTCGTCATAAAGATGTGGATATTTTTTGTCTCCAAGAGATATGGTCTGGAGGGGAACACGAAATTCAAGGATTTGATTGGGCTGAAGGTGCTGTTACGCAGATTTTAACTAATATCGCCGAAATACTTACTGACCATAAAGTTTTCTTTTACCCTCATTATAAAGATTTCTTTGGCTTGTCTATATTTGTGAGAAATGGTCTTAAAATTATTGAAGAAGGAGACATTTTTGTGTACAAAGATAGAGGTGATGTACTAGCAGATTCTAATAAGCCCGCTAATAGTCCTCGTAATCTTCAGTATCTAACTATCGAGACTCCACATGGAGTAAGGACCATATTAAATTTCCATGGATTATGGAACGGCGGTGGTAAAACCGATGCTCCAGAGAGGCTGATTCAATCTGACAACATAACTAAGTTTATAAAAGAGTTATCTAACCCTCACGTGCTAGTCGGGGATTTCAATCTTTTACCCGATACGCAAAGTCTCAAGAAGTTAGAAGATTTTGGTCTGCGAAATCTAATCAAGGAACATGGCATTACTTCGACACGATCGAGCTATTACACGAAGCCAGCCCGTTTTGCCGACTACACCTTGGTCAGCAAAGATATAAAGGTAAATGAGTTCAAGGTTTTGCCAGACGAAGTCTCTGACCACTTGGCGATGTACCTGGATTTTGAATAAGGCGAAGCATTGACTTAAGGTAGCGAGAGTTGACAAGATTAAGGAGATAGTATATACTTGAGAGGTAATAAGTGGCTCCAGGGTTTCCTCCCTTTTTAAAGGCGCAGAACAGAAACTAAACGGCCTTTAAACAATTAAATATGAAATTCAGTACATACGGCCGAAGACCTGTTAGGTCTTCGGCACCAAGAAATTTTCGACGTCCTATGGGTAAAAGAATCCCGCAGGCTTTTTCTGACGTGTCTAAATTCATCAACAAAGCGGTAATCACCGAAGAGGTGGATGTATTCGTGCCGGAACATTCCTTTGCCACGTTCGATCTCAACCCATTGCTCAAGAAAAATATTCTGAGTAAAGGTTACGAGACCCCGACTCCTATCCAGGACCGGGCTATTCCCCACGTGCTTCGCGGTGAAGACATTGTCGGTATCGCCAACACTGGTACGGGCAAAACCGCGGCATTCCTCATCCCTCTTATCAATAAAGTTCTGAAGAATCCGGATGAGAAGATCCTTATCGTCGCACCGGTGCGAGAGCTTGCTATGCAGATAGACCAAGAGTTGAAAGAGTTTGCCAAAGGCTCCGGGCTTTTCTCTGTCGTTCTCATTGGAGGCGCAAGCATGG
>Ga0209542_10017018_pt1 | contig 11979 bp, 8 predicted proteins | sample RifCSPhighO2_01_FD_184028 | JGI IMG/M metagenome (GOLD analysis project Ga0209542, IMG submission 184028) | Soil microbial communities from Rifle, Colorado - Rifle CSP2_plank highO2_0.1 (SPAdes) (version 2) | ecosystem: Environmental > Terrestrial > Deep subsurface > Rock core/Sediment ...
CACTCGTGGAGGCGGTGGTGGTGGCGCATCGGGAACGGCCGGTAAAGCCGGTGGAATCTTTGGTGGCGGGGGTGGAGGAGGTGGCAACAGCAACAATGGCGGCACTGGTGGTACCGGAGGAGTTATTGTGTGGTACTAACGGCCACCAAATAACCCGAAGGAAAATTTCGTAAATGCCTGGCACCTATTCTAATTATCGCAAAACTTGCACACCAGTATTTTTCTTTGTTTTGTAATGAAGAAATTTCTTTGGAAGAAAAAGGAAATAATTTTTAAATTCCTTTCCCGGCGAAACGGATTGCTTTTTTTCGTGGTAGCGGGAATATTGCTTTTTTCCCAAAACACCTATGCCGCATTTGACCCCCTTACTGGTTGGGCATGGTCGGATTCCATCGGCTGGATTAGTTTCTCAAGCAAAAATTGCGATACTAACGGAGACGGACAGTCCGAGGGAACTCCTTCCGGATGTCCGGCAAACGAAACCTCCATCGCGTCATACGGCGTTGATGTTGATGGAGTAAGCGGAACTATGCGTGGATATGCATGGTCGGAGGGTATTGGATGGATCAGTTTCAATAGCACCGATACTGAAGAATGTCCCTCCTCTCCATGTTCCGCAATTTTCAATAAAACAACAGGAGTCGTAGATGGCTGGGCCCGTGCCCTCTCGGCAAATGAAGATTGGGATGGATTTATCCATCTTCGCGGATCTAATTATGGAGTTTCGGTAACAACGTGCGACTGGGACGGATACGCGTGGGGATCGGAAAATGTCGGTTGGATTAAATTTAAAGGCGCTAACTACGGAGTAAAAGCCACCGGAAATTCTTGCCAAACCTCAAATGACCTTCTGGTCTCCGTAAATCCCAAACCCATTGAGATCCCCGTTCAAGGCAATAGTCTTACTTTTTCCGGAACCGTCAAAAATGCCGGCAGTGGTACTATTGGCACCTCGTTTTCCAATCAATTCAAAATTGACGTAAACAACGACGGAAGTAGCGCTAATGATGTCACTATTTCTCCCACAACCACTATTTCTTCTCTGGGGGCCGGGGCAGTGCAAGAGACTACTTCAGCAATCTGGAACAATATCCCCCTAGGGAACCATCGTGTTATTTTATGCGCTGATGCCCCAGTAAGCACCATAGATGAATTTGACGAAACCAATAACTGCTCTGACACCACCGGATCCGGGGGGGTTTTTGCCGTACTCACAAAACCCGACCTTCTGGTATCTGAAGGCCCCGCACCCGTAGGAAACGGCCTGTTTGTTGCGGGAACCTCGCTTTCGTTTGATGGAACAGTTAGGAATCAAGGAGGATCAACTGCTAATGGCTCATTTAGAAATCAATTTATCATTGATATTGATAATAACGGAGGAAATGACGTCATTATCACTCCTGACCCGACCCTTTCAGATCTCTCTTCGGGTGCCACGTCCCAAGTCACCTCAGGACCATGGGCAAATATTCTTCCAGGCACCCATGAAATAACTCTTTGTTCCGATACTCCTTCTCCTGTAATTTTCGAATCAAATGAAAGCAACAATTGCTCCTCGGCAACCTTTACCGTACTTACCAAGCCAAACCTCCTTGTTCCCAATGATCCGATTGTCGCATCAGGCATCCTTGTTGCTGGGCAAGATCTAACATTTTCCGCGGATGTGCGCAATATCGGTGAAGGCACTGCGGGCGTTTTTACTAGTCACTTTGAAGTTGATCAAAATAATGATGGAACAATTGATCTGAGTTTTTCTCCCGACCCTTCGATATCATCGCTTGCCCAAGACACGTCTGCCACCATAACCACTTTATCATCATGGAATAATATTCCTTCCGGGACCCATGCAGTACATCTGTGCGCCGACACAGGAAATTCCATTTCTGAATCTGATGAAACCGATAATTGTAATATAACTCTGATTACTATTTCCACCAAACCCGATCTTGTGGTTTCGTCCGGACCGAGTATTTCGGGAATTCTTATCCAAGGATCAACGCTTACTTTTTCAGGAGACATAAAAAATCAGGGTGGATCTGTGGCGGGTGGAACATTTTCAAGCAGATTCGAAATTGATGATTTCGATAATGGAGGAACGCCAATCGTACTTGCGTCAGGGCAAACTACCGCTTTAGCACCGGAAAACACTAGCACCCTTACATCTGGACAGTGGAGCAATATTCCTGCGGGTATTCATACCGTAACATTATGCGTCGACGGACCTCTCTCTTCAATAAATGAATCAAACGAAACAAACAATTGCTCCTCAATCTCCTTTACTGTTGCGACAAAAGCGGATCTTTCGGTAACTACACCAAATATCAACGGAACACTCATAGAGGGTTATACGCTTACCTTTTCTTCAACCGTCACAAACCAAGGAGAAACCGATGCGGCTACTTTTCCAAGCCGATTTTGTATCGACAACGCATCCTGTGCCACAACAACAGGGGGTATTGTGGGTGGGGAATCATCAACATCCTCTCTTGATGGAGGTGCAAGCACGGGGACCATAACTTCGGCGGCATGGATCGCGACCGCGGGAAATCACGACGTTTATTTTTGCGCGGATTCAAACGATTCAATTGACGAATTAAGCGAAAGCAATAACTGTAGACCAGCATCATTCACTGTTGTCAGCCAAACCATGACTCTTTCCTCGTTTACCGCAACTCCCGATACAGGGGTTCGACCTTTGGAAGTTTCCTTCGCCGCAACGATTTCAGGAACCGCTCTTGGCAATGTCAACTATTCCTTATGGTGGAATTGCACAAACCCGACCACAAGCGTTGCTCTGGCATTTGACGCGTGTGGAGCGCTTCCTGTTGGAGTTCCTGCCGGGACCTGTGTGGCAAATACTCAGGGGGTGAAGTGCGAGGCTATGCCTGAAGAAAATCTGAGTGCCTCTACCCAATCTGCACTCAAGCATATATATGCAAACCCGGGATCCTACACGGCGAAAATAATTACCGAAAGAGGATCAGCACCCTCAAAAGAAAGCAGAATTTCAGTTACCGCGGATCTGCCGCCTGTCGACGCAACTATATCAAACGCGCCCGCCCCAGCATCAGACTCGCTTTTGGTCAAAGGACACTCCATAACTCTGACTGCAAACGTCCAAAACATCGGAGCGGCAAATATTGAACAATCTTTTTCCCATGAATTCAAAATTGACGTCAATAACGATGCGTCGTTAACTCCGGATGTGGTTCTTCCGCTTGTCTTCACTCCTTCGCTCGCAGGGGATTCAGAAATCACAATAACCTCTCCTTCGTGGAACGATATTCCTTCCGGTACCCATCGAGTTATGGTATGCACTGACAAAGAAAATGCGCTTGATGAAGCAAACGAAGCCAATAACTGTTCATCGTCTACCGGTACGAGCGGCATTTTCACGGTGACCGAACAGACCATGAGCGTTTCTATTACTCCCGATCCGATTTCAGGTATTCGACCCCTCGAAGTTACTCTGGGGGCGCAAATAAGCGGGACTGCGTTGGGTACCGCCAATTTCGGATTTTGGTGGGATTGCAATGACACCGCGTCCAACATGGCTGACGCCAAGGAAGATTGCGGAGCTCTTCCGACACCCTCATCAGGAACGTGCTCAGACAATACCATCGGCGCAAAATGCAATGGCATCACCACAACTACTATCAACGGAAACGATCATCCGCAACTCAAGCACATATATAGCTTCGCGGGAACTTATCACCCCAAAGTAGTTATTGAGCAAGGATCTGCCACCCCGAGAGAACAACGAGGAACTGTTAACGTAAGTTTGCCACCCCACGATCTCACTGCTTCAGTAAATCCTTCTCCTACATCCCCGAGCCTTACCGCGGGTTACAACGCTACGTTCATAGGATCTATTCGCAATGCAGGATCTGCTAACCTCACAAACGCATTCAATGCCGAGTTTAGGGTTGACGTAGGAAATGACGGCAACAACTCCAATGATGTCGTACTTGACCCCATTGAGATCTCATCCCTTGGCGCAAGCGCGTCTCAATCAGTGTCTACGACGTGGAGCGATATTCAAGTAGGCACCCATCGCGTCATACTCTGTGCCGACAGACCCAATCCTCCGGATATTGATGAGTCAAACGAAACTAATAATTGCTCCTCCACGACAGGGAGCACGGGAGTGTTTACGGTTGCCGCCCAAACCCTCTCCGTAAACCTTACTTCGGACACTGAAAATTCCGTAGCGCCTGCCGATGTCCAACTCGAAGCTACTGTCTCCGGAAATGCTCTGGGAAATATAAACTATTCTTTCTGGTGGCATTGCAATACCACAAGCACAAGTATTAGTGATACAGAGGCAGAATGCGGTGCGCTTCCCGCACCAGTATCCGGCTCCTGCATCACCAATAACGCGGGAGCAAAATGTGCAAATATAAACACACCTTCACGATCCGTAAGTCGTATCTATAACGACGGTGGCACCTATAATCCCAAAGTCATTGTTGAGCGAGGCAGTGCTACCCCAAGCCAAGATCGGGATCCTATCACCATCCCTTCTCAAACACTATTTATTTCTGCCTTTAGCGCGACCCCCGATATCGGCGTGCGTCCACTTGAATCCAGCCTTAGCGTTACCACTTCAGGAACCGCACTTGGCACCACCAACTTCTCCTTCTGGTGGAATTGCACCAACTCCAGTACTTCCGTGAGCGCAGTTGCGACCACCTGTGGAGCCCTACCGACCGATCCTGCCCCCGGACAATGTGCCGCAAACTCAATCGGTGCCAAATGCTTTGGCATCAACGGCGATAGTGTTAACGGATCGATCTTCTCCTCCCTACGCCATACCTACCCAACACCGAATACTTACAGCCCGAAAGCAATCGTTGAGCGAGGATCCGCACCTTCTGCGGAAAAACGAAATGTTACTGTCACCGTCACTCTTCCTCCGCACGATCTCACTGTTTCGGTAAATCCATCCGCACCTAGCGGTGTTCTTACCGAAGGCAGAGGCGTGCTCCTTTCCGGAACTGTAAAAAATATAGGTACGGCAGCGATCTCTCAACCATTCAACAGTCAATTAAGAATAGATATCAACAACGACGGCAATCAAGCCAATGATGTAGTATTTCCTCCCACCTCTCTATCTTCTCTCGGAGCAGGTAATACCCAAGAAATCTCAGCCACATGGAATCCGGCGGTAGTAGGCACCCATCGCGTCGTACTCTGTGCCGACACCCCCAATCCTCCGGATATTGATGAAGCCAATGAAACCAACAATTGCTCCGTGACCACTGGAAGTATCGGAGTATTTACGGTAGAGAAACAAACAATTATTGCCACCTTCAGCGCAACCGCTCCCTCTACTCCGGCTCCGGTAGATGCAACTCTAAAAACCCAAATAACCGGAGGTACCGCCCAGGGATCTATTAACTACTACTACTGGTGGGACTGTGCTAGCTTTTCAAACAATGTCACGACAGTTGAAAAACTATGTGGAGATCTTCCCTTGGCACCCCAATCGGGAGAATGTTTTGTAAACGAAGATGGAGCCCGCTGCAGCCAGCTAACGGTGGCCACACACTCTCTTACACATACCTACGCGGACGGCGGTGTTTATGAACCCAAAGTAATTATTGAAAGGGAAAGTGCTGTTCCTGTCGAAAAAAGAGATTCTCTTTCCTTGGGAGACCAAACTCTGGGTATTAGCTTCTCGGCAAACCCCAATTCCGGAATCGCTCCGATCAATTCCACGCTTTCGGCTTCCGTAACTTCGGGTACTGCCTCGGGGCCGGTAAATTATTCCTTCTGGTGGAATTGCGCCTCAACCACGACCAGCATAAGTAGTGCGGAGACTACTTGTGGGACTCTGTCGGCGCCAGCCTCAGGGACGTGCGCTCAAAATACCAAAGGAGCCAAATGCAACGGAATGCCAGACACCACTGTTGGGGTTGAACACGAATACGAATCGGGAACATTCCAGCCAAAAGTCATCGTCGAGCGCGGAAGCTCAAAATCCACCCAGCGCCAAACAAGCGTTTCTACAAGCGCCCAAGAACTTGGCGTAACCCTGACTTCCACTCCCCAAAAAGGTGTTGTGCCCACAAACATAACCCTATCAGCTTCGGTTTCCGGAAGTGCCCGAGGAACTATCAACTACTCTTTCTGGTGGGACTGTGACAACACTTCCTCCTCACCCGCCGTGAGTGAGACCGCCTGCGGAGCACTCACCAATCCGAATGCGGGAAATTGTGTCGCAAGTGTTAAGGGATATAAGTGCTCGGGAGTAAACGCCACTACGCAGACCGCGGTTCATCAGTATGCCGAAGAAGGGGACTTCACGCCCAAAGTAATTGCCGAGAGAGGCAACGCTCCTTCTGCGGTAGCACAAAATTCGGTGGAAATTGATCCTCAATTATTTACTCTTGCCTTCACCGCAAGTCCAAATTCGGGACTTGAGCCTCTCTCAACCATTCTCTCCGCGCAAGTTACCGGAAATGCCTCGGGTACGATTAACTATTCCTTCTGGTGGGATTGCTCAAGCACATCTACCAGCGTTTCCGAAACCAAAGCAAAGTGCGGAGATATTCCCTCGCCTCCGGCCGGCATTTGTCTTGAAAACACCTTTGGGAAAAAATGCGATGGTATCGTTTCGCGAACACTTGATTCGGTGCATGCATATACGGAAGATAATAATTACAGTCCAAAGACGATTGTAGAGTGGGGAGCGGCTCCTACCAAAGAATCCCGAGCACAGGTAGTCGTGTCTCCACAAACACTTACCACGACACTTGACGCCTCGCCTACCTCCGGGCAATCGCAATTTAATACGACACTTACCGCGGAAACTAGAGGAACGGCTGTTGGCACCATCAACTATTCCTTCTGGTGGGATTGCGAACAAAACGGAACCGATATTGTGTCTTTGACCGCCTCCTGTGGCTCACTGCCAGCCCCCTTAACCGGAACCTGCGCCGAAAACATCCAAGGAGTGAAGTGCCTTTCCATGTCAAGCACAGTTCAGCGCGTTGTTCACACTTATTTCCAGCCAAAGACATATCATCCCAAAGTCGTCACCGAGCGCGGTGGAGCACCCTCAAGTGAAGCAACCACTTCCATTTCCGTGTCCCAACCGCCGGCGCGAAGTCTTTCCGTAACCCTTATCACCGACACAGCCAACGGCATTGGTTTGGTAAACTCTAAACTCAAGGCCACAACCAATGGCGATGCTCAAGGATTTAACACCTACTATTTATGGTGGGATTGCGAGCGAGATACGACCAACCCCAAAGAGGCCATGACTCAATGCGGAGCGCTTCCAGAAATGCCGGACAACGCGGTATGCACCGGCCCAAATCAATTCGGCGTCATCTGCAACGAAATGGTGGACCTTGAGCGCATGTTTTCCCATACCTACCAAGGACCGCAGGCTGGGGAGGCGGGACCAAAAGTGTACTATCCCAAAGTAATTGTTTCCCGAGGAGGAAGCGTTCCCAATGCAACTGCCATAACTTCGATTATGATTTCCCGACCGCCGCTCGTGCCCACAGCTGTATTTGAATGCAATGATGGTGCTGACAACAACAGCAATGGCCTTGTAGACTATCCTGCAGATCCAGGATGCGGATCACTGGATGATCCAAAGGAAGACACTCTCCTTATTGTTCGCGTAGCGCAGTGCGATGATGGACTTGATAATGACGGTGACGGTAAGATTGATTATCCGGACGACCAGGGATGTTCAAGCCCTATTGACGACGCAGAAAATGATGCAGTGCCGCCACCACCGACCATAACCATACCCGCAACCCAAGATGCTCCGGCAATCACCATGCCCTTAACCGAATGCAATGACGGCATTGATAATAACAGCAATGGCAAGATTGATTATCCCGCAGATCCGGGATGCGGATCACTCTGGGACACGAGAGAAGATACTCTTGCTATAGTTCCGTTAAACCAATGTAACGACGGGCGAGACAACGACGGAGATGGCAAAATAGACTATCCGGCGGATCCAGACTGCCGATCACCACACGACGCCGACGAGCGTGGCCGAAGACGCCCTACCTTCCAAGAGGTGAGTCCTGGAGGACAGCCACAGCCATAAATCTTAAAACCAAAAACCTCCCGCGCGGGAGGTTTTTGGTTTATTGTTTCGAAAATTACTTTCCACTCTCAATTCCCATTTTCTTCTCAAGATATTTAACTCTGCCGAGAACGTCTTCAAACTCATGGCGATATACAACCTGACCCTGCAATTCTTTAATATCAGATTCTATTCTTCCCAAGCGCGCATCAACATGATCAAGTCTATCATCAACCCTGTCGAGCTTTTCTTCTACGCCATCAAGACGATGTTCTACGCCGTCAAGGCGCTGTTCTACGCCATCAAACCTCCTTTCCAGGCCGGTAAAACCCTTACTAATCATTCCTGCTAACTCCTCATTTGTGACTTCAGTTTTGTCCATATCTTTATTATATTCCCCCCCAAACCACTGTCAACTTTCTTTCAAAGACCAAGAAAAATTCAAAAATCCGCCCGGAGGCGGCTTTTTGAATTACCTTGTTTCTTTATCTAAAAGGTGGCCCCTCGATCCACGCTACCAGCGAATAACGCATACCCTTGGTAACCGGAACCACGCGATGATATTCAAACGAGGGAAATACGATCGCAGATCCTTGGGAGTTTGGAGTCTTAGTATTAAGTGCTGCAAAAAATTCTAAATTACCTCCTTCATAGTCTTTCGGGTCGGAAAGTTGTACTGTAATACTCAGCTTTCTTCTTGAGTGTGGCCCTTTTCCAAAGTCCTGATGCCAGATATAATGCCCTTCTTGGCCATATTCCGTAAACTGCAGGCCATAGGAAAACCCGATAAGTTTAAATTTATATATTCGCTTGTTCCATCCATGCAGGAGATATTCTACTTTTTCAAAAATCCATTCTGTATCAGAATTGCGATTCAAAAAACCCACCCGTGAAGTTCTTCTCACCTTATCCAGTGCCGAATTTTCCGGAATTCCCACTTTCGCGTCCCTCAATGCAAGTTTTTTCCCAAGTCCTATAATCTTCTCGCACTCTTCTTTAGAGAAATAGTTTTCGGAATACACCCAGTGACGGTAATCAATCTTCGGAAGAAGCTTTAAGTATTTTTTACGGATTTCTTTAAAAAATGTATCGAGCATAACAATGAAGATATGAGCGGCCACATTGATACGGGATAGCTAGCCTGATATAGTGGAGCTACTAAACACGAAAAGGCATCCTATATGGGTGCCTTTTCGTGTTTTTGTTGCTTGATTTCTAAAATACCCAAAATCTTGAAATCTATTTCCCGCTTTCAATACCCATTTTCTTTTCAAGATATTTTACCCGTCCCAAAACATCTTCAAATTCATGGCGATATACAATTTCTCCTCGAAGTTCTTTAACATCAGCTTCGATTCTGCCCAAACGGGCATCAACATGGTCGAGACGAGTTTCTACCCCATCCAGACGAGTTTCTACCCCATCCAGACGAGTTTCTACCCGCTCAAAGCGAGAATCCATATCTTGACGAAGATCGCTAATTTGCCCCCCCATCGCTGTAAACCCCTTATTAATCATACCTGCCAAGTCTTCGGTTGTAATCTCTTTCTTATCCATACCGCCATTATAATCCTTAAACTATATCTGTCAATTCAACAAAAAAGACGGGAAAAAAGCAATATTTCAAAGCCGACGAACGAGGAAGAAGAACCTCAATCATCCGTGAAGTAAGTCAGGGATAGTCACAACCGTAAATCAATAACCAAAAACCTCCCGCGCGGGAGGTTTTTGGTTAATTGTTGTTGCGATTGGCATGAAGGGACTGTTGCCAAAGAATCTAAGAAAATGCACTGCATAAGATCTTACTATCATATTTTCCGATCGGAAAATATGATAGTAAGGAGGGGGGAAAAGAAGAATAAACTACCCCGATGCCAACATTCTACTACTGTCCTAAAACATTACGGAATGGGTGAGTTACAATTAGGGTTTAAAAAGAATTCAAAAAAAGATCTAAAAAATAAATTTTTTATTTCCCGCTCTCTATTCCCATTTTCTTTTCAAGATATTTAACTCGTCCCAATACATCCTCGAATTAGTGACGATATACAATTTCTCCTCGAAGTTCTTTAACATCAGCTTCGATTCTGCCAAGACGAGCATCCACGTGGTCAAGGCGAGAGTCTATTCCGTCAAATCGCTTGTCCATACTATGGAATCGTTTATCTATCCCTTCAAAGCGCTTATCTACCACATCAAACCGTTTATCTACGGAGTCAAACCCACGTTTAACCATTCCTGCAAGATCCTCAATTGTGGCAACTTTCTTTTTCATGTTTCAATTCTAATTCTCGCATATACCTACTGTCAACCTGTCGAGCTTATCTTCTACTCCATCAAACCTCCTTTCCAGACCAGTAAAGCCCTTACTAATCATCCACGCCAATTTTTCGTTTGTAACCGTATCCTTTTCCATGGCTCAATATTACTTTTAGGAGAATTAGCTGTCAAACACCGGGAGGCAATAAAATTTCAGCCTTGAGACTGTACGCAATTGGAAGACTTAGCCGAATATATTTTTCATCGCGGTGATCAGCCATCGCTCGTTTTTCTTCTCACACTTAAAAAATCATCAGATATTTGACAGGATAGTGTGAAGGAGCTATCATATAATTATGAAGAAGAAAATTTCTATAAGATCATATACGTTTAAAGCCGTAATCGAGGAAGATAAATTCCCTGATGGCAAACGGGCCTATCACGCGTATGTCCCTGAATTGGAAAATCTTGGCGGTGCTACATGGGGATACACACAGAAAGATGCAATTAAAAATCTCCAGGAGGTTGTTACCGTGGTGATTGAATCGTTATTAAAAAAACGACAATATTCTTTTGCAAGAAGGGGGAAAATTTCCGCCAAGCCCCTGATCACTGTTACTGCATGAGCGACATTCACTATAACCAGTTAAAATCTCTTAGCGCACGACAACTCATCAGTGCGCTTTTTCGTGACGGTTTTCGTCTTGTACACCAGCAGGGTAGCCATCAACAATATGGCAATGCAGATGGCAGAAGAGTGACAGTAACATTTCACTCGCCTAGTCAAACTTTTCCTTTAAAAACCCTAAAATCCATGCTTGAGAAACAAGCGCATTGGAACCTCGAGGACTTAAAGAGGTTAGACATTATTTAGCCCTGGCCGTGGAAAGTTCTTATATTGTTTTTAGCTAAGACTTATCCGAACATACCCTATCTATTCCATTCGGAATCAGAAACTTAATTTTGTGCGTTTTTCATTGCGGTGATCAGCCATCGCCCGTTTTTCTTCTCGCCTCTAAAAAACCTGCGATGTACAAATGGATCAGGATTATTAAAGAAATAAATGGTATTACGATAAAACACACTGGCCGTTTTTCCGCTAGAGACGCGAATCACAATTTCATCATACAAAATCCTTCGGATATTTTTTACAGCATCAGCCATATGGTCAACGTATTCTTCCCTTGTGAAAACTCTTCCCGGAAAACTGATTATCTCTATGGTGGCATTCTCATCAAACAGGGGACCAAGTAATTTCAAATTTTTTTCTTCAACAGCAAAAATTATAGTCCCCAAAATAGCCGCAATGGCCTGTTCGTCCGAAGTTACAGGTTTTTCGAGGAACCGCAGGTTCGCTTTCATGCTAGTTACTATACCAAACTGTGGAAAACTCTTAACTTGACTTTCACCTTAAAGTATGCTATCATTACCCTAGTCACCCCTGAAAATGGGGAATATTAAAAAGATCCGGGAGGATCAACATGAAGCTCATGCTCGTCGCCGTTCTCATGCTCGTCGCCATTTTCACGTTCACGCCCAATTCCCTCGCCGAGCCCATCATCGTCGAACAGGTCGGCACGTCGTGGGTGAGCGACACCGGCAAGACGACCCCGATCCTGACGATCAAGATCGGCAACCCCGAGCGAGGGGAGCTGCTCGCCGGC
>Ga0209542_10017019_pt1 | contig 11978 bp, 13 predicted proteins | sample RifCSPhighO2_01_FD_184028 | JGI IMG/M metagenome (GOLD analysis project Ga0209542, IMG submission 184028) | Soil microbial communities from Rifle, Colorado - Rifle CSP2_plank highO2_0.1 (SPAdes) (version 2) | ecosystem: Environmental > Terrestrial > Deep subsurface > Rock core/Sediment ...
CAGTTGGTTCTTTGCGTGATGCTAGCGCGCAGATAGTTGAGGAGATAGCGTTTATGTCGGTCATGGCGCTCTACGATCATATCGCTTCAGTTGCCCAGCAGAGCCGAAAACCTCGCCAATAGCGTCTTTATCGTGCAAAATTATATATACTTAGGCGTTCTACACTGTTTAAAGCAAAATGCAAGAGTATAATTACGATGGAAGAAGGATATCAAATGCAGTCACCCGAGCAGAGAGTTCGGGAGGAAAAAGCGATTGTTCTAGACTTCTTGCCGCACGGTGATCCGTTAGATTCAAGGCCTTCTCATAAAAAGACTCCTCTTGTTCAGGCTATAGGCGTTTCTCATTTGGTTCTGTTGGAGCTTGTGCCTAAGCGTGATGTGTTCCTTCAGCCTCTTGCAGAGGTCTATATTGGCGAAGGCAAGCGCGACCAGATTCATCACATTGTTGGCAGGCTTACCGTCGATAAACTTACTGCTACTGGAAAGAACACTCTTGACTTCGTGCTTCACGATATAATAAAGAAAAACGAAGCTCGTTTCGTGGAGTTTTTCAACAAAAGTCAGCCGTTAACGACTCGGATGCACAGTTTGGAGCTTTTGCCGGGCTTAGGCAAGAAACATATGTGGGAATTGATTGAAAAGCGTGAAGAAAAGCCGTTTGAGAGCTTTGCTGATATAAAAGCTCGTGTTAAACTGATGCCTGACCCTGAAAAGATTGTTATGCGTCGTATTTTGCTAGAACTCAGTGGGGCAGAGAAGCACAGGGTTTTCGTGGACGTTTAAGACTCCTTGCACGTTATTCATGGCTCTTTCGCTACTAAGAAATTACTACACTTTATGCAAAGCTTTATATCAATTCATGGCTCAAGAACATCCAACACTCTTGGAGGGGTGATTGACTATGGCAGCAGTTATGGAAGGTAGATGTATGAAGTGCAAGAAGCAGGTGCCAATTAAGGACGCCAAAGAGACAATTATGAAGAATGGTATGAAAGCTCTTAAGGGCGTTTGCGGTACGTGCGGAACAAAAGTCTTCCGTATCCTTGGAAAGAAGTAGGAACACGAGTAATAGCCGGGGTGACCTATATGTCTGACGACGATTTCGACGACTTTGATGACGACGACAGCTCTGACGACGAGTAGTCCAAAGCTTTTTAAATACCTTTTTTTGTTCTATTTCTTTAATATGTAGTTTCAATTTACACTATGGCCAAATTTCCTTGTCAAAACGGCGAGCCTTGCAACCGCTGTGGCGGCTGCTGCAAGATCCGCGAGAATTTCAGGATGGATGTAGTTGACGAACTGACCATAAAGCAGAAAGTCTATGCGCGTACGCGAGTCATTTATTTGTATCCGATGAACCGTTACACTATCTCTCTTAGCCACGAGGAGAAAGCGCGTCTTGAACGTATAGCCAAAGAGCGCAGCGTCTCGATTTCAATTCTTCCAAAAAAAGTCATCTATGATGCTGTGAACGACAAAGCAGTGGTCTGGGACTGGTTCGTCGATCACGATATTTGTCCGTTCCTTAAGGGCGACAACGAGTGCACTATTTACGAGGACCGTCCTGAAATTTGCAGGATGTTTCCCGAGATAAAGAACGAGCAGATGTTTGAGATTCAGGAGTTCGTGAAAAATATTCCTGTTGTTGATTTACAATATGATGTTCTCGTCGAGCGTGCAAGAAAATCTCTTGAGTGTCAAGGAGTTTTGCCGATTTTTTGTAAATGAAAAAATTTAAATAGTATACACTTCTCTATACTGGTAAAGAGGTGTTATGCGTCACGTTCCGATAAGTATTTTGGCAATTGTCGCGGTGGTAGGTATCGCGACGCTTATGCTTTCAGTTTCTCTTCTTGATAGGCCAGCTCCTTTCGCGACAGTTTTTGTTGGACAGGCTGCGAGTTCACCATCTGACACTGTAATTGCGCGTCTTGAGGTCGGTGAGTATCTTGGCAATGAGGTTGAGAGTTTGACCGGCACACAGATTTCAGGTCTTCGTTCGGGGACAGTTCATGGAGCCGAGGGCAGGACAGACTACGTCCAGAGCCTTCGTTTCAGAGACCCTGGCACGTTCAATGGCGCAAGGATGGTGTTCGGCCAGCACGAGCTTGGCGATGTTACTGATTTTCTTGAATTCGAAGATGCTGTTTTCAAATACCAGATAGAATTTGGTTCAGGTCTTCAGAGCAACATAGAAGATAATTCTCTTCCTGATATTGAGGATGAGGATATAATGTTGCTCGGCGACACTTATAGTATTGTCGATTCTAATGTGAACACTGACAGCAATCGCGTTTCGCTCAAGCTTTTCGGAGGGTTTGGAAGCATTGAATTCACCGACGGCAATTACGCGGATGACAATTATTATAGTGGTGTCAAGGTGAACGGCCAGAGCATCGATGCGCTGGTGAAGATAAAGGCGACCGAGAGCAGTGATTTTCTTGTTATTTATTCTCTTCAGTACATTTTGAATGCGAACGCGAAGGAGGGAGGCGATCTTCAGGTTCTTCCGCTTCATTGTGTGCGCGAATTCCTCCAATATCCGTTGGGCATGCTCTCTCCTGATTTCGACATTTGTTACAAGGGCTTAGGCGGTTCTGGCGGGAACGTTGTTGTAAGCGGAATTTCAGGCAACGAGGTTCGCATCAGTCCAAGAGGAGATGACGAGTATGTTATGACTGCGACCAACACGAGGGGCCAAACTTATAACATTCCGCTGGCTCAGCTTCCGGGTTCATATGGTAATCGTGGCAGGAATTTTGTTTTTGTCGAGGCTGCGAATTCAGCTGCTCCTAACATCAACGTTGATGATTATTTCCTAGTCAATAGCAAGAATGATATTTCGGGTTCTTCGCACGTTCTGCGATATGATAGAAGGGAAGGCAATCAGCTTTATTTCGAGGACCTCGCGGGCAATTCTAGGACTGCGACGTTTGATTCAGTGACTGGAGAAGGCCAGCTTCTTGTCGGCGAAGGCACGTACGAGTTTGTTGTCGGAGCGGGTGATTCTCTTGCGATGGACCAGACTAATGATAACAGCATAAGCGGTGGCGAGGCGCGTTTCGTTTTCGCGGGCGGCTCAAGAGTTGATTTCGGTCCGGGTTTCACAATTACTATTACTACTCCTGAGCGTTTGTTCGATGAGGCGGTAGCTGATGAGAACACTCAGTTCAGCATTCTTTTCGGCGCTGAAATAGATTTGAATGTCCCATCGCCTCAGGGCGCTGTTTTCGAGCTTGAAAGCGTTGATGGCAGAAAGCAGGGTTTGACTCAATACGGAATTTTGTTCGATTGGGATACTGAGAGCGACAGCGACAGTTTGCGTCTTATAATGCCTGGTTCTTATTCGGGCGGTTCAAGCGGCGGCGCTGGCGCTGAAGTTTGGATAACTTTCGAGCGCGCGGCTTTGATGAAGCCGGGCCAGCAAGTGCCTTCTCCTGTTCAAAAGTGCGGTGATGGCTTGATAGTGGCTCCTGAATATTGCGATCCTCCTGCAAGTTTGTGCGCGACTCCGAATGTTTTCGAGCGCGGAACGTGTTCGAATGACTGCAAGACTTGTGTTGCAAAGCCTAAGGCTGCGTGCGGTAACAAGATTTTGGAAGTTGGCGAGCAGTGTGAAGTAGCTGCCGATTGCGCTGCAGGGCTTGTTTGCAATGGCTGCAAGTGTCAAGCTCCTGCTTGTGGCAACAAGATTATAGAGCCTGGTGAGCAGTGCGAGAGTGCGGCTGATTGTCCGACAGGTATGTCGTGCAATGGTTGCAAGTGTCAAGTTCCTACTTGCGCCATTGCGGGCAAGTGCCGTGTGTTTTCAGGTTGCGGCCTTGGTACTGATCAGTTGATGGCGGATGGTCAGGCGCAGGGTTGTGTTGACCCATACAAGGCTGCTGCAGAAGGTGTTCCTTATTGCGGAACTATGCCTATATCAAGGGGTAGTTTGAAGTGCAATTATATGGATGCGCAAACGAAATTGTCGTGCACCTGTCCTCCTGCTCCGATTTTGGAGGTTCCTTCGCCTGTAGAGAAGGTTTCGCTTTGGCAGAAGTTCACGGCTTGGCTGCGCCAGTTGTTCAAGGGGCCTTCCGCTCCTTCGCTTGAGATTCCAGCTCCTGCAGCGGGCGTGATTTGTTCTAATCCTGCGACGTGCAGGTTCTGGGACGCGAGTTGCGGTATGGGCTACGAGCCGCTTTATGTTGATGGAAAGTTCGTCCAGTGCGTAGATGTGTACGCTGCTGCGGGCAAGGGCATTCCTTATTGTTCTCATAAGCCTGTTACTCAGGAGTCTGCTTATTGCAATTATATGAGCAATGACTTGCGCGAGAAGCTTCCTTGCGTTTGCCGATGAGTCTTGAAGAATTTGTGCGTTCAGGGGGAGTTGTTTTCTATTCTAACGCGCGTATGCTTGATACGCATTTGAAAGATTTTGGAGATGGTGGTGAGCTTTTATGTTCTTATCTTTCTCGTCAGACAGGCAATGATTTGGTTGTTTCAGGAGCGTCGTTAAAATCCGCGTTGATGAATCCTGCACATCTTTTGGAGCTTGTCGATTTTCTTATTGGTGTCGCGTTTTATCGTGAGGAGCCGACGTTTTTCCACGTGAATGTTGATGTTGAGGCTCTTGAGTATCATTATCTTCGAAAGGAAGAGGATTGCGCGGTGAATCTTGCGGGTACTATCAAGATAGATATGGCAAAGTGGCTTTCTTCGCTTTCCGGCTTTGATTACGCGTGGAATGTTTGTCTTATCGATTCATTCAGTCGTATGGTTGGGACGGGGTTTGAATGGCCTAGAAGTGAGGAGGATTTCAAGGAGTGCGTCGCGAGCCATTCGGGCCAGTTCGTTGTCGGTTTGAAGGAGCAGATTCCAAGGTATCTTGGTTATTGTTCTTTCACCGAGGATGAGGATACTCGTATTGCGATAGAATTTGTGGTGAAAAGGTTTACTGCTTGATTATTCCGTAGCCGATGAGTCGCCATCGTTGTCCGAGGTTGCGTCCCATTGTGACGCGTGCGCCGGCTTGCGCGCATACTGGTTTTTTTAGAACGACTTTGATGGTGTTTTTGCCAAGCTCTTTTACTACTCCTACTGTCGCGGCTGCGTTGACGTTGAGCATTAGCACTTCTGCCATTTTGACCGGCTCGACTACGAGTTTGTCTTTTGCGCCGACTACTCTTTCAAGCAGGTGTGTTTCCAGTTTGAGTTCGTATCTTAGAGGCGGCAGCGTGCCGGGTAGTCCTGCGATTGAGCCTACTAGCTTGTCGCTTTTGACCACGCTCGGATCAAGCGAGGTCATGACTGCGATGCTTCCGCCGGGCACAACTTCGTGTGATTTTTGGCCTCCGGTCATTAGCGATACTATTTTTGCGCGAAGAGGCTTCCAGATTTTCTGGTTTTTCTCCTGAACTTCGTAGCCTGGGACTATTTCTATTTCTGCTCCTTCGATGAATTTTCCTTGTTTGAGCGCTCCTCCGAGCACTCCGCCGACTAGTTTGTCAGGGGTGTATCCTGGCTTGTTGATGTCAAAGCTTCGCGCGATGAACATTAGCGGGTTTGCGTCAAGGTCTCGTTTTGGAGTTGGAATGATTTCTTGGATTGTCTGGATGAGTACATCGAGGTTGATTGAGTGCAAGGCGCTCATTGGTATGATTGGCGCGTTTTCGAACTGCGTGCCTTTGAGGAACGTTTTGATTTCGTCGTAGTTTTTCTTGGCTTGCTCTTCTTTGACAAGGTCTATTTTGTTTTGTATTATGATGAGGTTTTTGATGCCCATTATTTCTAGGGCTTGCAGGTGTTCTCGTGTTTGCGGCTGCGGGCAGATTTCTGCCGCCGATACCAAAAGCAGCGCGCCGTCCATTATGTTGGCTCCGCATAGCATTGTTGCCATGAGGCTTTCGTGTCCGGGGGCGTCTACGAGCGAGATTCTGCGTAAAGGTTTCGCGTCATTTCCGCATTTTGGGCATTTTGGCTGTACGACATACGCGTCTGAGCCTTCGCAGGTTTGGCATTGGTAGAATGTGACATCCGCGTATCCTAGGCGGATTGTGATTCCTCGTTTTATCTCTTCGCTGTGGGTGTCTGTCCACTTGCCGGAGAGGGTTTGTACGAGTGTGGTTTTACCGTGGTCGACGTGGCCTATCATGCCTATGTTGACTTCAGGCTGGGCGTTTTCGCTCGTGTGAGCTTCTTCCGCCTTTTTCTTCTTCACCATGGCTTGGGTTTTGAGAGGTGGGTTTATAAATGTTACCCGAAGGGGTGAGCTCTCTGTATGCTTTTCTTAAGAAGCGGTATACGCGCGGGTCGATAGGTCTATCGCCTATGTTTTGGATGAGCGGTTGCGTGCTTGCGTTGAAATATGTCGGGTCGCGTGAGGAGAGTTCATCTAGTATCATTTGGAGCGTTCGCAGTTCATCTACTGGGTGCAGGGCGCGGTTGTCTTTTGGTATGAGTAGTTGTGATTGCGCGAATGGCTGTAGAAGTGGTTGGTCGCTCATGCTTAAATAGAGCGGCAGGATGTCTTTAAGGGAGTGGTAGAGATTTTTTACAGGTCTCCACCTTTCACTTTTGTGATCGAGGATGCTGTCGCGTGCACTTTGTGTTATGGTTTTGAACGCGTCGAGTTTTAGTTTCTCTTCGCATCGTCCTTCTGTCACGTCCAGCGTGTATAGTAGGTATGGGCAGGGCAAATGGTCTCCAAGAACACGCATTGTTAGATTTGCAGTTACGTATGGTGAATTCATTGAACGAGTTTTGTTAGTGTCTGTACAGCATTTAATAGTTTCTGTTGTGTGCGCGCTTCCACGTTCAATCTTACATAATCTTCTGTTTTGCTGATTCTCATGTTGAACCAGTAGTCGCCTGCGTCTACGCTAAGCCCGTCTATGCGTTTGGTGTGCATTTCTTTGTGCGCAAGTTCTACTCGTTTGAGGACTGCTTGTTTGTTTTTGACTCTGAAGTTGAGTTCTTCGCTTGTGGCGTATCTTTGATACGGCTTGATTAGTTCGCTCATCTTTTTGCTGCTTTTCGATAATATTTTGAGCATCAGCAGCGCGGCTATGTCCGCGCTGTCTGCGTATTTGAATTTTTTGAAGTAGAAATGGCCTGTTATTTCGGCTGCGACAACTGATTTGTGTTTTTTCATCGTGCGCGGAATTTCAGTGTGTCCGATCGGCGATGGGTGCGCTTTGAATCCAAGTTCGCTCGCGGCGTCTTTTACTATTTTGCTGCAGTTTACAGTGTAGACTAGGCTTTCACCTTTTTTCATTAGTTCCTTGGCGAATAGTATTTCTATGATTTCGGGCCGTATTCTGTTTCCTTTTTCGTCAATGAAGTATGCTCTATCGCAGTCGCCGTCGTACGCGATTCCTATGTCGTATCTGCCTTTGCGCATGGCCCGCTCAAGGTCTTTTGTGTTTTCTGGTATTGCTGGATTAGGCGTGTGGTTTGGAAAAGTGCCGTCGAGTTCTGCGTATAGTAGTTCGTATTTGATTGGCAGTCCCTTTAGAAGTTCAGGAACGACGTATCCTGCCATTGCGTTTCCGCAGTCGATTAGCGCGCGTATTGGCTTGTATCGTCCGCGAACAAACGCTCGCACGTATTTGACGTAATCTTTTAGCAGGTGTCCTGGTTTTACAGTTCCTTTCGTTCTAGGTAGAGGATAATGGCATTTGTCAAGGAGTTTTTCGATTCGCCCAAGTCCGTTGTGTTCGCCGATGGGTTCTACTCCTTTGCGCGTGATTTTTATTCCATTATATTTGGCGGGGTTGTGCGATGCTGTGACCATTAGCGCGTGCTGTTTTTGAGATGCGAAATACGCCATTGGCGTGTTGCAGTATCCTATGTCGGTCACGTGGCATCCTTGGTCGGCAAGGCCGTAGATTAGTGATTTTTTGAGGGCGAGGCTTGATGTTCTGCAGTCGCGTCCTACGATTACGTTTTTTGCTTTTAGAAAGAGCGCTATTGCCCGTCCTGCGCGGTATGCTAATTCTTCGTTGACTTCGTCAGGATAGACGCCTCTTATGTCGTAGGCGAATCGTCCCATTGTTAGCCTTTGAATGCTGTTTCAGTGGCGCCTAGCAGGCTGACTCGTCCGCCGGATGGCGTTGGCGTTTGCGGTGAGATGAGGACTGGTTTTTTGCCTTTGAATGATGTGAGGAGGACTCCGTCGCTTTCAATTCCTTGCACTTCTGTTGGTTTGAGGTTGCAGAGTACGATTGTTTGTTTTCCGATTAGATGTTCCATTTTGTGGCTGTCGGCGAGCTTGGCTACAACTTGCATGTCTTCATCTGCTGCTGCGCAGTCCAGCCCTAGAACATAAAGCGATTTGTTCTTTGGGTGTTTAACGATGCGTACTATCGTCGCGATTCTAAGCTGCAGTTTTTGGAAGTAGCTCGCAGGGATTTTCTTGTAAGCGCCTATATCTGTCTTGATTGCCATTGATATCACCTTTTTATGATGTTTTAGTGTGATGAACTTTAAAAAAGTTGTGTGGGAACACTGTTGATTGATTGTCGATTAGTTATTTTTTAAGTATTTTTTGGAATAGAAGTAATGATAGGAGTGATACTGGCAAAGATATGATTGCGGTTTCTGGGCTGAGCGATTGTGTTGCGAATAGAATTATGACGCTGACAAGGGCGAGCACTAAGCTCCAGAACACTGCATTTTCTTTGAGTTTCCAATATAGTGAGCCAAAAACGACGGGAAATAATGCAAGATTAAGGCTGGCAAGAGAAAATCCCAGTGACAAGATATCTTGATAGATGATGCCGGTGATTACTGCGAGAACGATAAAAAAGACCATGGAAACGCGGGTCAGTTTTTTCATCGATTCTTCGCTGTATCGTTTAGTGTAGTTTTTTATGTCGCGTGTAAATATTGATGAAACCACAAATGTGACTGTATCAGATGATGATAGTGCGACAGCGTATAGCAGCACCATGCCGAATTCTTTGAGTCCGAATGGGAGAAGGTGTGAAAATCCTGTGACGAGTGCGTCTTCAGGCAGTATGTTTGGGAAGGCTTGTTTTGTGGCAAGACCTACGATGCTGATGATGGTTGCAAGAGCTGGGAGGATGATGGTGACGTAGCTCAGGCCTCGTTTTAGGTTTTTTTCGTCTTTTGTCGCAAAAATTCGCTGCCATACATCCGGTGCGACCATTATTCCAAGGCCTGCGATTAGGAGGAAGCCTACAATGTTGCCGGCGCCAAGAGTGCCAAGATTGAATTCTGATGCGGGAATGTGTGTTTTACCTAAAAGAAAAATTCCAACGGAAAGGCTAAGCACAAACATTATGATGAGTTGGAAGAAATCAGTGTGAACTACTGCTTTGAAGCCTGCAAGCAAAAGATAGGTAAGAACGATTGCTCCGCCGATGGCAACGGCAAGAGAGTACTTTAGCGGAAAAATGGCCGATAATACTTTGCCGCTGATGACTAAATTGACGACTAGGAGTAAGAAGAATTGAAGGACGAGGAGCAGTGAGAACATAAGGCCGTTTTTCTTGCCGAATATTTTAAAGAAGTACTCTGGCATCGAATATACTTTTAGCTCGTCTGCTTTGTGTTTGATTATTCCTGCATATTTTCTTAAGAGGAGAAAGCCGATTGCAAGGCCGATGAACAGCCAGATTGCTGAAAATCCATATTGATAGACGTAGGCAAGGTAGATTGCGAGGACAGAGCCGTCAAAGAAGCTTGCGCTCATTGTTGCGGCGACTTGAAACCCTGCAACACTGCGGTTTGCGAGCATGAAATCTTCTTCGCTTGATTTTCTTGCAGAAATGATGCCTATTGCCAAAAGGATTGCGATGTAGATTAAGAAAAAAATGATGGTCAGCGTGAGGGGAGTCATTTTTAATTTTGTAATGATTGATAAGGTTGATAAATGTTTTGGACGAGAATGTTTAAATATAGAACATTCATTTGTTTATTTCATGGAAAAAAGCGGTGTTGAGAAGAAGGCTGTTGATAAGAAGAAATTCCTGTTCGTGTCTGAAGAAGCGCTGATAGGAGACCTTGCTTGGCAGGTTAAGCAGGAAGGCCATGATGTGAAATATTTTATCGGCGAGAAGGCGCAAAAAGATGTCTGTGATGGTTTTGTTGAGAAGATAGATGATTGGAAGCAGTTCAAGGATTGGGCGGATGTCATAGTTTTTGATGATGTGTTTTTTGGCGAAGCAGCTGATAAATTGCGAAAGGAAGGCAAGGCTGTCATCGGGGGCTCCGCGTATACTGATAAGCTTGAGGAGGATCGCGAGTTCGGCCAAGCTGAGCTTAAGAAGGTCGGCGTGAACGTGCTTCCGCATTGGGATTTCGAGGATTTTGATCAGGCTATTGATTTTGTGAAGAAAAATCCCGGTCGATACGTTCTAAAACCGACGAGTAAGACTGGTGAGAAGGAGCTTTTGTACGTCGGTCAGGAGGAAGACGGCAAGGATGTGCTTCAAGTTCTTGAGTTGTACAAAAAGGCGTGGTCAAAGAAGATTACTGGCTTTCAGCTGCAAAAGTACGCGAGCGGTGTTGAAGTGGCGGTTGGCGCGTTTTTCAACGGTGTTGATTTCATCAGTCCGATTAATGTTAATTTTGAGCACAAGAGGATGTTTCCAGGAGACATAGGGCCGTCTACTGGAGAGATGGGAACTTCTTGTTATTGGGCTCCGTCTAATCGTATATTCAATGAAACGCTCGTGAAAGTATTGCCGATGCTGCGCGAGTCTGGCTACGTGGGCTACGTTGACCTTAATTGCATTGTGAATAATAAGGGCATTCATCCGTTGGAGTTCACCACTCGTTTTGGTTATCCGACTATAAGTTTGCATATCGAGGGGGTGACCTCTCAGTGGGGCGAGTTTTTGCACGCGCTTGCGAATAAGAAGCCTTTTGATTTGAAGACGAAAAAGGGTTTTCAGGTGTGCGTTGTCGTTGCGGTTCCTCCGTTCCCGTTCTATGATATTGCCGCGTTCAAGAAGTATTCAGAGGATGCGACTATAATGTTCAGGAAGAAGATTGATGATGGTTTGCATTTGGGTGATGTCAAGCTTGTTGAGGGCGATTGGCGTTTGGCGGGCTATTCTGGTTATGCTCTTGTCGTGACAGGTTCAGGCCCCACGATGGATGATGCGAGAAAGCAGGTGTATCAGCGTGTTCGTAACATTATGATTCCGAATATGTTTTATCGAACTGATATAGGTGTTCGCTGGTTTACTGATTCTGACAGGCTCCACACGTGGGGGTACTTGTCCTGATGGTAACTTACACGAGGATGATTGGTGAATTGATAAGTTTTGAGGCTCTTGATAATTTGCAGTTGGAGGGTTTTTTGTGCGAGTCTCCCGGGGCGAAGACTTGCATCATTCATATCCACGGAATGACGGATAATTTTGTGGGGCTAAGCTTGGTTGATAGCATTATGGGCGCTGCGATTTCGAACGGTATTTCTTTTTTCACTATAAATACTAGGGGTATGGGTTCTATCACTGCTTTTCACCGCTTAAGGCATCACATTATCGCTCGAACTATCGGAACGTCTTTTGAGAATTTTAAGGAGTGTGTTTTTGACATTCACGCGGCTATAAGGGTGCTTCGCGCAAGGGGTTATAGGAAGTTCATTCTTTCAGGCCACAGCACTGGCTGTCAGAAGGTGGCGTATTATCAGGCGCGCAAGAACGCGCGCAATGTCAAAGGAATAATTCTTCTTGGTCCTGCGGATGATACGAATTATCAGGTGAAAAGGCTTGGCAGGCGCGCGTTTAATGCGCATCTTGAGGTCGCAAGGAAACTTGTGCGCTCAGGCAAGGGTAAGGAGATTTTGCCTTTTGAGGTTGAGCCTACGTATTTTTGCGCGAAGCGTTATTATGAGATTTATCGTCCGGGAAGCATTGAGGGTAATTTGTTCAATTATGAGGGTTCGATGAAGATGGTGTCTAAAATCAAGGTTCCGGTGCTGAGTTTGTTTGGAGAGAAGGAGGAGTTCGCGGC
>Ga0209542_10017020_pt1 | contig 11977 bp, 10 predicted proteins | sample RifCSPhighO2_01_FD_184028 | JGI IMG/M metagenome (GOLD analysis project Ga0209542, IMG submission 184028) | Soil microbial communities from Rifle, Colorado - Rifle CSP2_plank highO2_0.1 (SPAdes) (version 2) | ecosystem: Environmental > Terrestrial > Deep subsurface > Rock core/Sediment ...
GTCATCAATATCCGAAAGAAATTCCGACGGAGTATTGACTTGTTTTGCGCCAAAAATCGTTCGTATCGCCGTATGAGAAAGAAATAATTTTTCTTTGGCGCGCGTAAGGGCGACATAAAAAAGTCGACGCTCCTCCTCTTCGCGCCCACTTGCATCCTCATCCCTTCCCATTCCATGGTGCGGGAACAGATCCTGTTCAAGGCCGGTAATGAATACAAACCTGAATTCAAGTCCCTTTGCGGCATGTACGGTCATAAGTTTTACCGCATTCTCGTTTTTCATAAGACTGTCTTGATCTGTCGCAAGTGCTACATCCGCAAGAAGTTTTTCAATACCCTCCTCCGGAGAGAGAATGTCATATTTGGTCGCAAGGGTTACCAGTTCTTTAAGGTTCTCCAAGCGTTCAGTATCCTCTTCTGTTCCTCCTTTGTATAATTTTTCAATCCCGCTCTCTCGCAGGATAAACTTAATAAGGAAGGATGTTTTTTCTGTGGAAATTTTTTCTCGTATCGCTGAGAGGATTTTTTTCCACTGCATCACGCGTTCTCGTGCGGCAGGAGAAAGACTTTCTTCCTCGTGAGCAAGAACTTTTGTCAATGTCACCTTGCCGATGCCGCGCGGCGGAACATTGATAATGCGTTTTATATCAAAAAAACTTTCTTGGTTGAGCGCGGCTTTGATATACGAGATAACATCTTTCACTTCTTTACGTTCAAAAAATCTCACCCCCAGCACCTGGTGTGGAATAGCAAGAGATAAAAATGCTTCTTCCAAAACACGCGATTGAAAGTTCGCACGATAGAGTACCGCAATATCCCGCGGAGGAACTCCTTCCTTGACAAGCTCCGCGGATCTTCCTGCGACAAAGCGCGACTCCTCATTCTCGTCGTACGCGCCGAACACGGTAATTTTTGCCCCCTCGCTGTTCTTGGTGAAAAGATTTTTCTCTTTTCGCTCCTTATTCTTTCTGATGATGGTATTTGCCGCCGAAAGTATGTTTTGCGTGGAGCGATAATTCTCTTCAAGGAGTATCACGCGTGCGCCGGGGTAATCTTTTTCAAAACTCAAAATATTTTTAATGTTGGCTCCGCGCCAGCTGTAAATGGTTTGATCCGCGTCTCCAACGACACAAATATTTTGGTGTTTCTCCGCAAGGAGGCGCGAAAGTTCATACTGCGACTCATTGGTATCCTGGTATTCATCAATATGTATATATCGCCATCGGTTTTGATAATATGAGCGCACCGCCTCGTGTTCCTGTAAAAGTTTTGCCGGCTTTAAAATGAGATCGTCAAAATCAAGCGCCTTCTGTTCCGCAAGAAGTTTTTCATATCGAAGCCAGACCGAAGCAAGGATCTTCGGAAAGTAATCATTCCCCGCGTCCGCCGCATATTCATCTGCCGTTATGAGATCACCCTTTTTTCTCGAGATTATATTTAAAAGACGTCCCGGTTCAAATTGCTTCGGATCAAGACCCTGCGTCGCAAGCGCTTCACGGATAAGCGAGAGAGAATCACTTCTGTCGTAAATAGAAAAACGACGCGGAATTCCCATTACTTCTCCGTGTTCTCTCAATATATGTACGCCAAGCGCGTGAAACGTGCTCATGAAGGGACGTTCGTCGTGTGATGTTCCTGTTGCACGCTCCGTTTCTTCAAGAAGAGAGGATATGCGCTCAAACATTTCCTGCGATGCCTTGTTGGTGAATGTGATAGCAAGAATCTGTGATGGTGAAACGCCTGTTTTAATAAGGGTGATGATGCGATGGGTAAGGGTTTTGGTTTTTCCCGCCCCCGCCCCCGCGATGATCAAAAGGGGTCCTTCTTTGTGAAGTGCGGCTTGTTTTTGCGCGGGATTGAGTTCGTCGAGATGCATGGTGTGGATACTATAACAGGCAGTGAGGGAGAAATGAAGACTCGTATTCATTTCAACCGAGCGAACCTGCTATATTCATATATAACAGGCAGTGCGGGATAAATGAAGACTCGTATTCATTTCAACCGAGCGAACCTGATGCATGAAGACATAACACAAGGCGAAGAGAGCAGAACATAAGGCGTGTAACGTGAAATATAAAATAAACACAAAACGAGTAACGTGTAACAAATAACTCAAAAACTGTGAGAGTAAAACAAAAAGAAGAGCATAAGCTCCCCCTAGTGTCATTTATCGCATCGGAGTATTTCTTTATTACCCTTATATCGCAGCAGCAAGTTCCTTGAATTCCTGAACGCTTTTAGAGACCTCCCCTTTAACAAAATTATCAAAATCGGGAATTTGACCGTTGAGGAATGTTTTCATCCGTTCACTATCGCCCGCTTGGCTAATGGAGTCGAATTCCTGTCGCGCTTCGGGTGAAATTTTTTCAACAATAGAAACGGTAATCCTTCTCAAAATATTTTCACCAAGACGCGCAACAACTTCATCTTGAACTTCGCGGGGAAGGCCTTCAAGTCCCAAGTCTTTGATGAGTGAATTGTTTAAATCGGTTTGGTCCATCATGTTATTTTTTATTTGCTTGCAATCACTTGTATTGCTCGGTGAATAAATTGGTCAATCGTTTCAGTTTCTTTTGGCGCAAGCCCCGTTCTTTCTGTGAGCATATTCATATACCACTTTATCTTATCAACTGCGCTAAAAGAATCTATCCCAAACTTAATCACACCCCCCTCTTCTCCCAAAACCCCCCCTTCAAATTTTTTAGTCATAACTTCGGTGACCGTTCGATCCTTCAAATCAAGCCAATCCACTGAGCGTTCTCCGTTGGTTCCCAGAAATCCATATCCGAAGAGCCCCTTTGAGCCGAACATTGTTTGTATGTTTGCGCGGAAAATCTGCTCTGTCTTCATCGAAATTGCTTCCGCTGTTTCCATGTCTTTCCTGATATTGTTAAGATTCTCGGAAAGAGATTCTGTATCTGAAGCAGGAGAATGTTCGTTAAGGATTTTATCGGCTGTTTCTGTGGTGAGCTGTTCGTCGGGGTGTTCCATTTGCCACTCCAAAAGTTTTTCGTTATTCGCTTCGATGGTTGAAACTTCCGTGGCGGCGAGTCCTTCCGCACGCTCAAGAATGTTTGTTTCAACACCCCCGACAGAAATTTTTGTGTTTTCAAGAATAGCGTGTATTTTTTCCATATTAAGAACGTCTCCGGTGGTGAGGTTGTCCACGTTTCCACTGGCGATGCCATAACTTGTCGGATCTTTTCTTATCTGTTCAATAATATTTGCGATTGCGTTTGATTGTTTTCCTTCTCCGTCAAGTTTTTGAATCTCCGGAAATTTTTCTTTTAGAATGTTCCAAAGTTTTTCATCGTCATCAACGGTATACGATGGTTTTATAAGCGATTCGCCTTTGAGCGCTTCCCGCACGCTTCCTACTTTTTCCGTGTATTGGGTATCCATCGGCGTTTCCACAGATTCTTTTAGGTGTTCTGCCGGGATTTCTTGTGCTGTTTCGGGTGTCGTGAGAGCTTCTGTCGTCCGTTCTCCGCTGTTGCTCAAAAATTCCCCAAGAAGTTTTCCTCCCAGAATTACTCCGCTACCGGCGAGGATGCCCAACACCGCATTCATGCGAATTCCTAAAATTTTCTCCTCCCCTTCATTATGTGCGATAGATCTTTTGGTGAGTACTCCCTCTACGGTGGCAGCTACCGCGAGACCTCCCAATAAACGTTGAAATCCTGATCCGGTAAATGCGGCCGTTGCTATCATTACGGCCCCAGCTCCGCCCGATGCGGCAAGTGCGCTTGCTCCTCCTATAAGGAATGCAGATGCAATAAGTTTCTTTTTAAGCGATACATTGCGATACCAACTACCAATTTTTAATGCACGTTCTAGAACCCAAGGATCCTTTTCTTTTTCGAGTGCCTCAGTATTCTTTTCAAAATTTTCCAGCCCAGAAAACATTTTTTCAATTCGCTGTCGTCCTTCTGGTGTTGCGCCGATCGCGTTCAGCAGGCGCTCTGCCCGCGCTGGGTCTTCCGTGGCAATTCTCTCCATTGCGATATCGTATGCGGTTTTCAGTTTTTCTTCGAGTGTTGGTTTCGTTATACTTTGTTCCTTCTGTGGGCGGTTCCATTGATTCATTTTCCACTGTTTCAACGGGGGTAACAGAAACAATTTCTTCGGGGGCAATTTCTCCAACGGCTTTTACATGTGTCGCAACATCAGGAACTGCCGCCGATCTTTTGTTCATCTTTCTTTGTTGCTGTTCCTCTGTGGGTAATTGTGATTTTTTACCTTCTCCTAGACGCTCATTAATAATTTTTTTAGTTAACGTAGCTTCTGTTTTATCTTGGGTATTTTGATCTTTGAGCTGTTCAACTGCCCATTCAAGCTTCTCCCTCAGTTTTTCGGGTGGCGTGTTCCCGACGTCGGCCTTAATACGCTCCTCATTAAAATGGTGGATTCGTTGATTGACTTCATGGATTATCTTGAGAGGTTCTGTCGCGCTTTTTGTGTGGTCTCTTATTTCTGCAAGCGCTTTTTCCTTTTTTTCTGTTAACACCCGCATTTCTTCTTGTATTGGGTCAAGAACAGGATCAATAACCGAAACCATATTTTCTTTGACCCCCAGTTCACCCAAGGACTGCTGGTCAATCGAAGAAGTTTCAGTGGTGGTTAATGTAGGATTCTCTGGTGATGAGATTTCGATATCATGTGCGCGCTCAATACCAAGAGACTCTTCAATAGATGCAACCTGCTTTTTAAGTGATTGTAAAAATACTTCATCGCCCTCTTCCCCACCTTCTTCTTGGGGAGAGAATTCCCCCCGCGCCATCTTTGTCTCAAGGTCATTTAATTGGTTTTTTACAATGAAAAGTTCTTCTTCAAGGGCACCCCTTTCTTTTTCTAGGAGTGTATTATTAGGTAATTCATTATGGATCTTTTCTGTGGTGGTTGTTGGGGGTTTTTCAATCGTCATGTTAGACATTGTATCACTAGAAGGTTTTAGTGCGTTGTTTTGTATCTGTCCCACTATAAATTCACCGGCGACCAGACCAACCTCATTTCCCAACTTTCGGTGACCATCCCTCGTTCGCTCAAAAGGGAACTCTTTGACCGATGCTTCAGTTTTCTCACTCTCGTTTTTAATAGCACCCACCTCTTTTAGGGTTCCTATTACGTTTTTTTCATCTCTAGATCCATATTCTCTAACAAGTTTTTGAAAAGCCGCTTCCATGGTAGTTCTCTCACCCCCCATGATAGGTTTCACTCGGTTTTCACCCCCCTGGTTACCCCCTGAGGTCCTAATAGACTCACTCATACTCACTATTGTATCAGATTTTTATCAGAAACTCTCACAAAATAATGGTATTTAACACAATAAATCTGTATTTTTGTCAAAAAATGGGTTATCCCCACGGGTGGATAACCTTCGTTGACTTTCGACCCTCATTCTAGTATGCTTGACACATCGGTAGGAATAGGTTGTAAAACGTTAGAAATCAGGAATTTATCGGCAGCGGGAAGAATTTACTGAACTACCCCATAAACTTAGGCTTATTTATACTCAACAACAAGATCCTGGCTCATCCATTTCGCTCAAGACCCAGGTGACAAACTTTTTAATGAATCGGCTTTTAGTCAAAAAGTCAGTTTTTCTGTTTTTTGCTATTTCCCTCCTTGTGATTCCGGCATCCTATGTAAATGCCGGACTTCTTTCATTTTTAGGGGGTATTTTAGGAAAAAGTACGCCTATTAATACTCAAGAAGTATCCCAAGACTACACCAACAATCAAAGCGAGGGTCTTCTTCAGGCGGTGGTCAATGTAAACCCAAAGCTTGCAATCGGCGGTGGCGATATCCAGTTTGAAGGTAATGCCGCCCTTCGCGTCGAACCAAACCCATCGGGAACTATTTCAAGCGAAAACGAGTTTTCTTCAGGAGGAGATCAATTGAGTATTTATGTCGTTCGTAGTGGGGACACAATATCTCAAATAGCGGAGATGTTTAACGTTTCCGTAAATACCGTTATGTGGTCAAACGATATTCCTCGTGGGGGCACAATTCACGAGGGTGAAACCTTAGTGATTCTCCCTATTTCGGGCGTGAAGCATACAATTACCAAAGGAGAAACCGTCGCATCGATTGCAAAAAAATACGGAGGTGATGCGGAAGAAATAATGAACTTCAATAACCTTAAAGAAGGAACGCTTACGGCGGGAATGAATATCATTGTTCCTAATGGCGCGCTTGCAACACCGGCACCAGCAGTCCCCCGTGCCACCACGCGAGGAACAAGCGGTCCCGCATATTCTGGATACTATCTGTATCCGCTTTCGGTTGGTGTAAAATCACAAGGCATTCATGGATATAACGGTGTTGATTTAGCAGCACCAACTGGAACGCCCGTATATGCTTCTGCAAGTGGGGATGTGACGGTAAGCAAATTCCGAGAAGGAAACCCGTGGTTTGGTGGCTATGGTAACTACATTGTTGTGTCACACGATAACGGAACCCAGACCCTGTATGCGCACTTAAGCGGCGTGGTTGTTTCGGAAGGGTGGCGTGTGGTTAAGGGGCAGGTTATCGGATATGTGGGATCAACTGGACGGTCAACAGGTTCACACTTGCACTTCGAAGTGCGTGGAGCACAGAATCCGTTCAGATAGGGTCTTTTTAAATATTGAAGTTAGGAGTCTAGACAATATGTTCAAATCACAAAATCCCCGCGAGGGGATTTTGTGATTTGATGAGCGGGAACTCTTACCGTTAATTCATTGCTGTGTATACAATATTTATGCTGTCATTCCACTTTCTTTCGGGCGGTATTGAATTGCTTCAAGGATATGGCGGTCTTCAACCTCAAATGCGCCCTCAAGGTCTGCTATTGTACGGGCAATTTTCATAAGTCTATGATATGTGCGTCCAGAGAACCCGAATCTTTCAGCGGATGCATTAAGAATTTGTTTAGGTTTTTCCGGAAGTATGACGTGCCGCTCAAGATCTTTTGTGTTCATTTCGCTATTGAGGCGTATTTTTCTTGGGTGCTTATTAAATCTTTTTTCTTGGAATTTTCGCGCGCGAAGCACCTTACCCTTCATAATCGTTCCCTCTTCCAAATCCCCCTTCTCGGATAATTTTTTGTGGTCAATGCGGCCAACTGGGATCCACATATCGATTCGGTCTGCGATGGGGCCGGAAATTTTTCTCTGATAGCGAATAAGCGGTCCTGGGAGGCACACGCATTGCTTTTCACTCCCAAAATTGCCACATGGACATGGATTGAGCGCGGCAATCAAAATAAAACTTGCCGGGAATACCTCGCTTCCTCGCGCACGCGAGATGCTTATAATGTTATCCTCAAGCGGTTGCCGGAGCGCCTCGATGACACGCGTTTCAAATAGTGGAAATTCATCAAGAAACAAAACTCCCCGATGCGCGAGCGTTACTTCACCTGGTCTCGGAAACGTACCGCCACCCACCATGGAAACATACGAAGCGGTATGATGCGGAGAACGAAATGGCGGATATGTTACCAGGTCGCTCGTGAGTGCTCCGGCAACGGAATGAATGCCCGTTACCTCGAGTACTTCGTCAAACAGAAGCGGAGGAAGTATAGAAGAGAACGCTTTTGCAAGCATGGTCTTTCCTGTCCCTGGCGGTCCCCAAAGTGCGATATTGTGTCCCCCCGCGGCGGCAATTTCAAGGCCTCGTTTTGCAGTCTCTTGTCCCTTGATGTCGGAAAAATCAATATGATGAGGTGGGCGTTCTCCTGACACTGTGCGGTGTGGGGTCGGGGATATCTTTTTATGTTGAGTGGTGTCTTTTGGAGACTTTTCATTCAAATGTTCTATGATTTCTCGAAGATTTGACGCGCCCAATATGGAAATACCTTCAATAAGAGATGCTTCGCCAATATTCTCTTTAGGGACATATATTTCCGTAAATCCGGAACGTTTTGCCTTATCAACAAGAACAAGTGTTCCCTTGATAGGACGAAGCTCGCCATCTAGGGAAAGTTCTCCAAGGAAAAGTTTTTTCTTCGGATTGAATGAAAGGTCTCCCGAAGCAAGGAGATATGCAAGCGAAATAGGTAAATCAAAAAGAGGCCCCTCCTTTTTAATATTTGCGGGAGCAAGAGAAATGACCACTTTTTGGTTTTTATGTTTGGGAGACTTAAATCCCGAGTTCTTTATTGCTGAACTTACGCGATCGCGAGATTCCTCGACTGCCTTGTCGGGGAGTCCTACGGTAGTAAAAGAATGGAGTCCTTTTGACAGGTCCACCTCAACATCAATAATCTGCGCGTTGAGACCGATGGTTTGTGCCGAGTAAACTTTCGCAAAGGACATCCCGATAGAAATTTAAGATAATAATTTCTGGTTTGAATAATGCTGAAACAGATTCGCACTTTTTCTGCGGTTGTGTGGCATGCGTTGGATTTCTCACGGGACAAGTCCCGATAGAAATTACGCTTAGGTTCCGTTAGTCGTTCAGATGCTTCATGCAGGTGCGTGCGGCGGGGTTTGCTTCAAGGCGCGCTTGTTCAATCGGCTCACCACCTTTCTCGCATATCCCATACGTTCCCTTCTTTATTCTCTCCAGTGCGTGGTTGATGCTCCCGAGGCGGTTCTCAAGTTCTGCTTCAACAGCAGACCTACCCTCAAATTCTTCCATTTGTTCCGCAACTTCCGTTTTGTCCGCGGGCATAACGTCAATCGGTGATGGCGTAGCCTCCCAGTCTTTTGGGTTGTCCGGGTTTACTCGTCCCACACTCTTAAGTTCGGTCTCAATACGGCTTTTTTCCTTCTCTAATTTTTCTTTAAAGTGGTCTGTATTGATTTCTTCGTGTTTAGGCATAGTGGCTATATGATATCAGACAAGTCGTAGAGCGCAAAACGTGTAGCGTAGAACACCGACAAGCTTTCTTCTTTGGTATAAAAAATAGAGGGTTCCGCAAGGAACCCTCTTAATATTTAAATGAATCAATACAGCTTATTTAAATCAACCTGTTGCCATGGTGTCCACTGGCCAAGGTCAAGATCATAATAACTTGTGTACCGCACCAACCGGTTAGATTTGAGTGTCGCTTGATTTGCGTACGCAATGCGACCGTCGGAAAGATTAAATCCCATGTAGTGAAGTTCCCATGAGGGATCCCAATTCGGATCGTACCCATATGGGTTGTTTCCATCCATATTTACAGACGCAAACCTCGGGTCATTTTCCACCGCGTGAATCATGTCAAGCCGCGCGCGGTCTTGCTGAAAATTATTCTTAGGACGCAAGATAAATAATGTGGCTCCATTTACCATGGGCATCCATGCGTACCACTGCGTATTTGAGAAAAAGAGAGTGTTTAAAGGAGGCCAGGTCCATGCACTCCCGTTCCATTCTGGAATTCCATACGTTGCCATCTATCCGGCGTTGATTGCATTTTGAAGCGATTTGCGCTCCCCGTTGTACTCCATATACGCAATGGACGAAGGAGCATTCCCTGTCATTTGAAACACTGTCCATTGTCCCGCCGTTCCCCCGAATGTTATCGGATCACTTCGGTCATCCACAATAAGCGATGGCGCGCGATACTTGAGCGCGTGGGTGATGATAAGCGGGTTTTGGTAGGGGTTTATCCCGAGTGGAATTGTTGAGTCAGTCTGTGTCTCCCAGTGAAGATGCGCCCAGACCGTCCCAGTTTTTCCAAGATAAGCAACCGTTTGTCCTTTTGTAACAGTGCTTCCAGTACCAGACCCAGACCACGTAATACCAGACGCTATACCCTGAAGATGTAACAAGACACTATCAAATGTCATAACTCCATTCTGAGCAAGTGCATAAGGAAACGAGTGTCTGATATAGAGTCTTTTTCCTTGACCATTAACGGTACCCACATTGTCGAGGAAGACAACCTTACCATCTCCAATCGCGAGCAGCGGCGCTCCCTCATCGGAATTACCATCGCAAGTGCCCGGCTGGCCATTCCAATCTTCTCCCATGTGGTATTTCCCAACCGCGGAATAATACTGCATGTGATACTGATGTGAATTTGGATCACCATATGGAACCCATCCAGAACTACCACATGCTGGCCACGTCCGGTTTACGTTATACGGCAATCCGAACGGTCCAGCAGATGGGCCAACAGAAGTGATGGGATCAGCGTGTGCAATACAGACAAAACCGCTCGCGAGAGCGGTGCCCAACAGAAACAATCTCAAGTTCATTTTATAATCTCCTGTATTGATGTATGACGAAGAACTACTATCGGTTGTTAATCAACCGCCTTTGCCATGATAGCATAACCTCTGTTTTTTTTTGCAACTTTTGGTTATTTGATGAGTTTGAAAGATGAGATGATCCCTTGGAATATTTTCTTGTGCTCTTCGGGTATTTCAGTAAAAACAATTTCATACGCATGTTCCCCATTACCTGCAAAGTATGCTCGGCTATAATGAAACAGATATCCACGTTTGTCACCCTTATTGGCAATTAAGAAAAATAGACTTGTGTTGTTAACGGGGATAACCCCAATGGTATCACTTGGTGATTTGTTTAAATCGCTATACATCTTAAACATGGTATCAACATTTTTATCATACACATAAATGTTCATACCAATTTTTGCTGTCCGCATTGCAATATCAACCCTTCCGAGGTGCCAATTAAGATAAAAACCAAATTCATACATTTCTTTCATTTCAGAAGCTCGTATATCTGAAACACTAACAATATTCTTCGGATATCTCACCTCAAACCCGAATTCTTCATTTCGATACGTCTCCCAATCGCTCGTATCAAGATTGTTGTCGGGAAACGAAAGCTCTTCATACTCGCCCGCAGGAATTTTCTCAACCCCTTGCAGTGGCGTTGCCGGGTTAATTGGGGGATTTTTAGTGCCGTTTTTGCTTAAAAAGAAAAAGGCAAGTGTTGCAACCACCAAGACTACAACGACAATCAAAACAATATTTTTTTTAGAATTCATAAGCACAATTTATCACAAGAAAAAAACTGGAGCAAATTGGTTTACGGAAAAAGGTCTATTGCACCACCTGTTTCGGCTGATTGATGAGTGAAAGGACGTCGCCAAATGTATTTCTATCCGGAGCGATGAGGATAGTATTTCTATCTACAAACGAATAGACAAGAACCGGTTCGCGAGAGCGGTCAAGGAGTGCGCGAGTGTCCTTGTTTTGTATAACGATATCTCTCCACCCTTGCGTATCTTCTCCGCGTATATGGAGGAGTGGTCCTACGTCTTCAGGCATGGTTTTTTCCCACGCGAGCATCCCAGCAAGGGATGTTTCAAATGAATTTGTTTTTAAAATAAAAAATAGGTGTCCAGTCTTCGCAACGTCATAATAGATACCTATCATGAACGATGGCATAAGGGAGCGGGTAAGAATCTCGGGAGCGCTCTTTATAAAAAAAGAAAAGAATGTTTGTGCCGAAATAACCTCTTTTCCAAGGGAAACTCCTTCTATGGGCTTTGTTTTTGTCCTTGTAAAGAAAATGTTTTCAACGGATTGAGCGCCGGATTCCTTAAGAACCTCTTCGTTCAATGCGATTGCCAGGGCATCAAACGTCAAATTTGAAACGTCAATTTCTTTTTCATTGGAGGGAGGAATGAGCGAAGCGGCGGTGATTTTTTGTTTGACCTCGACCGTGGGTTCACCGGTTCCGGGAAGATTGAATTCTATATTGAAAAAACGGATCGCTCCAAATGCTCCCCCTAGAAGAACAAAAATCCCGAAAATGCTTCCTGCAACCATCAGTATCTTTCTTTGTTGCGATGAAAATTCGCGACGAGCAGGCTCTTTTTCTTTGTTTGCCTCTCGGCGCTCTCGTTCGGCAAGTGCAATCTTCGCGACACTTTCTTTTTGTTCCTGTATCGCGGTTTGAACATCCGTTAAATATGTTTTTAAAGAACGAATATTCGTAGAAGATTTCACGGACGGGGTTTCCGTCGGAAGCTTTGCGGTATTTTTTATATTGTTTTCAATTGCCATGTATACGTATTTATTATATGGTGAATG
>Ga0209542_10017022_pt1 | contig 11976 bp, 11 predicted proteins | sample RifCSPhighO2_01_FD_184028 | JGI IMG/M metagenome (GOLD analysis project Ga0209542, IMG submission 184028) | Soil microbial communities from Rifle, Colorado - Rifle CSP2_plank highO2_0.1 (SPAdes) (version 2) | ecosystem: Environmental > Terrestrial > Deep subsurface > Rock core/Sediment ...
CCACCTTTATTTGTACTGGTTCTACATTCTGCGATAATTCATTTAGTTTAACTTCAAATGCTTCTCTTTTTAATCTTTCGTTAGTATTATCACTAGCAGCAACTTGATCTGAAAAAGCTTTAGCTTTATTTACATTTAATTTTGTTTCATCAACATTATCCTTCTTAGCCTCGTACCTCTCTTCTAATTTTGCTAAGTAATCAGATTCCATTTTGTATTCAACAGAATCTGCATTAAGTTCATCAAGATTAGTTTGTGAATCTGCTATCTGCAGTCTTAATAGTTCAAGTTCTCTGACCTCTTCTGCAGGAACCAGAATATCATCATTTTCACTAAACCTGTACTCGCTATACTTAGTGTTATAATTAGAATTCATATAATCATTAGAGTCTTTAATATTCACTACTTCTTCCTTTGCTCTTTTCTCAATGTATTCCTTGTTAGCTATCACACACTCATCATAATTACTGTAAGTCTTGCCAGCCCCGCTATTTTGTATGCAGTGTTGACCAAATCCACTATTCCCATCTACTCCTCTTAATACTAAGTTCTTAGCCTCTAAAAAGTCGCTATTCCCCCAATTCTTCAAGGTTAAAAACGCAAAAGTTCCAAGGCAGATAGCTCTCCAAGTTTTAACAATTTTGTCTAGTTTATTGATAATGTCATCAAGTTTTTCAATAACTTTTTTGGTATTTTCTATCTGCTTGTCTATCTGTTCTGTACTAAACTGGATAGACCTTCTTTCTATAGGAATTTTAACATCAACTACACTTCTGCTAATGGCTCTTCCGCTTCCTGGCAGGATTGTAATATATGCTTGTTTCTTACTATCTACTCTTAATATCTGTACAACAGCCGAATCTTCTTTTCCAGTTTGTAAAGTCTCAACCTCATCTAAACTAATAGTTTCTGTCCTCCCTCCCACTGTAGGATCACTAGTAAACACCTGCTTTACTGTAATTCTCCTGGATGTAATAGAATCTACAATCCAATTAAAATCCCTATTAGCATCATCTTTTCCACCAATTACTAGACTCCCTGCTTTAAGGGTTTTTTCCTCATTGTTAACACTCAATGTAACAGTAGGTTGCTCTTGTAAGTTTATGCCCCTAACAGATTTAAGGATAACATTTACATTCTCATCTTCAAGGTAGATCTTGGCATTTCTTACATCTGCTTTTTCTCCAATCTCTTTTTCTAATCCCTCTTTTCTTTCTAATGCTTTCCCTAAAAATATTCCCTCTGTAACCAACCCATAAACCGATATAGCCTCCCTTTTATAGAGCAAATTATTTTCTCCGAGCCCTTCATAAGCTTGGCCTAAATAAAAGTGAGCATCACTTAAATCTTGCCCGATCAATCCCTTATTAATTGCTTCATTAATTTCTTCTATAGACTTACAATACAATCTTGTACTTGATTGGTTCAAGGCATGATTATCATCAAACTGGACACCATCACAAACATTTTCATCTAATAAAGTTTCAGTACTCACAAAAGCAGTTGCAGCCTCTTCAGTTAAAGGATAAACTTTTAAAACAGATTTAGCAGCTTCTCCAGCTGTCTTCTTTCCATCATTATCAAAATCTTTAATTGGTACATTTTGGTTATATCCCTCACTTCCTTTTTCAAATAATACATAACTATCCTCCCTCCCTATTGCTCTCCCAGGCAATAAAACCGCCATATAAACATCCTGTAAACTATTTTGTCTAATTTTTCCCTTGTATGTCTCAAAATATTTTTTAACCAAATCAAGCTGTTGCACAGCAGACATACTTTCCAATTGAGCAGATGTAGTTTCAACAGTTTTCATGCCTGTATTTGGACAAAATTGAATCAAGCCAAAACATCCAAGAGAATTTTCTGCTTTATGATTAAATCCAGACTCAAAAGCCATAACAGCCATTAAATGATTTGGATTAATGCCTAGATCCTTAGATATCTGCTCAACTTCAGTAACAAATTCTTGTCCAAAGCTATTTTGATAAGTTTTGTATCCAACACTGTCCACATCTACCTCATTTTCTGATGTTTTTTGTTCTTCTTGAGTTTTAGAATAATAAATAATCCTTAAAGTCTTTCTCTGACCCTCGCCATTAACAATAACCACCTCATCATACCTTGTTTTTTTCCCCTTTGTAATCTCATTATGTTTTATAGTCTCAACTTTCCAGTCACTCCCAGGATAAAGCCTCTGCCCTTCTACTAGCTCATAAATATCTCCGTTTACCTCAATCTTAGCTGTATTTCTAGGCAGCGCAACATCATTTAACCTAACTCTAAAAAAACTATTCTCAACAGGTCCAAAATCTTGTAGTCTTATAGGAGAACTCTCTTCTCCTTTATTAAGTGTAAATGTCCTCAATCTTCTTAACCTGCCATCATAAACACTAACTGTAGCACTATCATCATTTATTCTATCCACTCTTACATATCCATTTCTTGCCCAAAATGAATCTTTTTCAGAGCTATCTTTCCACATAGTTTCATCAACATTTTCAATTAACCTCAAATCCTGTGCACCAAATCCCCCAAAATTACTTTCCAAATCAAATCTTATATCCATGCTTATCTCTGCATCTATCACAAGCCCTCCTCCAGCACTTACTTCAACGCCATTCAAATCAGTTGAAAATACAGTATTATTAAAACCAGTCAATTCTCTCTCATCATTAATTTTTCTTAACTGCAATATTAAATACCCCATATCGAAGAATCTTCCAGTTTCATCTACAACATAGTGTCTATCTCTTGGTTTGACATATATAACATTTGAAACTAGGTTACTTGTACTTTTTTTGCTTGTTATACTGACTTTTTCTATTTCCGGAATTCCAAACAAAGGAGATAATTTTAGAGAGTCTTCTCCCAACGCTAAACTTCCCAAGGTAGCTCCTTTCAAATAAACATAAACAGGCACATTTTGCTCTTCCAAGATATTAGTAGGCACTACTGTAGGTTCAATTCTATCAACATTAACAATTATAGATTCACCTGTCTCTTCTTCTCCACTTGAATAAATTGGAATGTCAATATTAGAAAATTGAGCACTAACAAGGCTAGTACTCAATACCAAAATTATGCAAAAAATTGATATTAGCTTTCTTATCATACAAACTCCGGCAATCTAAAATTTTCGTTTAGATGATTATTCTCAATGCTATCATATCCATTAATCAGATCATTCTGTGATAAAGGAGTATCTTGAACAATCGCATAGACCACTAATTCATTGTCTTCGGCAAGTTCACCTCTGTCTAAACCCAATTCAAAGTTATTTCCTCCAATTAAGACATTGTTCAATGTTAGACTTCCCAACTTCTCTGTAACACATTTCTCGCCAACAAATAAGCTTCCAAAAACCCCCAACCCCGAAGGTCTGTAGCATCTCTCTATCTCCTGCTCAGGAATGGTTATTTCTCCATTTTTTAATACATTTACACTAACAGTATAATGCCCATCTCTCAGTTCAAGAATTTTAGATTCTGGATAATTAGCATAAGTGCTATAACCATTCTCCTCTGTAAACTCAAGGTTAGCAGTCTCCCCCTGGACATCCCTAATAATTCCTGTTTTTTTGTCTATAACCTTAACTTTAATTCTTTGAGGGTACAAAGGTTCTAGGGTAATGGAAACACTTGCTGCTGAATTAGTGTCTAATAAAACTTCCGCCTTGTCATATCCTTCTTTTTCAGCAGTTATCTTTCCATTTAAGCATTGAGGGAATGCTTCATCCAGCCCCCCATTGACAGTGCTTCCGATATCACACACAGAATTAAAGCAGTTAAATGAAACCTGGGCATTGTCCAATGGAGAAAGAACAACTCCCTCAATTCCAACGACACTTACATCTACATTATGATTCCTGACTTTGCATACATCAAAATCATCTTCTTCAATTAAATCAAATTCAATAATATTCTTCCTTGGCTGGTTATTGTCTACTACAACCATAAATGCGTATTGGAATATATCTCCATCTTCTTCCAAAGTAACAAGCACAGGATAAGCCACATCATAAACAAAATGATAGCTGTTTAAACATACAAAACTAGATAGGTACTTCAACGGGCCTTTCCTTTCTATAATACTCTCCCCCTCCATTATCTCTCCTTCATCGGGAATAATCCCAATTTCAAAAGGCCACTCCTTGGAGTATCTGAAATTGACATTAGCAGTGCTCCCAACACCAAGGCTGTAATATCTCTCAGTCTTAAAAGTTCCGACATTTTGAACATTTGTTTCTACTATTTTCTTAAAATCACTTTCAACCTGGCTTCTCCTCCAGGTTTTTTTATCACAGGTAAACTCAACATTGCTTCCAGGAATCTCATCATAAAGCCCGATCATGTCTATTGTCATTTCTTCAAAAAATAGCTTTTCATTTTCTTTCTCCAATATTCCCCTTCCCAAAGAGTAAAGCTTCCCCAGCTTTGTGTCTAATACGACCGAAAATTTGTTTAAATTTGAGGTTATGCCCCCAGATGTAATTTCCAAAGGACTCTCTACATTAATCAATACCCTATCCTCTTTGATGTCTACATTAATCTTGCTAGTTGAACTATAGCTTACATCATATTGGTCAAACAAAGCAAGATCCTCATAACAAGAAGCAATATTTCTCATGATGTACTCACCAATCTCTCTCTCCATATCTTGTTCAGAAGGAACAGATAACGTATTGATTCCATTAGGAGTCCTATAAAACCAGTAATTAACATTCAATGCTCCGTTTCCAAATAGGTCTAAGCTATTTCCAAATTTGACTAAAGGGTTCACAATTACCTCTTCCTCAATATTTACATTGCCGCCCTGTAGACCTATTAAATCAACACCCTCTCTGGCTACATCTAAAATACAAGAATCAATAAAATTTTTTGCAGGGATTAGTTCTGGTCTTATATCTAAATCTCTCCCCGACTCCTTAAGTATAGTATTCCCAACAATATAAAAAGATAGCCCCACTACTATTATTATCACAACGCCTATTAAAATGTAAATGCTCACCTGGCCTCTTTTTTTAAACATGCCTAATCTCCCTTAACCTTCTTCTTCACAAGTTCCATAATCTCAGTATTTATATCTTTCTTTAAGCTAGATTTAAATTTTTGCCAAAGTTTCTCGTCCTCAATAAGAAGAAGGTACTTTTTCATCAAAAATAGGTAGATTTAGTTAGTATATAAATATTTCTTAGTTACTTAGTAAGTTACTTAGTTAGTAAGGAAAAGTCTTGAATATCTTAATGTAGGAATAGAGAGTAACAGCCCATTTTATCATGCTCATGTTTGTTTCATAGGCCTTATCTATACCTTCTTTTATTGCTAAAACATTCATAAGAATCCTGTCAGAATAGGCCAGTTTCCCGGTAGGTATTCTTTTTTTTATTATAAAAAAAGGGGTTTTATTCATTTCCTCTTCTAACTTTATATGGAAAATAAACCCATTTTCTAACATCTTTTTTAAATCCTTTATCCTTTCAACATGAGCTTCTCCTATCAAATCATTGTGCCTAAAAGCCATCTCTTTGTTTCTTAATATCTTCATAAAGAGTAGATTTAATTTGTTGTTAAAGTTGATTTTTTCTTCATGTGTTTTTAATCTGCGTAGAGTATTAAAGATATTTGCAGCTTCTCCAATAAAACTATCCTGCCATTCAGTTATTTCTTTAGAGAAAGCTATATTATTTCTCAGAGGAGTAGAGACTTCCTCTAACATTTTCCACGCTCTATTAAGGTTTATTGCTTCAAAATCAGAGTCATTCTTCCCCAAAAGGCTTCTTATCTCTAAAATAGTAGGATTAACAAGAGAAAGGGATTTCTCCATTATATCAGTATCCGCCTTGTAAACAAAAAAAGGTGAAAAATGCTCCTTTACTCTTTCATTAGACACAGGAAACGCAATATTCCGCTTAATCTCTCTAATAATAGGAACGCTTTCTATATCCACTGTTTTAGGGCTTAACTGACTTAGCCCATGTATGTAGATCATAAGTCATAACTCCAGTAAGAATGAACTTAAATATATTTCTAAAATGAGTGGGTCCGGCAGGACTTGAACCTGCGATCTCATCCACGTCAAGGATGTGTCATAGCCATTTTCCATTCTGCAAAAAATGCATGAATTCTAGACCACGGACCCATAAAACTAATGGTGTGCTAAACTCTTTTAAGTTTTTTCAATTTATAAAACTAAATGGAACAAGCAAAACCATTGATAAAAAAGATGATTTATGAAAGAAACGAAGTAGAATCAGCAGCAGAGTGGCTTAAAGAAAAGACAAAAGACGAAAAGGTAAAAGAACTCATCAACATAGCATTTTCTATTTAAAAGCCTCAGGGGCGATTTGAACACCCGACCTACTGCTTACAAGGCAGTTGCTCTACCACTGAGCTACTGAGGCCTAATAAACAAAAAACTAAGAAACAAGTTTAAATAAGTTTTTATTTCTCTATCTTTTTCATTGCCCTTATCTCTACCCCCCCTAGAGGGTAAGTTTTATTCAGAAATTGTTTCATTTCCACATGAACTTTATTAGATATAAGCTCTGAAACAAACGTAGTATAATCTAGATTCTTGAGTAATTTATCAAAAAATTCCTCACATTTTTTCTTAAGATCTCTTCTGGCAGATTTATGTGTATTAAACCTCGTTAACAATAGAGGCTTAACTCTGACCTTAACGCCATCCTTAGTCTTTTTTAATAGAGAAACATCAACCCTGTCCCTTCCAGCTCTAACAATTCTTCTTACATGGGAAGGTGATACCTCATAGCCCACTATCTCGGTAAATGCTGTATTGTCTTTTACTTCTTTTATCTTGAAGTTTATTCTTACATTTTGCATTCTTAAGTTTCCAGTAAGATTAGACATGCTAACATTAACAGTTCTCCCAATTAGGTTTTCAGGCTCATATGCCATCGTCTCCCCCAAAGACTTTTCCTTGAAGTGAGAAGTAGAAGAAATAGTATACCATTTCTTTCTTCCTTTTTTTTGTAGTGATTGAACTGCCATATTCTTAACCTTAGCTTATCAATAGTTTAGCTTGCTCCCTATCATATTTCCAATTTTTAGGTAGTTTTCCTTTAGCCTTATAAAACTTAACAAGTCTCTTAATCTTGCTTTCTGTAAGCTGCAACCCCCTCATTGCAGTCCTATCTCCCTTATTGGCTTCTAAATGTTTATGGACCTTAGTTTCTTTTCTTATTAAATCAAGCAAATCCTCAGGAATTTCAGAAGAAAGTTTATTCTCTTTCAGAATAAAACTAATATTCTTATTTGTGATGGTCCTAACATCAGGAATGCCATAAATATCTCTCAGAGCAATCCCAATTTTGCTTTGAGTATATCCTTGTTTTGCCAGTTTAATAACTAATTGTTCCGCTTCTTTATCTCCATACCTAACCCAGCTAGGTCTAACCTTTTTTATAGGTTTTGTACTCCCGCTTTTTCCTTTTTTTCTACTGTGTAATCTTGCCATTCTTATAAAATTGCCTAGAAAAACAAATTCTAGGCATAGACCAGCCTAAACCGGCACTATCCATAGTATGTTTGTAAAAAGGTACGTATTTATAAAATTATTCTTTGTAGACTATATCATTAGGTCTTACTTTATCTTTCACTTTTATTCCAATGCTATCCCCTTTCTTAGCCTTCTCCACCTTTTTATGTTCAGACTGCATAGAACTCACCACTTGCTCAAAATCAGTGGTGGCTCCTTTAACGGTTATCTTATCACCCACTCTAAGCTCCCCAGTCAATTTTATTGCAGCTACCTCAATCTTAGAATAATATGCAAATACCTTCCCAACTTCTTTTGCCATAAAATGTAGATAACTTAAAAGTATTTAAAGATAGCCCCAGGAGGATTCGAACCTCCGTCTCGAGCTCCAAAGGCTCGAATGCTTGACCACTACACCACGGGGCTATAATTTCAAAATAAGAAACCATTCTTTTAAACCTTTTTGTTCAAATAAAAAGATACCTTTAATAATTTTATTGAATGACTGTAAATAATATGGCTGAACAACAAACAACTGAACAAAGAGTGGTAACTATTCAATATAGAAATGGCTCAGATCAGTTAGTAGTGTCTCCAGGTAATAGGGTGCCTAGAAGAGTAGCTGAATTAGCTGAGATCCACAAACCAAACACAACTCGATATTTAGGAACACCTATACAAGAAGGGACATATATCGCAAGATTTACATGGGAAGGAGATCCAACTGTTTTGCAAAGAGCAAATGATTTCGCTGCAAGAGTCGTAAGTCTTGTTGAGAGGGTTACAATAGGTCCAACAGGAGTTGAAGAAACTATAGAAAAACCAGCACCTCCAAAACCGCAAGATCATTATGAAATTAATGGATAATCAATCTATTTTTTTAAACATTCTATCCTTACTAAAAAATAAATAATAAAGAACAAGTAAACCGACTATAGACAAAATAACCAATAAAGCAGGATGCGGCTCAGTCATTATTTTTTGTACCTCCCTCTTCCCTCAACTTTAGTCAATCTATCTATGACTTCCTTATCATTATAACCTTTCAAAACATGTTTGAAAGATTCTTCAGCATATTCATAATGCTTACTCTCAAAAGCTTGCTTTAACAAGTGAAGATCTACTGCTTTATCTTCTGTTCTTAAAGATTCAAATCCTAAACCAAAATCAAAAAATGATAATCTACCTTTATTCAGAATCATATTGCTCGTTGTTAAATCTCCATGTACAATATTATTCCTATGCAACTCACTTATCTGTTTACCCATATTAAAACACAAATCATTTCTCACTCTTTCATTCAAGTCATCGAAAACATCTTTAACTAAGTCTCCATGCAGAAATTTCATCTTTATCTTCATATTAGTTTCATCTACACTAATCAACTCAGGAACATTTACAATAGCTGCTTTTTGCAACAATTTTGCTTCTTTTCTTGTTCTGGACTTTCTTAATCTCCTGTCTATTTCATCAATTCTATACCCCTTCTTTATTCTCTCTTTTATCAAAATCTCACCATCCTTCCACAGTTTTGCTTCTGCTCCTTGTTTTATTAGTTTCATCTTCACATCCCTATTCCTTTCCCCATTTTACTCTGAAATTTCTTAATTAACTTTTCAGGATCTTTACCTTTCATCATTCTCATCATTTTCTTAGACATTCTGTACTGCTTAATCATCTCTCTGATATCAGCCCCAGTAACCCCGCTCCCCTTTGCAACTCTCTGAATCCTGCTTCCATCTAGGACATCAGGATTTTCAAGCTCAGATTTAGTCATACTATTCATAGCTTCTCTCCATTTTTCCAGTTTTCCCTCTTGAACCTTTAAAGCTTCCTTAGGCAGTTTTATTTGTCCAAATCCCGGAACCATCTCTATAATCTTGTTTAAAGGCCCCATCTTATTCATAGCTTCCATCTGTTCATATAAATCTACTAAGTTAAAATCTCCTTCCAATAATCTTTTGCTGATATCTCCTGCTTTTTCTTCATCCATTGCTTCTTTTGCTTTTTCCAAAAGTGCTTCTATATCCCCCATCCCTAATATCCTTCCAACAAATCCTTCGGGATTAAACGGTTCTAAATCATCAACTTTTTCACCCACTCCAATAAATTTAACTCTGGCTCCACTAGCTGCTGCGCCAGATAATGCTCCCCCTCCCCTTGCAGTTCCATCCAATTTTGTTATGATTATTCCTGTAACACCACATGCATCATGAAACCCTCTTGCAAGTTTTTGTGCAGCTTGGCCAATATCAGCACTAACCACTAATATTTTTTCATCCGGTTTAATTCCGTCAGAAATCTCTTTTATTTCCTGTACCAACTCTTGATCTAAACCATGTCTTCCTGCCGTATCAATGATTAAAATGTCATATTTTGAAAATTCTTTCTCATATTTTTTATATATTCTTAAAGCATTTTTCTCTTCTTTGTCTATGTAAGCAGGAATTTTAATAGAATCACATATTTGTTTTAATTGATCAGGTGCAGCAGGTCTATGTACATCTAAACCAACAGCTGCAACCTTATATCCTCTTTTATGATAGAATTTAGCTAATTTTCCAATAGTAGTAGTATTATGGACTATTATTCCATCAGCAATAAAACTATGTGTATCTAGAACAGTTAGATCATAAACATAACCAGAGTAATTCAACCTTTTAATGTCTCTCACTCGTACCCATGATACTTGTGCAGTAGATAAAATATCTAGTCGTTTTACTAGTGCAGACCTATCAGATTCCACAATTGAGGTAAGATAAAAGTTGCCCTTCTTTGTAAGTTGGATAGATCCGTTATCTATCTTTATATAACCCCTTTTAGAAAGAGTGCTTAAATAACCGTTTACAAAGGAATTACCGTAGAAATTATATAGATTACCTGGATCAGTTCTAATAAAGTTGAGAATCCCAAATGTATTTCCCTCATTTTTTTTTGAATAAAAATTAACTAGTCTATTAAGACTTCTCCTAAATATAATGCCTTTCTTCTCATAAATATTATAACTAGAGACATATTTTCTAAATCCCCCTATAGAGTAACCCAGTGAGGCACGAACATTTTCCAATAAACTGCCAACAGGGATAATATCTTGCTTGCCACTACCCTGCCTATGCCCAATTACAGAATAAGATTTAACTTTATTAGACTTATATGAAATAGAGAAACCTACCTTATCAGAGTATCTCTCAGCATATTCCGAGTGGATAGATAACCTCCAGTAAGGAACACTACCAACATATTTCTTTGAAATAGTTGAAATTATGCCAAATTTCAATAAAGAGCTATAAGTGTCCTTAATTAGGTTATTGCTCTCAGAAGTAATTTCAATATATCTAGCATTAGTTCCCGGAAAAGCATCACAATCAAAATAGGCCCTAATAAACGACCTCAGGATTTCAGTGTTAGACTCTAATACTTGAGAAGGAATTCTGATAAACTTGCCTTTTTTTCCTATGGGCATACCGAATAATTTATTCAAGACATTGACCAAAGTTTTTGAACAAATTCTAATATCGAATAAGTTTTTGCTTCTAATGCTTCTCTTAGCTATCGGAGTTATACCAAAAACATTTTCAGATAAGGTAATGAATCGTTTAATGACTTCTTCATCTTGATTAGTAAACTGGACATAGCTTCTCTCCAAATGACCATCCCCAATAAGATAACCTAAAAATTCTGATAGATCCTTACTTAAATACAAAGGAAAGAATATTGGATAATTGCAATTTTGCTTCTTTATTTTTATGGCTGGTACGCGGGGTTTATCAAAGACACTAATAGGTATTCTTCCTTTCTTAATATTCATAGTAAGTTTACAGTAATCTCTCTTAAAGACAAGGTTATTATGAAGATTTTTTATAGTGAAATATTTGGAAAGAACATACTTTTTGGCATCAGAAGGTTCAACATAAATATCTAAATCCAACTTTTTCAAATCGCAAAACAAGTCTGTATTTATTGATTCATATGGATATTCATTAGGAACAGCGATATAGCAATCTTCATTTAGTTCATCTGCTCTTACTTGTTCAACATAGCCATTTTTTAAAACAAAAAAAGGATGTTCAGGGGTAACTCTGACAGAAAAATCGTTTCCATTATCCAGCTGAACGTCCAAAAGCTCCTTTCCTTTTAATTTCCACAGATGAGTGGCTTTCCTAGTTTCTATTTTCAAAGTTTTAGGATTAAAAGAGGGTATTAAAAGATTCTTACTGGAAATATCAATCACTTCACCATCCTCAAGAAGAGTTAAATTGCCTGAGTTAGAATACTCATCATAAACCTCTTTAATTTTTGCCGAAGTTCCATTATTAAGTAATATATTAGAATCTGGATGTACACATTTCCCTGCACCATAAACTCCAACCATCATTATCTTAAACGGTTTTTTCTTTTCTATTATTATCTCTGATCTTTCATCTCCTAAGAAGGTAACAAGCTCGTTGTAAACTATGTTAACAATCCTCTCCCTAA
>Ga0209542_10017023_pt1 | contig 11976 bp, 11 predicted proteins | sample RifCSPhighO2_01_FD_184028 | JGI IMG/M metagenome (GOLD analysis project Ga0209542, IMG submission 184028) | Soil microbial communities from Rifle, Colorado - Rifle CSP2_plank highO2_0.1 (SPAdes) (version 2) | ecosystem: Environmental > Terrestrial > Deep subsurface > Rock core/Sediment ...
GGCGAAATTGCGAAAAAGATCGGCCGGAGCCGCGAATACGTGACCAATTCCATCCGCATTCTGGGCTTGCCGGAAGAAGTGCTGGAGGCGCTTTCGCTCGGGAAAATTTCCGAAGGCCACACTCGGCCGATTCTGATGCTGGCCGACCGGCCGGAAGAACAAATCGTCCTTTTTAAAGAAATTTTATACAAGAAGATCACCGTCCGGGAAGCCGAGCGGCTTTCCAGGAATATCGCCTACGACCGAGTGCGCAAGAAAGAATTCATGCCCGACCCGGAACTGGTCGAGCTGGAAGAAGCATTCGGAGAAAGACTAGGCACCCGGGTGCAAATTGACCGCCGCGAACTCGGCGGACAGATCAAAATTGACTTTCTTTCGGTGGATGACCTGCGGGAAATCCTTACCCTGATCGGAAAGAGCGGAGCCAAAAAACCGACGGACATGCTGGAAAATTATATTTCCGAAAATTCGATTCAAAACGAAGTGCCACTAGATGATCGCTCAAGGGAAGAGGTAAAAGACAACGAAAGGGGCCTTTACGACATTTCCAACTTTAGCGTTTAAGAGCCGCCGTAGCGGAATTTACCGAAGAAGCTGTTTTTCTCGAGGTAGGCCCGAATATGCCTTTTTGCCAGCGTCGTCTTCGTGTGTTCCAGCCACTTGGAAGTTGGGTGCGAGTTTTCTTTGTCGATGATCTCCACGATATCTCCATTTTTGAGCTTGGTTAAGATCGGGGATATTTTGCCGTTTATTTTGGCTCCGAAAATATGGTCGCCGATATCCGAATGGATCGAATAAGCGAAATCGATTGGGGTGGAGCCGTCCGGCAAGTCAATGACATCGCCTTTCGGCGTAAAAATGAAAATCCGGTCATTGAAAAAGTCCGTTTTCAGGTGCTCCAGAAATTTTTTCGGCTGCTCCAACGCGTGCTTTAAATTTTTCAACTCCTCGATCCACTCAAATTTCGATTTTTTGTCGTAAACTCTTTTGCCTTCTTTATAAACGAAGTGCGCGGCAATACCATAAGCCGCTTCCACATGCATCTCTCTGGTTCGGATCTGCACTTCGGCGATCCCGCCGGAGCCGGTAAAAATCGTGGTGTGGATCGAGCGATAGCCGTTCGGTTTCGGAACCGCGATATAGTCCTTGATCCGGCCGGGGAGCGGCCGCCAAATCGAATGGATAATGCCCAAAATCCGGTAGCAGTCCTCGACATTTTCGGTGACGACCCGGAGCGCCACGATATCATGGATTTTGTCAATGTCCATGTCGTATTTTTGCAATTTTTTCCAGAGGCTATACTTGTGTTTTATTCGATTGTTGATCTCAAAGATTTTGATCCTGTTTTTCTTCAGCTCGCGCACCAACGTGTCCCGGACTTCGGCCAAATACTTCTGGTAGAGTCCCTTTTTTTCTTTGATGATTTCGTCCACTTGGGCGTATTCTTTGGGATAGGCGTAGGGAAAGGCGGCGTCTTCGAGCAGGCCTTTCAGTTTTCCCATACCCAAACGGTTAGCCAGCGGGGCGTAAACTTCGATTGATTCAACCGCGATCCTTTCCCTTTTGTCTTCCGGCAAGTACTGAAGCGTTTGCAAATTGTGCAAGCGGTCGGCGAATTTTATGATGACCACCCGCAGGTCATTGGCCATAGCCACGAAAAATTTCCGCAGGCTTTCCACGTGCCGCTCGTGTCCGCGATATTTCAGAGTACCGAGCTTTGTTACCCCCTTCACCAAAAAAAGAATATCTTTGCCGAATTCTTTTTCCAGTTCCGCTTCAGTAACTTTGGTGTCTTCGAGCACATCATGCAGAAGTCCGGCTGCGATCGCCTGGATGTCCATGCCGAGTTTCGCGATGATCTTGGCAGTTTCCACCAAATGGGAGAAGTAGGAATCACCGGAAAGCCTCTTTTGCCCTTCATGGGCGCGCTCCGCAAAATTAAAAGCTCGAGTGAGGAACTCCTCCTCTTTTTTGCTTATCCCGCCTTCAATTAGATCGATTATTTCTCGAACCTGCGCCATAATCTATTATTATAGCGACTATTTTATTTTATTCAATTTTTTTGATTTTATGAGGATTATGGTTGGGACAGGCTTTATTCGAACAGCGCTCGGGGATGGTTTTAGTTCCTTCCATCATCAAGCTTCCGCAAGTCTTACAAATATTGCCCGTTGGTTTGGCCTTGATGGCAAATTTACATTTCGGATAGCTAGAGCAAGAATAAAAAATGCCGAAGCGGCCGCGGCGTTCGATTATTTCTCCCTTTTTGCACTCCGGACAAATCACTCCGGTCTTTTTCTTAGCATCATCCGCTTCATCGCTTTTTACGAATTTGCATTTAGGATAGCGCGAGCAAGCGATAAACGTGCCGGAGCCGTCGCGTCGTTCCTTTATCACCAATTTTCCCTCTTTTGTTTCTCCGCACTCCGGACATGCTTCGCCGGTTTCTTTGGGGCCCTGAAGTTCTGTGCCATCGAGCATCAAAGCGCCGTCACAGTCCGGATATTTGGAACAAGAATAAAATTTCCCCGCGCGCGAGAGCTTGATTATCATCGGCGAGCCGCATTTCGGGCATTTTATGTTTTCGGGCGCCGTTCCCAGGTTGGTTGCCTTTTCTAATTTTTCTTTGGATTGGACGTCGCTGGAGAATGGCCCATAAAAATCACGCAGGGTTTTTTCATATTCCCGTTCACCCCGAGAAATTTCGTCCAGTTCATCCTCCATCTCCGCGGTAAAAGTGTCGGAAATGTATTTTGGGAAATGCTTCTCCAGAAAATCCGAGACAACTTCGCCGGTATCGGTTGGGAAAAGGGTTTTGCCTTCTTTTCGAACATATCCACGTTCCTCGATCGTTTTCATGATCGAAGCGTAAGTCGAGGGCCGGCCGATACCGCGCTGTTCGAGCTCTTTGATTAAACCCGCTTCGGTGTAGCGGCCGGGCGGCTCGGTAAATTTCTCTTCATCAGAGAGCTCGAGCAGTTTCAATTCCTCGCCCTCTTTGCAAAGAGGCAGCTCAATATCGTCTCCCCTTGAAGCGCGATCCACAGCAAGCCACCCATCGAAAAGAAGCCGCGAGCCGTTTGCCGTAAAATCCGGAATGCCCGCATCATTTTTAAGATTCGCGACAACTTTTGTTTTTAATAATTTGGCGTCGGCCATTTGCGAAGAAATTGCTCGTTCCCAGATCAGGCGATAGAGCTTGTCTTCTACCTCATGCCCAACATGCAATTTATCAATATGCGTCGGACGAATCGCTTCGTGGGCTTCCTGCGCGTTTTTAGATTTTGTTCTGTAAATCCTCGACTGCACATAATTTTCACCGTATTCTTTTTTTATTAGGTTTAAAATTGCTGCTGTCGCGCTGGCGGCGAGCGCAGTCGAATCCGTTCGCATGTAAGTGATATGTCCGGCTTCATAAAGCTTCTGCGCGATCTGCATCGTCCGCGAAGGGGAGAAGCCCAAGCGGGAACTGGCAGTCTGCTGGAGCGTCGAGGTGGTGAAGGGCGCGCGGGGAGAGCGTTTCTGTTCGCTTTCCTTTACATCCCTTACGACCCAATCACTCTTTTTTCCTTCTTCTAGGATTTTTTGCACTAATTTTTCGTCTCTCGGTTCTTCCGAACACTCCAGCATTATTTTGTCCTTCCTTTCCGTCTCAAAAAGGCCGGTTATTTTCCAAAATTTCTCCGGGACAAACGCTCGGATCTCCCGTTCGCGTTCCATAACGATGCGCAACGCCGGAGATTGCACTCGGCCGGCGGAAAGCCCGTATCTAACCTTTTTCCAAATGAGCCCGGAGAGGTCATAGCCGACCAAGCGATCCAGGACTCTCCGCGCTTCTTGGGCCTTCACTAGTTTCATGTCAATTTCCTCGGGATTTTTTAGAGCTTCCTCAATAGTCTCCTTTGTAATTTCATAAAATCTCACTCTTTTGGTCTTTTGATTTTCAGGGAGAAGCGTTTGAACGTGCCAGGCAATCGCTTCGCCCTCGCGGTCAGGATCGGTGGCGAGGAGCACCAAATCGGATTTCTTTGCTAGATTTTGGAGCTCGTGCACAATTTTTTCCTTGCCTCTGGATATTTCGTAATGCGGAACAAAGCCGGCCGGGATGTCGATCGCTTTTTTATTCGACTTGGGCAAGTCGCGAATGTGCCCGACCGAAGCGCGCACCGTAAAATCGCCACCCAAATATTTTTCGATGGTTTTTGCCTTCGATGGAGACTCCACTATCAAAAGCTTCATGCCTTAGAGTATTACACTAGGATGAACTGAAAGTCAAAAACTTGCTCGAATTTCGCCGAGTTCTTCTTTGATCAAGCCTTTGATTTCCATTACCGAAAGAAGGCTATTGGCTTCGGCAACAGAAAGCTTCATTGCTCGAATTAATTCATCCCGCGGCATCGGTTCGGATAAAATTTTCAAGACCGATTTTTCTTCGGGTAAAGCATCTTCAAAAAGATTTTGCTGTTTCTCCTCGGATCCTTTAATTTCGAATCCCAGTGCCTCGAGCACGTCTTCCGAAGATGTTATCGGTGTCGCGCCTCGATGGATTAGTTTGTTTGTGCCCTTGGAATTCGGCGAAAATATCGAGCCGGGCACCGCCAAGAGGTCGCGGTTATATTCAGTAGCCAATCTGGCGGTGATCATGGTGCCGGACCTTTCTTCCGCCTCTACCACCAATATCGCTTTGGAGATGCCAGCCATCAATCGGTTACGCATCGGGAAACCCCAGAGAGTGGCTTTGAAATCTGGCGGGAACTCCGACATCAAGCAGCCGCCCTTCGCAACAATTTCCCTGGCTAGAATGGCGTTTGTTTTGGGGTACATCGCGTTTTCGGAAAGTCCCGACCCCGGGAGGACCAAAGTTCTCAGGCCGTTCGCAACCGCGCACTTATGAGCAATCGCGTCAATTCCGAGCGCCAGGCCGGAGACAATCACGATCGGATAACCCTTCAGCCCCGAAATTATTCTTTCACAGCAGTCCTTGCCATAAGTGGTAAACTTGCGCGAGCCGACGATGCAGAGATAGGCGTAATCAGCCGGCGGCAATTCGCCCACGATCCATAAATCTTTCGGCGGCTGGGGAATTTCCAACAGAGCTTTCGGAAATTTCTCTTTAGGAAGCTTTGCAATTTCCATTTTGCAATTATAGCAGTATTTTTATATACTTTAAAGAATGCTAGACATTAAATTCATCCGCGAAAATAAAGAAATCGTCCAGGCCGGAGCGAAGAAGAAACATATTGAGGTTGATGTCGACAAACTCCTTGAAGTTGACGACGGGCGCTTAAAAACACTCAAGGAGGTTGAAGATTTGAGGGCGGAAGTCAACCGAGTTTCGAACGACATCGCTCGCGACCAAACATCCACGCACAAAATGCAACTGATCGAAGAAATGCGAACGGTCAAGAACGAGCTTAAGGGAAAAGAAGAAAAGCTAAAAGAAACAATGAAGGAATGGCAGCGCCTGATGCTCCAGGTGCCGAACGTGCCGGACGTGTCGGTGCCGGAAGGGAAAACTGATGTTGAAAATAAAGAAATAAAAACTTGGGGGACTAAACCGGAATTTCAATTTGAGCCGAAAGATCATATCGAAATAATGAAGGATTTAAGAATGGCTGACTTCGACCGGGGGACCAAGGTGCACGGCTTTCGCGGATATTTTTTAATCAATGACGGCGCCAGATTGTCCTTCGCCATCTGGAACTACGCCATGGATTTTTTCCTGGCAAAGGATTTCGCTCCGATGATTCCGCCGGTCGTCAACCGCCGGGAAGCGTTCTTGGGAACCGGCTGGATGCCGCAAGGGGAAGAAGATTTGTACAAAACGCAGGACGGAGAATACCTGGCTGGCACCTCGGAGGTCCCGATCATGGCCTATCATGGAGGAGAAGTGTTGGAAGCGAAATGTCTGCCGGTCCGCTATCTCGGATTTTCTCCCTGTTTCCGGAGGGAAGCCGGCAGCCACGGCCGGGATGTGAAGGGCCTAATTCGAGTTCATGAATTTTTTAAAGTCGAGCAGGTCATCCTGTGTGAAGCAAGCCACGAAGTGAGCGTCAAATTCCACGAAGAGATTAATCGAAACGTCGAAGAATTCATCGAGTCTCTGGGCATTCCATACCGCACCGTTCTCAACTGCGGAGGCGATCTGGGCCTGGGACAAGTTAAAAAATATGACGTAGAAACCTGGGTGCCAAAAGAAGAAAAATATCGGGAGATCGGCTCCGCTTCTTATTTCCATGATTTTCAGACTCGCCGACTCGGTATCAAATACAAAGACGAACAAGGCGAGACCCATTACACTCACTCGCTGAACGCGACCGCTATCGCCACTCCGCGAATTCTTGTTTCGCTGGTGGAAAATTTTCAGCAGGCGGACGGAAGTGTTCGAGTACCGGAAGTTCTGCAGAAATACATGGGAGGAAAAAACGTAATTAAATAGGATGAAAAAAGGAAGCATTTTAAGCTCTCGGCACGTCGAGGAACTGCGAAAACACCGGCGGAGACGAGCCGGAGCGAAAGCTCTGGTTTTTCTTTTGATCTTCGGGGCTTTATTCGTGGGCCTGGGTTTTGCCTCCGGATGGCAGAGAATCAACATCCAAAACCTGGAAATTTCCGGCAACAAAGTCGTCGAGGCGAAAGAAGTCGAGAGTATGGTTCTAAATATGCTCGATGGGAAATATCTCTGGCTTTTCCAAAAAACAAATTTCCTGTTTTATCCGAAGGGGAAAATTAAAAAGGCGCTCTCGGAGAATTTTTTGATTTTAAAAAATATTGGCCTCGCGCTTCAGAGCGCAAATACTTTGAAAATCACCCTGGAAGAAAGGGAAGCGAAATTCACTTGGTGCGGGGAAAAATTACCAGAAGACCCATCGGCAGGAAAATGCTACTTTATGGATGAGGGCGGATATACTTATGCAGAGGCGCCGTATTTCTCCGGCGACGTTTATTTTAAATTCTTCGGCAAAATAGAAGATAACGATCAACCGCTCGGGTCTCATTTTTTGCCGAAGAACTTTCAGAAGCTGGTTTACTTCCGCGAAGCGGCGGAAAAGTTAGACTTGCATCCTTCCTTTCTCGTCGTAAAAGATGACGGCGACGCTGAACTTTACCTTGGCTCGCAAATGAGTGCCCCGAGGATTATTTTCAAACTGAACGCGGACATCGAAAAGACCGCCCAAAATCTTGGGCTGGTTCTGGAGAGCGAAGAACTCAAAGATAAAATCGGGGCGCTTCAATACATCGATCTTCGATTTGGCAATAAAGTTTACTTCAAATGATAGAGTTGGGATTTTGGAAAAATCTGCCTAAACCGTTTTTTTGCCTGGCGCCGATGGCCGACGTTACCGACTGCGCTTTTAGATATTTAATTGCAAAGTACAGCGGAGATGCCCGCCCGACCGAACGGTCGTTCGGGCGGGTTTTCTTTACCGAATTCGTCTCTGCCGACGGCCTCGCTCACTTTGAAGCAAAGAAAAAATTAATAATTGATCTTAAATACGGGAAAAACGAACACCCGATAGTTGCGCAGATTTTCGGCAGCAACCCGGAGAATATCAAAAAAGCGGCAAGATTATGCAAAAAGTTGGGATTTGACGGAATTGATATAAACATGGGCTGCCCGGACCGCGCCGTGGAGAAGCAGTGCGCCGGCGCCGCGATGATGAAAGATCATAAACTTGCCAAAGAAATAATTCAAGCGGCGAAAGAAGGAGCTCCCGATTTGCCAATTTCAGTGAAAACTAGATTGGGTTATAACAAAATAGAAACCGAAACATGGATTCCAGCGCTTCTGGAAGAAGATCTGGCGGCGCTCTCAATTCATCTTCGCACTCGCAAGGAAATGTCCGATGTTCCGGCGCATTGGGAGGTGGTGAAAAGAATTGTCGAAATCCGAAATCAAATGAACAAGAGCACATTAATTATCGGAAACGGGGACGTGAAAGATTTAGAAGAGGCAGGGGAAAAAGCAAAAGAATACGGCTGTGATGGAATAATGCTGGGTAGGGCTATATTCGGAAATCCGTGGCTATTTGCTAATAGCCAACTGATGAACGCCGACAAAAAACTAATAAGCCCTGATGAATCTATCGGAGTTGATCAGAATAAAATTAGTGTAAGTCAGCGATTAGTAACACTAGTAGAGCACACAAAATTATTTGAAAAAATGCTTGGAAAACACAAAAACTTCGCCATTATGAAGAAACATTTCAAGGCATACGCGAATGGTTTTGAGGGCGCGAAAGAGCTTCGCATGAAATTAATGGAGACAGAAAACGCAAAAGAAGTCGAAAAAATAACTTTAAAATTCTTAGAAAATAATATACAATAAAGGGATGCACGAACTCGCGCTTTACAGAAAATACAGGCCCAAAAATTGGGGTGAAGTCCTGGGGCAGGATCATATCGTCAAAGTACTGGAGAGCTCGGTTGAAGCGAAAAAGGTTTCCCATGCCTACCTTTTTGTCGGCTCGCGGGGGACGGGAAAGACATCGGTCGCTCGAATTTTCGCCGAACAGATTGGCGTAACTCCGAACGATCTTTACGAAATCGACGCCGCCTCAAACCGCGGAATAGAAGACATCAAACTTCTTCGAGAAGGAGTCCGAGTTCTTCCCTTTGATTCGAAATACAAAGTCTACATCATCGACGAGGTGCACATGCTTTCTAAAGACGCCTGGGGCGCGCTCCTCAAGATGCTGGAAGAGCCGCCGAAGCATGTGATCTTCATTCTGGCGACGACCGAATTTCACAAAGTGCCGGAGACGATAATTTCCCGCTGCCAAGTTTTTACTTTCCGAAAGCCATCGAATGTAATACTGAAAAAAAGAATTTTAGACATTAGTGAGAAAGAAGGTTTTGAGTTAGACTCCGGGTCAGCGGAACTTATTGCGATTCTGGGTGATGGGTCTTTCCGCGATGCCGAGGGAACTCTCCAGAAAGTTCTCAATTTTTCCAAAGGAAAGAAAATAAAAAGAGAAGACGTGGAGAAAATTACCGGCGCGCCGAAAACAAAATTGGTCAACGATTTTATCGGAGCCCTAGCTTCCAAAAACCTGGAAGAGGGGATCGGAGCGGTCCGGCGAGCGGCGGGGGAAAATTTGGATATGAAACTTTACCTAAAACTTATCATTGAAAAACTTCGGATGGCGCTCATTTTAAAATACGCGCCCAAACTTGCTGATGAAATGGCGGGGGATTTGTCCGAAGAGGATTTGAAATCTCTAAAAGCCCTACCTTCAACTTCTCTCAATTCCGCAACTCTCGCAGTCCTCCTCGAAGCCTACCAAAATATCGACAACGCCTTCGTCCCCGAACTTCCGCTCGAACTTGCGCTGGTGAAGATCTTAGGAAAAGAAAATTAGGATTTAGTATTTTTCAATATCAAGTTTGCTATTCTCTTAGCGCTTGATTCATGAGAATCCAAAACTATTGATTTAGTATATTTATTTTTTCCATGCCATTTATAAATTTTATGGATTCGTTCTTTTGGAAAACGGGGTTTCTTTAGGCGAATGTTCCTTTCTTTGACTCGAGAATGAGTTACCGGGAAAGGTGCTCTAAGCTCGTAAACAAAAAACTTCGCTCCTCTCCTTTTTGCTAATTTTCTATATTTCTCGATCCTGGAAGCAGTGAAAGCTCCCTCCACAATTACATCAATTCCGTTTTTAAGATACTCTCCAGTCATAAGTTTCAAGATCTCTTTACTTGTGTTGCGATGAGCTTTTTTCTTGGGTCCGCTGACGAATTTTTTAATCCGATCCATCCCGATATGGGCGATACCCGATCTTTTTTCATGTATGAGTTTAGCAACAGTAGTTTTACCCACTCCCATTGGCCCATCAATCAAAATTAAAAATAGTTTAAATTTTGCCATGCTGGGGGACTTGGAATCGAACCAAGATTAATGGCTTCAAAGGCCACTGTCCTACCGTTAGACGATCCCCCAATACAAAATGTTTTAAAGTAGAATCACTGCGACCGCGCCGGTTGTGGAACGCGGCCGCAGTTCATCTGTACTCTCCTACATTTCGCGCAATTACGCCAAGTCTCTGTCTTTTTGCGCGATTTGCTCGTCCCACATGCCATCCATGGCAAAAGGAACAAGGATATGGCATGTATTCGTCGCCTAAGTAATTAGCATGTCTTCGTGCTTCTTCCTTATCTGGGTGTCTCACTTTTGATTCACAGGAACGTCGCCGTTTGTGACGTTTGCTTGCCATGTTTCCTCCAAAGAACTGGTTAAAAAAATTATATCACGAAAATCTCATCCTTTCTAGGGCTATAGGCTTATTAAAAAAGAATATGCCAAAATAAGTACGTAATTAAATACGTATTTAAATACTTACATAAATAAGTTAAAAAGTTTATAATATATTATAACTTTCAATGGAACCGAAATTTAATTTTTACGCAGCTGTTTATCTTATTCTTAAAAAAGAAAATAAAATTCTTCTCTTAAGAAGATTTAATACTGGGTGGATGGACGGTATGTACACACTGCCCGCTGGACATATTGACAAAAACGAAACCTCGCAAACCGCCATGTCTCGTGAGGCAAAAGAGGAAATAAATCTGACAATCCCGCCTGAAAACTTATCGGTAGCGCATATTATGCACCGAAAATCGAGCGATCGTGAATACTTTGATATATTTATTGAAGCGAAAAAATACAGCGGAAAACTTAAAAATAATGAAAAACATAAATGCGACGATATTGACTGGTTTCCGACTGATTCGCTGCCTAAAAATACCTTGGATTACGTAAATAAAGCACTTCAGCTAATTTCAAAAGGCCGGCACTTTTCTAACTTTGGTTTTTAGTAATAATATCCTCATAATTAAATACGTATTTAAATACTGATATAAATCATGATATAAATAATGATATGGCAAAGAGAAATAAAAGAATAATTGATAAAAAGAAATTATTGAGGGAAAAAGATCGCTTGACTCGGCCGCCACGGCTGGAGGGGATAGTGCACAAGCGTGGAATAACGCCGGTGCATAAGAAAAAACAGAGAACCCACGGATGACCGTAGGTCTCCGCGGGTTCGTGCTTGGGCTAGCCGTGAGAGGGAAGTGGTCCCCTCGAACCGCACTGCTCGCCGGTCTCGATTGAGAACACGTCGCGCCCGAGGCGAGTGATGCGATGGTAGCAATAACCACCCCTTTCGCGGCTGACAATCCAGCCCTGTGTTTCGAATTTCGTGAGGATGGTATAGACATTCCATTCCACCCTCCATTCTGCGATTCTTGCGATAGCCAAGCCGGTTAGCCAATCCCGGTCGTTATACGCAAGTATTCGCAGGACAATGACCTCCTGCTCGTCGAGCATAATTCCTCCACTGGCTAGAGGATGTTAGGACTTGTTTCCAGCTAGTTTAACCAATCTAGTATGTGTTAAAATTACCTTAATATGAAACAAATTAAAAAGATGCTGTTTGATCATGGTTTTACCTTAATTGAACTTTTGGTTGTTGTGGCGATTATTAGTATTTTGGCTTCAGTTATTTTGGCATCACTGAACACTGCCCGCGAGAAAGCGCGTGATGCCCAGCGAGTAGCCAATGTAAACCAGATTGTAAACGCCATCGCTCTTTACGAGTTTGATAATAACGTACCGCCTGGCGAAGACGGAATTGAATACGTGAACGGCAATCCAGAATGGATTCCTGGTCTTGCGCCGAAATATATACCTTCTGTTCCGTCTGATCCCATTGATGTTGGAGAGCACAAATTTCACTACTCCCGCAATGGTAAGGACTATGAAGTTATCTCTTTCCTTGAGCAAAATGGTAACAATGCCGCTTGTGGTGATGGGGGTTCTTCGTGCCAATATTACGAAAAAGCATCTGGTGAGTTTTTAGTTCTCGTTAATCCTGGCGCAAGTGGGTGGCGCTTCGCATCTTCAACCGAAGTCATTACCCTCCCACCACCAACGGATGACACCACGCCTCCTCCACCACCAACCTCTCA
>Ga0209542_10017025_pt1 | contig 11975 bp, 8 predicted proteins | sample RifCSPhighO2_01_FD_184028 | JGI IMG/M metagenome (GOLD analysis project Ga0209542, IMG submission 184028) | Soil microbial communities from Rifle, Colorado - Rifle CSP2_plank highO2_0.1 (SPAdes) (version 2) | ecosystem: Environmental > Terrestrial > Deep subsurface > Rock core/Sediment ...
AAAACAAGTTTGATGGTATACTAGAGGACATAAATGATAAAAATCAAAAGATTTTTAGCATGCCAGAAATGTGAAAACCATTTCTGTGCATAATTGATATTTATTGTCCTCTTGTATATACTAGAAGACCTAACAAATTAGATCAAATAATTAGGTCTTCTATTATAGTTCTAAGATCATAGTGTACACCCAAGTGACATATATCACTTGGATTTAGATGGAAGTTTGGAAATTCTCTAGCTGAGACCAATCAAGGCAAGCAGTAAATTCTAAACGGCGGTTTAATACCAGGATTGCTTCGCTGATTGACCCATCTCCTTGTTGTTGGATTATAGCGTGCCGTGCGGATATAATTATTATTTCCTGCCTGGATATGATGGAAATTAAGGTTATTTTCCCTACACCATTGTGTATATGTTGCAGTGTCAGGATAAAGTTGGAGATTAAGTCTACCAACACGTTTTGATGGGAATTGGAACGTATAGGGTGCACAAACATTACCTTCATCTATCAACCCATTACAGTTATTGTCGACATTAAAATCACAGACTTCAGTTGCGCCTGGATTTCTCAATAGATCACTATCGGCACAATCACGATTATTGGTAACATAGTTCCTGTTGCGCATCTGACCATTCACAAATACAAGCTCAACAGGAGCCGAACATGCTACAACGGGAGAGCCTGCACCAAAAGCATCAAAGTCAGCATCAAGGTAGAACGTAGTTTTTACGCCTTCATCTATTTGTGCATTACAGTTGTTGTCAATGTCGTCGCAGACTTCTCCTGCGTTCGGATTGATTGAAGCGAGATCGTCATTACAATCAGTACTATCCGCAACATAGCCTGCTGGTGCTTTGCATGAGTCTATCTTATCCGAAATTAAGCCAAAGCCGTCGCCGTCTTTGTCGCCGTAGAAGGGTCGTTTGGTGCATGAAGCACCATCAAAATTGCCCGTATGCTGTGGATCGTGCATGAACATGGGCCAGGGATGATTACCGCTGTCTTGTCCTAATTCCCAGACATAGATTGAGCCGCGAAGTTTGCGACCAAACTCCCAAGGACCAGACCAGACTAAATCAAGAATTCCATCATTCTCAAAATCAGAAACAAGTGAAGCTGAATACCATGCACCATCTCCAATCTTAGGGAAATTTTCAATTGTACTTCCGTCTAGATTCCACGCATTAACTTCATTGCCAGTACCAGCAACTATATCAAGATTCTCGTCATTATTAATATCAGCGACAATAGATGTATATGCATCAGGATACGAAACTTGAACAGGCCAGCCGACAGCAATCGTTCCATCATGATGAACTAATTGAGTATAAAATCCATTAAATCCATTTTCATTGCGCTCTTCAGTGCTTACAACGATTTCTAAAGTACCGTCACCATCAATATCACTAAGAGCAGGAGTTGAAGTTACAATATTTCCTTGCTTAAAAGGCCAACCCGACAAAATATCTCCATTTCTGGAGAGTGCGTACAATCCACTAGCAGTAGAATCATACTCACCCGCATAAAACGTGCCGACAATCACATCATCGAACCCATCATTGTCAATATCACCAACAACAGGAGATTGCATGAGAGGAATACCATTAATTATGCGAGGCCATCCACTGACAAGTGTACCATCTCCATTGAAGACACGAACTATGCCTTCGTTGTTCCAACCGACAAACCCATTATCGTCAAATATTCCTCCTGAATTTTCTGAGGGGCGTGCAACAACAATTTCGAGATCGCTATCCGAATCGAAGTTGCCAACCGCAGGAGAACCGGCAATCATTGAACCCCAATGTGAGATACCAATAGGAATATGAGAGATTATACTACCCCCAGAATTAATAATTGTAAGTTCTTGTTCGGGGTTAAACCCACCAGTTCCTTTCACAATAATATCCAAATTATCATCGTTATTCAAATCTGCCGCTATAAGGGTAGGTTGATCATCATATGGAATGATAACAGGGAAGCCAGGAATAATGTCACCATTACCATTGATTGCAAAAATTCTACCATGCGTTTTATCTTCATCAATCCAGCCAAATTCATCAACAAAGAGTTGATGTCCATACACGACAACATCCAAAACACCGTCATTATCAATATCTGCTAATACAGGATAATGCATATTGCCGCCCGGCATCCCACTTGCACCATCCATAGTAAGCGGAATTTCGTTAAGTTTTTCACCTGACGCAGAGAAAATAAGCAACCGGACGGGTCGCCCTGCGCTGAGAATAATAACTTCTTCGATACCATCACCAGTAATATCACCTACTGCTGGTTCAATGCTACCACCAAAGTAATAAAATCCATCAGAGAGAGATGTAACTTGACCAGCCTCAGCCTGAACTTGTGTAACTTTAATCTGCGGAGGTTGCAAGTTAGATGGTGGATCATATGAAACAATGTTACGCGAGCTTGTAACGAGCATTGATGAATCTAATTTTTGAAAATAAAACGGAACACGCACAGGCCAGCCAGCTTTTAAAGTCGGATCGATATATATTGTTGAAATAATCTCAGTATAAGTAAATCCACTTGGATAATTAATCGTAACATAGAATGTATAATACTCTGGCTGAGTTAATTGTGGAGGAATCCACTGAGCGTCGATTGTTGACTTACTATTGTAAATAACTTCCCCACGAGAAGATGTGCCGTCAGGAACAACTTCGATAGTATAAGTGATAGGTATAACAGTTCTTCCTGTAATTGTAATAGGAGCATGGATTCCATGAATATCATGATCCAACGGTTCAGTAATTTGGATATTGTCCACAACAATCTCACCGCGCTCCTTAATACTATTACCGTCTTGAGCGATAACAGAGAGAATAACTCCCATAGGTCCTTCAGGAAGCAGCGATGTATCAATCTTTCCCAACACGCCATTCGTCACAGGAGACGTTGACGAAAATATTTCTTGTGCTGGTTCGCCTTTTCGTTGTATAAAAAGTGTATATCGATCAAAATTGCGCACCGTCGCTGTTCCAAACACTTCAAAGATACCATTTTCACGAGGAATAAATTCCATGTGCACAACAGGCGGTGGATTTTTCAGGGATACTGATGCGAACGAATCAACAAAACCACTACCTTGCTCAGATGGAGAACCACCAAGATCCTGCGCCGCCGATTTCAAAGCTGATTTTATTTCAAGAGGTGTCCAATCTGGATGTGCTTGTTTGACTAAAGCCGCAACACCCGATACATGCGGCGTTGCCATGCTGGTGCCTGAGATAGCGATGTGCTCGTCATCAATGCAAAGCCTATCATCATGCCAGTGATCCCATTGTGCTGCACATATGCTGACACCGGGAGCTGTTATGTCAGGTTTCGACATGCTGCGATCATTCCATTCAACCGGCCCTTTCGATGAGAAGTCTGCAATCTCTTTATTTTTGTCAGTAGCTCCTACAGTGATTGCTTTTCGTGCAGTACCCGGACTTCCAATGGTGTTAAAACCAAATTCGCCATCATTGCCAGCCGCAACAACCGCAACAACACCAGAATCAACAGCATGATCAATTGCCTGCGACACAGGATCATCAGGATCGCCGAATCCGCCTAAGCTTAAACTAACAACGCCCAAATGATCAGAGGAATCACCATCCTGATTGGGATCAACAGAACGTTCAATAGCCGCAATAACATGAGACATTGAACCACTTCCACGTGCATTAAGCACTTTATACGCCACAATTTTCGCATCCGGAGCGACGCCGTTTAATCCAGTACCGGTAATGTCATGAATGTTAGTATCAGTAGAATAATCAATAACTCCGTTGGACCATTCAAATGAATGTGTTTCTGTTATAGTTCCAGATTGATCTTTAACATGAACAAGAAAAGTGGTGCTTGGAAGATCAAAATACGTTTTAATCAAACTAACTTCATATCCTTCTTTATCATAAATAACATCAAAACGACCAGAGCTACCAATAGAAAGACGTGCTTCACTACCAGAGATATCAAGAAGTTTCAGTTCTAGATTGCCTATGCTTAGTTTTTGTCCCACAGTCAAGGTATATTCAGCACCAGCAAACTCGTCTTCTATAGTTACAGAATCACCAGCAACAGCATTGACAACTAGAGGATAAGATTCTCGAGAGCTGCTGTCGGATGCGATAAAAATTTGTTCTGCTGCAACAATGATTGTATTTTCTAACGACAGAACAAGGTTGCTTTTTCCTGAGCTTAGAATTCTGTCGCCAAACTTGCTAAACACCACACCATCCGTGCTCATTAAATAAGGAATTTGCGCAGTGCCTTTCGCGAATTGTGCTTTGATATAAAGTGCATCATACCCACTGCCCGCCAAAGGATTCTGTATTTGAAATGAAAAAGTGCTCAATTGTCCAGAAATAATAGATTGTAGTGATTTCCCCGCCGCCGTCGCCGCAACATGCGTGCCATGTCCATGATCATCCATTGGATCGTTATCATTATTGACAAAATCATAGCCGCCGATAACTTTGCATTCGCCAGAAGCTTGTGCATTCGTCTCATCATTATCGTTATAATCGTCACATCCTCGATCATCAGAGTAATCCACACGTCCATCATTATCGTTGTCAATACCATCTGCGCATTGAGGAACAGGCTGAGGCGTGAATTCAGCGTACAGTTGTTGTACTTCAGATTCGCTGAGGCCGTGGGAATAAAGCCTAAAGTCATCTATGATGCCTTGGAAACCCTTATCACCATTGCCAGCGATATATTGACGTAAGAAACCCATACGTATCTCTTTTCCAAAGAAAGATTGAGAACCTACCTTTACACCATCAATATACACCGACGCCTCATTATGATCATAAGTTAACATGACATGATACCATTTCTTCTGACCCACATCAACTGAAGACTCGAAATAATTTGTATTAGGATTATCATCGATAAGATAAAGCCGAATTATGAGCTGATTGTCTGCAGCATACAATTGAAACCCACTACCAAAAAGGACATGCTGGAATCGTTGTGCATCATGAGGATATATCCAAAAAGAAAGTGTCAACTGATCTTGAACGCCGATTGCTGTAGCAGTATATTGAGGGACTTCAATATATTGTTCCCCACCAAATAACAACGCACCCGCAACCAACGGTATATCTCCAAACATCGCACCAGGAAGTCCATCAGTACCATAATCAGTTGCCGTTCCATCATCAAACGTATAATGCACAAACATGCTTGAAAAATCTATAACACGCGGAGTAATTTGTTGTATGTTTACACGGGCAGTGTCTCCAGTCAATTCAAGTACAGTAATTTCATATCCGTTAAATTCATCAACAAACGTTTTTCCTGGTACAAGAATATAATTGGATTTTTCATAAATTCTGCCAGAAAGATCAATACGCGCTATATTTGTTTGAGCATATGTAAATTTCCCATCATCTCGAAGTGCCGCATAATGAACAAGAACACCTCGCCCCTGACGCAGTTCCAGCGTTAGATAGACATCATCAACACCAAGATAATAATTAGTTTCATAAGCCAAAGGAATTCGTATCATTTTAACATCGGTTCGAGATTGAGGAGCAAGCTCAAGAGCAGTAAGTAGATGTTCTCCATTCTGTGTAGTGATTACATTATCATCTGAAAGCCAGCCCATTTCGCTTCGATGAGGTGCATTATGATGTTCAGGCTCACCAGAATCTAAAGTTCCAACGCCCATAACACTAAATTGATCACCATATTCCTGGGAATTGCATGACAGAGAATAATAAGCAGGATTTCCTTGTCTATCAACGCAAGTAAACTTGTTTGCATGGTGCACGCCAAAATTATGACCTAATTCATGGTCAACAATAAAGTTAGTCCAGAAGAAATCCCATGAAACGCTTGCGCGAATAGGAGTTCCATCACGGAGATAAAATTGCCACTTTCCTAATGTACCTAAACCGCCATAACATTCACAGGGTGTGCACGGTTGAGCTATGATTATACGATCATATTGGGTAACATCAACAGTACGTTTCGCTTCAGTGAGCGCACGATCCATAACATCATCCGTAAAGCAAGCACTATCATCAAACTGATACGGTCCAACTACATCTCCTTGAAGCTGTGTTTGACCATATGAACTTTCAACGTGAAATTTTTGAGCCGTATTCTCAGCGTTATCAAAAAGTGTATGACGTACTTGATCAACAGTCGCCGGCGGCGGATTACTCCCAATTCCAACAACGAGCGCAAGCGTCCGCTGAATTCCCAAATTCTCGCTCGCTGGACTTCCCGGTGGCGGACTTAAAACACCGACCTGTCCGCCAACCGCTGCAACATTACCCACATACAATCCAGAAAAGGACACCGTCGCACCCGAGCGCATCACAGGCAATTCAGTGCCAGAAAATAATTGGATTGGCTTCGTATCCAGCAAAACATTCACCGGACGCCCAGCTAAATCGCCGCTGAATGAATTTAACTGCAAATAATGCAAGAACTTTGATTTGGAATGCTCAAAATCATCCTGATGAAGCACATTCAAAACACCTTCAAACTGCCCGCGCTTCTCAACAAGCTCCGCAGGAAGTGAATCAACAAGTGACTGCGATAACGAACCAACACGCAGTGCCGCTTCCGGATTCGTCTTAATCAAATCAACAAGTAAATCACGTCTGCGAGTAGCCAGCGATACAAGATTATCATAGAACTGCTGCTTATCATCACCGCCGCAGATATTCTGTGACGCGCGTTCAAGGTTTCTTGTGATATCAGCAGCAGTTTGTGCCGCACTAATGTCAGCATAAGATACGCAATCTCCATAGCTTTCAGAATCATAACTCCCATAATTGATAGGTTTGCCGATGAGATCGCCAGCCGCACCGCCCGACTTCGGTTCATTCAAACAGAAGCGAACTGAATGAATACCTCCTTCAAAAGATTGGTACAAAATCTCTGTGGGAGATATGGTCGCATCGTCAGGCAGCGTGTAAACATCACCTTGTTCCAACTTCCCAGTATGCTTGCCATTTACATTAAAACTTACTTGATCTTCATCAATATAAGCAACCTCAACCTCATAAGTATTAAAAAGATAATTAACAATTTCACCTTCAAGCTGAACCGCATCCACATCACAAGCTGCCTCAACAGCCCCACCCAAACACCCACCCAAATCCGGATGCGTATAATCCACACCAGTATCAATAATTCCAATCTTTACACCAGAACCCGTTAAACAAGATTTTTTAGGAGAACTATTCGAGCCATTTGTACCATTGACGTCATCACCAGTACATAAATCACCATCCACATCCAGCTGCCACACTTTATCCGCACCAATCAACGGCACAGAATCAAAGAGCGTCGCCTGCACTTTATAGTTCGGCCAAATCTTTTTCACCGCAGGCAGCCGTGCAATCTGCTGGATTTCTTCAGGTGTCGCATCAACTACAATTGCATTGACTGCAGTATCAAACGACGCAACTGTCACCGCACCAGCGTCTATAACAGCATCAATCACATCTTCTTTTTGCTCGGCAATTTTGTACTTTGCATCTGCAACAACATCAGCCAATTCCGACTTAAGTTCTATTGCTTCATCAAAAAGCTGTGTCGCCTGCCCCACAATATCACTAGACGCCGTTTCAGCAACGACCTGTTCAATCTCCTGTGTCAATTCCTGAACTTCTGCATTCTCCAAAACCGCAGGCTCCTGCAACTGAACGATATAGCCATCAAATTCATTTGAAACAGACGGAACAATTTTCTCAGCAAGAACATCCGTTGCCAAACCAGCAATATCACGCGATGGAATTATCCCAGCGAAAAACAATCCGAGAGCAATAACTACAAATACTGCTAACGAAGCTACAAACGTACGAAATTCATCCCTCTTTTTCACGGAATAAAGGAAACAAAACGCCACTTATAAACTTGATGTGCATCACAGCGTGTCTCAAATAGGATAGACTGCTCGTCTATCAGTAGCCAATGCCAGTGGTTAGGAACAGCCGAGCTATCCATTATCCACCCGTCAGCGCGAGCAAATCAGCGAAAAGTTTAAATAGTTCTTATCTGTAACATATGTTACATAATGAAACCAAATGTTACAAAAAGGTACCTTGAACTATTTATTCAAAATTCTTTACAGAGAGTTCTCGAGGTACTTTTCCAATATCCCGAAAAAGAGTTTAGCCTTTCTGACTTAGCCAAAGAAGCCCGAGTAGCCAAGCCGCACATTGGAAAAATTCTTTCCAAACTCGAGCGACTAGGCTTCATAACGATTACAAAATTAGCAAAAATATGGAGAATTAAAGCAAACCAGCAAAGTGGGAACTTCATTAAGAGCAAAATTGTATATAATCTCAACTTTATCTGCCAAAGCGGTTTAGTAGAATTTCTGACAGATTATTTTGGAAATCCCAAAGCGATTATTCTCTTTGGAAGCTTTAGACAAGGCGAAGACTTTTCAACATCTGATATTGATATCGCTATAGAAAACGAAGAAACAGAATATAAAACGAGGAGATTGCGAATTCTTTCAGATTACGAAAAGGCAATAGGTCGAACAATACAGATACACCTTTTTAATAGAAGATATATTGATACACATGTTTTTAATAATATTGCAAATGGCATTGTACTTTCAGGATTTTTAGAGGTAAAACCATGAGAAAAGAACAAATAGAAGAGATGATAAGAAGAGATTTTTTAAGAAAGAGATCTTTAGATAAAGAGAAAGTAAAATCTATGATTGAATCGTCAACGATGAACATGACGATTGTTAAAACGATACCTCTTACAGAACAAAGCGCAATTCTTATTTTCAGAGAATCTTACGAATCCATACGGCAATTGGGAGATGCGCAGTGGTGGCTCTCAGGCTACGAACCCAGAAACCACGAGATAAGTATGGATATACTAAGAGAGATGGATATTAAAGAAAAAGTTCGGCTTTACCATCTGAATCGTTTCAAAAACATCAGAAATGACACCAACTATCGTGGATTTAAAGTTACTATGGCACAAGCAAAAGAGATCGTAGAGTTTTGGGATGCTTGTTCTCAAGAAATAATTTTATTATTACAGAAAGGATTACAAAGAGTATGAAGCCGAATGCAATAGTGAGAAAAAGGAGAGTGATTAAGCTCACACTTCTGTCGTATCTCTTTTCACAAACAAGTCCAGCGTCCATTCATAAGCGGTTTTCAACTTATTCACCGTTCCAATAATTTTGAACAGATAGATAGTTCTCATGAACCACCAGGCGATAAACCCTCGAATAGGCAGCCCGAATACGACGCCTGCACCTTTTCTCCTGCCGAGCGATAGGAGGATGCCATTCATGGCAGGAACAAACGGCCTCATCTGTTTACCAGAATAATCAAGATAGAGATTCAGCGCAGCATGTTCTCCTTGCTTCGTCGCAATCTGCGCTAACATCGGCAATGGCTTGTCGTGTCCCTCAGGCACACATGATGCACAGTCGCCAACAGCAAACACGTGAGGCTGCAGCTGCAAATACTTGTCCACCACAAAGCATCCGCGCTCATCAGCAATCGTTGGCACAGTAGCAACAGTATTCGGCTTCACGCCAGCAGTCCATACAATTGTTGCTGCATCAATAACAACAGAATTATTCATTTCAACGCTATTCTTAAAAATTCGTGTCGCACGGCTTTTCACCAGCAGCTCAATGCCATGCTTTTGCAACGCTTTCATCGCTGGCTTTTGGAGCTGAGGAAATTGCGGCAGCACGACATCACCGGAATGTACAAGATAAACATGCGGTCGTATTGAATTGGTGGCATTGCTTTTCAGTATCTGATCGATAAATTCTTTTATTTCCAGTGAAAGTTCAATGCCTGTCGGCCCTGCACCAACAACAACAACAGTTGCAAACATCTGCTTGTCTTCAGATTGTGCATAAAAGGAGTGCTCAATTGATGTGATTAAATGATTCTTCAATGCATATGCATCATCGCCATTTTTCAGTGTCAAGCAATGCTCGGCGCCAGGCGTGTTGAAAAAATTGACCGTTGATCCAGTTGCAAGCACCAAGTAATCATATGGCAGCGCCATGGTCTCGGTCTTCACTTTTTTCTTCTTGAAGTCAACAGAAAGCGCACGCTCGCGGACAAAAGAAAAATTCTTGCCATGCAATATTTCCCGCAGTGGCTCTGCAATATTGGCAGCAGCAAGCGAGCCGGTCGCAACTTCATGGAGCATTGGAATAAATAAAAAATAATTAGTGCTGTTCACTATCGTAATATGAACATCAGGATTGTTCTTGAACAGCTTTAAAATGGTGCGAGCAGCATACACACCCGCAAATCCGCCGCCGATGATTACTATATTCATTTTATGCCTCGATGCCATTCAAAATGCCCGTAAAGTTTTTTGTCTACCTGCGAAATCGTATCATTTAAGCTGATGAGATAGCCGCCGATGCCAAAAGTTATTGTCAAATTGAGAACAACAAGAGCTAAAATAATGTCTTCGATGAGCCAAGTGCCACCAAAGATGTATCGAATAAGCTGTACAAAAACCAGTGCTACAAGAACCGCAAACGTAATCTTAAGCAGAACATCCCCTCTCTTATCCATCGAACACCAAAAGCAGAAGGTATATATAAAATTCACGCATGTGTGCCATAATCACACCACTTTTGTATCGGGCATTCTCCGCATTTCGGCGTCCGTGGCAAGCAAATAGTCTGCCCGTGCACCACAAACAGCTCATTCACATCAAGCCATTTATTCCGCGGCACAATCTTCATGAGCTCTTGTTCCGTTTCTTCAGGTATCTTCGTCTTCACCAGCCCAATCCTATTTGAAATCCGATGCACGTGGATGTCAACGGGTATCGCCGGCACACGAAACGCATACGCCAGCACACAATTTGCTGTTTTACGGCCAACACCAGGCAATGTAAGCAGCTCATCAAGAGTGCTGGGCACCTGCCCATCAAATTTCTCAATGAGTATCGCACAAAGTTTCTTGATGTTCCGTGCTTTTGTCCGATAGAATCCAACAGGAAAGATCAGCTTCTCAAGCTTTTCCACCGGCAACCGTACAAAGTCAGCAGCAGTCTTATATTTCTCAAACAATTTCTCCGCCAATGGCATTGTCGTGCTGTCTTTTGTGCGTGCGCTCATGACTGTCGCGATAAGAATCTGAAATGGTGTATATTTTGAGCGAAAATCTTCAAGCATCGTCTTGCCTTGGCGCTCACGAAGAGCCTCGATTATTGGAATAATATTCATAGGAGTTCAAGAAACTCTTCCCGAGTAAGTCCTGCTTGGCGCATAATTTCAAGAAGCGTGCCTTTGTCAATCTCTTTATGCAACGGAACAACAGTAGAGAGTTTCTTTAATTGAGTACCTTTAACAAGAATAACGTGACTTCCCTTTTGACGAACAGCTGTAAAACCACAACGAGAAAGTGCTTTAATTACTTCTTTACCCGATAATAGGGGGAGCTTTCCCATGATGTACCTCGATACTTGTCACAAGAGCATCTTCACTGCTGATACCTTCAGGGAGACCCATAACATCGATATGAAGTTCGACAGCCTCTTTCAGGTTTGAAACTGCTTCTTCAATTGTTTTTCCTTGGCTAACAACATCTAACTCAGGACACAGCGCAACATATTGACGTTCGCCTTTTTTGATAATAGCTGTAAGCTTCATATGTACCTGAGGAGAGAATTGAGTTTAAATATCTGTCGCTAATTTGGCACGAGAGCATCACACTTCTTCGCACAAACACCGCCGCAATCGACGCCTTCTTCCAGCCCATTTTGTCGCCCATCGAGGCAGCTGACACATGATGCAGGTACATCCTCAGACTCAAAACAGGTTGTGCTAAATGGGCAGAGCATCTCATGCGTGCGGATGAGTGAGCGATAATTGCATACCCCTTCCTCAATCTTATAAGGCCTGCCAGAGATGCAGCGATCAACAAATTTTTGAAAGACAACGCCCTCAAGACGCAAACGAACAATGCCTG
>Ga0209542_10017028_pt1 | contig 11970 bp, 8 predicted proteins | sample RifCSPhighO2_01_FD_184028 | JGI IMG/M metagenome (GOLD analysis project Ga0209542, IMG submission 184028) | Soil microbial communities from Rifle, Colorado - Rifle CSP2_plank highO2_0.1 (SPAdes) (version 2) | ecosystem: Environmental > Terrestrial > Deep subsurface > Rock core/Sediment ...
TTTTCTTGCCTGGACAACCACGCCCTGGACTTTGCCAGGAAACGTCGCTCTTGCAGTCGGTAAAGATATCACATATGTGGAAGTCAAAGTGGGAGATGAAATTTTTGTGTTAGCAAAAGACAGACTTACGATGCTGAAAGACTATTCGATAGTCGCAGAACATAAAGGGAAGGAAATGGTCGGGATGGAGTACGAACCGCTTTATCCTTATCTTAAAAATCAAAATCCACAAAACATAGATAAAGCTTATAAGGTTTACGCGGCGGATTTTGTGAGTACAGAAGAGGGAACCGGAATCGTGCACACGGCCGTTATGTACGGTCAGGACGACTTTGAGCTTGGGATAAAAGTCGGTTTGCCTAAATTTCACCTGGTGAATCCGGAAGGGAATTTCATCGCTGGCGCTGATTGGCTGTCTGGTCGTTCGGTCGTGGATGAAACTCTAGCAGTTGATATTCTAAAAGATCTGCAAACCAGGAATTTAGTCTTTGCAAAAGAAAATTACACCCACTCCTATCCCTTCTGCTGGCGCTGTAAGACTCGGCTTATCTATTACGCGCGGGATTCCTGGTATATCCGGATGTCGGAACCCAAAATTAAGAAGAAACTGATTAGCGAGAACAAGAAAATAAATTGGGAGCCGGAACATATCCGCGAAGGACGCTTCGGTGAATGGCTCCGCGATGTTAAAGATTGGGCGATCTCCCGCGAGCGCTATTGGGGCACTCCATTACCCGTATGGGTAACGGGGCAAGCGCCTAATGAAGAGAGACTGGTGATTGATTCATTGGAGTCATTAAAAAAATACACAAAAAAGTCAGGGAATAAGTATTTTTTGTTCCGGCATGGAGAGGCAGAAAACAATACTAAGAACATTTACTCTTCGAACCCAAATAAAAACCCTATAACCGAAAAAGGTAAAAAAGAAGTCATGGAAATCATTTCTACGATTAAGAAAAAGAAGATTACCCAGATATATTCTTCTCCTTTTCTCCGGACCAAGGAAACTGCGGAGATCATCGCCCGAGAAGTTGGATTCCCGGAAGAAAAAATAGTTTATGACAAGAGAATCGTCGAGCTCGGATTCGGAGATTTTTCTGATCGACCCTCTCGAGACTTTTGGGACTACTTAAAGGGAAGAGATTGGAAATTTGACGATAAAATTCCCGGAGGGGAAAGTCTGCAAGATGCAAAAAACCGGTTCGGTTCGTTTCTTTATGAAATAGAACGGAAATATAGGGACGAATCAATCCTTATCATAACTCACGGGATAGGAATTGAAACACTCCCAATGGTGATACGTGGATTAAATCAAACGCAGTCCATGGAATACTATCACTCCAACGCGGCGAAAAGCTCGCCCGGATCATTGCACGAGGAGACAACGTTTGTTCCACTTCCACACAACGAAAATTACGAGCTTGATTTTCATCGGCCGTATATCGATGAAATGGTTTTAGAAAAAGGAGGAAAAGAATTTCGGCGGGTAAAAGAAGTAATGGATGTCTGGCTGGATTCGGGGGCGATGCCATTCGCGCAGGACCATTATCCTTTCGAGAACAAAAAATGGGTAGACGACAAGGGTTATCCGGCAGATTACATAAGCGAGGCGATTGACCAGACCAGAGGTTGGTTCTATACGCTCCACGCTGTAGGGGTACTAATGGGTCGCGGCCGGGCATACGAGAATGTTATCTGTTTGGGTCATTTACTCGACGCCCAAGGTAAAAAAATGTCAAAGTCGCTGGGCAACGTAGTGGATCCCTGGGAAATGATAGAGAAATACGGAGCCGACACGCTGCGCTTGTGGATGTATTCGGTAAATCAGCCCGGAGAATCCAAAAATTTCGACGAGAAAACAGTGCTCTTACTCAAGCAGCAAGTTTTCGGATTACTCTACAATGTCCTTGCATTTTACGAGCTGTACAAAGACCCCTCCCCAACCCTCCCCTTAGTAAGGGGAGGGCGAAGGGTGGGGTCTGAAAATGTTCTCGATCAGTGGATCTTGGCTCGATTGAACGAATTAATAAATTTAACCACAAAAAGTTTAGATAATTATAAATTACTTGAACCAACGCGGGCGATCAAAGATTTTATTAATGATCTTTCTACTTGGTACCTGCGGCGCTCGCGGGAAAGAATAAAGGAAGGGGACAAAGATACAAAACAGACACTTTATTTTGTCTTAAAAACCCTGGCAAAAGTTATGGCACCGTTTGCGCCCTTTGTTGTCGAAGATATATGGCTAAAACTCCGAAACGACAAAGATGAAGAAAGTGTGCATTTAACGGAATGGCCTCGCGCCAGGGAAATACAATCTGATATTCTTGAGAATATGAGAATAGTTCGAGAAGTTGCTTCTTTAGGATTGGAAGCCCGGCAGAAAGCGGGAATTCCGGTACGGCAACCATTATCACAATTCAAAATTAAAAATTCAAAATTAAAAATAGAATATCTGGAATTAATTAAAGAGGAATTGAATGTAAAAGAAATAGTGAGCGGAGAAGAATTTAAATTATCTCTAGAGATTACTCCCGAGTTAAAGCGGGAGGGGAATTATCGGGAATTGATGCGGGCGATTCAGGACTTGAGAAAAAAAACAGGGCTTAAGCCAAGTGATACGGTTTCGCTTTTAGTTGAGACTAACGATACAGGCAAGCAATTAATCCAAAAATTCGAATCGGATCTAAAAAAAGTTGCGCAGATTTCAAAAATAGATTTTGCAGAAAATGATGGTGGGGAAATCAAAATAGACCAATTGGTATTCAGAGTGAAAATTGATAAAATATAAATATGAAAATAACTAAACTTGGGCATTGTTGTTTGGTAGTAGAGCCGAAGCCCGGTGTGCGGATTATGACTGATCCTGGCGCCTTTTCAACTCTTCAGAGCGAAGCAAAAAATATTTCTGCTATTTTGATCACACACGAACATCAGGATCATTTGCACATAGAATCTCTCAAAAAAGTTTTAGAAAACAATTCAAAAGCGGAAGTGATTACCAACACGGCAGTCGGCAAATTACTAGATGAGGTTGAGATTACGCATCAAGTTGTCGAGAATAATGCCGGCAGAGAAATCGCAGGTGTTTCAGTATGCTCCTTCGGCAATCTTCACGCTGAGATTTACGAAAGCTATGGCCGCGTGCAAAATACTGGCTACATGATTGACACGTTTTGTTTCCCGGGAGACGCTTTCGAGGATCCACAACACCCGGTGGAGATTCTTGCTTTACCTGTTGCAGGTCCCTGGATGCGGATGAAGGATGCGATTGATTACGCCAAGAAACTTAAGCCGCGAATTGCTTTCCCGATGCATGATGCTTTTATTCACGATTGGGCGAAATTTATTTACATTGCCCCACAAAAAATTTTAGGAGAAAGCGGAATTGAATTTAAAAAACTTGAACTTGATCAAGAGGAAAATTTGTAATGCATCACATTTATCACACCGAGGGGATAATTTTAAGTAGCCGGAATTTTGGAGAAGCTGAAAAATATTTTTCCATTTTTACCAAAGATTTGGGAATGATAACCGCCTCCGCCTCCGGAGTGCGCAAAATGTCCTCAAAGCTCCGCTTTATACTTCAGGATTTCGGCTATCTTAATTTTGATTTGGTGAGGGGAAAAGATTTTTGGAGGCTCACCAGCGCGAGTAAGACTGGGGAGCTTGAAAATCTTTGCAAACGTCCGGAAGTTTTTGCGGTTGTTTCAAACATTTCCCGCCTGCTCAAGCGCTTGCTTCCCGGCGAAGACGCCAACCCCGCCTTATTTGCTGATTTAGTTAGGGGGCTTTCAATTTTGGAAACGGCAGCCAGCCGGGAAGAAATACAAAATGCGGAAGTTATTACGGTTCTTCGAATTCTCGCTAATCTCGGGTATATCGGGGGAGACAAAATTAATGATTTGATCTCCCAAATAAGTACAAAAAGAATTGAAATTTTATCCTTCATCAATCAAACCCTCAAAGAAACGCACTTGTGATACAATAGTAGAATGTCCGAAGAAGACCAAGAAAAATCAGAGAAATTAAATCGAATCGAAGAATTAAAAAGCAAGCTTTTCAGCAAAAATTTCCCGGCCAAGACGGAGCATCGGGACAGCTTTACTCCCCCGAAGAGGCTGGATGTCCCGGATTCCTGGGTCAAGAGCGGGATAGCTCCCGGCTCGCCGGAGAAATTTTTCACCAAGGCCTCCGTTTTTAAGAAATTTTTTCTCTTTTCCGTAATTTTTTTTATTTTAACTCTCGGCTACGCTTCTTATATGTTTTTTGCCGGAGGCAACACCGTTTCCGCCAATAATATCGACATTTCAGTCCTGGGTAACACTTTTACCGCTGGCGGAGAAGAGCTGCCTTTGATGATTGAGATAACCAATCGGAATAAGTCAGCACTGGAGCTAGTGGACTTGCTGGTTGAATATCCGAAAAGTTCCGGCGATTTTTCCCAAAACACCGAACGCCTGCGCCAGTCGCTCGGGACGATTTCGGCCGGCAGCGTGCGGAGCGAGAACATAAAGGTGGTCCTTTTCGGCGAGCAAGGTAGTGTTCGCTCGATTAAAATCTCGATTGAGTACCGGATTTCCGGTTCAAACGCGATTTTTGTCAAAGAAAAAGAATATGATGTTTCGATCAGTTCCACTCCGATCGACCTCTCGGTCAGCGCTCCGGATGAAGCCAGTCCAAACCAGGATTTTACCCTAAATATCAAGGCGACCCAGAATGCCACCAAAACCGTCTCCGGCATCCTACTCGAAGTGGATTATCCGGCCGGCTTTCAGTTTGTTTCCGCCTCTCCCGCGCCCGCCTTCGGCAACAATGTTTGGAAGCTGGGGGATCTTTCACCTGGAGCGGAAAGCTCGGTTTCGATTAAGGGAAAGATGCTGGATGTTTTTGACGGAGAAGAAAAAACCTTCCGCGTCGAAAGCGGATTGGAATCAGGAAGAATTAAGGGAACGATTGAAACGGTTTTCAACTCTTTGGGCCATACGGTTTTAATCAAGAAAGCTCTGATTGAGGCCAGACTTTACATTAACGGCGCTTATAGCCGGGAATATGCCGTGAATTCGAATAGCTCCGTCCGGGGCGAGATCCGCTGGGCGAATAATTTAGAAACGAAGATAAATGATCTGGAAATTCGGGCAAAGATTTCCGGCTCCGCCGCCAATCGAAAAACCATCGACGTTAATCGGGGTTTTTATAATTCTTTGGGCGACGTGATCGTCTGGGATAAAAATTCCGACCGGGATTTCGCCGAAGTGAACCCCGGCGAAACGGGAACGGTTTCATTTTCCCTCTCGACGCTCTCACTTTTTTCCGCGATTACCGGAGTGCTGACCCAGCCGCAAATTGAGATCGACGTTTCCATTTCCGGCAAAGAGCCGCTGGAAGGTTATGATTTGAAGGAGGTCAGCAATAAAGAATCGAAGACGATCCGGATTGTTTCTGATGTTGGCTTTGCCGCAAAAATTTTCTATTACTCCGGTCCCTTCACCAACAAAGGATCGATTCCCCCGAAGGCCGAAACCGAGACAACTTATACCATTATCTGGTCGCTCTCCAACACCTCAAACAATATTTCCAAGGCGCAGGTTCGCGGGAGCCTCCCTCCCTGGGCGAGATTTGTCGGCCCGATTTCTCCCCAAACCGAGGATTTGACTTACAATTCTTCTACCAAAGAAATAATTTGGAATGCGGGAAACATTCCGAAAGGCGCCGGCATTACCGTTTCGAACAAGACGGTTGCTTTCCAGATCGGATTTACTCCTTCGCTCTCCCAGGTTGGCACAACCCCGACTCTGGTGAATGATGCGGTTTTGACCGGGCATGATGATTTTGCTAATGTGGATGTGAGAGTAAACAAGGCGTCCCTTAATACCAGATTAAGCAACGACCCGCTTTTCCCGGCGAATGGGGATCGGGTAGTGGAGTAAATGAAAACAAACGACAATGACAAGTTAATGGAAAAAATCGTAAGTCTTTGCAAAAGACGTGGATTTGTTTTTCCAGGTTCAGAAATTTACGGTGGACTGGCTGGCACTTATGACTGGGGACATTTCGGAGTGGCGCTCAAAAATAATTTAAAACAATCTTGGTGGAAGAAATTTGTCGATGCGAGGCAGGATATCTACGGCATTGATGCGGCGATCATTATGAATCCGAAAGTTTGGGAAGCGTCCGGGCACGTCGCTGGGTTTTTAGATCCAACGCCGGATGGAAAACAATTCAATGTGATGTTCAAGACTCAGGTGGGCGCCGGAGAAGAGGCTGTTGTTTCCTATCTCCGTCCTGAAACTGCCCAGGGTATGTTTGTAAATTTTAAAAATACTGTGGATGCTTTTCATCCCAAACTTCCTTTTGGAACGGCGCAGATTGGCAAAGCTTTTAGAAATGAAATTGCTCCTCGAGACTTTCTTTTCCGCCAAAGAGAATTTGAACAAATGGAAATAGAATATTTTATCCGGAGCGAAGATTGGGAAAAGTATTTTGAATATTGGAAAGGTGAGATGCTCTCTTGGATGGAGGATATTGGACTCGATATGGGAAAAGTACACGAACTTGAAGTTCCTGACGCTGAACGAGCGCATTACTCTAAAAGGACGATTGATTTTGAATTTGATTTTCCGTTCGGCCGCAAAGAACTTTTTGGTCTTGCTTATCGGACAGATTTCGATTTAAATACCCATAAACTTGAATATATTGATGAAGAAAAGGGAGAGAAGATAGCGCCGCACGTAATAGAGCCGTCGATGGGCGTGGATAGAGCCATACTTTCTTTACTGATTTCTGTGTATGCCGAGGATGAGAAAAGCGGGGAAATGCGCTCGTACTTAAAATTCAAGCCCAATATCGCGCCAGTTATTGCTTGTGTCTCGCCACTCCTTAAGAATAAGCCGGAACTTGTGGAATATGCCAACACAAAAATTTTTGCTCCCCTAAAATCAGAATTTGGCCGGGTAATGTGGGACGACAATGGCAACATCGGTAAGCGCTATCGCCGACAGGACGAAATCGGTACACCTTTTTGCATTGTTATTGACTTCGATACTCTTTCGGATGATACCGTCACCGTCCGCGATCGAGATACTGCCGATCAAGAACGAATTAAGGTTGCTGATATAAAAAAATACATATCCGGGAAAATCCAATGAAATTTTCGAAGAAAATTTTGGAAAACGGCTTGCGGGTGATTACCGTGCCGATGAAGGATAACCCGACGGTAACGGTTTTAGTTTTAGTTGAAGCCGGATCGAAGTACGAGGTAAAGAGAGTGAACGGAATTTCGCATTTCCTGGAGCACATGTGTTTCAAGGGTACGACCGAACGTCCTAAGGCTATCGACATCTCTAAAGAGCTTGATGCTCTGGGGAGCCAATATAACGCCTTTACCGCGCAGGAGTACACCGGTTACTATGCCAAGTCGGACGCCAAACATTTCAAGCAAATTGCCGATGTGATCTTTGACATCTATCTAAATTCCACTTTTCCGGAAGCGGAAATGCAAAAAGAAAAGGGAGTGATCATTGAAGAGATAAACATGTATCAAGACATGCCCACCCGTCACGTTCAGGACTTAATCATGGAGCTTCTCTACGGTGACCAGCCAGCCGGCTGGAATATCGCGGGGGAGAAAGAAAATATTTTAAAAATGAAGCGGGCCGACTTTCTTTCTTACAAAGGAATGCACTATTTGCCGGAAGCGACCATCATTGTCGTGGCCGGGGACATCGAAAAGCATAATGTGGGAGGGGTGATAAAAAAAATGTTTTCCAGAATCCCTCGCGGCAGAAAACCCCCGAAAATTAAAGTCCGAGAATCGCAGGCGAAGCCCGTAGCGCTGGTCAAATTCAAAAAAACCGATCAAACGCATTTCGTTTTGGCTTGCCGAAGCCACGATTTTTTCAGCCGGAAAACCCCCGCCCTTTCGGTTCTCTCGGGTATCTTGGGCGGGGGGATGAGCTCGCGTCTTTTTCAGAAACTTCGCGAGGAAATGGGCGTGTGTTATTACGTTCGCGCTCACAACGATTCCTATACCGACCATGGATTTTTTCAAATCTCCGCCGGTGTGGATAATCGAAGGGTCGGTGAAGTAATCGGAGTAATCTTGGCGGAATGCAAAAAATTAACAGCGGAGAAAATTTCTACGGACGAATTGAATAAAGTAAAAGAATATTTGATCGGCAACATGAAGCTCTCCCTGGAATCGAGTGACGAGATCGCGAGTTTTTACGGGCTACAGGAGCTTTTGAAAAAAGAGACGCACACCATTGAAGAGAAAGCGAAAGAGATACGCCAAGTGACCGCTTCCAAAATAAAAAGTTTAGCCGAAGAGATTTTTAAGGACAAGAAGCTGAACCTCGCGCTGATCGGCCCCTTTTCCGAAAAAAGAGAATTCCTGAAAATTCTCAAATTTTAGGTGGTTTTTTGCGCTTTTTGTGATATCATATCTCCATGCTTGAAAAGAAAGAGGTAACTCTCTCCATCTCGACCGGCACGATGATCCGGGCGGTCCTGATTGTTCTTGGCATTTTTTTGATCTGGATCCTTCGGGAGTTTATCCTAGTCATTTTGACCGCGATCGTAATCGCTTCTTTTGTCGAGTCGGCAATTCCACATTTCCGCAAAATAAAAATCGGCCGGGTGTTGGGAGTAATCATTTCCTATGTGCTGGTAATATTAATCATGGCCGGACTCTTTTATCTTTTTGCCCCGCTTCTCATCACCGAAGTTTATAATTTTTCCGTTTTCTTGTCGTCTTATGTTCCCGATTCATCGCTCCTGAATTATTTTCAAAATGAGGCCTTCTCCGGCGCCAAGGACATTGTCGCCAACCTCTCGCAAAGTTTTTCTCTGACCACCCTCTTCGCCACCTCCAAGGCTTTTATCTCCAATCTTTCCACCGGTTTTTTCCAGACGCTCTCCGCCGCCTTCGGCAGTATCTTCAATCTTATTTTGATCGTGATTATTTCTTTTTATCTCTCTATCCAGGAAAAAGGAATAGAGAATTTTCTGCGGATTATTTTGCCGATTGAATATGAAACCTATGCGGTTGATCTCTGGGAACGTTCTCGCAAGAAAATCGCCCTTTGGATCAAGGGGCAGCTGGTGCTGGGGCTTCTGGACGCGGTCCTGGTCTATTTGGTCTTGTCGCTCCTTGGGATCCAATACGCGCTCCTACTTGCTTTAATCGCCGGATTCATGGGGCTTTTCCCTTATGGGACGCTTATTGCGCTTATCCCCGCGGCGTCGGTTTCCTATCTCTCCGGCGGGCTTTCTAGCGCGCTTACGGTGGCCGGGGCTTACCTCATCATCCATCAATTTGAAATTTTTCTTTTCGCGCCTCTCATTATCAAGAGCATTGTCGGGCTCTCGCCTTTGGTTATTATCTTGGCGATCTTAGTCGGCTACGAATTGGGGGGAGTCTGGGGAATGATCTTGGCGATTCCGCTTGCTGTTTTTGTGATGGAGCTCTTGGACGATCTTGAAAAAAAGAAAACTCTGACGCGAGTCAAGCAATGAAAAAGAAAAGTTTTTACATTACCACTACCATCCCCTATGTGAATGCGGATCCGCATATTGGATTTGCGCTCGAGTTGGTACAGTCTGATGCGGTTGCGCGACACCGGCGCCTTGCCGGAAGAGATGTTTTTTTTAGCACCGGGACGGATGAATACGGTCAGAAAATTTGGGAAGCGAGTAAACGGGAAGGGGAAAAAGCGCAAGATTATGTGGACAATTATGCGCAAAAATTTTTAAATCTTAAAAAAACACTGAATCTCTCGACGGATAATTTCATTCGAACAACCAGCCCCGAACATATCACGGCGGCCCAGGAATTTTGGCGACTCTGCGACAAGAATGGCGATATTTATAAAAAGAAATATAAAGGGCTTTACTGCGTGGGATGCGAGAAATTTATCGCCGAGAGGGATTTAGTCGATGGGAAATGCACTATTCATCCCAATTTAACTCCTGAAATAATTGAAGAGGAAAATTATTTTTTCAAAATTACAAAATATCGAAATGATCTATTGAAATATCTCCAAGAACCAAAATCCGTTCTTCCCGAATGGCGCAGGAAGGAGGCGGTTGATTTTACTCAAAATGCGATGGAAGATTTTTCAGTCTCGCGAAGCAAGGAGCGCCTTAGTTGGGGAATCCCGGTTCCCGGGGACGATACCCAGGTCATGTATGTCTGGTTTGGCGCTTTTGTAAATTATCTTTCTACCCTGGGCTGGCCCCACTCCACTAAAGCTTCGCGGGACAAGCCCGAAGATTTATTTAAGAAGTTTTGGTTGGGGGGAGAAAAAGTTCAAACTGCCGGCAAGGACATGGTGAAGTTTCAGTCGGTAATGTGGCAAGGGATGCTCATGTCTGCAGGATTGCCGACTACAGATACCATTGTCTATCATGGTTTTATTACCGGCGAAGGTGGTCTAAAAATGTCTAAATCCCTGGGGAATGTTATAAATCCAAATGAAATTGTTAAAGAATATAGCACAGACGCACTTCGCTATTTTCTTCTACGTGAAATTTCTTCTTTTGAAGATAGCCCATTCACTATGGAGCGATTCAAGGAAGCATATAATGCGGGGCTTGCAAATGGGCTCGGTAATTTGTCTTCCCGTATCCTCACGCTCTCGGAAAAATATTTGGAAAAGTGTCCAGAAATGCCGGAGAACTCTATTCCGGAAGAGTTTTCCGAAATCCTGGAGACTTTCGATACCAAAAAAGCAATGGATTATGTTTGGAATAAAATTCAAGAAGTAGATCAGCAAATCCAAAAAAACCGAACCGTTTAAGTTATAAAAGTTGATTCAGAAAAAGGAAAAAAATTAATTACTGATTTGATTACCGAGTTATATACAATAGCTCGGATGTTAAATCCACTTCTTCCAGAAACGAGTGAAAAACTAAAAAAGTTAATAAAAGAAAATAAAAAACCAAAAGTCCCATTGTTCTTGCGCAAAGATTAATACTTGTCCCGTACTAAATTTTTGATTACAAAAAATGACCAATATTTATAAAAATTTAAAATTTTAGTACTGGGATGCCGAAATATATAGACATACACAGTCACGTTAATTTCAAGGCCTTTGATGAAGACAGGGATGAAGTTATTAAACGAGCCCTAGAGAACGACACTTGGGTAATAAATGTCGGCACGCAGATTGATACTTCACGAAAGGCGCTGGAAATGGCCGAGCAATATCCCGAGGGAGTTTATGCAATCATCGGCCTTCACCCCATTCATATCGATGCCTCATTTCATGACAAACAAGAATTGGGCACCGAAGGAAAGGAATTCACCTCGCGAGGAGAAGTATTTAATAAAGAAGAATACAGAAGGCTTGCCCGCCACAGGCGGGTCGTCGGCATAGGCGAGTGCGGGCTCGACTATTATCGGCTGGACGCGGATTCAATTGAGAAGCAAAAAAAAGCTTTTATCCAGCAGATTGAACTTGCCAACGAAGTAAATAAGCCCCTTATGCTCCACATTCGTGAGGCGTATACTGATGCCCTGCAAATTTTAAAAGCCCACGCGCGCGTCAAAGGAGATGTGCATTTTTTTGCGGGTAGCACAGAGGAAGCGAAAGCATTTATCGAGCTTGGTTTTACTTTATCTTTTACCGGCGTTATCACTTTTACCCACGACTATGATGAGGTGATAAGAAGTATTCCGCTTGAAATGATAATGTCGGAGACTGATGCGCCTTATGTTACCCCCGTGCCCTATCGAGGCAAGCGCAATGAGCCGGTTTATGTCCGGGAGGTGGTGAAGAGAATCGCAGAAATTAAAAACTTGCCGGAAACCGAGGTCGCAGAAAAAATATTGCAAAACGCGCGGAGAGTTTACAATTTGTAGCTTTTTTGCTAGTATCAGATTTAATGAGTGAAGAAAATGAGGAGAAAGAACTGAAGATATATGAGCTGGGTTACTTGCTCCCATCGCGCCTAGCCGAGGAGGAGGTG
>Ga0209542_10017030_pt1 | contig 11969 bp, 14 predicted proteins | sample RifCSPhighO2_01_FD_184028 | JGI IMG/M metagenome (GOLD analysis project Ga0209542, IMG submission 184028) | Soil microbial communities from Rifle, Colorado - Rifle CSP2_plank highO2_0.1 (SPAdes) (version 2) | ecosystem: Environmental > Terrestrial > Deep subsurface > Rock core/Sediment ...
TTGAATATTTAAAAAATGGTACTGGATGAAAAGTTAATTGGTAAGCACAAGACAAGTTATTGCTTTCGAAGTGTCCAAGTCTAACCAGATCAAGCCCCATTTTTCTGCGAAATTCGCCCCACTCCCAGGATTGAATGACGTGACTAACGGCTTTATTATATGCAGTCTTTTCTTCCTCTCTAACTTCGCGAACAATCATCTTCTAATATCCTATCATACGTCATCCTCGCGAAAGCGAGGATCCAGCTTCGATCATTGTATAGATTCCCGCTTTCGCGGGAATGACAATGAAGGGCGGGAATGACTATAGAGAGGGATTTTGCATTTTTCACACGGAGCTGTTATCGTAAAATTATGGCTGCCCGTTTAACGCTGAACGCTAAACGATTAATGCTTAGTGCTATAACAGTTTTTTCCCTTACACTTATCACTTTACACTTATCACTTATCACTGTTTTGGCTGGTTCCGGCCTTATTTCCTCAATCGGCGGTGCTACTTTTATTCAGGGAGCAACTCAGTTTTGGGTAACATCATCAAGGCCGACTTTCTCAGGTATTACAACTGCGGGCGCAGCAGTTACCGGCACAGTAGGAAACCAGTCAGTTTCGGCAACTGCTGACGCTTCCAGTAACTGGTCTTGGACCCCTGCGGCTGATTTAACAGGTGATAACACTGTCTCAATTACATCCGGCAGTCAATCCGCCTCATTCACTCTAACCATCGGCCAACTACCCGAAAGTATTGCCACCTCAGGTGCAGGTGGTCTCGCTCCGGCAGGATCAATCTTACCGACAGTGGCAATCTTGGTTTTTGGAATCTCCTTGACTACTTTTGGCCTCGTAGGCTTGAAAAGACGATTTTAATTCCTGTCCGTCTGAATCTCAAAAAAGCAGAAATTAAAGCTGTCCCCCCGAAAAATATCCAGAGATATTTAAGATTTGTACTTTTGATATCCGATCCTAAATTCCAGGAATGAATCCAAGCCAAGGCAAAGACAACATAGTTGAGAAAATGGAAAATCCGCCATTTGTAACTTAAGAAAGAAAGCCGGGAAAGGATTGCAGTGATTACAGTTAAGGTCAAAAGACCCAAGGCTAATGTCCCCAAGAATGCATACAAAGCAAGCGGTTGCGGCAAAAATTTATAGCCTAGATATTGAGAAAATCCAAATGCAATCAAAATTAGTGTAGGATGAAAAACTGCCAAAAGAAAGATAAAAATTCCCTGGCGATGATGAAATATAGTAATTTTCGGCTGGACTTTTCTAAATAAAATGGCATTCGGACCTAGAATTAGTTGTGACCAAAGTAAGGTAAACGCGTAGAGACCGAAAAGAGGAAAAAGTAACCTGGCAGCGGTTTTAAAATCAGCTCCTGCCAAAAAAGAAAACCAACCCCTATGTTGAAAATAGACGTATCCGGGCAAAATTAGAATAAATAAAAATCCTAAAACCAAAACGTATCTTAACAGCTTGATAATTTGGTTTTCCCTCATAGAATTATCTGATTCCTGTATCGAAACGCAGAGTTACTTCTTTAAATTTATTTACTTCGACATCAACCGGAGTTGGAGTTAGATAAGGAAGTTCCGATTGATCAGCGGTCTCAAGCCGATAACTTCCTGGCGCTAGGTTTATCCTAAATTCGCCGTTGATGTTTGAACTAAACTCGGTGACTTTTCTTCCGTCAATTGTCTTAACAACAATCGTTGTTTGATACGGCCGAGGTTCACAATTCTGATCCTCATGATTTATTTGTACGGCCGGACATTGAGGACCAAGTAAAATCTTTCCAGCAATACCACTTGAAATATTTACTTCCTGAATTGGGGACGGACTGGATGAAATTATGTTTTGGTTTGATAAAAATTTTGAATAAACTGAAAAACCAGCACCAAACATTATGACAACAATAATTAAGCCAACCAAAAGTCCCGCCATCTCGGTTCAATAATAGCATAAATTATCATCTGTATATTGACAGTAAATTTTACATATGATAGTATGACAATACTATGTTTACTTTCCCTAAAACTACCACCATACGCGAGATCCAACGAAACTACAAACATGTCTTTGAAGAAGTCAAAAAAACCAAACAACCTATTGTAGTCTTAAAGAACAACAAGCCTGATATTGCCATCGTTGATGTCCGAACCCTTGAAAAAATGAATAAGAAATTAGAAGAATTTGAAATCGAAGATGCACTAAGATCAACTAATCAAAGTATGAAGGAATACAGAGGGGGCAAAACTGTTAAAGCCAAATCACTTTCCCATTTAAACGCAATTTATTGGCGTAATTTGTGGCGTATGATAGAAAAATCACGCTCTCTTAAAGGAAAAAGAGGTAATCTATCAGCATTTATTGCAGAAGATAGACAAAGACATTGAAAGGAAAAGTAATTTGCGATTCTTCAGTTATCATTAAATGGTTATCTAGCCAAGACGAACTGCGTCTGGACAAGGCAAATGCCATTATAAATGATGCAGAAAAAGGCAATATAGAAATATTTACTCCAGAGCTTGCAAAATATGAAGTCGGAAACGCTTTACTTACTGGAAAGCACTATACAATCCAAGATGCCAAAACAAGTTTAGCCACGTTATATTCTTTGCCGGTAAAATTTGTTTCAGAAAGTGCAGTTCAGGCAGAAGAAACTTACAAAATTGGCGAAAAATCAAAAATTACCTATTACGACGCGTGTTTTGTTTCTTTGGCAAAATTGTTAAATGCAGTTTTGGTTACTGATAATCCAAAGCACCAGGCGAAAATTAAAGACATTAAAGTGATCTCTTTAAAAGATTATCGCTAACACTACCTCGCTCAATCAACTACCTCAAAATCTGCTAGACTGAAATTAAGAGGAAAGGCTTTATTTTTTAATTAGAACTAAGATAGTAGAATTTAAAAAATGTAGGATCAGTAAAAAGAAAAAAATTGTGTAGAAACCTCCAGTATATCCCCGAGGGCAACAGACTAGTCCCCATTCACTGTTCCCAAAAATGCTTAATCCGATAATACTTAGCACTGAGGTTGCTAATAGTCCATACTTTGAGAGTAATTCCAGATTTTTTAGAGAATTGGATAAATTGATCAGAAACATGATTGAAAAGAATACTAATCCAAAAAAACTTAGACCAATAAAATATGACTCGATTGTACTTTTTGGTATGGATGACGGAAAACCGCCGCCAAACAAAAAAATTCCGCCAAAAATGATTCCAAAAAAAGTAAGGGCCAACGTGAATAAGATATGGATTGCTTTAAATAGAGACATCTTTATAGATAGTATATATTATTCCAGTAGTAATTTTTAGTCAGAATTACTCCATGTATAAGTTCCATTACTGTCGAAGAACAAAATCTAAATTGCCGTAATTAATTCTTCCGGTATATCCACCACAAACCGCGAAACTAAATTGGCGCTGTGGGTTCCGAAGTATAATCTGTTAGTCGCATAAGTCAGATAAAGTTTCTTTTTAGCCCGCGTCATTCCAACGTAGGCAAGTCTTCTTTCCTCCTCAATCTGAGACGGATCCAGCATACTTCGCGAATGCGGAAATAAACCTTCTTCCATACCTATAATAAAAACATTGTCAAACTCCAAACCTTTGGCAGAATGAATAGTCATAAGTGTTACTACGTCTGATTCCTCCTTATTCTCGTACGATTTTTCCGGTGTAACCATTCCTTCCATCAAAGCCACATTTTCTAAAAAGCTGCTAAGATTTTCAAAATCAGCAGCCACAGATTTTAATTCTTTGACGTTTTCAACCCGTGCTAAGCCCTGCTCAGAACCGTCATCAATAAGTGCTAAATAATCGGTTGTCTCAAGTACCTTATCAATAAGCTCTATCGGTGAGAATTTTTCGAGGTGCGGATCCTTTTTCAATTCTTGGAATTTTTCAAAGCGTTTTTTGCCTAATTTTTCGACTCTGTCCTTGGCGATTTTGTCCTTGGAGTTGGCGATTAGGCGCAGATAAGCCAATACGTCTTTAACTTCCTTGCGCCCGTAAAAACGCACGCCCCCGTAAAGCCGATAGGGAATATTGGAATGCAAAAATGCTTCCTCGACAGTTCTTGACTGGGCATTAGTTCTATAAAGAACAGCAAAATCAGAGAATCTCGGCCCGTTTTCACTTCCGGAGTGCGCTTTGCTACTTCGGGGCACACTCCGGTAGTGTCTCTTTGTTATGTCATCGAGAAGCCTCTCGACGATAAAATTCGCTTCATCAATTTCACTTGAGGCATTAAAAAGAGCAATTTTTTCGCCGGTCGGATTTTTGGTCCAAAGTTTTAAAACCGGATGTGAACTGTTGTGGATAATCACAGCATTGGCTGCGTCAAGAATCATTTGTGTTGATCGGTAGTTTTGCTCAAGATTAAATATTTTAGAATTGGGAAAATCCCTCTCAAAATTCAGGATATTGCGAAAATCGGCTCCCCTAAAAGAATAAATCGCCTGCGAGGCATCCCCGACAACAGTTAAGTTGCCACGCGCGCTGGCAAGCTGTTTTGTCAAAATGTACTGGGCAGTATTAACATCCTGGTATTCATCGACCAGAACATAACTGAATCTTTTCGCCCATTTATCAAGTATCGTCGGATTACTTCTGAATACCTCGACGCTTTTAACCAATAGATCGTCAAAGTCACAGGCGTAAATTTTTACAAGCTCTTTTTGGTAAATCTTGTAAACAGTCGCCACGGTTTGCGCAAAATAACCGTGAGCAAATTGGGCATAATCAGAAGACGAGACCAACTCATTTTTTGCCGATGAAATTGCTGCCAAGATCGAACTCGGCCGAAAATTTTTAGACGAGATGCTTTCTTCATTCATGATATTTTTTACCAAATTTAAACTGTCATCATCATCATAAATTAGATAACCGGAAGGGATCCCGATATATTTGCCTTCGACTCGCAACAGCTTTGCGCAAAAGGAATGAAAAGTACCGACATAAGGTGTGGGGGTTCTGTCTGTGAACTGTGAACCATGAACTAATAACTTTATGACTCTCCCCTTCATCTCATTAGCCGCTTTATTTGTGAAGGTCACCGCCAGAATATTTTCTGGTCTCACTCCTTGCGAAATTAAATAGGCGACTTTATATGTCAAAACTCGTGTTTTTCCACTGCCCGCCCCAGCCAAAATCAAAACCGGTCCTTCTGTTTGTTTGACAGCTTCAACTTGGGCGGGATCTAAATCCTTAAGGAGATTCATCTTACAATAAATTCGAAATCATAAATCCGAAATCCGAAACAAATTCTAATTTCAGAAATACGAGTGCTTCAAAATTTGGTCATTAGATCATTTGAATTTAAATATTGTTTAGAATTTCGATATTCGAATTTCGAGTTTGTTGATATATAATATCAAAAGTATGCTAAAGATTATAGATTTCTGGGCCGAGTGGTGTGGCCCTTGTAAATTCATGGAGCCGATTGTGGATGAGGTTGAAAAAGAGTTCAAAGGCAAGGTTGATTTTGAAAAAATCAATGTTGACGAAAATCAAGAAATGGCTGCCAAATACAATGTTATGTCTATTCCGACTTACATTTTCCTAAAAGGAGATAAAGAAGTAGATCGGATTATCGGCGCAACCCAAAAAGACAACTTTATTAAGGTAATCTCCAAATATGAATAATCCAACACCAATAGTTATTGCCAATCTCAAGGCAAATAAGACTTGGGATCAAATGTCAATCTGGCTTGAGGAGGTCGGACCTCGTTCAAATTCTTTTTCTGGAACTATTATTGTTTGTCCAACATTTACCTTTCTTGCTTCTTGCGCTGAAAAGATCAAAACAGCCGGTTGGAAATTAAAATTAGCAGGTCAGGACATTTCCAAATTTGAGCAAGGAGCTTACACCGGAGAAGTCGCCGCATCACAAATAGCGGATATTATACAATATTCAATTGTTGGTCATTCAGAAAGAAGAAAATATTTTAATGAGACTGCTGATGATGCAATTAAAAAAGTTAAGACTTTACTCGTAAATAATATTACCCCAATTCTCTGTGTTAGCGACCTGAAGCAACTTGATTTATATCTTACAGAAAGCAGCCAAATAACCGAAAATTCAGAAAGAATTATCTTTGTTTATGAACCACCAACCGCTATCAGTAGCGGCAGAGAATATAAACCTGAAAGACCGAAAAATGCTAATGAAAAAGCTCTAGAGATCAAACAAAAAATTGGCCAGAAAGTGTCGATTATTTATGGAGGAAGCATTAATCCGGAAAATGTGAAAGAATTCTTCACTCAAGATAATTTGGATGGCGGGCTTATTGGTCAGGCAAGTGTTGATCCTCAAATATTTATTCAAGTAATTCAAAACTCGATAATTCAATAATATAATGCGTCAGCTGGGAACGGATCGTAAAAAGTCACCAAATATTTTTAAAATATTAACTTTCACAATCTTACTTACCGCACTCACATTTGCAGCAATAAAAATAACTGGCCTTGATAAGATTATCTTTAAAGGTCCAAAAACCGTTGTCCAGCTGATTACCGACACCGGTCTTAAAAGCGACAACGGGAGAACAAATATTCTACTTCTGGGTATTGGCGGACAAGGTCATGAAGGACCTGATCTTTCTGACACAATGATTTTGGCATCGGTAGATAAAGAAGGAAAAGACGTTGTTTTAGTATCAATTCCCAGGGATCTTTGGGCGCCGGGTGTTTCTGCCAAAATCAACGCAGTCTATGCCTACGGACAGGAAAAAGACGAAAGTGGACTCTCTCAGGTAAAAAAGGCATCCGTAGAACTGTTTGGTCTGCCAATCCATTATGCCTTTCGAATAGATTTTGACGGGTTTATTAAAGCTATAGATCTAGTAAATGGTCTTGATGTTGAAGTCGAAAATACTTTTGTCGACTCCCGATATCCAATTGCCGGCAGGCAGGACGATCTCTGCGGACTTACTATTGAAACAGAAGAAGTTGACGGTATATCTCGGGAAATTGTTAAAGATGCTACCGGTTCGGCTATTCCTCTAGAAGATATAACTGACCAGAATAATCCCTTTACCTGTCGATATGAAACGATATCATTTAATACTGGCTTAACCCATATGGACGGAACAAAGGCCCTAAAATTTGTCAGAAGTCGATATGGAACAAACGGTCAAGGATCGGATTTCGCAAGAAGCGCCCGCCAACAAAAGGTAATCTTAGCCTTTCGCCAAAAGGCCTTATCGACCCAGACTCTCTTAAATCCCAAGACCATTATTGATCTTGCTAAAACCTTTGGACAGTCGATTGACACCGATATAACAGACGAAGATGTGCCTTATTTTCTAAAACTTGAAGCAAAAATAGACCCTTCAACAATTCGAAGAATTGTACTTGATGTCGGTAGAGATGAAAGTGTATTGGAAGTTGGCGATTCGCAGGCTCATAATGGCCAGTTTGTGCTTGTGCCCAAAAATAACAATTGGACCGATTTGGCAGAATACATTCAAGGAGAGATCTTTAAACTTGAAGAGAAGTGAGATTTAATTTCTATAGCTTAAGATCAACTTGATAGTACCGAAAACAAACAAAATTACACCACCCACAAATATCAAATAGGTTAGTCCGGTTGTACCTGCATTGGGGAGAGCGCCACTCGTGCCGCCTTTACTTGCAGATTGGGTCGCAGTTTGGGCAAAAGCATCCGTGGCTAAGGTTAGCCAGCTTAAACCTGAAGATACAATGCCGATAACTCGAGCAGATTTCATCATTACTTATATAAGGATAATATTTAGTATACCGCGATGTCAACGATTAGACTTTTTTCGAGTTTTAGTTGGAGATTTTACTAGATTTGAGAGCCTTGATTTTAAACGCGCCGCTTTATTTTTGTGAATTATATTGGTTTTTGCCGCACGGTCTGCCAGCTTATAAACAGTTTTTAAAGCTGCGGTCGTCGGGTTTTTAGAAAAAGCCGCAACTGTTTTTTTAAGGGTTTTTTTAACTCTAAGATTGATAATCGTCTTTCGCTTATCAGCTCTGACCTTTTTGATTGCTTGTTTTGTTACCGGCATATCGATAAAATTTCTAAGTATTAATTCACTAAACTTTTGTGACCCCGGTAATTTTAGGTCAAATAGGTCAAATAGGTCAATTGGTTAATTAATTCATGTTGTATATTCTCAAAAACGGAGCCAACTTTTTTAAAAAAAGACAGGAGGATATTCTTTCCGCCGCATTTGTTATCGGTTTTTCTGTTGCCCTCTCAAGAATTTTAGGTCTTGTTCGTTACCGACTATTGGCCTCGTATTTTGGTGACAACATCAAGCTCCTCGATAGTTTCATTGCGGCATCAATTTTGCCCGAGGCTATTTTCGAAGTGTTAATTTTTGGGACAATTGCTCTTGCCTTCATTCCGGTTTTTTCTCAATACTTATCAAAAGATAAATTAGAAAAAGCCTGGCATCTTTCTTCCGCGATGATTACCCTAAGTCTTGTAGCCTTTGTTGTCATTTCGGCCCTTGTCATTATTTGCGCTAAATTTATCGCCCCAATAATTGCTCCCGGCCTTATTTCTAAAGATCCAATGACCTTACCTTTAATAGCTAGGCTTATAAGAATTATGATCCTAGCCCAGTTGTTTTTTGTTATTTCAATATTTTTAACCGGGATCCTGCAGTCTTTTCAGAGATTTCTGGTTCCAGCCTTAGCTTCAGTTTTTTATAACATTGGTATTATTGTCTCAATAATATTTTTGGTACCTGTCTTTGGTATTTATGCCCCGGCAATCGGTATGATTCTGGGAGCACTCCTTCATCTTGTAGTCCAATTACCTCTTGTACTGTCCCTTGGTTTTAAATTTAGACCAGTTCTCGATATTAAAAATAAAGATGTGCGTGAGACTTTTTCTCTGATGTGGCCACGTTCAATTGCTCTTGGCTTAGTAAGGATTTCAGATATGATCAATATTGCCTTAGCTTCAATCGCCACAGTTGGCTCAATTGTCGCTTTTAATTTCGCCCAAGTTTTACAGTATGTGCCGGCGGCTCTTTTTGCCGCATCGATTGCTCAAGCCTCTCTGCCATCACTCTCAATTGAATTTAATGCCAAAAGATATCAGCAATTTAAGAAGATTTTTGTTGAATCACTCCACCAAATTCTCTTTTTGATTTTGCCGGCGGCTGCAATTTTGGCGATTCTTAGAGTTCCTATTGTAAGGCTAGTTTTCGGCGCCAAAGAGTTTCCTTGGGAAACGACCCTCTTAACAGGTAGAGTGTTAATTGCCTTTTCAATTGGTATTGCCGCGCAAGCAGCGAGCCTGCTTTTAACCAGGGGATTTTATGCTCTAAGGGACAGTGTTACGCCCGTAAAGATAAATGTTTTAACTGTCGTTTTTAATATTTTCCTAAGTTTTGTATTTATCCTTATTTTTAAACTTTCAATTGTTTATCTTGCGATTGCCTATTCAACTGCCAATATAATTAATGTCCTTTTACTTTTATTTTTGTTAGATAGAAAAGTTAAATTTGTCCAAAAAGAGCTATTTTTACCTATTTTGAAAATGTCGGCAATTAGTCTTGTCACTGCCATTTTTCTTTATATCCCGATGAAACTCTTAGACCAATTAGTTTTTGATACTACCAGAACCATTGAGTTAATTGTTTTAACTTCCATTGCCACAGCTGTGGGTCTTTCCGTTTATCTTTTGCTTTCTTGGCTGTTTAAGGTTGAGCAGATCGTCGTTTTTTATAATTTTGCCAAAAGAATTATCCGATTACCTGCCAAGCTAGCCAGACCTGCACCTACGTCTATCGATGCCCAGCAACCGAATCCGTAGGATTCGGTAAATCCTAATATCTAAATTCGAATTTCGAAACAAATTCTAATTTTTAAATTCCAAATTCCAAACTAAATTTCCAGTTTTGAATTTTTGTAATTTGGATTTTGATATTGTTTAGGATTTCGGATTTCGTGCTTCGGATTTAAGGAATTCGTATCTCACCTAACCCCACCTTTGCTATACTTTCATCTATGGATCAAAGATGCATCCGCAACTTTGCTTTAATTGCCCATATCGATCACGGCAAGTCAACTTTGGCCGACAGGATTATGGAAATATGCGGCGCAGTTTCTCAAAATCACCAAGCCCAACTTCTGGATAATTTGGAACTTGAGCGCGAACACGGCATCACTATTAAACTTAAAGCCATCCGTCTTAACTATACGCTAGACGCTAATTCCTTAGGCCCGCAGTCGAGTCTTGACTCGACGAGGACCGCAAGCTTTGCTTATACGCTAAACCTCATTGACACCCCCGGCCATGTCGACTTTTCCTACGAAGTTTCCAGATCTTTGGCCTCAGTTGAAGGGGCAGTTCTGATTGTCGATGCCACTCAGGGTGTCCAAGCTCAGACGATCGCTAACTTTAATTTGGCAAAGGAGGCGGATCTAATGATAATTCCAGTTATTAACAAAATTGACATGCCTCAGGCAGAAATAAAAAAAACTCAGGAAGAATTAATTAGTTTAGGATTTTTGGAAGAAGAAATCCTCAAGGTTTCCGCAAAGACTGGCGAGAATGTCGAGTCAGTTATCAAAGCGATTATTGATCGAATTCCTGCACCAAACTCTTGGCCCGAACCGGGTTCAAGGACAGTCGAAAAGCAAGCGCGCGAACCCGGTTCGTCTTCTGCCAACACTCCCGGAGTGAAATCTGGCCAACACCGGGAGAACACTCCGGGAGTGAAAAAGGGGACTCAAGCACTAATCTTCGACTCCGCCCTTGATCCTTATAAAGGAGTCGTCGCTACTGTCCGCCTGTTCGACGGTGAAATCAAAGTAGGTGGTCAAATTTTATTTCTGGCAACACGTACCAAGGCAGAAGTCCTGCAAGTCGGGTATCTTTCTCCAAAACCAACTTATGTCGAAAAACTTTTCTGTGGCGAAGTAGGTTTTCTCGTCACAAACCTCAAAGATCTGTCAAAAGTCAAAGTCGGGGATACGATTTCTCTTTCTGGTACTCTTAATCCTAAGGCTTTACCCGGTTATCAGGAGGCAAAACCAGTTGTTTTTTTGTCATTTTACCCAACCGATCCGCACCAGCTACTCAAATTGAAAGACGGTTTGGACAAGTTAAAACTAAACGACTCATCATTGACATACTCAAGTGAGACATCACTCACCTTAGGGCAAGGATTTCGCCTTGGTTTTTTAGGCCTACTTCATGCCCAAATTACTCAGGAACGTCTTGAGCGCGAATACGACTTGGATATTATCGTGACTTCACCCTCAGTCAATTTCGAAGTAGATGGGAAGATAATTAACAAACCATCCCAGTTTAATCCTGCTTCAAAAAACGTTCAGGAGCCCTATGCCAAAGTAGTAATTTACGCACCGGAAAAATTCTATGGACAAATTTCCAATTTAATTCATGAAAGACGTGGAGAGATTTTAAATTTCGAAAATATCGGCAAAACCTTAAAAATCGAAGTCTTGATGCCGCTTCTGGATTTATTGATTGGTTTCTATGATCAATTAAAAAGTGCAACGTCAGGCTTCGCCTCGTTTGATTTTGAAGTCACCGAATATAAAGATGCCGACCTTGTAAAACTTGATATTCTGGTAAACCATCAGCCAATTGAGGGTTTGGTCCAGATTGTTCCGCGTCAAAAGGCAGAAACTGTTGGCAAAAGTTTAGTGGTAAAGTTAAAAGAGGCTATTCCCCGCCAGCAAATTCCAGTTCCGATTCAAGCAGCCATCGGCGGTAAAATCATTGCCCGCGAAACCGTGCCATCTTTCAGAAAAGACGTCACTCAAAAACTCTACGGTGGCGACGTAACGCGCAAAATGAAGCTTTTGGAAAAGCAAAAAAAAGGCAAAAAACGCATGCGCAGATTCGGCCAAGTAGACATACCCCAGGAAGCATTCCTTGCGGTATTAAAACTATAAAGGGCGATTTTGAAATTAACTACTACCCTGTGATAGTATTTTATTATAATGCAAA
>Ga0209542_10017032_pt1 | contig 11969 bp, 13 predicted proteins | sample RifCSPhighO2_01_FD_184028 | JGI IMG/M metagenome (GOLD analysis project Ga0209542, IMG submission 184028) | Soil microbial communities from Rifle, Colorado - Rifle CSP2_plank highO2_0.1 (SPAdes) (version 2) | ecosystem: Environmental > Terrestrial > Deep subsurface > Rock core/Sediment ...
GAAGCGCGAACGCCCTTAATTATTTCAGCTCCCGATCAGGAGAGTTCCACGTGGTATAAAGATTTTGCAAAGATTACGCCCCAACTCAAAAAGGAATTTGACTACGAAATAGACGAAAAACTTAAAGCGGTTTCCATTACGGATGTTGGTATCGACAAAGTAGAAAAGATTTTGGGGGCCAAGGATATTTACCAGGAAAAGGGAATAAAATATATTCATCACTTGGAAAGCGCGTTGCGTGCGCAAGTGCTTTTCCAGCGCGACCGCGACTATGTAGTGCGCAACAACCAGATTATTATTGTCGACGAGTTTACCGGGCGTTTACTTCCTGGGAGAAGATATTCTGGCGGTTTGCACCAGGCCCTGGAAGCAAAAGAAGGTGTGCAGGTGCAGCCAGAGTCCCTAACATTGGCTTCTATTACGTTTCAAAACTATTTTCGCATGTACGAGAAATTAGCCGGCATGACGGGAACTGCCCAAACCTCCGCAGAAGAGTTTTATAAAGTATACGGTTTGGAGGTAGTGCCAATTCCTACCAATAAGCCAAACCAACGCAAGGATTTGCCCGATCGCATTTATAAGTCAGAGCAAGGCAAGTTTTTGGCAGTGGTAAAAGAAGTTGCAGAGCGCCACGAGAAAGGGCAGCCGGTATTGGTGGGCACAGTTTCCATTCAAAAAAATGAATTTTTGGGTCAGTTATTGCAAAAAGAGGGGATTTCGCACCAAATGCTCAACGCCAAAAACCACGAACAGGAGGCCGCCATTATTGCTCAAGCGGGGCGCCGCGGGGCGGTTACCGTGGCTACCAATATGGCAGGCCGCGGAGTGGATATTGTCTTGGGGGGTAATCCGCCAGACGAGGAGGGAGCCAAAGAGGTGCGAGAGCTCGGGGGTTTGTACGTGATTGGCACGGAGCGCCACGAAGCACGGCGCATCGACAACCAGCTGCGCGGGCGTTCAGGTAGGCAGGGTGATCCTGGCTCCACGCAGTTTTTTGTAAGCTTGGAAGACGACGTCATGCGCATTTTTGGCGGCGGAAGGATTAAAGGGCTTATGGAAAAGCTGCACATGCCCGAAGACCAGCCTATTGAAAACGGCATGGTGTCAAAAAGCATTGAATCTGCCCAGTCTAAAATCGAGGGGTTTCATTTTGATGCCAGAAAACACGTGCTGCAATACGACGACGTGTTAAACAAGCACAGAGATGCCATGTATCGCAGGCGCCATGAAATTCTTGAAAAGGCTGAAAAAGGAGAGCTTACAGAATACATTCTTGCAATGGTGCAAAGACAAGGCAATTCCAAAGAAGAATACGAAAAGAAAGAACAGGAGCTTGGGCCGGAAAATATGCGCCAGGCAGAAAAACTTGTTGCTTTGCGTACGATAGACTCCTTGTGGCTGGGCCACTTGGAAGAAATGGATTATCTGCGAGATTCCGTGCGCTTGCGGGCATACGGCCAGCAGGACCCGTTAATCGAATACAAAAACGAAGGGCACAGAATGTTTGAACAGTTGCTTGGGGCAATTGAAGAGCAAACTGCCAAAACCATCATGCAGGTGCAGTTGGCGCCCCCCCCGCCGCAAAATCCTATGGGCGTCAGCAACGTAACATATTCCAGCCCGGCAAACTCCACTTCAAACTCTGCTCCTCAACCACGAGCGCAACAGGCAAGGCCAGCACAACCAAAAATCGGTAGAAACGACCCCTGCCCCTGCGGTTCGGGTTTGAAGTGGAAGCGTTGTGGAATGATTAGTGCGCCCGAGCATAAAGCATAAAATATGGAAAATAAAACGCAAAAAATTGTTGCAATAGCTTTAATCCGCAACGAGGAAGGAAAAATTTTGGTCCAAAAACGGGTTGACCCTTTGCATTTGGAAGCAAACGGAAAATGGGAATTTCCGGGTGGCATAGTGGAATTTGGCGAAACCCTGGCCCAGGCAGCAGAGCGCGAGGCAGAAGAAGAAACCGGGTGTAGCATAGAAATTGTGCGGCTTTTGCCGTATGCCCACATGCGAATTTGGGAACGTACTGATGGCACCAAGGTGCAGGTTTTTGTTTCGTGTTTTGAGGCGCGCCTTGTAGAAGGTGTTGCCCGGCCTTTGGAAAAAGAGTCTTCCGAGGTAAGGTGGTGTACCAAAGAAGAAATCGCAGCACTCGACACACTGCCCGCCACTAACGAATTTATCAACTTGATTGAGTAAGCATGATTGCATACGGAGATTTTGAAAAAGTGGATATACGGGTGGGGAAAGTGCTGGAAGTAAAAGATTTTCCCGAAGGCAAATACTCCACGCATATTTTAAAAATTGACTTTGGTCCAGAAATTGGCCAAAAAACCTCTTTGGCTAAACTTGCACCAAATTATCAGGGGCAGGAACTGGTGGGCAGGCAAGTGCTCGGAGTAGTAAACTTTCCCCCAAAGCAAATCGGTAAATATATGTCAGAAGTCCTTACCCTTGGCTTAGCCGACGAAAACAACAATGTAGTGCTCGTACACCCGGGCAAAGACGTGCCCCTCGGCGGCAAACTGTATTAACTATGACCCAATCGAATAATGTAAAAATTGTGGTGTTTGTGCCGGTTACCCATGCCGATAAAGTCCGCGATGCAGTTGGCAAAGCCGGGGCCGGGAAAATCGGCAACTACACCTTTTGTAGCTTTTCTTCAAAAGGGATAGGGAGGTTCCGCCCAGAACAGGGAGCAAACCCCACAATAGGCAAAGTGGGTAAGTTAGAACTGGTTGAAGAGGAGCGTATAGAGTTTGTATGTTCTCGCGCAATCCTGCAAGGTGTGTTAAAAGCCATGAAGGAGGCCCATCCATACGAAGAAGTCGCCTTCGACATTTACCCATTAGAAGATATATAAATTTGAGTTATGGAAAAGTTTGACTGGAAAAAGTATATAGGGGAGTGTTTGGAATCTACCAAATACTGCGCGTTGGCAACAAACGACCCGGAAGGGGTTTGGGTAAATCCCGTATACTTTGCCTACGACAGCAGCTACAACTTTTACTTTATTTCGCAGCTGGAGTCGCGGCATATGAAAAACATTGCGAAAAACGCGCAGGTTTCTGTGGGAATTTACAGCACCCAGCAAACAGGCGGAGACGTGGTAGGCATTCAGCTCATAGGCGAGGCCCATGCTTTGGGAAACGAAGCAGATATACAAAAGGCTTACGAGGTGTATTACGGCCGCAAGAATCCCGAAACCAAAAGAGATCTGGAAAAAAGCGAAAGCGATTTTATGGGCAGCTCTGCATGGCATCTTGTGCAAATTGTGCCCGCAAAAATGTATTACTTCGATACGCGCTTTTTTGAAGAAGTCCGCCAGCAAGTTCCATTGCCTTTATGAATCAAGAATGTCCATTTTGTACCATAGCTCGTGAGGATAGAATTCTTAAAGAAGGAGAGTATATGTATGTGATTTTGAGCAACCCCAGGTTAATGCCCGGGCATTTGTTGGTTATTCCAAAGCGGCACGTTACGCGGATTTCAGAAATGACGGGTGAGGAAAGGAAAGAGCTTCTAGATTTGCTTATTGAGTTTGAAGAGAAAATTTTGCAAAAGCTGGCCACGGGCTGCGACATTCGGCAAAACTACAAGCCTTATGTGCAAAACGGCAAAACCAGCGTAAAGCATTTTCACTTTCATATCTATCCGCGCGACCTAAACGACGAGATGCACCAAACTATAGATCCGTACCAAAAGCCTTTGTACCGGGACCTTCCGCCCGAAGAAAAAGAAAAAATGTTTAACCTGTTAAGCAAGTAACATGAAAAAAGTTATTATTTGCGGGTCCATAAGCGCGGCAGATGATATTTTAGCTGCCAAGAAAACGCTGGAAGAAAAAGGGTACGAGGTGGAAATTCCAGAAGGGGTAAAGCATTTAGCAGACTGGGAAGGCAGCCAAGCCTCTTTAGAAGAGAAAGCAGAGCGCAAAATAAAGTATGACTTAATTCGCGGCTACTACGAAAAAATGAAAGGCTACGACATGGTACTTGTGGTAAACCCGGAGAAGAAAGGGGTGCCAGGGTATATCGGGGGCAACACGTTTTTGGAAATGGGGTTTGCCCATATTTTAAACAAGCCCTTATACGTGTTGCACGAAATTCCCGAACTGTCGTACGCTTCTGAAATTTTGGGCATGCAACCTGTAATGCTAAACGGCGATTTGGAAAAGTTGCGATAAAGAGATGTCGAAAAAAATCCTGTTCCATTTTCGCAAAGTAGACCCCGTGTTGTACCAGGCCATGCGCCAACTAAAGCCGTTGGCCGAAATTGAGCCGAGAAAGCCGGCGGAGTATTTTTCTGCTCTGTGTTCTGATATTATTGGCCAACAGCTTTCCAACAAAGCTGCGATTCCCATTGAGCAAAGATTTATTGCCTTGTTCCCGCGAAAGAGAGTGAGCGCGAAGCATCTGTTGAACTTGTCCGAGGAGAAGATACGGGGCGCGGGCACTTCATGGGCAAAAGTGCGCTCTCTGAAAGATTTGGAAAAAACGCAAAGAAGCCGAGAGATTGCGTTCGCCAAGCTTTTGCAAATGCAAGATGAAGAGGTAATCGCCGAGCTTACCAAAATTAAGGGCATTGGCCGATGGACTGCCGAAATGTTTTTGATTTTTACGTTGGCCAGGCCCGACGTGTTTTCGCACGGGGACTTGGGTTTGCGAAGGGCGGTGGAGAGACTGTATAGCCTTGAAGACCCCGAGCAAAAAGCGGTGGAGGCAATTGCCATTCGCTGGTCGCCTTTTCGTAGCTATGCCAGCCGCGCCCTGTGGCACACACTCGATGGGGAGCAAGCGCCTTGACAGGGTAAACGAGAATTGCAATAATGCTACCTATAAAAGGAGGTGCAGAATGCAACTTCGTATATAGCCCAGCTGGGGGCCTCGTACCTAGCCGAGCAAGCTACCGGGAGTAAGAGTGGCAAAAAACCTCGCGTTGATGGTCCTGACGAAGAACTGGCCTACGGAATTTAGCCAGCTCCAAACGCTTGCCGTACATGGTGTCCAGACCGAGCTCGGCCAAAAGGGAGGGGGAAGAGGATGATAGATGGTGTCAAGTCTTTCTTTCCTTCCCCCAACCTTAAAAACATTGACGACAACTTTCAGAAGAGGTTGTTTTTGTTTTGCTAGAATTGAAAGAAAGGCGGGATTTTGCTATAAGCAAGGTATGACAAATAAAGAAAGACACAAGATTGTTCCAGCAGCATACATTATCTTAAGAGACGGAAACAAGATTTTGCTGCAGAGGAGGTTGAATACAGGCCATTATGATGGTAGTTACGGATTTGTCTCCGGGCACGTGGAAGAGAATGAATCCTATAGCAGTGGTATTATTAGAGAGGCTTTAGAAGAGGCAGGATTTAAGTTGAAGCCAGAGTATATTCGTTTTGCTCATTTTATGCATCGGAAAGGAGAAGATAGCGAGCGGGCAGACGTGTTTTTTGTTGCAGGGCGATGGGACGGCGAAGTACAGAATATGGAACCGCATAAGTGCGACGATTTAAGCTGGTTTGAGCGAGATAATCTTCCCGAAAACCTTATCCCGCATCTCCGTAATGTGCTCGAATACATAGACCAAAACATCATGTATAGCGAGCATGGCTGGGAATAGTATGGCAATTTTTTTGATTATTTTGGCGATCATTCTGGCGTTGCCCTTTCTGGTGATTTTTGGGTTTCTTCATATCGTAACCGAGAGCTTTGAGGCGTTTGGATTGCCGCCCGGCGTGGTTATTGCCATTCTTTTGGCAATGCTGGTTGGTTCTGTGGCGAATATTCCATTAGGGAGGCGGAGGCTGGTGGAAACGCAGGATGTACGGTTCTTTGGATTGATTCGCCAAAAACGGTATATGCCACAAGGGCTCTCCATAAACGTGGGAGGGGCGCTTATACCTTTGTTTCTTGCTTTGTACCTGCTGCAATTCGCTCCTCTCAAAGAAACGCTTACGGCTTGCGCGATTATGATTGTTATTTGTTTTGCGCTTGCGAGGTTTATGCCGGGCAAGGGGATAGGCTTGCCTACGCTTTTGCCTGCCCTTTTTGCCACGTTGATTGCTTTGATCTTGGCTGGCGACCAGGCGGCTCCCGTGGCATTTGTTTCGGGTGTGTTTGGCGTGATTATTGGGGCAGACTTGCTGCATTTGCCGCGGGTAATGCGCCAGGGGCAGGGAGTAATGTCTATTGGGGGAGCCGGCGTGTTCGACGGCATTTTTATTATCGCCATTGTCGCCGCATTTTTGGCTGGGTTATAGCGCGACTTGAGGTTTTGTCAACAATATGATAGAGTGGGAGGCAATGAAAAGATGGAAGACCGTTGCAGTTGTGGCGCTTATTGTTCTGGCGGCATTGCTCGCCGGATTTTTTGACTTTCCAGATTACATAAACCCATGGTTGCAAAAGGTGCCAGGGGGCGTGCAAGTGCCTACCATTCCTTTTCGCCTCGGCCTCGATTTGCAGGGAGGCGTTCATTTGGTATACCAGGCAGACCTTTCCAAGGTGGATCCTTTGGAGTACGACGCTGCTATGCAGGGTTTACGCGACGTTATTGAGAGGCGCGTAAACTTTTTTGGGGTATCTGAACCTTTGGTGCAAACCGAAGGTAGGGGAGACGAAAGGCGCCTTATCGTAGAAATCGCAGGGGTTATAAATTCTCAAGAAGCAATAGACTTAATCGGCAGGGCTCCGCTTTTGGAATTCCGCGAGCCCAAAGACAACTACGAGGAGATTTTGGCGAGCAACGATAAAGTTTTTGAGACAGGTGAGGGCGAGCTGCAAGAGCCTTTCCAGGAAACCGGCCTAAACGGAAGCCTGCTCCAAAGAGCAGATGTTGGTTTTGAGCAATTTGCGCAGGAACCCGTTATCAACCTTACCTTTAACAGCGAGGGGGCTCGCCTCTTTGAAGAAATTACCGGCCGCCACATAGGGCGCCCCGTAGCCATTTTTCTGGACAACCAGTTGCTTTCTGAGCCTATTGTGCAGTCGCAAATTGCAGGAGGCCAAGCCCAGATTACGGGCAGCTATACCGTTGAGGAAGCCCAGCAATTGGTTCGCGATTTAAATGCGGGCGCGGTACCCGTGTCTATCGAATTGCTTTCCCAACAGCAGGTAGGGCCTACTTTGGGCAGTGTTTCCTTACAGCAGAGCTTGCGGGCAGGCATGGCAGGGCTTTTGCTGGTTATCGTGTTTATGACTTTTATGTATCGGCTTCCCGGAGTTTTAGCGAGTATCGCCTTGGTGTTTTACGGCATATTCCTTTTGTTTATTTTTAAGGTTCTTGGATTTACGTTTACCCTGGCGGGAATTGCGGGACTCATTCTGTCCATAGGAATGGCGGTAGACGCCAATATCCTTATTTTTTCCAGGATGCGTGAGGAGTTGCAGGAAGGAAAAAGTTTTGCTCAAAGCGTGGAAGAAGGTTTTAAAAGGGCGTGGCCGGCCATTCGGGACGGCAACATTACCACACTTTTAATAGCGCTTATTCTGTTTTGGTTTGGCACGTCGTTTGTGCAGGGGTTTGCGTTGGCGCTTTCGATTGGCATTTTGGTAAGCATGTTTTCTGCGGTTGTGGTAACAAAAAGTTTTTTGCGGCTCTTTGCCGGCACTCCTTTGGAAAAGGTGCGCAGGCTTTGGAGTTAACGCTATGAATATTCTTCGACTGGGAAAAATCTTTTTGGCTTTATCGGTAGTTCTGGTTGGGGCAAGTATAGTGAGTCTTGCGTGGTTTGGTTTGGAGCTCGGTATTGAGTTTACCGGCGGCAGTTTGCTTGAGGTTCGATATTCCCAGGATCGCCCTTCCAATGCGCAAATTCAGGAATGGTTGGCTCCCTTGGGAGTGCAGGTGAGCTCGGTGCAGCCCGTAGGGGCAAACAACGTGCTCTTGCGCATGCAAGATCTTCCAGAAGAAAAGCACCAGGAGGTGCTCTCTGCGCTGGAGCAAGGCAGGCCTCAAGCAGTCGTAGATGAGCAGCGTTTTGAGTCTATAGGGCCGGTTATCGGAAGAGAGCTTACCGAAAAGTCGCTTACGCTTACGCTGGTTTCTTTGCTGGCAATTACCTTGTATGTGACTTTCGCGTTCCGCAAGGTGCGAAAGCCGGCCCGCTCGTGGCAGTGGAGCCTGGTGGCGCTCTTGGCCCTTGTGCACGATGTTGTTATTCCCTTGGGCACGGTTGCTTTTCTTGGCCATTTCCAGGGCATGCAAATTACCATTCCTGTCATGGTGGCGCTCCTTACCATCGTAGGATATTCCATTAACGACACCGTGGTGATATTCGACCGCATCCGGGAAAACCTTTTGAAAAAAACAGGGGATAGTTTTGCTCATACGGTGGCCAAAAGCTTGCGCCAGACGTTTTCGCGCTCGTTTAACACCTCTTTTACCACGCTGCTGGCGGTAGTCGCCATTTACTTCTTTGGGGGCGCCACCCTGCAGCCTTTTGCTCTTACGCTTATCGTGGGTATGGTGGCGGGCACCTGGTCTTCCCTGTTTTTGGCTCCGGTAATCCTGGTGAAATGGGCCGGAAAGGGGGCCTCTTGACAGGGGTTGACATATTAACATAAATTTGGTTTAATCTATAAATGCAATTCCCGTATCAAAAAATCAGCATAACCTTAGTTTCAGGTTTGCCCCCCCGCACCAAGGACGTTCTGGTGAGGCGATTTGGGCTCCAAGAAGAGGAACCCCAAACCCTTGAGGCTATCGGCCAGAGCCACGGGATTACAAGGGAACGGGTGCGCCAAATCGTGGAAGACGGCATTCGCCAGGTAAAAGAGGCTGCCAAAGAGAATCGCGAGCAAGAAAAGCTTGAGGCAATTTTTGAGCTTTTGTCCGACATTCTTAAAGACTCCGGGTATCTCAAGCGCCAGGATCTTTTGGTTGAAGCTGTCCAGGCCCAAAAAGCAGGCAACCATGTGGTGTTCCTTTTGCACCTGGGCGACCAGTTTTACAAGCACAAGGAAACCGAATATGTGCATCCTTTCTGGGCAAGCAGGAAAGAAGTGGTCGAAGCAAGTCCTTCGGTGTTAGACAAGATTTTACACTTCCTGCAGGAACGCAAAGAAGCTCTGCATTTCGACGAATTGAGAAAGGCGCATGGCGAAATCGAGACCGAAAAGTTGAACCCTCGCACACTGGCTTCGCTACTAGAAGTTTCCAAGCTCATTACGCAAGCCTACAACGGAAAATGGGGGTTGCGAGAATGGCCTGAAGTATACCCTAAGGGTATGCGCGACAAAGCGTATGTGGTGTTAAAGAACGCCACCAAGCCCTTGCATTTTATCGACGTTACCCAGTTAATCGAGCAGCTCCAGGAGTCCTTAGTCGACCAGAAGAAAAAGTCGGTGTTGCCCCAAACCGTGCACAACGAGCTTATCAAAGACCCGCGCTTTATTTTGGTGGGAAGGGGAACTTACGGGCTTTCTGAATGGGGATATAAGCCGGGAACCGTAAAAGATGTGATTCGCGAGATCCTGAAAGAAAACGGCGAGGCGATGGACAAGGAAAAGATTATCCAAAAAACGCTGGCGCAACGCCAGGTGAAAGAAAGCACCATCTTGCTGAACTTGCAGGATAAAAGAGCATTCCTGCGGGACCAGGGGGGGAACTACCACCTTGTTTCGTAAAAAAGCCACGTATAGTATAATAGAGAAAGACTGAAACGTGGCTTTTTGTTTTCTATGGCAGACGCTGTAGCTCAAATTCTCTTTCCCTTTATTCAGTTTCTTTGGGTGTTTGTGAAAACATGGTGGTGGGTGTTTTTGCCTTTTTTGCTTTTGCCGCACGCAAAGTATTATTGGCAGTGGTGGCGAATGTACACGTTCGACGTTACCGTGCGGCGTATCGTGCTGGAAGTCAAATTTCCTCCCGACGTGCAAAAACCCATCAAAGCAATGGAAAGCGTATTTGCGGTTTGGTGGCAGATACACGATCCCCCGAACTTCAGGGAAAAATGGATTGACGGGGAATACCAGCTTGGTTTTTCCATTGAAATGGTTTCAACCGAAGGGGCGCCGCACTTTTACATAAGGCTTCCCGAAGAATCGCGGAGAATTGTTGAAGCCGGCCTTTACTCCCAGTTTCCCGACGCCGAGTTAATCGAAGTCGAGGATTACACCAGATCAGTTCCCCGAAATGTGCCCAATAAAGACTGGAAAATGTGGGGGGCCACTCTAAAGCCCGGCAAGCCCGATATATATCCCTTTCGCACGTATCGCAAATTTTTCGAGGAAACTGCGACCGAAATAAAAGAAGAGACACGGGTAGACCCTATAGCCGCGCTTATAGAGGGAATGGCGAAGCTTGGCGAGGGAGAACATTTGTGGATACAGTTCCTTCTTTCGCCCCGTGCCCCCGACGAAACTCCCTTTGTGGAGGAGGGCAAAAAGGAGGTGGAGAAGCTCGTGCACCGGATTCCCTCATCGGGCAAGCCGGCAACCATTCCCGTTACCGAAGATTTACGGGCGGTAAGCGCTACGCTTTTTACCGGCCAGCCAGTAGAACCCAGGCTCATAGGCGGAGTGGAAGAAGAGCAGGGTCTTTTGGCTCCGGAGCTCCGCTTAACTACCGGAGAACGTGAAGTGGTTGGAGCTATCGAAGAAAAAATATCAAAGCAGATTTTCGTAACCACCCTTCGCTTTATTTATCTTGCGAGAACCGAAAAGTATTTGGGCGTTACCAAAGTGTTGCCGTTTACCTACTTTCAGCAGTTTAATACGGCCAACCTCAACTTTATGCGGGCCATACAAACGACAAAGGTATATACGGTGCGGTCCTTTTTCCTCGACGAGCGAAGAAGGTATATCCGGAGGCGCCGTTTGTTCCGTGTGTACTTGTCGCGCGATAACTTTAGCTGGCCGAGATCAGGAGGAACTTTCAGGCTTAATATCGAGGAGATGGCGTCGTTCTTCCATTTCCCGGGAAGGATTGCATTCCCGTCCGCTACTGTTCCGCGGGTGGAAATCCGAAAGGGGGAAGCTCCTTCCCAACTTCCCTGGGCAGAAGAGTAATACGTTATGCAACAGCAAACCACCCCAATCAACTTTTTTGGAATAACCAACTTCCGGAACATACAGAGGAAGTTTGGCATTAAGTTAGACGACCGCCGCCGCCACTTTTATGCTATAGGAAAAACCGGCATGGGTAAGACCGAAATGTTAAAGAACATGGCGGTGCAGGATATCAAAAGCGGATACGGTATGGGATTTGTAGATCCCCACGGAGAGGCGGTGGAGGATCTTTTGGACTTCGTGCCGAAAGAAAGAGTAAAAGACGTGGTGTACTTTAATCCTGCAGACACTAGGTTTCCTTTGGCATTCAACGTAATGGAGCAGGTGGACCCGGAAAAGCGCCACATGGTGGCTTCGGGTTTAATGTCGGTGTTCAAAAAAATCTGGCCCGATGTATGGTCTGCCCGCATGGAATACATTTTAAACAATGTGATATTGGCGTTGCTGGAATACCCCGGATCCACGCTCTTGGGGATTAACCGCATGTTGTCAGATAGCGACTATCGGGCAGAGGTAATCGAAAAAGTGCATGACCCTGTGGTGAAAACGTTCTGGCTGCAGGAGTACTCAAGGTACACCCAGCGCTACGAAGTGGAGGCAACGGCCGCCATTCAAAACAAAGTAGGGCAGTTTATTTCGAACCCCTTAATACGCAATATTGTGGGCCAGACGCATTCCTCCGTGGACATGCGGGAGCTCATGGACTCCAAGAAAATCCTGCTTGTGAACATTTCCAAAGGCCGCATTGGCGAAGACAACTCAAGGCTTTTGGGGGGACTTTTAATTACCAAGCTTCAGTTAGCGGCCATGTCGAGGGTGGATATACCAGAAGAGGCTCGAAACGACTTTTTCCTGTACATCGACGAATTCCAGAACTTTGCCACGGAAAGCTTTGTGAACATTTTGTCTGAAGCGAGAAAGTACCGTTTATGCTTAATTTTGAGCCACCAGTATATTACGCAG
>Ga0209542_10017034_pt1 | contig 11968 bp, 18 predicted proteins | sample RifCSPhighO2_01_FD_184028 | JGI IMG/M metagenome (GOLD analysis project Ga0209542, IMG submission 184028) | Soil microbial communities from Rifle, Colorado - Rifle CSP2_plank highO2_0.1 (SPAdes) (version 2) | ecosystem: Environmental > Terrestrial > Deep subsurface > Rock core/Sediment ...
TGAAGAACCACTAGTCAATATGTTTGGAAAGCAGAGCTTTCCAACATGCCAAAGAATCTTTGATTCTTTGAGCAGACCAGTGGCATCTTGAAGTTTATGAGCCACATTATTACGGTGGTTCTTATGCTCAAACAGCGAAGCTGTTTGGCATGTCAAAGAACTTTGTTCTTTGCACACACGCCACAAACCATCAGTCAATAGACCGATGGTATTGTTACGTATAAAGAGAAAAGCCGATATTTTGTTCCTTTATGGCTTTCAAAACCAATTTATACTTGGAATACCATAATCTTCCAGGTATTGAGGTATTCCTGTATAAATAAATCCACAAAATTTGTGTTGCAGGATTATATTTATAGGGGTAGTGCCAATAATAAAATACCAAAGACAAACAATAAATCGAATTCGATCGTCATTCCGTTATGCTTGAGTTGATAAAATGGGTCTGTTTCACAAAGCGCCAAAAGATACTAAAGACGTACCTATAGACGAAGTGCAGAAGATGTCAAGGAAAGGCATGAGCGACAAGGACATAATAAAACATCTTAAATCAAAGGGCTACTCGTACGAGGCAATAGAAAACGCGATGTTGAAAGCAGTCAAGGACGGAGTAGGCGACGAGCCTGCACCACGCATGCAGACAGAGTCGCCGGCGATGGACAATGTGTTCGAGCCGCAGGATTTCAATTTTTCTGACAACATGGGACAGCAACCTCAGATGTCACAGGAAATGCAGGATATGGGCCCTGAAGGCGATGCGCCGGAAGTGATGCTGGAAGAGCTTGTGGAAGGTATAGTCGAGGACAAGTGGCGCAAATTCGACGACCAGCAGAAGAAGATGGAAGATAATTTTGACCGCATACGAGCAGAAATAAAGCAGTTTGAGCTAAGGCTTGACCAGTCCAAGAGAGACAGCCCCTCAAGGGATTTGGACATAAGGATGGGCGACATTTCTGAGCAGCTTGAAGACTTGGAAGCGCGTGTCGGCGGCCTGGAAAAAGCATTCAAGCAATTCCTCCCTTCGTTGACAAGAAACATAGAGGCTCTTTCTCACATGATACACGAGATGAAAGATAAGCAGCAGATACACGAAGAAGAAATCTAATTAACCCTTTTTCTTGGAAAGAAAAATCCCTACTGGAAAAAGAACTTATTACTAATAAGGCTCACTGTCGTTCGCTTTTCTAGCGCGATTTGAGCTCTTTTCTGCTAATGTTTGCCAGTCCTTGAAGTATCATCATTATAGAGAGAAAAGCAAGAATTACAGAACCTAGTATAAAAATGTAGCCAGTTGTTGCCACTATGGAGCTTTCCAATATAAAATATGAAACGATATGAGCATTAGATTCTGACGAAGAATTAGGATTTGTCTGTCCCCAATTGGATGCAATTTCCTGACTTCCTTCTATACCTCTGTTAAAATATTGTTCTTGAAATATAGCACAAGAAAACAATATAGTCCCTATAAGGAAAACCAGACCAATGAGATAAGGAACCTAGGTTCCTTATAATCCTCCTGTGTGCGTCGGGCTTCCTCTGCGGGTTCTCCATGAAATTTATGAGGTCAAACCCGCAGTATCCCCGCCCGCCGCTGTTTATGAGAGAGTTTGCTGCACATCCCTTATGACTTCTATGCCGTGGTGCGCCGCCTGATTTTCTATGTATCTGTCGGCATCTTCCATCTCCACGCCCACCGACTCGTGATGTTCATATCCAGACCAGAAATGCCTGTCAGGATATAGCTTCAAAAAGTTCGGCTTTTCTTTGAACATTCTCGAAGCCGAACTTTTTTTCAGCATTATTTCTGCGACCTGTTTTGAATAACGTTTCGGCACGTCAACGCGAAAATGCACGTGCGTCCCGCCAAAGCCTATCGGCCCGAACTTGAAACCAAACTTCTCGTTTTCCCGAAGTCCTGCTTCGCAAATCTGCTGATGCGAGAGCTTGCGAAAATTGTTCTTGCGCTTGTGCGTGACGAACATGAAAAGAGTCCAGTCGTTTCTTGTGTCGATATTATGTCTTTTATAGTAAAGAACATTGATATTGGAACATTTCATAATGTTCTTTCCATATAGCAGATTGCATATAAAAGTTCCATTATCATTACAATCTGCTATTAGAGCTTCCGCTAACAAAGTTACTTAGGTTCATGGAGAACCCTCCTGCGGATTTTGATACGGATGCCGTTTAGAGCGGCATCACTATCCGCACTTTATACATGGATGTGCATTCAGAAAAAGAGCCTCGCTCTCATCTGCGGGTTTTCCGTGAAGTCTGCGATGTCAAACCCGCAGTATTCCCGCTCGGCGAATAAAATGGGCCGAGGAATTTGTACAAAAAGTCAAGTTACTTCTTGACAAGAAATGACAGCTCATAATAGGCATAATGATGGCTTGCCTTACTTTTGCTATAGAAAGCGGGCTAATTCTACTGCGTCTAATTTGGGTTTTAAAACTTTGGCTTTGTCTTATTCGTATGCGAATTGACCTTAGTGAATTGGGACTGGAGTTTTCTGAAAGGTGATATGTTGACTGTGAATATAGGGCTTCTAGGCTTGGGCAACGTAGGTCTAGGGGTTGCTAGATATCTTGACGAACATGGAAGTTGCATTGGACTGAATCTAAAGTCTTATGCCACTAGAACCTCAAGGAACAGTAATATCCGAGCCAGTTACGCCAGAGACGCGTACGAAGTAATAAGGGACCCTCAAGTGCATATTGTTGTAGAACTTATTGGCGGCGAGTCTCCAGCATTAGATTATGTCATGGAGACCATAAAACAAAGAAAGCCGGTTGTTACCGCAAATAAGCTTATTATAGCAAAGCACGGCCGCGAGATTTTTGACGCAGCAAGACATAACAATGTTGATGTCGGCTTTGAGGCGTCCGTCGGCGGCGGCATACCAATAGTTCATACACTTATGAGCGACTTGACTGCAAATACTATCGATGAAATTACTGGCATAGTCAACGGCACAACAAACTATATGCTAACAAGAATGGAAAGAAACATGTCCTACGACGATGCATTGAAAGAAGCGCAAAGAGAAGGGTTCGCAGAAGCTGATTCGACTTCTGACACGAGCGGCGAGGATTCAAAATACAAGTTGTCAATTTTATCATCACTGGCATGGAATGCATGGATTGAACCGAGCTCAATACGATATGAAGGTATAACACAAATTACTCCGCAGGATATGAACTACGCCGCTGAATTTGGATACAAAATAAAATTACTCGCCACGGCAAAGATGCATAATGGCAGAGTGGAAGTGAGGGTAAATCCAGCCCTTATAGATAATAAACACCCGCTTGCAGCAGTGAATGACGAATATAATGCAATTCACATCAAGGGAGATTTATGCGGCCCTCAGATGTATTATGGCAAAGGCGCAGGAAGAGGTCCAACTACAAGCGCAGTAGTTGCAAACATAAGACGTATTGCCAAGAACATTGAAACAGGCATGCCAAACGATCTTCCGCTCTTGGATAGGCCTGTTACATTAGTAGAAGACCCGGTAAGCGCAGGTTACATAAGAGTTGACCTGAGACACGTTGTAGGAGCGCTGCACGCGGTGTCGGGTATCCTGGCGAGAAACAACATAAGCGTCAAAGATTCTATCCAGCGAGAGAAATTTGGCTATCGTATTGACGGCGATACTGTTATTCCTGACATCATAACAACTGAACCCGTAAGAGACAGTTTTGTTAGAAAAGCGCTGGAAGAATTAGCAGAGTCGCCAATGGTTCATGGACGTCCTTATTATCTGAGAATAGAAGCGTGACGAAATCATATATTCGTATTAATAGTAAAGTATATAAAGTATTACTAGTATGATTATAGTATTGAGGTGATAGAAATGCCAGAAATAGCGACATTGTCCGAGAGGGGCCAGATCGTCATACCGCAGGATGTTAGGGAGAAGATGCATCTTGAGCCCGGAAGCAAGTTTGCGGTATTCCCCATAGAGGATTCTATCGTATTGAAAAAGATAGAAATGCCCAGCTTGGAGAAATGGGATGATGTTCTGAAGTCACTCAGAGCGGAGGCAAAGAAAAAGGGCATAACTGAAAAGGACGTAGACAGAATGGTTCAGGAAACAAGGCGAAGCAAGTGAATATCGTCCTTGATACAAACCAGATTATTGCAGGTTCTTTATGGCCTTCTGGGCCAGCTGGTTTTATTCTCGAAACATGGCGTGAGCGCAAGATTGACATAGTTGTATCGCCTGCCATTCTTGATGAAGTAGAGCGCGTGCTGATTACAAAGTTTGAGACAGGTCATGAAGCAGTAGACTACTTGAAGAAAGTGCTTGCGTACAATGGCAAGCTTGTCGATCCACAAGAAAAGATCAATGTCATCAAGAATGATCCTTCAGATAACATGTTTCTTGAAGCTGCTGTAGAAGGCAAAGCAGATTTCATTGTGAGCAGGGACAATGATCTGCTGAAGCTCAAAGAATTCAGGGGCATTGCAATAAATTCGCCAGAAGTAATGGCACAATGGATACGCAAGAATATCAAATAATTTTTTGATTCATCTCAAAAATGATAGCTCATCCGCCATCGACAATATACCGAGAAGGTTTCATTGTGAGGAAGCCAACAAGCTATGGCGAGCATGTTTATCTCAATCCAAAACGAGTTTACGAGGCGAAGAAATTGGCTGGGATTGCTTGATATTTTGGTCACTCGTCTTTTCTGGATATGATATGGCAGATCATAATTTTCTTTAAAACCCTTCCGTCTATTTCTTACCATGGAACTGGTACCAGTAAAATATGAGCGTCACATTTTCGTTTGTGTCAATGAACGTGAAGATAGCAACTGCTGCGCCGTCCGAGGTTCGAATGAAATACTAAAGGCCCTGCGCAAACATGTGAACGATAACGGTCTTTTTCATAAATACAACGTGTCAAAATCGAAATGCCTCGGCCACTGCGATTTTGGGCCGACTATTGCGGTCTATCCTGATGGATTCATATTCCGCCGCGTCACATTAGACGACACAAAGAAAATAATAGAGGAATTCCTGAGGCCGTAATTGAAGCTTTAAAAAATTAGACTTTATCATAGTCCTATGAAAATTGATCTAAAGGAATTAGCAAGTTTTCTGGTTAGAGCAAAAACCCAGACATATGCAGGAGATGGCGCAGAAGTTTCGCCGCAGAGGCCTGGGTTCAAGGAATTGGAGTTTTCCGAAGGCATCTGGCATTACAGGGACAGTTATTCAGGATTTTTCTTTGCACCAGGACAAGAAGTTGTACTATTGAACGGGAATCCTGTATGGGCAATGGCTTACAGCGGTGGTATGAGACCTGAATATCATAGCAGAGATTTTGCCAAACAGGCTTTCACATTTCTAAAGCAAGCACTTCTGAAGGTTGAAGAATCCAGACCATTCAGAGGCCCCAATCATTTACAAGAAGGTAATTACGATTATACTGATTGTAGTGAAGGTGACATTACAGATTTCAGAGGAACTGAGCGTATTTTTTATAAAGAAAAAGAAGTTTTCCGGCAGCACTATATTGGCGGGTTAATTATCCCAAAATAAACCCCGAAGTAAATTTTATTAATTCTCAATGCAACTAATTATCATGGTAATCGTAAAGGAAAAGTCTTATTACATCCTGTATTCAAAAGACAGGAAAAAGAAGTTGGGAAAATTCCGCTCCCGCAAAGCCGCGCTAAAGCGAGAACGCCAGATACAATTTTTCAAGCACATGAAAAAGTAATCAGTTGTTAGAAACAGAAGTCTTAGAGCCTGTAGTCTGCTCGCTAACTAAAAACCTGACGTATATCTTCCCAACTTCATCCACATCAACATTTGCATCAAAACGTTGGCCACTTAAACCACCTATTACATTGAAGTCGCCTTTTGTACAAATAGACCCTTCATATTCCAGGGCCATATCCTGAAAATCTACTTTTGGTTTGTCTTCTAGATACATTTCAGTAGCACGATACATCAGGTCATACCTTTGCTCTTCAGATAGTCTGGAATCTGCAAGAAGAAACGTATAACCCCATCTTATTCCATGTCGTGTAAAATCGTACATTCTCTGATTTTGGACATTGTTTATTTAAGGCTTATTTTTTTGCTTTTTTCCTTGTCAAAATCAAGAGAGCACGAGTTAATGCAATAACGCATACCTGTAGGTGTTTGCGGTGCATCATTAAAGACATGACCAAGATGTCCGCCGCATTTCTTGCATATAACTTCAGTCCGTTTCATGAAGAGGCTTTTGTCCTCCTTGACTTCAACAGCCCCCTTTATCGGCTCCCAGAAGCTCGGCCAACCTGTACCGGAATCAAATTTCTTGTCCGAGGCAAATATTGGTAAGCCACAGCCCGCGCATGTGTAAACGCCACTTTTCTTGTTGTAAAGAAGCTTGCCTGTGAACGGCGCTTCCGTTCCCTTCTTGCGTAGTACTTTGAACTGCTCAGGTGTCAATTTTTTCTTCCATTCGTTATCGTTCTTAGGCATTGTCATCGCATCTTCTTTGTATACATATAGTTAAAAACTGTAAGTTTGTAAGAAGATGGGATCCAGAATGTATTGTTTTAAGAAAATACATTCTAGGATAAATATCTACTCGTTCTGTATAGAAAGTATCTTGTCGCATTTCGGGCAAAGGAAAAATGTCTTGGTGCCGAGCACTACGTCTGTCGCATTGCGTATTTTTTCATTGCAAAAAGGGCAGATAGGGACCTTGTCGTGTATTTCCATATTATCACAAAATATTGGTAAAGGTCATCAGGAACATGATCGTACCAAATAATATTATTATCACTCCAGCTACGGCAGCCTTCCTGCTGTGTGTTTTCTTCACTGTCTTTATGAATGCGAGAACCTGAAGCGTGAGGGCAATCACAGTCAACGCGAACAGCAGGAAGTTGGCCGCATTGCTGAACCATCTCGGGCTGATCAGAATATAGTGCAGTATAGAGAAAATATAAGCGAAATACGCTATTCTATGGACGTTTTTCCACTTGTCGGCACCCAATTTTATGATAGCCCAGTCCGTAGACGTAAAGTAGACAGGCAGGAAAAGCACAAAAGCGATCGCGCCGAAAATAAGCGGGTTTATGAACGGGTCAAGCGGTTGCCATATCAGTAATAGGTTGAAATTTAATGTGTAAGCAACAACGGTCAGCACGTGAAGTATTATAAATGTGAAGCCCCAGACGCCTATTGTCCTCCGGTGAAAAATATAATTCCGTCTCGTGAGCCTGGCAAGCGGTCCGATTATAAGCGCTATGCTTATTAACGTGGTGCCGGCTAACGCCGCGCTTCTGATAATTGATGTCTGTGCCTGCCCGGGTATTATAGTGAACCCACAAAAGAATCCCGACATGTATTGTGGGTTCACTTATAGCGCTCAAGTAAGTATAATATCCAGAATATTTACTTGGAGCGCTATAAAAAAAGATATTGGTAAGCAAATTCGGCCAGCCAGAAAATAATTATAAGTAAGCTGGACTTGATCACGTATTTTTTATTTTCACGCAGGCCCTTGAAAAGTCCAGTGCCCTGCCTAGCCGGTTGTGGCTGATTATTAGGTTGTTCTCTGGGCCATAAGCCTTCGGATTGTTCTTGTTCTTTGTCCACGAGTACTAAATTCGAACAGTAAGGTTAAAAACATTAGAAGTATGGTTTTGCTATGACAGCAATAGATTTTCAGATCATTATGGCGTGGACGCTGATTATACTGGTGGGCATGACCCTTTACTGGCACAAAACCGCATATATTGAAGAATTCTAAAGCATCTTATGATGCCTTCTTAGAAAGACCGATTTTGATTCCGCATATTTTCTATGCTTCTTCAGGTTCGAATCGAGTTGTTCCATCTCCTGCTCTATAAGCAGTATAGACTCGTCTATCTTGGAAAGAAGTGTTTCTTTGTATTTTACAAGATCTTTTTTACTCATAGAATTTGATTCTCTGAGTAATTTGTCTAATTCTGCGGATATGTTTCTGATATTATTTTTCGCTTCAAGAAGTGCGGGCCACGACATGATTATGATATTTTTCTTTTTTCCGAATAATTCTTCTTTTCAAAAATGATGAAAGTCGAGGCAGTATAATAGTACGTTTCCTCTTGGTCTTTATTTCAAATGTTCGACAACGGAGAAGTCGAAGCCCTGTGACACTAGGATGTTTCTTATCCCGTCCACAAGTTCTACCTTTGGGTACCATTCCGTGGCGCTTATCTTGGTTATATCCGCCCGGCTGCGCTGTATTTCATTCACCGCAGGAAGGAATTTCACGTTCGGCTTGCTCTTCGTCATCTCGTGTATGATGTCCACAAGTTGCATGACCGAGGTCTCCGTATTTGTGCCTACATTATAGACGCCGCTCATATCGAGTCCCATGACCAGCGCGTTGACGACATCGTCCACGTATATGAAGTCCCTCGTCTGCGTTCCGTGACCATTAACAGTTACATCCTCGTACTTGGGTATCAACCCGCAGAACTTGTTTACCACGCTGCTACTGCCCGGGCCGTAGACGTTGAATAAGCGTGTGACGAATGCATCCCCCGGTGCTATCCTCTCGGCCCGCAGTTTGCTCTTGCCGTACTGGTTGATCGGCTTGCACTCGTCCGTTTCTTTGGCCAGCTTGTTGTCGCCGTAAACCGCCGCGGAGGAAGTAAAAATAACCTTTGCGCCCGCCGCCTTTGCCGCCTCGAACACATTCTTAGAGCCCATGAAGTTTGTGTTGTACATCGCATCCTCATCCGTATCGCGCGCGTTGCTGATTGCCGCCAGATGAAACACGACTTCAGTGTCTTTCATTGCCCTCTGCACGTCCCCGGCATCGCGTATGTCGCCTTCTATCACCGTGGTATTAAGTCCGTCTTTTTTAGAATTAGAAAAATTGTCGTATATTGTGACCGTATGACCCTTCTCTTGCAACCTCTTCACAAGATGGCGTCCTATGAACCCGGCACCGCCCGTAACAAGTATTTTCATGATAAGAATATTGACTGGAAAACTTAAATCCTAGAATTCGTACGCTTTTAGACAAAAAACTTCATGAGGAGCACCAAGACTCCAAATGCCACGCTCAGCATGACAACGTGCGTGGGCTTTATCTGTATCTTTTCCTCGACGTCCATGTACCTCATTAGGCCTGCAGTGGACTGCGGCATGTACTGTTTTTTCTCTGCCATGAGCATAACTAAGGATAGAACGTTTAAAAAGGTTCTTTTGTTATCTTTGATATGAACGAGGAAGCAATAATAAAAGATATTGTCTTACGTCAAAAGGCGTTAGAGGAAAGCGGAATAAATGACCCAAAAGTCGCATGTGCCGCTGGATGTATAATCAGTAATATTCGTCATGACTACCCGACTGCTGATCTTATAACAGCATATCCATTCTCAGACGCGTTTGCATATTTAGTTTCTGCAGGTTTAGTCACAACCGATAGACAATTGACAGAAAAGGGTAGAAGCGTCTATAATCTGGAAGACATAAAAGTATACCCGATTCATTAGGTTCTGCTTTGTTTAAAATTTGTTCCTCAGGACGTATACAACGTCTTCTATGGTATTCTTGAATGTCCTGTTCTTCCTGTGCAGCAGGTACAGGAAATTCTTCACCCCGTCCCAGACACCAACGCCCCTGACGTAGCTTGGCGACGATATGGGTATGCTCGTATGTTTCAGCTTGTTCCTGCCAACTTCGAACACTATTTCCACAGCTATCTCATACCGCTGCGCCTTGAGGTAGAGCTTCCTCAGTCCGCTAGCGGTGAAAGCCCGGAAACCGCTCTCCGTATCGCTCAGATGCGTGCCGGAAACAAAATTAGTTATGCCGTTAAGGAAGAAATTGCCGAACTTTTTTACAAAAGGGTATTTCGTGAGATCGCGCTCGCCGAGCACGAAATCGTAACCCTCCTCAATGAGCCGTAGGAATTTCCTTATTTCCTCAGGTTCATGTTGACCGTCGGCGTCAACCGTCATGACAACATCCGGCTTCGTCTTGAGCGCCGCGATAAAGCCAGTTCTGAGCGCTGATCCTAGCCCCTTGTTGGTTTTATGCCTGATGACTATGGCACCGGCTTTCTTCGCTTCGCTGGCCGTATTATCCTTAGACGCGTCGTCAACGACGATAACGCGCCCATATTTTTTTGACCTTCTTACGATACTTCCAACAGTCTTCTCCTCGTTGTACGCAGGCATTACAATTGCGACTTTCATTTTAGCACCGTTTACTTGTAAAGTTCAATACTGATATATTTATAGTTCAATTATATTTCCTAGAGCATACACATCTATTTATGTTAAAATTTATAGTATTTGAATGTGAAAAAAGAAATTAACTGGTGGGACATGAATGATACAGAAATATTCCTCTTAGATAAATCCTATTGTGATTTTATTTTAAATCAAGTAGAGCTGAAACATAAAAACCTAAATAACTTAAGATTTAGACTTGGAATAGGATTAGAGATTTACCAAAGCTTAAAATTTAAAAAACAAGGAATTAAAAATTTGCACCTTAAAAAAGTGCTGAATAGCATAGATATAAACTTTTCCGACTTGAACAATAAATTTACTGGGATTGGTAGATATAAAGCTGCTAAATTCACATTCCCTATAAATTTATCGCCTTATTGGAGCTGTCTCTTGGCACATTCTTTCTTTGATGGATACGCAGATAATTATATAATGCGGTACTCTAACTATGATTTTGATAACAGAAAAGAGTTTACGACTTTAATAAACAAAATATTTGGGGGTACATTAATTTTCAATAATCCTAAAAATTTTAGAAGAGACATTGATCTTCCAGCTACTATACCAAGACTCTTAGAAAAATTCTTCAGTGTCACAACATTCTATTCAAAGAAATGTAGGATACCAAAATCAGTATTTCGACTCGCTAAAATGGATAAACTTTATGGGTCGTATTTCTTGAAAGCCGCATACATAGACGAAGGAACAATAAGCGGTGGCCAGATATGGATTGTTAGAGGCATAGTAAATAAGAATTTAGCAAAGGACGTTTCCAGATTATCCAAAATTCTAGATATAAAATGCAGAATTAAATTGACAAGTAAGGTTTATAATGGGTATAGTGTTGGTGTAAAAAGCGAGTGTTTTGACAGATTTTATGATAACATAAAGCCGTTATTCTGGAATCCAAATAAAAAGCTATTAAAGTTAGATAATATGATAGTAAGGCATAGAACCCCCTTAGAGAGAGATTCATTTGGTAGATTTATCGGACGTGGATTAAATGGTAGGTAAGCTATATGTTTTTGAAGGGCTGGACGGCGCGGGCATTACAACCCAGGCAACCCTTCTTCGCAATCATTTTCTCAACAAGGAAAAGGACGCAATACTGACAAAGGAACCGACCGACGGATTGGTAGGCGGGATAATAAAAGCCTGCCTGCGCGGCGAATGGAAAACCAATCCATTGACATTGCAAATGCTTTTCGCCGCAGACCGTGCGCACCACCTGAATACAGAAATAGAGCCTGCAATGAAGAAGAACAAGATAGTGATATGCGACCGTTACGTTCTATCGTCGCTGGTTTTCGGTGCGCTTAACACAAATCTGGACATACTAAAACAGATCAACTCGCATTTCATGAAGCCGCACATAACAATAGTAATTGATACCAATCCAAAGATATGCCTAGAGCGCATGAAGAAAGCGCGGCACCACGTGGAGCTTTTCGAGGAAGAGCAGAAACTGGTGCAGATACGGCAGAACTTGCTGACAATGAAGAAATACTTCCCTGAAACTTATTTTATAGACGGTAACCGCACCCCGCAGGAAGTCCATGAGGATGTCAAGAAACTGGTTGCCAAAACATAATGGAACGCTATTTTTGGCCATGCTGCTCGTCGGGTAAGTCGTCTGACCCTCCACCGCTTTCTCCATGTTCATCCTTGGTTCCCTCATCTTTAATTTCCATATTCTTCTTCATTTCTTCCTTCTTGGT
>Ga0209542_10017035_pt1 | contig 11967 bp, 13 predicted proteins | sample RifCSPhighO2_01_FD_184028 | JGI IMG/M metagenome (GOLD analysis project Ga0209542, IMG submission 184028) | Soil microbial communities from Rifle, Colorado - Rifle CSP2_plank highO2_0.1 (SPAdes) (version 2) | ecosystem: Environmental > Terrestrial > Deep subsurface > Rock core/Sediment ...
GACACACGGATTTCGCTTTAGCTCCGCGATTTGTTCGCTCGAAAATGATGTTCTCATATTCTTTTGTTAATTATTAATGCTAACAAAAGAAAACTGTGCCTGTGTCCACTTTTTGGGGTACAGATCAGAGGCGGTGTCTATTGTACAAAATTCGAACTTATTTTGAAAGCAATCCCGACTAATCGCACGCGCGGAGCGCGTGGTGGCTCTGAATTGAATCGTACGCTCCACGAAAGCCCCGCCACCGCCTCGCTTCACTCGGCAACCCCAAAAAGAAAAAATGTTCCTTGCTTTTCGGATTTGCGCGCGACCAATTTCTTCTAAAAAGGAAAGGACATTTTTCTTTGGTGTTCTGCCCTCCAAGTATTCGGGCAGGTGGCGGGACTAATGCGGACTCGGTTTTGCGAAAACTATTTTTTGGGGAAAGGATTTCGCAAAACACTCGGCTACTCTTTTTTGAATTTGGAAGTCGCAAGCGGAGGAGGAGGGGTTTGGGGAGGAATCCTCCGCTTGCTCCGCTGTTTTCTTTTGGGGGAATTCGGGCGGGCAAAAATTGAGAAAAGATTAAATTCATGTTAGTATAGTTGTGAGGGTTAGTTTCAACGCTCATACTTATACTATCATACTATGGAAAGCAAACAAAATAAAGAAATTGGGGACAAAATAAAAGTCTTTCGAGCAAAGCAAGGACTGACACAGGACGCTCTTGCGAGAAAGTGCGATATTCCCTACACAACACTGACCAAAATTGAATCAAATGTGATAACAAAACCCTCAATTCAAACGGTCGTCAAAATTGCGGCAGGACTGGATATTTCGATAGACCAACTTTTGAAATGATATGAAGACAAAATTTCCAGAAAACTTTTTGAATAAAATCGTCTGCGGCAGTGCCGTTGATGTGATGAAACAAATACCTGACGGCTCGGTTCATTTAGTGATTACTTCGCCTCCATATAATCTCAAAAATTCTACCGGCAACGGAATGAAAGACGGTCGTGGTGGAAAATGGGCAAACGCCGCCCTGCAAAATGGCTACTCTCACCACAACGACTGTATGCCACACGACGAGTATGTGAAGTGGCAACGAGATTGTCTAACAGAAATGATGAGGATTATCCCGGAGGACGGAGCAATTTTCTATAATCACAAATGGAGAGTGCAGGGCGGATTATTGCAAGATCGTCAGGACATTGTAAGTGGCTTTCCGGTGCGACAGATTATTATTTGGAGACGGAAAGGCGGCCTCAATTTTAATGCTGGATATTTCTTACCAACCTACGAGGTGATATATCTTATCGCCAAGCCGGAATTCAAACTTGCAACAAAAGCAAACGCTCACGGCGATGTTTGGGAATTTACGCAAGAAATGAACAACGAACATCCAGCCGCCTTTCCGATAACTTTGATTGACCGGATTGTTTCCGCCACGGACGCAAAAATTATTTTGGACCCATTTATGGGTTCGGGCACGACAGCTCTTTCTGCGATAAACTTCAAACGAGATTATATCGGTATTGATATTTCGCCGGAGTATTGCGAAATGGCAAAAAAGAGAATAAAACAACATCAATCCCAAGTTAAACTTTGGTAAAAATATATGACTAAAAAACCTGTTATCTACACAAAACCAGCCCTTATCGCAAAACTGAAAGAAATTTCGGTGATGGGTTTTATTCCAAACGCACGGAAAGGAAATGCCGGAGGCATTGGCAATACTCTTGAAGATTTGCTCGGTATCAAAGAAAACAATTTGCCAATACCAAACGCCGCAGAATGGGAGTTGAAAGCACAACGCCTCAATTCAACCTCACTGACAACACTTTTCCATATTGAGCCCTCCCCACGCGCCATTCGCTTTGTCCCGCAAGTGCTTTTACCTAAATATGGCTGGGCGCACCAAGAGGACGGCAAGAAATACCCCAAAGGGGAAATGAGCTACCGGCAAACAATCCACGGAAATTCACGAAGTGATCGCGGTTTCAAAGTTATGATTGACCGAAAGGAGCGCAAAATTTTAATTTCGTTTGATGCCGGAAGTGTTGATATCCGACATAAAAAATGGCTTGAAGCAGTTAAAAAACGTGTTGGTCTTGGCGAACTCAATCCGCAACCATATTGGGGTTTTGATGATTTGGAACATAAGGCCGGAACAAAACTACTCAACGCTTTTTATGTTCAAGCTGAAGTAAAAATAGTACGCAAAAAAGAACACTACCACTATACGAAAGTGATGATGTTGCAGAAATTTAGTTTTGAAGGATTTTTGAAAGCACTGGAAGAAGGAAAAATCCTTGTGGACTTTGACGCTCGCACCGGGCACAATCACGGCACAAAATTCCGCATGAGGCAGGATTGTTTGCCAATGTTATATGAAAAAACAACCGTCATTATTTAGCCATGCTTACGAAAAATGATCTTGAAACAAATTTAGAAAGAGTCCATGAGTGGATAAAAGCCGCTGACCAGAAAGTTAGTATATTTTTAGCATTTCAAGGGGTTGTTTTCACACTTCTGTTTGCAAATATTTTTTCATGGGCTACCGAAAATCTAAAAAATCTTCCATGCAAAAGTTTACTGTTATTTATTTCTGGAACTGTCTTGATTAGCTATAGCATATATAAATCCGCTTCGGCTATTATTCCCCGATTAGCTAAAGATAAAAAGAAAAAATCAATAACCTATTTTGGAGATATTGCAAAGTTTGATCTTGGAGATTTTAAGAAAGCGATAAAGGAAACGAGTGCTGACGAATACGAAAACGAATTGACCGAACAAATCTATATTTCCTCAAAAATTGCGGCAAGGAAACATTCTCAATTTAGGGACGCAATTTTTGCATTTTTCGGCGGTATGATTTTACTCATGTTTAGTTTTCTACTTTTCAAAATATGATATGGCAACAAAAGAGGAAATAATTAAAGGTGTTGATGATTTCTTTGGCGGAGATTATGACATAACAGAGGGCAGGGTTATTCCCGATGTCGCCGATATTGCGTTAGGGAAAATTGGTAAAGAAATTGAGTTGGCAATGCTTTTTATTGATATACGAGAATCAACAAAAATAGTTGACGGCCTTCGCCGTACTACTGCGGCAAGAATGTATAAATCATTTCTTTGGGGTGTATCGAAAATAGCACGATTAAATGATGGCGAGCTAAGAAGTTTTAACGGCGACGGAGTCTTGGTAGCGTTTATTGGCGATAACAAAAGAACAAATGCGGCGAAGGCCGCATTGCAAATGTCTTGGTTTGCTCAAAAGGTTTTAAAACCAAAGCTTGATGCTGTGTTTCAAAATAATCAAGGATTAAGTGGGCAAGGGATAGAATTTGATTTCGGTATCGGAGTCGATGTTGGAAAAATTTTGGTAGTGAGAGGCGGAATTCGTGGTGAAAATAATAATGATCTAGTTTGGGTTGGCAATGCCACGAACTACGCCGTCAAGCTATCCGGTTTATCAAAAGAGGGTTATCACATTTACATTTCAGAAGATGTGTATAAAAATATGGCCAAGTCTAGTAAAATTCAGGGAAGCCCGGAGCGTGATATGTGGGAATCGAGAACTTGGACTGATGTTGATGGTGTAACGATATATAGAAGTAACTGGACTTGGTCCTTAAATTAAGCCCGCCCGAATTCCCCCAAAAGAAAACAGCGGAGCAAGCGGAGGATTCCTCCCCAAACCCCTCCTCCTCCGCTTGCGACTTCCAAATTCAAAAAAGAGTAGCCGAGTGTTTTGCGAAATCCTTTCCCCAAAAAATAGTTTTCGCAAAACCGAGTCCGCATTAGTCCCGCCACCTGCCCGAATACTTGGAGGGCAGAACACCAAAGAAAAATGTCCTTTCCTTTTTAGAAGAAATTGGTCGCGCGCAAATCCGAAAAGCAAGGAACATTTTTTCTTTTTGGGGTTGCCGAGTGAAGCGAGGCGGTGGCGGGGCTTTCGTGGAGCGTACGATTCAATTCAGAGCCACCACGCGCTCCGCGCGTGCGATTAGTCGGGATTGCTTTCAAAATAAGTTCGAATTTTGTACAATAGACACCGCCAGAAAACGAAATCGGATTTTAGAGCCGAAATGGGGTCGCGCCGAAGGCGCGACACTAATGCATTCCCCCCGCCGAATCCAGAATCCAAAAGGGTTTTCCACGCTCCGCGTGGCTCCTCGTTTGCCAATACAAAATAAAAAATGGTAATATTGGGTTGCACCAACTTTAGACACTTTCGGCTTTTTATTTGCTTGAGCATCTAGATGGGCGACTGTGTTCAATTTTGCTGAAAGGTAAAGTTGGTGCAATATGGTCGCCCTTTTAGGTTTTTAAACATATTATGAATAATCAAACCAAAAAGTTTTTCATATATACTCGCAAGTCTACGGACGACAAAGATCGTCAGGTTAGAAGCATTTCGGATCAACTGGCCGAACTCAAAGAGTTAGCGGTTAAAGAACAGATTGAGGTTGTAGATATTTTCGTGGAAAAACAAACCGCCAAGATTCCGGGTCGGCCAGTCTTTAATGAAATGCTTCTACGCATGGAAGCTGGTGAAGCAAATGGAATTTTAGCTTGGCACCCCGATAGACTTGCGAGAAATTCCGTAGACGGCGGAAAAATTATTTACTTTGTTGATACCAAAATAATTTTGGATTTGAAATTTTCAACTTTTTGGTTTGACCCGACACCGCAAGGAAAGTTCATGCTCTCAATAGCATTTTCGCAGTCCAAGTATTATGTGGATAACTTGTCGGAGAATATCAAGCGTGGTCATCGTCAAAAATTGAAGGATGGTATTTGGCCTCAAAACGCTCCTGTGGGCTATCTAAACGACAGCGACAAGAAAGTTATCATTCCAGACCCCGAACGCTCGCCATATATCGTCAGAGCGTTTGAGGCCTACGCCAGTGGCAAGTACACACTCCGACAAGTTAGAGACATGGTTAATGAACTTGGACTGCGTTCAAGGAAAGAGCAAGAACTTTCTATTTCCAATATTCATAATATGTTAAAAAATCCAATTTTTTGTGGATTGCTCCGTTACAACGGAGAAATCCACGAAGGTAAACACGAACCGATTATTTCAAAGAAACTTTTTGATTCCGTTCAAGAAGTGATGAACCGAAAATCTAAACCGCATAGCAAAGGTTTGAAGCCGTACATCTATCGCGGATTTTTCCGTTGCGGAGAATGTGGATGTTTTATCACTACCGAACAACAAAAAGGTCATCACTATTTGCGGTGTACTAAACGGAAAAATCCCTGTGCTCAACCTTACATACGCGAAGAGCTCATCACTTCTCAAATTCAAAATGAAATCAAAAAAGTTTCTTTGCCAGACGATTGGGCAAAATGGATGATTGCCGAAAACGCAAAAGATCGACAATCAGAAGTCCAATCGTCTACGCTTTTTGTTCAAAATACAAAAGATGAAATTTTTTCAATCGAAAAGAAGATTGAAAAGCTGATGACGCTCTATCTTGATAATTCGTTATCACTTGAAGAATATCGAGAAACAAAAAATCGGTTGGTAAACCAAAAACAGCTTTTCAAAGAAAAATTATCATCTTTTGAACAAAAAGCGAATAATCGGTTCGAACTTACAGAAAAATTTCTAAAAGCCAATATTACCAATGCGGAATTGGCAAACGAGGGAATTCCCGAAGAAATAATTCGGGAATTCAAAAAAGTCGGTTCGAACTTTCAAATTAAGGATCGAACCGTACTTTTTGAGCCACGCGGAGCGTGGAAAACCCTTTTGGATTCTGGATTCGGCGGGGGGAATGCATTAGTGTCGCGCCTTCGGCGCGACCCCATTTCGGCTCTAAAATCCGATTTCGTTTTCTGGCGGAGGAGGTGGGATTCGAACCCACGAAGGGCTTTTGACCCTAAGCACGTTAGCACCGTGCCGCACTAGGCCTCTATGCGACTCCTCCCGGATTATTGGATTATATCTTTTTAAAATATTTGTTCAAATGCTTTGGGTTATTAGACCCAATTAATTGAAAGTATCGTCTCAAATCATATTGACTTTCTAAACGCACGTCTTTATTTTGCGAAATTAAAGGTTTTAAGCCGAGTTTTTTTAGCAGTTTGTAAACTGTGCATCTTAAAGGCCGCGAATAGCTTGTGAAAGATAATTTTTTGTAAGCATAGTTTTTATTATTTACTTTATATTTATGCGTGAAGATGCATCCATCAGTATCAACTAAGCCGCGAAGGCAGGCGACAGAAAATTTAGGGTTTTTCTTTATCCATTCAGGCATGTCTATATTTTGTTTTATTTTATTACCTATTGGGAGACCTAAAGAGTTTAAATATTTAACTAGTCCGCTTCTTGAAATGACAATATTATTTACAGAATATTTGGGATCATGATAAAGACTTGGCACGATGCCGAATAAGTTGTTTTCAAGCATTATGACATATTTAGCAAATTCATAATCATCCGTATGATGAAGGGTTATGCAAATTTGATTTTTACTCATACCTCCGTCTCCTAGCATTATCCCGATAAATTCAGCAAATTTAGCAGATTTTTTGGGCTTATTAAATGTAAATGGCCGAAGTATTTTGAAATCACGAAATTTTCCCTCCTTTTCCCACCAAATTTTCCATTTCTCTTTTCTTAGATTTGGGTCTCCGCCGATCCGACCATACTTTTTAAGTACGGCGGCGCCTCCCAATTTGCCTCCAATTTTTGTGTACCAGAATCGATTTTTGGTTTGAAAATTCGGCGGATTGATTCCGGCTTCTTCGCATAAAAGCGTTACAGCGCTTAGTGGAATCGTTGAATTTTCGGCCTTCCAATCAGTAATTGTCCGCTCGCTTAATCCGAGAATTAAAGATAGTTCTTTCCAGGATCTATTCAGTAGAACTTTTGCTTTAAATAGAAATTCGCGTTGTTCTCCTTTTTTGAATACAGCTCGATCACATTTGAGCGATATAGGCATACTTCCATAATAACAATTTTATTGAAAATAACCTGTTAATAGGTAAACTGTTTTTTACCCTCTGGCCACAACAAGCCCAATTACTTTTTTGGCTCCTGAATTTTTTAATGTTTTGGCGGCTTCTGATATTGTCGCTCCGGTTGTCATAATGTCGTCGATCAGAATGATTGTTTTCCCGCTAATTTTTTCCGGATTTATAACAGAAAAAGAATTTTTGATGTTTTCAGTTCTTTCTTTTTTTGTAAGCGATATTTGAGATGGGGTTGGTTTGGATTTTGTCAAAACATCGGCGAGAAGATGGAGTTCTATTTTTTCAGAGAAAGATTTGGCCAAAAGTTCTGATTGATTATAGCCTCGTGAAATTCTTTTTGATTCGTGAAGCGGAATTGGAATTAGGAAGGTATTTTCGAACAATCTCAATTTTGGCCTAATTTCTCTATCCAGTAGTTCGGAAAGAGGCTCTGCCATGAGATAAATTCCATGATATTTAAGTAGTCTTACGGCTTTTCTAAGAACTTGGTTATCGTAATTGCCGCAGATGATCATTTCATCAATAAAGGGAGGCGGTAAAACGCCGGCTTTTTTACTTTCAGCCGTCTTTTCAAGACAAACAGGGCATAATAGCTTGTTTTTCTCTCCACAGCCTATGCACGAATTCGGAAAGGCGGTTTGCAGGATTTTTTGGAAGATCGTGTGGATAAGTTTAAGCATAAAAAGGCAAAAAATAGCCTACTATTATGATATACTAACATTGAAGGTATTTAGGAATGGACATACCGTTTTTCAAAAGTTTATCTTTAGGCGGGTCGGCTCTTTTTAAACATAGAGAGAAAGGCATTGTCGGTATTGACCTTGGCTCCTCAAGTCTTAAGCTTGTCCAGTTAAGAAAGGAAAAAGAACGCGCTATCCTCGAAACTTACGGAGAAATTTCCACTGCGCATTACGGCGGAGTGGAAATGGGGCAAAGCGCCAGGCTTGTTGATCAGAAAGTTCTGGAAATGCTTGAAGATCTGATTAAAGAGGCGAATATAACTGCGAGACAGGCGGTTGTTTCGTTGCCCTTGCGCGTAAGTTTCGTCTCACTTCTGACATTGCCGATTATGAATGAAAAGGATTTGGCGGAGGCTGTTCATTATGAGGCAAGGCGGTACATACCTGTCCCGATAAATGAAGTTATTCTTGATTGGTGGTCTCTTCCTCAAGGAATTTCGTCTGACGCCGAACGGGAAGAAGGCCTTGTAAAAGAAAAAAAATTTATCGAGGTGCTTCTGGTGGCTGTTCATCAGCAGGTTTTGGAAAAGTATCGCAGTATTTTTAAGGAAGCCGGAATTGAGATTGTCTCTTTTGAAATAGAAATTTTCAGCCAGGTCAGATCAGCGATAGCCAGAGAAGTCGCCCCGATACTTTTGATTGATTACGGCGCGCAATCAACGAGATTTACAATTGTTGATTACAACATCGTCAGGATGAGCCACAATGCTGATCGCGGATCGCAAGATCTTACTTTGGCGCTTTCCAGATCTCTTGGAATCGATTTTGAAAGAGCGGAAAAGCTTAAGCGCGATACCGGACTTTCGTTAAGGCCCGAGCACCAGGAAATTAAAAATGTAATTGAGCCCCTGCTCGATCATAATTTTTCAGAAGGAATTCGCGTGATGACCGAATACAAACGAAGAACCAATCATTCGATAAAGCGGATTGTTTTTACGGGAGGCGGTTCTCTTTTAAAGGGGTTGATTGATTTTTCCATAAACAAGTTTGGGGTTGAGGCGCGCCTTTCAAATCCGTTTCAGAAAGTCGAATATCCGCCGTTTTTAGAGCCAGCCTTGAGAGATTTAAGCCCGATATTTTCAACAGCCCTGGGGCTTGCGTTAAGAGAAATGCAAAAATAAGTAATTGATGAATTTATTAAAACGATTTTAAAAAAATAAATGCAGGACTCGCCATTTTCTTTATCTAAAAAATATTCCGTTAATTCTTACCCGGTTAAGGCAAGCGTATCAAGTATGGGAGCGGTAATGTTTCTCGGCATTATTGTTTTGATTATTTCCATTTTGATGTTTGGCGGAGTATTTTTATGGAAAAAACTTACAGAGGGGCAGATTAATGAATTAAACGCTTCAATAAAAAGGGCTGAAGCTGATTTTGACCCGCCGTTTATAAAGGAAGTTTCAAGAACAGCAAAAGCAATAGATGATGTGACAAAATTGCTTTCCGGACACCGCGCAACTTCAAAAGTTTTTAAGTTTCTTGAAGATAATACATTGGTGGAGGTTTCTTTTTCAAATTTCAACTTTAATGCCGCGAACAATGTTGTGACTTTATCGGGCGAGGCTTTAGGTTACAGTGCTCTTGCTTTGCAATTTTCTAAAATAGAACAAAATCCGATGGTTAAGGCCGCAACGCTTTCGAATATAGCCGTTTTAGACAAAGGGACCATTGGTTTTAATTTAACGCTTAATCTTGATTCCGAAGTCATAAAATATAAATGAATGAATAAAAATATTTTAGGAATTCTTTTTCTCTTAAGCGCACTCGCCATTACGATGGTGTGGACTAAGCCGATGTGGGAAGAGCTCAAAATAAAAAAAGAAGACAAGTTCGCGCTTGAGGCTACGCGTAAGCGTTTTGAGGAACTTTCCAAAAAGCTTGAAGAGCTTCGGATTAAATACGCGTCAATTTCAGATAAGGATAAGAAAAATTTGAGAGAGATGATGCCTTCGAAAGTGGATTATCCGATTTTTCTAATGAATTTAGACAGCATCGCGAGCGCCAGCAATACAAGGATCAAGCAAATTTCTATTCAGGACACCAAGACTGTTTCTTCCAGCCAGCCTGAAAATAAGGCCGCTTCTTCAGCCTTTGAGCCCGTTCCTCTTTCTTTTAGCGTCAGCGCGTCGTATGACACTTTTAAAAATTTTCTAAGTGATCTGGAAAAAAACAGGCGTTTGATTGATGTTGACTCTATCAGTTTCAGTTCGTCGGATAAAAAAGACGCGAAAGAGCAAGTTTATAATTTTTCGATTAAAGCGAATATTTATTGGAAGAAGCCTTGAATATGAATGAAGACAACAAAGCGAATATTATAACTGTTGCTCTGATCATACTTCTTATCGTTGGCGGGTATTTTGGATATTTTTATTACGCGAAAAACGACAATGGGCAAGTGATCGCGACGCAGGGCGGGGAAGACCCTGGGCTTTCTTCGATGGAAATAAGGGCGCTTTTGAACATTTTAGAACAGACCGAGCTTGAGATCGAATTATTTAATGACAAGCTTTTCAGAGATTTGACTTCAGGAATTCCATTGGAGTCTTTGCCGGAAGTCGAATCCGGACGTCCGAATCCATTTTTGCCATTAAAATAATATGAATTACGAAATCTGCAGGTTGAGTTTCGTAATTTACCCCGTTAGAGAATGCCCGGTGACTTGCCACATGGTGCATTTTTCTCATACGAGCGCGGGGTTTAATGCCCCGTGTGAATTCTCTAGCGGGGTTTACAATAAATAAGCAAATGGCCGATAGTTTTGTTGACATTCTTTTGCAAAAAGGAGCGCTTACCCAGGAGGCGCTGGCGAGTTCTGTTGACGAGGCTGAACAAAAAGGGCTTGCCCTAGACGAAGTATTGGAAGGAAAGGGGGTCTCTGCGCAGAAAATTTTGGAGGCTAAATCAGAAGCTTCGGGCATTCCGGTCAGAGCTCTTACAGGGCAAAGAGTTCCTTTCGACATACTTAAATATGTAACTGAAGATTCCGCGAGGCATTACAGATTTGTGCCTTTGGGCATGAAAGACGGAGTTTTGGAAATAGGGATGGTTGATCCGACGGAATTAAACGCGCGCGAGGCTTTGCAATTCATCGCTTCTAAATTAAATCTGCCGTTTCGCGTTTATATTATTTCCAGAAAAGATTTTAATGAAGTTTTAAATGTCTATAAGGGGCTTGGGGGAGAGGTTTCGAAAGTGCTTGGTGAGCTTGAGAGCGCTTTGTCCGAAGGATCAACTTCATTGGGGACGGATTATCCCACCGCAGATTCTGTTTCAGAGGCCCATATAACCGAAGAGGCACCTGTTACAAAAATGGTCGCGGTTATGCTTAGGCACGCCACAGAAGGCCGCGCTTCGGACATACATATTGAGCCGTCCAGAGACAAGTTGCGCGTGCGCTTTCGAGTGGACGGCGTTTTATATACGTCGCTTTTTTTGCCGATGAAAGTTCATGAAGCCATTGTCGCGAGAATAAAAATTTTGACTAATATGCAGCTTGATGAAAAAAGAAAGCCGCAGGACGGCCGTTTTTCGGCGCGCATAGAAAATCACGAAATTGATTTCAGGGTTTCCACTTTCCCCACCTCGTTCGGAGAAAAAGTTGTTATTCGTATTTTGGATTCGGAGACAGGAGTAAAAACTTTTGCTGATTTGGGGCTTGTCGGAAGAAATTTGGAAGCGGTTAAAGAGGGGCTTGAGAAGCCTTACGGGCTCATTCTTTTAAACGGACCGACCGGGTCAGGAAAGACAACTACGCTTTACGCCATGCTTCAGGTTTTAAATCAGGAAAGGTATAATGTAATCAGCCTTGAAGACCCTGTGGAGTATCAGGTCGAAGGCATAAATCAGTCGCAGGTGCGGCCGGAGATAGGATATGATTTCGCGTCAGGCCTAAGATCAATTTTACGTCAGGATCCTGATGTGATTATGGTTGGAGAGATCCGCGATAAGGAAACCGCGCAGCTTGCCATTCATGCCGCGCTCACGGGCCATCTTGTTCTTTCAACCTTGCATACAAACTCCTCAATCGGCGTTATTCCCAGATTAATTGACATGGGGGTTGATCCTTTTTTAATCGCTCCGACTTTAAATTTAGCCATTGGACAGCGCCTAGTCAGGACTTTGTGTAAAGAATCAAAAAGGCCGCTTGAGTTATCTGGTCCCATTAAAGCGAAAATTGACGAGGAGCTGAAGGGAATTCCTGAAGTGACGAGAAAAAAAGTAAAGTTTCCCAAAGAGATTTATCAGCCGCTGCCTT
>Ga0209542_10017036_pt1 | contig 11967 bp, 10 predicted proteins | sample RifCSPhighO2_01_FD_184028 | JGI IMG/M metagenome (GOLD analysis project Ga0209542, IMG submission 184028) | Soil microbial communities from Rifle, Colorado - Rifle CSP2_plank highO2_0.1 (SPAdes) (version 2) | ecosystem: Environmental > Terrestrial > Deep subsurface > Rock core/Sediment ...
TTCCTTAAGACTGCGTTTTTCCCTCAAGTAATAAACAACTGGAAACCAGAGACTAGAAACTTGGAACTTAGACATGGTTTAATATCGCCCATATGCGCCCCCTTAAATTTTTATGGCAAAAATGGCTTATTGTGGCCCGGCCGATTGGTAATTTTCAAGCGCAATTAATTTTAAGCCTGTTTTATTTTATTATCCTTGCGCCGGTGGCAATTCTCTTTAAATTATTTGCAGATCCTTTGAATCTAAAAGCCAAACAAAGATCAAACAATTTCGAAAAATGGGAACATCCCAAGGAAGATTTGGAGCAGGCAAGAAAACAATACTAATTAATTTCCATTGAAATCTCAATGTTTCAAAATATTTTCCTAAAATATTTTCTTATCAAAATTATAAATTTTAAATTAAAAATTTGAATGTATATTCTCGGAATTTCTTGTTTTTATCATGAGTCAGCAGCCGCTTTACTAAAAGACGGCCAGGTAATTGCGGCCAGTGCCGAAGAACGCTTTAGTCGCAAGAAACACGATAGTGATTTTCCCATTCGAGCCATCGATTTTTGTCTTAAAAAAGCCAGTATCTTAGCCGCCGATTTAGACTATGTCGTTTTTTACGAGAAACCTTTTTGGAAATTTGTCAGGATTCTTCTAACGACGCTCGCTTCTTACCCCCAAGCTTATCGTTTATTTGCCAAAGCCATGATCACTTGGCTTGCCGACAAACTTTGGGTGCGTTCAATTATTGCTGAGGAAATAGATATCGATCGTCAAAAAATTCTTTTCGTACCTCACCATATTTCGCATGCGGCCTCGGCCTTTTATGCTTCGGGATTTACAACCTCTGCCATTTTAACTTTTGACGGCGTCGGTGAATGGACCACGGCAACTATTGGCAAAGGTGATGATTTGAATCTTGAGATCACCAAAGAAATTAAATTCCCTCATTCCTTGGGACTTTTGTATTCGGTTTTTACGGCCTTCTTGGGGTTTGAGGTCAACGATGGTGAATACAAAGTTATGGGCATGGCACCTTATGGTCAGCCCAAATACTTGGATAAAGTCAAGAAACTGGTGCGAAATTTTGCCGATGGTTCATTTTCGCTAAACATGGAATATTTCACTTACCATAAATCGGCAGAATATGCCTATGGATCAAAATTCGTCGATTTATTTGGAGAAGCGCGGCCGCGCGATCTGCATTTTTTCACCAAGACTTCCGGCTATCCTTCCTATTTTGGAGAAAAGCCACGAAACTATAACGAGCTTTGCGAGCTTAATCAAAAATATGCCGACATTGCTGCCTCGATTCAAGCATTCACAGAAGAAGTCATTTTAAAACTTGCCCAAACCGTTTATCAAGAAACAAAAATGGAAAATCTCTGTATCGCAGGCGGCGTCGGTTTAAACAGTGTAGCCAACGGACTTTTGTTGCGCAAAGGCCCTTTTAAGCGCATTTTCGTGCAGCCGGCAGCCGGCGATGACGGTGGAAGTCTTGGGGCGGCTCTTTATATTTATCATGCGATTTTGGGCAAAAAAAGACGATTTATTCAGGACAACTGTTATTTCGGAGCAGACTTTAGTGATGGTCAGATCGAGAAGTTTTTAAAAAGTCAAAGAGTCAAATATCAGAAGATGATGGAAGAGAAACTAATTGATTTTTTGGCCTCAGAAATTGCGCATGGTAAAGTAGTCGGCTTCTTCTCTGATCGGGCTGAATGGGGGCCAAGGGCGCTGGGGGCAAGATCAATTTTGGCAGATCCGAGGCGAGAGGAAATGAAAGAAATCGTCAATACTAAAATTAAATTCAGAGAGCCTTACCGGCCTTTTGCGCCTGTGGTTTTGGCAGAAAGAGCAAGCGACTATTTTGAAGTTGAGGGACTTAACCATCAGTATTTGACCAATTTCATGCTGGGAGTTTTTCCGGTCAAAAAAGAAAAACGCAAGGTGATTCCAGCGATTACCCATGTGGATGGGACTGGCAGACTGCAGATAATCACACAAACCCAAAATAGGCGATACTACAATTTAGTCAAAAGATTCGGAGAGAAAACCGGTGTTTACGTGCTTTTAAATACTTCTTTTAATTTGAAAGGCGAGCCGATTGTCAATAGTCCTGCGGATGCCTTTAATACTTTTTCCAAATCGGGCCTCGACATTTTGGTGCTTGAGAGGTACGTGATCCTCAAAGAGGACATTTGACATTTGACATTTGACCCCACTTCGTCAAGTAAAACACTTGACTTCTAGGGGCAAGCATTTGACAATTAGTACAAGATGAAATTTCTAAAAGGTTTTTCCTCGCGAAGCGGGGAGGCTCGTGAGCTAGTTGAATTTTTATGGAAGGCCAAACTCTGGTTTTTAATTCCTTTTGTTTTGGTGCTTCTTTTATTTGGTCTTCTTTTGATTTTTGCCCAGGCCACAGGGGTTGCGCCCTTTGTCTACACGCTGTTCTGATTACTCCGGATATTATTTAATTTGAAATTTCAGATCGAAAATTACATAATTCTGTTGTTAAATGAAAGATTCCCCAAAAACCTTCTTTATCATCTTAATCTTATTTACTCTCTTAACTCTGCTTATCTTCTGGCCGATTTTTTTGGGAAAAGTTAACTTAAACGGTCATCTTTTGGTTTCTTTTTACCAAATTTATGGTCAGAATCTGCCCTACAAGCCAACCGGCTGGGATCAGCTGCGGATTTATTACCCGTTTTATAGAGTTACCTTGGAATCTTTGAGAAATTTTGCTTTCCCTCTTTGGAATCCTTATGCCTTTTCCGGTCATCCGCATTTGGCGGATTTTCAAACAGCCGTATTTTACCCTTTAAATGTTTTTGGATTTTTCCTTTCGCAGATCGAATTTTGGCATTTGCTGCGTATCACCCCGATGATTTTGGCCTCTTTCTTTACCTTTCTATATCTTAAAAACTTAAAATTATCAAAACTTGCTGCATTTTTTGGTGCAATGACCTTTGGTTTTAGCCCCTTTATTTTGACTTGGGGCGAGGAAGTAGTCATGGCCCCTCATTCAATTGTCTGGCTGCCTTTGGTTTTATTTTCAGTTGATAAATATTTAGGAAATCGACACAAAAAATATTTGGCAATAATTTCTTTATCAACCGCCTTTTCTTTATTCGGAGGTTATATGCAGACCACAATTTATCTCTTTATTTTTGCTTTTGCCTATATGGTTTTTAGATTTTGGACAAGACCCTTTCACCTCGGGGGTGTCCTGAGAATACTGACGGCTTTTGTCTTAGGGATATTGCTTGCGGCAGTGCAACTTTTGCCTTCTGCCGAGCTTTACTTCAATTCGGCAAGGGCCAGCGTCACTTTGCGCGAAACCCTTTTTCAATTTTTACTGCCGCTAACCTCGCTTCTGACATTTTTGGCTCCTGATTTTTTTGGTCACCCGGCAACCGCCAATTTCATAAGAGGCGGTTCAGCTCAATACTACGAGGGGATTATCTTTATTGGCATTGCGGCACTGATTTTTGGTACTTATTCGATATTTCTTAAAAGCAAGTTAGTTAAGTTTTTGGCGATTTTCGGTTTGATTTCGCTGTCGCTGACTATCAACTTGCCGACCTCAAAATTATTTCTGTCGCTGCCGATCCCTTTTCTTTCAACTTCAATCGCCAACCGGATTCTTTTTATCCCAGCCTTTTGCCTTTCTGTTTTAGCGGCGATCGGCATGGAGCGTTGGTTATCTTCAAAAGACAAAAAAATCCTCAAAGTTATTCTCTCCTTGGGTGTCGTCTACATTCTTTTGGCAAGTTACTTATTGGCAGCCAGATTTTGGCATTTTCCCTATTTTAAACCTCCGACACTTGAAACTTGGCAGGCTGCTATGGTCAGTCTAAGAAATTTGGCAGTTCCTTTTGCTGTCTTTGTAATTTCAGGCACCATGATTTTAGTGGCTACCTTTAAGAACAAGTACAAATATACTGCAAGTCTGGTGATTATCACCCTGGCATTTTTGCATATTTTTTACTTTACGAATAAATATTATTCATTTTCCGAAAGAAAATATATTTTCCCAAAGACCCCGGTTTTGGATTTTATTGCAAAAAATCAAGAGTATTTCCGTTCTTGGGGATTAGAGAGCGCATTTTTGGAAAATAACTTCGCAAGCTTTTACTCAATTTTCTGGCCTGGTGGCTATGATTCTTTAAATAATCGATCTTATGGTGAATTTACCTTTTCGGGTAAGGGCGTAAATTTGGACGATTTTTCATTCAGGGCCGATGCGGGTCTTGGTGGCAAAGATCAAATAGATGAATTTTTCCGTCCCGACAAAAGAAAAATTGCCGATATTATCGGAGTTCGATTTGTTGTTGCCAAACAAACTGCAAGTCAGAAACTTGCGAAAAATAACTTTAGAGAGGTTTTTAAAGATGCTGATCTGGCTGTCTTTGAAAATTTACAAGTTGCACCAAGAGTCTTTCTGGCCTCAAACTACGAAGGACCGCCGCAAGTTGCGGGTATGGAAGGTCAGAGGAATGAGAAGATTGAGAAGGCAAGAAGAAAGCTGATCCCTCAAAAGCTTTTTGCTGATGATTTTGATTTTCGCAATGTTTTAATTTTAGAAAAACCGTCGCCTGTTAGTCCTCAATTTGGAGAGGGCGGTGCGGAAATTCTCAGTTACAAACCGCAAGAGGTAATCATTAAAACCAACTCCAGTCAGCCAAAGCTTTTATTTTTATCCGACAATTATTATCCGGGCTGGAAAGCCACCGTTAATGGCGAGGAGACAGAAATTTTGCGGGCCAATTATACATTTCGGGCAGTGCCCTTGGTACCGGGGGAACATCTTGTGAGGTTCTATTATGATAGTGAGGTTTTCAAAGCAGGACTTTTCATCTCACTGGCAAGTTTAGCTGTTTTAGGTTTTTTGATGTTGAGAAGAAATCCACTAAGTGACGGATGACTAAATTGAATAGAGCTGGAAAGAGTGTTAAAATTGGCTTCGAAAGTTAAACGATCCCCGGTAGCTCAATTGGTAGAGCGTCCGACTGTTAATCGGCAGGTTCCTGGTTCGAGTCCAGGCCGGGGAGCAGAGTTGTCAAATTTATAACCTGAAGCTAATTTTTGTTCTTGAGCAAGAACTTCAAAGATAGGAGTTAGTTTTATCCTTGAAATTTTCTTTTCTTTGACAAAGATTTTTTCAAAGAAAAACCTTAAGTATTGTCTTTTTAGTTCAAGGGGTGCTTCATGGTAAGTTTTTGGTATATTTCTTGCCAGAGCTAAAACTTCTTCAATTATGGTCAAATCAACATCTCTTTTGCCTTCCAGCTCAATCAGTTTTTTGTCAACTTCATCAATTTGAGTTTGTATATCAGAATGTTTTCTCTTGAATGTTTCTCTATCAACTGTGCCATCAAGTAACATATCTTCAAGCATATTCCGTTTCTTTTCAAGGGTTTTTCTTTTGTTTAAAAAGATTTTTCTTGCAGAAGTTACATCTTGTTGACTTTCGGTAATTAAGTTTCTAGCTTTGCTGATTACTTTTTCTATGAATTCTTCTGTAAATTTAAGTTGACCGAACTGATTTTTTACTTGATCTTCTAAATCGGTTAGTTCAATGTAAGGTGCTTTGCAGCTTTCTCTTCTTGTGCAATGATAGTATGCAATTCTGTTTCCTCTAGCTTGAGATTTAATCTTGTGCCATTCTGCTGTATATCTTTGCCCACAATTCTCACAATAAATGAAGCTGTTTAAGAGAAATTGATGTTTCCGGTTGTATGCAATAAAGTTTCTATGTTTTGCAAGAACATATTGACATTGATCAAAAAGGTTTTTGGGAACTAGAGGTCTGTGGTTGCCTATTTTTTCTAGACTATTCCATCTCATTAATCCATAGTAAAAAGGATTATTGAGAATGTAGTGTACAACACTATGCTGAAGTCTTTTGTCTGTTTTTGACTTTACGCCTTCTTCAAGAAGCCATTTCTGAAGCTGTAAAATTGAGTAGTTGCCTGTTGAATATAGCTCAAAAAGCTTTTTGATTGCTGGTCCTGTTTCGGGGTCTATGATTACTACTCCCTTGTTATTCTCTTTAGCATTTTTATATCCAAGAGGTGCCCAGCCCGGCCACCAACCTTCTTCCCATTTCTGCATTAATCCCTTTTTAGTTTTTCTGCTTAAATCCCTAGAATAAAATGCATTTACTCCGGCAAGAACTGTATCTAATAAAGAGCCTTCCGGAGAATCATCAAGCATTGGCTGAGTTACAGATAAGAGCCTTACATTTGCTTTTTTAAGGAGAGCTTTTACTGCAAAGTGGTCTACTTCATTTCTTGCAAATCTGTCAGTGTGCCAGACAATGATAGCCTCAACTTCATCACATCTATCTAGCATTTCTTGGAATTGCGGTCTCTTAGCAGCTGTGGCGGTTTCACCTTCATCGGAAAACACATCAACCACATGAAGTCCTAATTTCTCTGCACATTCCCTACAAGCTTTCTTTTGAGCTTCTATTGAATAGCCCTCTCTAGCTTGTTCCTCGGTTGATACTCTTACATAAATAAAACAAGTTTTCATCAACTACTCCAGATTAGTCTCAAGATATGTTGAATTTGCCAAGTCTAGGTCATTCTTGCCGGTCTGAACTTTTTTTAACCAGTCATAAAAGATAGTCGGACCAACTTCTGTGATCGGTTTAGACCATGTATCTGCCGATTCTAGTTTTGCTTGATTTGCCCCAACATAAGCTCTGTAATACTTACCTGTTCCACTTGTAATAGTTATGCCTGCTTGCTTAATAGGCTGACCTGATGCGTAAATACCGAATATGAAGTCTCTTGCAAGTGATTTTGCACCAGATAAGCCCAATTCTGGACCTCCGGTTACTGTACTGATAACTATCCATTGCCCATCTTCCTCTTGAACCAGTACAGAGCTTTTTTCTGATGTTTTCTTGCCAATTTCTTCAAATATTTGTTGTGGAGTTTTACTTTCTTGATTTTGTGACTGCTGATTAGCTGTGGTTTCTCCGGCGCCCATGCCTTTCTCTAAAGAGTCTTTTGATTTTGGAGAAGCAATCAAGCTAATTGCAACAATCAGAATAAATAAGCCAATTATTCCTAAAATTATTTTCTTTGTCATTTTTTCACCTCCCTCATGTGACTAATAGTCCGTGGACTAATAGTCTGCACATTCCGATTATAGAGAGGTGATATTCGGTAAAACAAGTGCTGTTTCAAAAAAGTTTGGATCAAAAGTCCGGCAAGCCCGTATGAAAATTGGTATTTCGCAAGAAGAACTTGCATTCCAGTCCGGACTTGACCGAACTTATATCTCTGGGATAGAAAGAGGAACAAGGAACCCTTCATTGAAGAATATAGAGAAGATAGCGAAAGCTTTAAAAATTTCACCGGCAGAATTATTTTCTTCATAGTTAATATTTTCACAATTAAAAAATGGGGCTATTTTTTCCGCAAAATACCCCTGTTTTTTCAAGAAATAGCCTCAATTCTCCAATTAGTTTACGGAAAGTTTGTGAAAAACAAATAAGATTTTTAATAGTAAAATCCCTAAATATAAAAGTTTTCATTAAAAGCTTTTTTTCTTTGCTAATTCATTTCTTAATTCTTTTATTCTTCTTTCTCTTTCTTCTTGTGTGAAGCTAGATTGTTCAGTTGGTTGAACGCTCTGTTCTAAAGAGTGAACAGTTTTTTCAGTATTTTGAACATTATGTTCAATGAAATGAACAGCAATTACTCTTTGCCCTAATCTCTTAATGAGTCCCTTTGCTTCTAATGAGTTTATGTATCGGGTAAATTTTCCAATTGCCCACTTAGGAAGGAAACCTCTTTTGATTTCCCGATAACTCAAAAAAACCTTTTTATAAGAGTTAGGATATTTATCATACTGTCCGGCTAACAATCTACAGATACGGAAAAGTCTGACTTCGGGGTCGGAGAGATTCCTCTCAATGAGTAGGATTTCCCTTGATTCATGAATCCAGCCATTAAGGCTTGGTGTTTTGGTACTCATACTCATATAACCGGTGCTTGAGGGATTTCTGGGCGGAGAAAAGGCTTAGGGGGCCGATTGACGGTCTATCATTCCAAAAATCTTGAATTAGTGAATCTAAATAATCTGGAGCTTCAAAGGTAAATTCAGCTCTTTTACTGCTGATAAAGCTTATCTCGGTAAGCCTGATTCCATTGGCAAAGAGAAAGCTAGCCAATTGAAAATCACTTGTTTTGTATTGATTTTGCATTCTCATTTTTATTTCTTTTATTTCTTTTCAGCTCAGCTTGTTCTAAAAGTAGTCGGGCAAATTGTTCTGCTAAAAAGTCAGTCTTCCCTTGCTGTTTTTGCACAGCTTAAGATTAATGACTTACTACTGCTTTTTGAATTTCTTGGAATTGAAGTGGGGAATCTCAGAAACTCATAATAAGTTTCTGCTTGTAGGAGTTTATTGCTGATTCTACTGTTTTTGCTGTTAGTCCACTTTCTTTGGCAATTGTTCCATAGCCTTTCTTTTTATTGTTTTTATACCTCCAATAAAGGCCTCTATCTCTTCTGATTTTGTTGTACTTTCCAAAATTAAATAAGAATTTTTTTGGCTGATAATCGGAATCTTCAATTACCAAACCTAAAACTGCTTTTTTAACAGGTGTAAGGAAAGTCTTTGGAATTTTGAGTTGAGATAATTTCTCCAAAATTAAATCATCAAAGGTGACTTGGGTGTCTTGCCAAAGTGCAACTTTTTCTAGGAGAGACAAAGCTTCTTTCTGGTCATGCAGGTCATTACTGTTACTTAGCTCCTCAATTTTTTCTGTCCATTCTTGATACTGTCTCATTTGCTTATCTGAGAATTTATGATTAAAAACCGTTACTCTTTTACCATTTTTCGGATAATATGTTTTTCTGATTGATTGTTTGAGTTGAATTATGAGAGATTGGACTTCCGGCCTATCTAAAACTAAGGCTAAATCAGCAAATTTTCGGGATTCAGTTGTCTTAATTTTACTCATGCTCATTTGAAGCTATTCTACAACTCAAAAGTTGTATAATCGCTATCTTACTATAAACAGTTTTTTTAGATGGTAAACAAAGTTTTTGATCTTGGTTTTGAGCCTCCCAATTTTGAGAAAAGATTTGTATGCATAAGTGAAGATGTGATTTTGTCCGCACAAATTTCTGCGTGTTTCAACAAAGAAAATACCTATTTCATTACATTAGAACCGCCTAGATCATTTCATAAATATTGGAACAATGAGTTCATAAAATTAAATAATTTATTGGCGAAAATTAATCCAGAGAAAATTATATTCGCCAGAGTTAAACCACGGATGATTAATGCAATTAAAAATCAACTCAAGATTAGAAATGATAAATACATCTACCTTTACAATAAGTCTCAAGTCAGGGATTTTGCTATTGAGCTTGGAACCATCTTTAGAGGAGAACTTTGTTGTCCCCCAGATTTTGAAAAGATTGCCCATGCTTTACTGGAAGCCAAAAGAAAAAAACTGAGGCTAATTGTAAAAGGTTCTGCAGAATATGAGGTTATCAGCGAAACTAAAAGTAAACATCTAGTGGCCTCAGACTCATCAGAATTTATTAACCCGGTGATACTAGGCAATTATGCTTTTGCAATAAATGCTGATCTTAAATTCTTTGACTATGATCCTCCTTATTCCCCCAAAGAAATTAATGAAGTGATAAGAGATTCACGCGGAGGTGGTAAGAGAGGTAGCATTGCAAAAAATATTTCTGATGAGCTAACTAAATGGTTAGAGGACAAAGTTGGCTTCAAGTATGAATTCATAACCTTTTTAACTTCAGAAATAAATTATGGGTATTTTGTTCCAACTATTGCTACTTGCCATATTTATAACCGAGTTTTACCAAGTCATTTTATATGCGGTTCTATAATTGAACCTCATGTAAAGGTTGAATCCGCCTTGTTGGTTGATCCAGATTTTTTTCCAAATTCTGAAACTGATGAGATTAAAAATCTTCTAAAAGGGGAAAAAGTTTTTATAAAAGAGCTAAGGGGTGATAAATTCAGTAATTTAGATCTGGACAATTATATTCAATTTTATCCCTATGACTTTTTATTTATTTGTAGTCATGGAGATTTCCCTAAAGGTGTCCAATTCAAAATAAAGTTTAAAGATAAGCTTGGAGCTGAGCATATTATTGTAGTAAACATTTTTGATACATTTGATCCAACTCAAAAAGGAATAGGAGATGATAGGTTAATTGGAGTAAAGTCTTTTATTGAGTTTCTAGAACTTGACGGTGATGTTTGGTATCAAAAAAAGTATAAAAAAGGAACTTCAAAAACAGCTGTTGAAGACTTTTTGGCGATTGAGAGAAAGGACTGGAATGTCTTAGAGCGAAGAGAATCCGACATGAAGTTTTGCAATGTCATAGTCACAAAAGATCCTATTAGTCCCTATATGCCAATGGTTCACTCAATTTCAGACCCTAACTCATCTCCACTAGTATTCAATAATGCTTGTGTTTCAATATATACGCTTTCAGGAGATTTTATTCATGCTGGGGCTAAGTTCTATATTGGGACACTTGATTATGTTAATGACCATATAGCTATAAAACTTGCAAAGACTTTTTTTAAGAAAAGTATAAGCGAGAACCAGAGTTTGGCATTATCACTTTGGGAATCTCAAAAAGAGCTCGCGGTCCATGATAGGGATAAACTCTATTCTTGTATTGGGTGTCACTTTCAAAAGTTTTCTTTTAATAGCGGAAATAAAAAGAAAAATATAATTGAACGGATTTCAAAAGTTAACCAAATAAGAGCGAGAAGTATTCTCTTCAAAAATCTTGAGAAGAATGTAAAAGAGAGACATAGAGACGCATTGATTTTTTTAGTAGAGGAGCTAAAAAGTTTAAACTCAAGAAATGGATCTACAAAAAGCTAGAAAATTTGCTGAAAAGACATTAAGTTTTTGACTTCTAAATTTCAAAAGAATATATTTGATCAATGAAATTTATTAAATTAGATGAATGGAAATGGCTTATCATTGTAGCCATTTTGTCCTCTGTGCTTACTGGAATCACGGTATATTATCTAAAACCATCTAACTATATAACAGAATTTCCATATATAAACTCTGAATTACTGAAAGCTACACCTGAGGAATGGGTTTGTGACAGTATGGTTCACAGTAGATTAAATGCTAGTAAAGATAGCGTTTTTGAAAAAAAAGATGGAATCCAAGGGGTTGTAGAAAAGGGTACCGATAAAATAAACCTCAAAATAGATGGCGAAATATTAAATGTGAGTTCGCGAGCAGCTTTTGAATCGGGAATTACTGAATCAGAACCATATGAAATCCTCAGAAATGATGAAAAATTCTTAATGGCGGTAAATACTAATCAAGAAAAAACTTATATAGATACATTTGTGGTTGAAAAATCAACAGGTTTATCCACTTGGACCAAAAATAGAACATATTTCTTTGATCCTGAAGGTCATCCGGAAAGTTGGGCTTTTTACTTTATTTGCAGATGATTACACAGAAGGAGTTTGCAAAAAATAAATGGTTTATTTTGGTTGTAACTTTAATTTTATTTTGGTTTGTTTGGTTCCAACTTAGACCATCACTTATCAGACAAAATTGCCAGAAATATGCTCGCGAAATGGGGAATAACTATTTCAATCTTGAATTTATTCAAAATGAAACCGCTTTAAGAAAGTCACAGCTTCAGCAGGAATATATGGATAAAGCCTATGATCGGTGCCTGCATGATAAAGGACTCTGATCAGCTGTACCGTAACAATTGAATTTGCTGCTTAAGACTATTCAAATACTGAACATTTGTTAAGAGTGAGCCTAAGTTATAATCCAGTTGTGAGCTGGGAGCTGAATTGAGCTAAGTCGAGTCAAAGTGTTGAAGTCTGACTCTTGGAACACAAAAGTAGTTCCCTGATCAATTTTTCGCCTGAAACAGTATAATACCAAGTAGGAAAGGAGGACAAGTAGAT